>Ga0075019_10002150_pt1 | contig 11226 bp, 7 predicted proteins | sample ColStrG_CSR_2013_FD_71473 | JGI IMG/M metagenome (GOLD analysis project Ga0075019, IMG submission 71473) | Freshwater sediment microbial communities in response to fracking from Pennsylvania, USA - Cold Stream Run_MetaG_CSR_2013 | ecosystem: Environmental > Aquatic > Freshwater > Creek >...
ATGAAGAGGCCAGAACCGATGTGTTGAATCGGTTGCGCCGCGCCGAGGGCCAGCTGCGGGGCATTCAGCGCATGGTCGAAGAAGGCGAGGATTGCCTGAAAATCGGGCAACAGTTCTCGGCGGTGCGCAAGGCGCTGGACAGCACCTATCTGCGCCTGACGGTGTGCTTCATGGAGCAGGAGATCGAGGCGCGCATGCAACCCGAGGTTTCGCAGAAAGACGATGTGGACCACATGCTCAAGCACATGGAGACCATGCTGGCGCGCATGCGCTAGCCTACCTTTGACGCCGCCTGCTTGGGCGGTCTGGGCCGGCAAGGCGGCCACGCCGAACGCGGCAGCGCTTAACCGGCCATCAATTCCAGCGCGAAGCGCGCGTGCCGCTCCAGCAGCGGCCGCAGATCCACGGTTGTCAGCTGTCCCTCGCGGACCACGATCCGGCCATTGACCACGGTGTAGGCGGCTTGCGCGCTGGCGCAAAACAGCAAGGCGGCGACCGGGTCGTGTACCGCAGCGCCGGCGAAGCCCAGGGTTCGCAGGTCATACAGCGCCAGATCGGCGCACATGCCCGGCGCCAGGTGACCGATGTCGCTGCGCCCGAGCACGCGCGCGCCGCCGCGCGTTGCCATGTCGAGCGCGTCGCGCGCCGTCATTTCGGCCGGCCCCAGGTCGCAGCCAAAAAAAGTATGGGGCTCGCCGTTGGCCAGCTGGCGTGTCTCCGGCGCCTGGACGGCGCGCCCCACGCGCGCCAGCAGCAGCGCCTGGCGGGCCTCGTTGACCATGTGCGCAGCGTCATTGCTGGCGCTGCCGTCCACCCCCAGTCCCACGGCTATGCCAGCGTTCAGCATGCGGCGTATCGGCGCAATGCCGCTGGCCAGGCGCATATTGCTGCACGGACAGTGCGCAACGCCGGTGTGCGTTGCGGCAAACAGGCGGATTCCCGCTTCGTCGAGTTGCACGCAGTGCGCGTGCCAGACGTCGGCGCCCAGCCAGCCCAGATCCTGTGCGTATTGTGCGGGTGTGCAGCCAAAACGGGCCTGCGAATACGCCAGATCGTGCGCGTTTTCCGCCAGATGGGTGTGCAGGCGCACACCCAGCCGGCGCGCCAGCGCCGCCGACTCGCGCATCAGGTCCTGGCTGACGCTAAAGGGCGAGCACGGCGCCACGGCAATCTGCGTCATGGCGCCAAAGCGCGCGTCGTGGTGCGCCTCGATCAGGCGCTGCGTGTCGTTCAGGATGTGCTGTTCGTTTTCCACCACCGTGTCGGGCGGCAGTCCGCCGGCGCTTTCGCCCACGCTCATGCTGCCGCGCGACGCGACAAAGCGCATGCCGATGGCGCGTGCGGCGTCGATGCTGTCGTCCAGGCGGACCCCGTTGGGGTAGATGTAGAGGTGGTCGCTGCTGGTGGTGCAGCCAGACAGCAGGAGTTCGGCCATCGCGACTTGGGTGGCCGCGACGATCATGTCGGGCGTCAGCCTGGCCCACAGCGGATAGAGCCCCCGCAGCCAGCCGAACAGTTCCTGGTTTTGCACCGCCGGAACGGCGCGTGTCAGGCTCTGGTACATATGGTGGTGCGTGTTGATCAGGCCGGGAATGAGCAGGTGCTCGCGCGCGTCGATCACCTCGTCGGCCTGCAGCGCCGATTGCGGCAGGTCCTGCGCCGGACCCGCATACACGATGGTGTTGTCGCGTATGAATACCGAGGCGTCGCGCACTTCGGTGCGGGCGTCCAGCGCCAGCGTGTGCGCTTTATGGATGAGCAGGGTCGACAAGCAGCCTCCAGTCACTGGTTTAGTGGAAGGAGTGGCCGAATCCCAAGAGTTGTCTGCAAGACACTCCAGGCGAGCGCCACCATGCCGTGCGTACCGGGCTGTGCGCTCCCATGATACCGCGGGACCCGGCGATCGCGTCGATGTTTGATCTTGCGCAAGGCGGCGCTGCGGGGCTGGCGGCACATTGTGCGCATGGTTTTAATTAGCCCCTCTCTTTTGCACGATTGCCCGGTGCAGGCGCTGCCGGCGGGAACGCTGTTGCTGCGCCGCGCTCAGCCTGCCAGCAGCGCGCTCTATCTGGAGTCGGGCCGTGTGCAACTGGGCATCGTCGACTTCAACCACGCGCTGGCTGCGCCCGATGGCGATTGCGCTGAGCGCGCCTCGCCGCCCGCCCTGTTGCATATGCTGGGTGAAGTCGAGGGGCCGGCGTGGCTGGAGGCAAACGCCGCGCTCCTGCGTCTGCCCAGCGCCGTCGACGCCGTCGCCACGACGCCCGTGGAGCTGCGTCATCTGCCGCTGGCCGACCTGGGCGCGGCGCTGGCCGACAGTTCGGCCTTGACGCGCACGCTGCTGCTGGACCTGGCGCGCGCGCACCGGCAGCAAACCGAATTGGCCGTGAGCCGCCTGGCCAAAGACGCCCAGTCGCGCTGCGCCGAGTGGTTGTTGCGCCACGCCGAGTCGGGCGAGCGCGGCTTGTGTTCGGTCCGCCTGCAACAGCGCAAACGGCTGATCGCCAGCCAGCTCGGCATCGCGCCCGAGACGCTGTCGCGCGTGTTGCGCCAGCTTCGCGAGCAGTCGCTGATCAGCGGCTCGGGGCGGGTGCTGAACCTGGTGAACCTGGGCGGACTCCGGTCGCTCGCGGGTATTTGACGCCGACGGGCGGCGTTTGGCAGCGTCCGACGCGACCGGGTGCTTTAGCTGACGGCGGCCGGAACTAGGTTTTCGGCGCGCTGCGCGCCTGCAGATGGTGCAGCGCTTTGGCGAAGTCGTACAAATGCAGCGCGGCCTCGATTTCCCGCATGCTCCCGCCAATCGCCACTTTCAGTTGCGGCTTGTGCTCCAGAAAAAAGTCCAGTGCGGCCGCGTCGTCGTCTTCCAACAACAGCACCAGCTGGCTCAGGAGCGCCTGCACTTCTTGCGACGCATCCTGCGGCGCGCGCGCGGGACGGTCGCCCGCGGCCAGCGCGCCCTGCAGCGCGTGCACCAGGGCGCTGCCAGGCGTGCGCGCATGGGTGGGCGCAGTCCTTGGGGTGCTGATGCCCAGTGCCTGCAATGCCGCGTCCAGCAGGCGCGCCGGCAGCGTCGGTTTGCCCAGGAGGCAGCGTATGCCCGCAGCGTAGGCGCGTGCGGCGAGCTCTTCGCGGCCACTGCCCACCAGCAGCACCACGCTGGGAACCCCCGACGGCTGGCAACGCGCCATGCGTTGCGCGAGCTCGATTGCGTCCTCCGCGTCCAGGTTCCAGTCCAGAAACAACAGCGCGTACGGCTGGGCGTCCTGCGCCGCAGCGCGCACGGCGTCCAGTAGCGCGGCGCTCTGGGTCACGGTGTCGACGCGGAACTGCATGCGCTCCAGGCAGGTCGCCATCAGGGCGCAGGCGTGCGCGTTGTCGTCGGCGACGAGCACGCGGCTGCCGCGCACGGCGGGATCGGGCAGGAGCGCGCGCTGCGGCGTCGCGGCGCATTCCACGCGCGCCGTGAACCAGAAGCAGGAGCCGTTCTCCGGCTCCGAACGGACGCCCACGTCGCCGCCCATCATTTCGGCCAGGCTGCGCGAAATCGCCAGTCCCAGACCGGTGCCGCCGTAACGCCGCGTCGTCGACGTGTCGGCCTGTTGAAAGCTTTGAAACAGCCGCGCCTGTTGCTGCACGCTCAGGCCGATTCCGGTGTCCTGCACTTCAAAGCGCAGCAGCAGGGCGCTGTCGGTGCGCTCCTGTACGGCAACGCGCAAGCACACTTCGCCGCTGGGCGTGAACTTGACGGCGTTGCTCAGGTAGTTGACGAGAATCTGCCCCAGGCGCAAGGCGTCGCCCAGCAGTGCGTCGGGCACCTCGCTGGGAACGTCCAGCAGCAATTCCAGCCCTTGCGCGTACGCCTTGTCCGACACCAGGTCGGCGGCGCTGCTCAGCAGTTCGCTGAGCGAGAACTCGCGTTGCTCCACGGCGAGTTTGCCAGCCTCGAGTTTGGCGAAGTCCAGGATGTCGTTGATGATGGCCAGCAGGTTCTGGCCAGCCGCCTTGATCTTCAGCATCAGGTCGTGCTGCGACTGCGTGAGTTCAGACGTCAGGAGCACGTGCGACAGACCGACGATGACGTTCATGGGCGTGCGGATTTCGTGGCTCATGTTTGCAAGAAAGTCGGCTTTGGTGCGCGCGGTGTCCTCGGCAGCGCGCTTGGCGTTGAGGAGCTCGGCCTGCGCCTGCTTTTGCAGGCTGATGTCCTGGCAGATCAGCAAGTAGCCGTTGAGCGCGTCGATCTGCATGGGCGTCACCACGACGTCGGCGTAAAACAGCGTGCTGCCGTGGCGCAGCAACTGCCACTCGAACTTGACCGAACCGCGCAGGGTGCGCAGCGCCAGCGTCGCCGGCGCGACCCAATCGCTGGGAGCGCCGCGTGCCAGCGCCGTGGCGTAGGACAATATCTGCGCGAACAGCGGAGCGCTGGCGTGCCCGCTGACCTGGTGGGGCGGCGAAAACTGGGGGTGCGTGAGCGAGCGCCCCAGCAGCTCCTCGGTGCGCGCCATGCCCAGCAGTTCCAGCGTCGGTGCATTGCACGACAGGACGCCCGCTGGCCCGAGAAAAAGGTAGCTGTCCGGCGACTTTTCCCAGAGCGTTCGAAACTGGCGCGTCGCCAGGTCTTTCTCTTCTTCGGCAACGGTCCGTCCGGTGATGTCCTCCATGTAGCCATTCCAGACATAGCGCCCGTCGACGCGGCGACCGCCGTATACCGCAGCAACACGCAGCCAGCGCCGCTGGTCGGCAACGCGCGCCTGTACCGTGGTCGAGTAAGACGCCTCCAGACTGCCGGCGTGCACCTGGGTGCGCTGCGCCTCCATCAGCTCGCGCAGTCGGCGGGCATCGCTGGCTTGCAAAGGGGCAAAGACCAGTTCCGGCGTAGCCCTGATCGCTTCGGCGCTGAGTCCAAGAATGTCGTGCACGCGCTCGCTGATGAAGGTGTAGCGCGACGCGCCACTGGCGTCGATCTCCATTTGGAAAATCACCAGCGGCAAGGTGTTGGACAGGTCCAGCAGGTCCTGCTGCGTGCGTTCGCTGCGCAGCCTGGCTTCTTCCAGCGCAAGTTCGGTGGTGCGGCGCAAGGTTGCGTCGCGCACGGTCAGGCATACCAGGGGCGCGTCCTGGCGCAGCGTGCGTACCGTGGCCATGGTGACGTCCAGCGCCAGGGTCTTTCCGTCGGCGTTCTGTACCCAGTAGCTGTGCTGCGTGCGCGGATCCGCGTTGCCGTAGGGCTGGCCCGCGGGGGCGTCGGCAGAGTCCCGGTCGATGTCGACCGGCGTGGCGTCAGCCTTGGCGCCGTCCTGCCGTGCCTGGCCCAGCAATGCGTCCAAGTCGGGGCGCGACGCGGGCAGCAGAAAGTCCAGCGGGACGTCGTCGAGCTCGGCCGCAGGGTAGCCCATGAGTGCGACCAGGTTGTTGTTGACGGCAAGAATGTGGCCGTCGGATCGCAGCACGATCACGCCGTCGGGCGAAAGGTCCAGCAAGCCGCGGTAATCGGCGGTGATCGGCATGGCGTGGCGGCCTCAGGATCGGGGAAGCGACAAGCTGACGACCGTGCGTCCCGGTTGGCTGTCGAGCTCCAGTGTCGCGTCCAAGCCGTCGCGCGCAACGTTTTGCGCGATGTAGCCGCCAATGCCGATATGGCCTTGGTTGACCTTGCTGGTGAAGAAGGGGTCGTAGAAATGCTCGGCCTGCTGCGCGCTGAAACCCACGCCCGGGTCGATGACGCGGATGACCACGCGCTTGCCGTTGTCGCTTGCGCTCAGCCGCACGGGCGCGTCTCCGGCGCAGTAACCGCTGTGAAAGCGCACGTTGTCCAGCAGTTCGCCCAGCACCGTTCCCAGCGCCAGACGGTCGAGTGCAATTTGCAGGTGTTCCGGACAGTCGGTCTGGATATCGAGGTCCGGATGCGCTTGCGCGATCAGGTTCAACTCTTCATGCAAGAAGGTCGCCACCTTGGCGCTGCTCGCCGACGCTGCGGAAATCTGCTTGAGGCGTCGGACGATGCGCGCCGCGCGCCGGGCCTGCGCCTCGATGAGCATGACGGTTTCTTCGATGTCCTGCGCGTGGCTCTGGACCGATGCGCTGTCCGACACCATGGTGGCGAGCAGGTCGCAGGACGCAATCTGAACACCCAGGGGCGTGTTCAGTTCGTGGGCGACGCCATTGACGAGGCGGCCCATGATGCTCGCCTGGCGCTGCTCCATGACGGTGCGCTGCGCGCCCATCAGGTCGGCAGTCAGGCTTTGCTCGGTGAGTATGGACAGAATGCGCCCGGCCATCACGCCCGCGACCAGGGCATTGAATTTGCGGTCCAGCTTGTCAAACGGCTTGTCGCACGTGAGCACGCTGAGTATGCCGATGGTGTTCACGCCCTGCTGCACCGGGATGATGTTCAGGTCTACGCCCTGTTCCAGCGCGAGTTCCTCGGGCAAGGCGGCACGTTCGGCTTGCAGCGCCGCGTCGCTGAGGCGCGCAGGCAGGCGTTTGCGCCACTGCACGGCGTCGAAGGGCGCAAGGGCGTCTAGCTCCAGCTCGACCACGGTCGCCTGGTGGTTGCGGGCCACGACCAGCGCGCAATGTTCGGCGTAAACGCACAGCAGGCGCCAACTGCTGACGCTGGCGCAGTGTTTCCAGAGTCCGGCGACGCTGCGCGCAACTTCCGGGATGGAGCGCTTGCGCTGCACTTCCTCGATCAATTGCAGCAGTCCTTCGTAGCGCACTGCCCGGTGCGCGTCCAGCGCCAGCGCGCCGGCCTTCTCGGCCGACGCAGCGCGCACCGCAGGCGTGAAGCAATCGCCTTGTGTCATTGCTCCACGAGCGCTTTGTACTGCGGATCCAGCGGCAGGCGCAGGGCGCTGGTATAGCAATTGAACATCATTGCCAGGTCGATCGCGCCCATCAGTTCCTTGATCTCGCCGTCGCTGAACCCGGCTTGCAGCAAGCGGTCGAAGTCGGCGTCGCTGATGGCGTTGGCGTCGCGCGCCATGCGGTCGGCGAACTCCAGCGCGAGTCGATACGCCGCGGGCAACGGCAGGTCGGCGTCCGGGTCGAGCACGCTGACCAGGTCCTGGTACGTCAGGGTGGGGTCTAGCTGCAGCGCGGCGTGCGCGTGGCAGGCCGAACAATACGCTGCACCGTTCACGCGCGAGACCACAAAGACGACGATTTCCTTGAACGAGGTCGGCAACTCGCCCTCAATCAGGCAGCCGCGCGTCTTTTCCCAGTAGGCTTTGAGCAGCGTAGTGTTATGCCCCAGACTGGTCATCCAGATGGGGGGCTCTGCGGCGCCGCTCAGGCGCATGTATTCGTCGTAGACCTGGCGCGTGGACGCGCTGGCAGTGGCGTAAGAGGTCAGGTTATAGCGTTGCATCGACGTACTCCTTGCGGTAGTTGGGGCCACAAAAAAACACTCAGGCCGGCGTTTCCAGGCTGAAGTGCACGCCAGCCGCGGCCGGGTGCACCTCGATGCTGCCGCCGAGTTGCCGGCACACCAGGTCGCGCACTATGCCCATACCCAGCCCGTGCCCACCGTGTCCCAGGCGCGTGCTGAATCCGTCGTCAAAGAGTTGCGCGCGCGCCGCTGCGCTCAGGCCCACGCCGTCGTCGCGGTAGTCGACGCGTACGCGCGGACCCGGCAGCGCGTGCGCGCTGATCTGGATGCTGCCGCCGCTGCGTCCCTGGAATCCGTGCAGCAGTGAATTCGCCACCAGGTTGCCCAGCATCTGGTGCCAGACGCCCGGCACGCTGCGAATTTCCAGCGCGGCGCTGCTGCCCTGCAATTCCACCTTGACCTGCAGATCGGGGCGGCGCGCCAGCTGTATGGCAACGCTGTCCTGAATGACCGCGTGCAGGTTCATCGCGGGCAGGGCGCTGCGGTCTGGCGGGGCGGCGTGCGACTGGTTGCGCAAAATCTGCGCGCACAGCCGCAGGCTGGACTGCACCAGCGAGGCAGTTTCACGCCACTCGTCTGCGCGCTCCTGCAGCCGGTGCAATGTGGCGCTTTCCAGCGAAGCCAGCAGGGCGTCCAACTGCGTCGTGAGCAGCGACGCTGCCATGGCGCCCACGCCCACCGGGGTGCTGAGCTCATGCAGCAGGCGACGCAAGCGCAGCTCGGGCGCGGGCCCGGCGCCGGCCGCAGCGTCGCCTGCAGCTGGCGTGCTGCCGGCGGCGGCATCCAGGGACGCGGGCGGGGCGCTGTCGTGCATGCGGCGGCCCCTTCAGGATTCGGCGCGGCTATGGCGCAGCACCGCGTGGCAACTTTGCAGGAACAGCGTGACCAGGTAATGCGCGTGCGGCGCCAGACGGTGATCCGCTGCCAGGAATAACTGGAGCGCCGCGCCATGGGGGCGCTGCAGACAGGTGGCGTAAGCGTCGTCGAGCTGCGCCACGGTCCCCGGATTGCCGGCCTTGGCCAGCATGGCGAGCGCGTCCGGACGCTGCGGCAGATTGCCGGCGCGCGCCAGCACGCCGTCGTTCGCGTCGCGCACCCATACGCCCTGCACCAGCTGCAGCGCAAGCGCCTGCTCGACCAGGCAGGCAGCCAGCGCTGCGTCGCTGCTGGACGCCAGCAACTCGCCGCCCAGCGGACCGAGCACGGCGGCCGCGCGGCGGAAGTCTTCCATGGTCAGCAGGTAGGCGAAGGTGCGGATGCTGGCGGTGACGCTGGTGAAAAGTTTGCTGGCCGTGAGCTCGGTCTTTTCCTTGTAATCGTTGATGTCGTAGTCGACCATGACCTGGCGTTCCGGCGCTTGTCCGGGCTGGCCGGTGCGCAAAATGATGCGCAGCAGGGGGTTCGCGGCGGCGCCGCGAATGTGGCGCACAAATTCCAGCCCCGCGTCCTCGGTTTCCATGACGACGTCGAGCAGCACGACGGCAATATCGGGATGCTGCGCGAGCTGCTCGCGCGCGTCGCGCGCCGACAGCGCATTGATCAGCTGGCACGGCCGCCCCAGGACCACGAGGTTGCGCAAGGCCAGTTTGGTGACCTGGTGGATGGCGGGTTCGTCGTCCACCACCAGGATTTTCCAAACGGCTTGGGGCGTGGAGACGGCTCCAGTGTTCACAGGGTCCACCATGGCGTGCATCCTCAGGGTTGAAGTTGCGGTTGCGTGCGCGGGCCGACTCTAAGTGCCAAGCTGCAATAGCGTCAACAGACATTTATGCGGCGAACGCTGCGCGCTGCGGCGCCGTCTGGCCCGCGCGCGGGGCGCAAAAAAAGCGGCGTGGGGTGCTACGCGCAACGCGTGCACGCGACGCGTCCTGGGCTCTGACCCTGCGCGTCTGCCGGGAGGCGGTCTAAGGCCTCAGCTGCGCAAGGCGAGCAGCACGTTCTCGGGCGTTGCCGGCGCTTGCAGCTGGACGGGAGTGGCTGCGCTGCGAGCCTGCGCGATGGCGTCACGCAGCGCTTCGAACACGCTGATGGCGAGCATGAAGGGCGGTTCGCCGACCGCCTTGCTGCCGTGCACATTGTCCTCGCGGTTCGGCTCGGGCCAGAGGTCCACGCGCAGGTGGGCCGGCACGTCGCCTGCCGTCGGTATCTTGTAGGTGCTGGGCGCATGCGTGGTGAGCACGCCCTGCGCATTCCAGACCAGCTGTTCGGTCGTCAGCCACCCCATTCCCTGCACAAATCCGCCTTCAATCTGTCCGATGTCAATGGCCGGATTAATCGATCGGCCAACGTCGTGCAGGATGTCGACCTTGAGTACTTTGGACTCGCCGGTCAGGGTGTCAATCGCCACTTCGCTGCAGGCGGCGCCGTAGGCGAAGTAATAGAAGGGACGGCCGCTGAGCGTGCTCTTGTCGTAGTGGATTTTGGGCGTGCGGTAGAAGCCGTCACTCCAGAGCTGGATGCGGTTGGCGTAGGCCATCTGGACGACGGCGTCAAAACTGCGGCTGGTCTTGGGCGAGTGCACCTGGTTGTCGGCAAAGTGGATGGCGCCGGCGCCACAGTCGTCTAATCCGCACACAAAGGCCGCCAGGTTGTCGCGCACGTGGCGCGCGGCAAATTGCGCGGCGCGACCGTTCAGATCGCAGCCCGCCGACGCTGCCGTCGCCGAGGCGTTGGCGACCTTGCTGGTGTCGCTCGCCGTGGCCAGCACGCGCGTGAAGGAAATGCCGAGTTCGTCGGCGACAATTTGCGCGACCTTGGTGTGCAGACCCTGGCCCATCTCGGTGCCGCCGTGGTTGACCTGCACGCTGCCGTCGGTGTAGACGTGGACCAGCGCGCCTGCCTGGTTGAACAGCGTCGCCGTGAAACTGATGCCGAATTTGACGGGCGTGATGGCGATGCCGCGTTTGAGCGTTGCCGAACGCGCGTTCCACGCTGCAATGGCGGCGCGGCGTGCGCGGTAGTCGGCGCTGCGCTCCAGCGTGCGCAGCAGGGGATCGAGAATGTTGTCATCGACCTTCATCTGGTAGTGCGTGGTGTCGCGGCGCTGCACGCCGTCGGCCAGCAACTCCTGGCTGTACAGATTGCGCATGCGCACGTCGAGCGCGTCCAGGCCGAGCTGGCGCGCAATGTCGCCCAGAATGCATTCGATCAGGATGACGCCTTGCGGGCCGCCAAAGCCGCGGAATGCCGTGTGGCTCTGCGTATTCGTCTTGCAGCGGTACGAGACGATGTCTACGTGTTCCAGATAGTAGGCGTTGTCGCTATGAAAAATGGCGCGGTCAGCCACCGGGCCCGACAGGTCGGCGCTAAAGCCGCAATTGGCCGCCATGGTCAGCTGCAGCGCCAGCAGGCGCCCACTGGCGTCATAGCCTGCGTCGTAGGTGTAGGCAAACGGGTGCCGCTTGCCGGTGATCATGAAGTCGTCGTCACGGTCCAGGCGCAGTTTCACGGCGTGGCCGGTCTTGTGCGCGGCGATCGCGGCCCACACCGCCAGGTGGCCGGCTTGCGTCTCCTTGCCACCAAAGCCGCCGCCCATGCGCCGGCATTCCACGCGCACCGCGTGGTTGTGCACGCCGAGCGCGTGCGCCACCCAGTGCTGCACTTCGCCCGGATGCTGCGTGCTGCTATAGACCAGCCACTGGTTCTGCTCCTGCGGCAGCACGTAGGCGATCTGTCCTTCCAGATAGAAGTGCTCCTGGCCGCCGACCTCCAGTGCGCCCTGCAAGCGATGCGGCGCGCGCGCCAGCGCCGCGTGCGCGTCGCCGCGGCGCACCTGCACCGGCGGCAGCACGTAGCTTTGCGCCTGGAGCGCGTCGTGCACGCTCAGGATC
>Ga0075019_10002154_pt1 | contig 11219 bp, 9 predicted proteins | sample ColStrG_CSR_2013_FD_71473 | JGI IMG/M metagenome (GOLD analysis project Ga0075019, IMG submission 71473) | Freshwater sediment microbial communities in response to fracking from Pennsylvania, USA - Cold Stream Run_MetaG_CSR_2013 | ecosystem: Environmental > Aquatic > Freshwater > Creek >...
CTGTCGAGCCTTGCGGATCAAATTGACCCGACTTTTCCAGAGCATGAGTTTTTTCTGCTCCTTGGCCTTTTCCCGGGCATGAACCACTCCGCCACGGCCGAATGAGGACGACATCTCGACAAAACAAGCCTGACACACTTGCCCCGGAACAGACTCAGCACCGGTGGCCTCTTTCACCTTGGTCGCAAAGGCGTCGTCCACGGTTTGCAGATCTGTCACAGTTTTGCCACAGCGTGGACATTGGAGTTCGCTCATACCGAAATTGTCTTAGAGAAGGTGAAGGGGGTCAACATCGGCAATAAACCTTATACCGCTCGCCACCCAGTCCTGGTTGCCCAGAATATGTCGGCAGAACGCATTGAGCTGAGCCGCCTGGAGCCCCTTCAAGAGCAAATGATAACGATACTTGCCTCGCAGTTTCGCAATGGGCGCTGCAGCTGGACCCAGGACCTCGATCTCCTGATACCTTGGAAGCTTCTGTTGCAACTGATGGCCACGATCGGCAAAGAGTCGAGCGGCCTCCGCAACTGCGTTTTGACTGTTTCCTTGGATGCGAACTGCCAGAAGGCGGCCCACGGGCGGATAGTTCAAGACTTGGCGATTGGCCAGTTCTTGTGTCGCAAAGCCGACATAGTCGTGCTTCAGGGCGAATTGCAAACTCGGGTGCTCGGTGTTGTAGGTCTGAATCAACACCTGACCTGGATTTTCACCTTGTTTTTGATGACGACCCGACCGGCCGGCCACTTGCGTGAGGAGCTGAAAGCTTCGCTCAGTCGCCCGAAAATCTGGAATGTTGAAGCCAATGTCGGCCAACACCACCCCGACAAAATTGAGCCCGGGGAAATCCAATCCTTTGGCGATCATCTGTGTTCCAATTAAAAGATCGATCTCGCGATTTTCCATCCGCTGAATCAGATCCACCAACTCATCACGGCTGGTGATTTCATCGCGGTCGGCACGAGCCAGCCGAGCGGCTGGAAAAAGCCTTTGCAGCTCAGTCTCAAGGGACTCGGTGCCAAGCCCGACAGGCGTCAGAATGCCAAGCCTACAGTCGGGACAGGCTTCGCGAAGATTTTCATGATAGTCACAATAGTGACAAACCAAATGAACGTGTCCATGCAGGGTCAAATTGATATCACAATTGGGACACTTGTGGGTAAAACCGCAATCGGGACAAATCACCAGCGCCGCGGCCCCGCGCCGATTCAGAAAAAGTGCGGCCTGCTCTCCCCGGTCAAGTTGAAGCTGGATCCCGTCATACAGCTGCTGCGACATCCAATGTGGCAAATCCAAACTGGCTTTGACGTCTTTTTGTTTCTCTGGATTGGTTTTGTCACGCAGATCCACAACCTGAATTTCGGGCAGGGCTCGATCTTCCACGCGAGTGGTCAGCCGGTGCAATTGATAGCGACCCTCTTGCGCGTTCTTCCAGGTTTCAAGGCTGGGAGTGGCAGAACCCAAAATGATGGGGCACTCCCATTGTTTGGCCAGCATCACGGCCGCATCGCGACCATGATATTTCAATTTTTCGTCTTGCTTGTAGCTGGGTTCGTGTTCTTCATCGACGACAATCAATCCCAAATCAACAATGGGACAAAACAAAGCGGAGCGTGCGCCGATGAGAATTGTTTTGCGATTTTCGACGATATCCCACCAGTGATTGGTGCGCTCACGCTCGCTCATTTGCGAGTGGAGAACCGCAACCTGTGAGCCAAATCGTGCGGTAAATCTTTGAATCAATTGTGGAGTCAATGCAATCTCGGGGACAAGAATGATCGCCTTTTTCCCGGTCAGCAAAACTTTTTGCAAAAGCTGAAGATAGACCTCTGTTTTGCCAGATCCCGTGACGCCAAAAAGAAGATGGGCTGCAAATTTTCGTGCGGAATTTTTCGGGAAAATCTCTTCGATCACCCGCTCTTGGTCCTTGGTCAGCTGTCGCACCTGCGTCTCAGACGGAGCGTCTTGCAGACTGTCGACGACAGAAATCGCTTTGCTTTTCCTGGGCTTGGCGCCAACTTTCGCTTTCGCAAGAGGAGGGAAAGCCAATCCGATTGTCGAACCCACTGGGTGCAAGTAATAATCTGCCATCCATTGCAACCACTTCAGAGTTTGTGGCGCCAAAGGACTGTAGGCTTCTGTCAGACCGATGATGTCTTTCACTTTGTGTTCAGGCAGGTCCATCCGCTGCCCCAAGAGAACACCTTGTGCGCGCCTTTTCCCAAGAGGCACGGTGACCGCTTGGCCAGCCTGCATTTGACTTTGAAGTTCCACAGGACAGGAGTAAGTCAAAGCTGTGGGAATGGGTGCATCGACGGCCACCTGCCAAAGGAAGTGGTCAGGTCGCGAGCTTTCACCGACCGCACTCATCGGAACCTCTTGTAAAACTCCTCCACGGCAGAGCGCAAAGACGCACTGGGCAGGCGATCGAGGCTTGTCGCCAAAGAATCGCTGGCCGCAACTTCAGATGAATTTTTTTTGTCAGGACGAGTTTGCACCAAGGTGGTCAGAACCAAAGCTTGCTTTCCGGAAAAGCGAATCTGTCTTTGTTTGGGGTAAGTGACGCCACGGCTGTAAACTGAAAAACGATCCGCCAGCATTTCGGTTTGTGATGAAAAACGTATTTTCCGAATGACAAATTGATCTTGATCAATAAAAACGGCCGGGGCCGTGTCGACCACTCCCTCGGCAGGTGGGCCCATGACGACCGCGACCCCTCCGCCAATACGCGCCAGCCGAAGATTGGGATCGGTGCCTTCAGGCTCTTGACCTAGCGCAAACCAATGTTTGGCAAAAGAGGACTGCTGCATCACGCCCAAATGCACCAAAGTGGATTCCAGTCGCTCAATTTTTCGGAACATAAAATACGGTTCGATGAATTCCAATCCGGCAGGTTTGACAACACGTCCCTCGCGGGTGATCTGAGTGCGGACGCCGTTCTCGTAGCGAAAATGCCACTGAAAACCCGGACCCGACACAGTCACGCTCATGTGCTGATCATCGTCGAGAATCCAATCTTCGCGCAAAGCGAATGGTTTGCCATCGGCATTCACCTCGTTATTAAACTGAACTTGGTTTTGCACCAAAAGACTTCCTGTCCCAGAAGCCTCGATAATTTTTTGCGCGTAGGTCAAAGGGCGCATCAATGCCGCGTGAGCGACACCGCCCAAAGTTGACAGCGCAACTGTCGCCATAAGACCAACGAATGCGGCTCTCACTTGGTTGGTTTTGATCATGTCCGAGGCTCCCTCTTGAACTCAGGATTTTGAGCCAAGCGCTGTCCAACTTCAATCAGATATGCAGCAAAATCTTGCCGCAGTTCAGGCTTGCGAAGACCCAATTCGACATTGGCTTGCAAATACCCCAGACGATCACCCGCATCAAAGCGGTCTGCGTCGAAAGTGGAGGCATAAATAATTTCTTTTTGCGCCAAGGCATTCATTGAGTCCGTCAATTGGAGCTCACCCAGTGCTCCTGGGCGACCATTTTTCAACTCGGCGAAAATACTGGGTTGAAAAACGTAGCGACCTGGAAGGGCCCAACGGCTGGGAGCAGCTTCAGGCATTGGCTTCTCAACAAAGCCTTTCACCTTCAGCAGTGTTCCTTGGCGCGGTTCCACGTCTGCAATTCCGTACTTCGAAACCTCGCTGGACAGGACTTCCATCACCGCCACGGCAGAAGACTGCTTTTCTTTGTGGACATTCACAAGCGTTTGCAAAGTGTTCGGACGATCTTCGCGAGGCACCATGATCTCATCACCAAGAAGCACGGCAAAGGGCTCATTCCCCACAACGCCCTCACCACACAAGACGGCGTGGCCCAGACCCAAGGGCTGCTTTTGTCGAACGCTGATGATGTTGACCATGCCACGGATCTTCTGCACCCGTTCAAGAAGTGAGTACTTTCCATCCTTCGCCAGCTTGTCCTCAAGTTCATAGGACGTGTCGAAAAAATCTTCGATTGCGGTCTTTCCCCGACCTTGGATCAGAATGACGTCTTCGATCCCTGCCGCTATGGCTTCCTCAACCACATACAAAATGATCGGAGCATCCACAATCGTGAGCATCTCTTTCGGAACAGTTTTGGTCGCAGGCAAAAACCGCGTCCCGAGACCCGCAGCAGGCACAATGGCTTTCCGAATTGCTTTTGACATCTGCGGATTGTCTCCTTGTCGACTGGCTTGGTCATCTCAAAATGAGACTGTGGTGTCTATTTTAAAATTGATTCTGTCTCAAGATCGAACCAGCCCTCGATTCCAGACTCATTTCGACCGATAAAAGAGTATGCTTTTGATATGGGGGCACTTTTGAGTTGGCGCTTTTGGCGATCGCAATGGCGCTTCGGCGCGGCAGGTCTTTTTATGAGCACCGCGGGGCTGGCGCTGTTTCAAAACTGCGGCAGTGGCGTCGGTTCAACTCTGAGCAATATTCAAGCGACACAATCCAATCCTGCTTTGAAATCTCTTGGCATGCCTTTGCAGATGCAAATGAACCAGATCAGTTTTATGTCTTGTCCCAACGCGGGCCTCTCGGCATCCACCAATCCAGATCCCTTGAACAACCCATTTTTTCACTTTCGGTTTGGAGCTTACAACAACACTCTCTACAGTACGTCTGCGGTCAACTCCTCAGTTTTCACAGAGGGCAGCTTTCTTTATTACAATGGCTCGAACATCGGTGGATTGGGATTTTCGGCAACCGCGGTCAATTACCTGCGGAAGAACAATATCAATCCGCCACCAACGCAGCTGCAGACGATGCTCAGTTCGTCTCAGTATTCGGCGGGCTCGCAGCCGGCAGCCGCAATCATTTATCCCAACGGCGCCCGCAGCGCGAGTATGGCGCCGACATTTTCAAGCGGAACAGGTTCGACTGGGGCACCCGTCGCAACGACACTCTTATTACCCTTGAACAATTCCAACCTGACGTCAGAATTGGTCAATGCTCCCTTTGTTGCAAATGGTGGGACGCAGATGACAGGTTACTTTCCAAACTTGGGCAGTGTCTCGGCGGCCCTGATGGGAACATTGAATTTCCCTCTGAATGATATGGCCTACCTGGAATCACATTTCGGCAGCATGCTGCTTTTTTTCGGCTTCACCGCCGCTGGTACGGCGACGCCCGCCAACATCATTAGCGGTTTGCAAGGGCCCGATTTTCTGCAGACTTCCAGTACCACGGTCGATCCCACTCAAAGACTGTTTGGCAATGCTTACAGCTTCAACTGGAGCGTGCCTTACTTGAATGGACCCAGCTTCTTCTATTTGGAAGGTGGACCGGCGCACCTCCCCGCCACGGCCACGCAAATTCATGAGTACGACCTGAGCCAAAACGCTGGCTTCAACGGAACAGACTTGGCCCAGTCCAACGAGATCTGGGACTGCTTTCACCTTGTCGTGGTCCGCGACACCGATCGGAAATACTACACGATTCCGAGCAGTACGACTGGCAACAATGTGATCAACATCGATCGCTCTTCCGGCGCCCCCAACTGCTCAACTGGGACATCAACTCCGTCTTGCGCCCAGTTTGGAGTGGGTTCGGCCATTTTCCCTGGCCATGCACAGAGCCTTCTTGCCAGCGGCGTTCCCCTGCAAGTAAATTATCTCAGCGGGCCCTCTGAAGTTCTGGCCGTGCAAAGCAGTCTGACAAGCACCTATTCCGGTTACCAAAATATTTATGCTGGAACGATGATGGCTTGCCCCAATGAAGATCCTTCGACATTAAATGCGATGCAGTTGGACCAATTGAAAATCCTCCGTCGCTTTTTATCGGCGGATATGTGGGATATCAATTTGGCTTACGGTTGCGCAGTCCCACGTCCTGCAGCCCTCACTTCCGGTGGACAGTGCTACACCGGCAGCGACAGCGATCCCGCCAAGCTTGTGCAGTATGATTTGAGCGGCGGCGAATCCTGTGGACTGGGTTCCCCTTTCCATACCGAGTGCGCAGCAACGATCAGCATGTGCACCCGTTTTCAGTAAGCGTCTGCTCAAATGACACCAAAATCCCACATTCGGTCTTTGACAGAGCTCCTGTCTCGGTTTTAGCGTCATCGCATGACCTCTCTCTCGGCATTTTTGGTGACTCTGTTGGTTTCGGCTTCTGCTCTTGCTCAGCAAAGCGGAGCCGTTTCAACCGCTGCGGCAGGCGCAGGTCGAGCCGCTGTTGATCCCATGGAAACCCCAAGCTTGAATCCTGCCAGCCTGCCTTACAACCGCGGGTACTTCATCACCTCGGACTACGCAGTCCTTGAAAATGGAAGCGGCTTCACGCTGGGACTTTTGGACAACCTGGCAGGCACCGTGGTTCCGACCGCGCTGATCTACAACCAAATCAACGCGCAGAATCTGCAAAAACAGGCCTGGAGTTCGCAAACCGGACTCTTGGAAATGGGAGAGTTTTCACGCAGCAATTTGGCCGTCGGTTTAGGTGTCCGCTACCGTGTCGACAACTACGGACTGGTGCAAAATACGCAGACGAATCTGAGCTTGGGAACCCTGTTTAATTTGAATCCCGACGTTGGCTTTGCGGCAGTCGTCGATAATTTTCTGACTCCGGATGGGAATGTTCCGACACAGTATCAACTTTTGCCGACGACTTCTTTCGGCTTCAATTACATTTACAAAAAATGGGCGCGCTTTAAGTTGGATTTTTTAACAGGCACCAGCAATGACTGGGGCCGCCCCACCCTGGCTGGCGGGGTCGAGTCCCATTTCAACCGCTGGACTGTCTTGCGACTCGGTGTCAGCCAAAGTTTGGATTTGAACCAACAGAAGTACGGAATGGGTTTTGGCTTTGTGGGGCCTCGGTTTGCAATCAATTACGGGTATTTGAGCTGTCCTGAAGACCAAAACCTCAATCGTCATGCCCTTGACTTGGCCATTCCGATTTGGTAAACGCTGCGTCTTAGGTCCTGACAAAGGAGATCTCAATGGCTTCGAAAACCAAAAAAACTGAACTGCAACGCACGCGTCGGAATGCTGGTCAGGCCCGAAAACGTAAAAATAAATTGGCCAACCATGGCTCGACGAAGTCTGAAAAAGAACTTTTCAAAGATTAATTCTGAATCTGAGAACGTCAGGACAACTTTGGATTCTGCTTTGTTTGCAGAATCCCATTTGCTTTTTGATGCCTACTGCTGACTGATTTTGCGCCGTAAAGTGGCTGGCATTTCCTGTGGCCCGCCCTTCAAATCCCAACGAAACGGAATTTCGACCCATCCCTCTTGTCCGGGATAGAATCGCCACGATTTGATAGCGACCAGTGTTTTACCATCCAAGTTCCGATGCCCCGAGCTTTGCACCATCTTCAACTCGCTGATGCGACCCTCTTTGGTCACGTAAGCTAAAAAGCTCACCTGTCCCTGGCGTCCCGCCAGGCGGTCAGCATTGTCATAAAACGGCCGCTGATTGCCCGGCATTGCCTTCAAATCAGCTATGTCACGAATGGGGCCCTCGACTCCTGAGATTTCAGCTCCATTTCCCAAGCCCTGAGCATGCTGCCGAGCCTCTGTGGCAATTCGCGCATCTTCTTGTGCAGATTCGGCCGCTGCAGCCTCGGCCGCCGCCTGACGAGCTCGCGCAGCCGCAGCTTCACGTGCAGCCGTGGCCGCCGCCTGCTGTTGACGTTCAGCTTGTTGAGCTGCCGTGATTTTGGCTTGATTCTCGGCACGCAGTTGCGCCGAAGCTTTGTGCAACGCCTGGTTGTCAAGATTGCGCTGTCGATCGAGATCTGCCAGTTGCTTCTCTTGTTCGTCAGAAAACTCGTTGGCTGCTGTCTCCAGATGTTTTTTTGTCTCATTCAACTTTTCTGAGGTTTCGGAATCCACCTTGGAAAATCCCTGCTCAAGGTCGGCATCGGCCAATTTCTGAGTTGGCATTGCAACAGGACGACTCATCAACGATTCCACATCTTGAGTTTCCAAATCCTCTGCCACCAATTCTTTCGGGGCCACTTTTGCTACAACTGGAGCCGCTGCCTTTTCACGAAAAGTGGACTTTTCCTGCGACAAGACCGGCACTTTGGTTGCTTTCACCACAGGCACCGCCTTGGGACTTGGAACAGGATTGGGCGCCACCGCAACTGGCATCTCAAGTGCAGCCGCCCCGCCGATGACCGTGAACTCAACGGTTGGAGGCAGAACGATATCGTTGAAAATTGAACCCAGAACCCACAGCGCTGCGAAGGCTGCCAGATGCAAAAATGTTGAACTCAAAAACCAGTTCACCTGAGAAATTGAATCGTCACGCCTGAAACCCACCATTTGCTCATTCATATCCACTCCCCGGAGTCTTCCAACGGACATTTGGATACAAGAATTGCGCCAGGCTTTCCGCACTCTGGATGGATGCTGATTTGAGATGGGCCATGAGGATTTGAAAAAATGACAGGCCTGTTGCACCAAATGACAGGCCCGAGAAAAGCAGAGGGAGAGTCGGTTTTCGGTCCCCGGTCCTCGGTCAGCCGTCAACTGGCCCCGTCCGGTCGGCGGTGGACTGGGGACAGTGGGCGGTGGCCTGATCGCTGCAAAACAGACGACCACCGGTCAGCTGTTTTGAGCTTTTATTTTCGTTCGATTTTTAAAGTTTTGATCACGATGTCTTCGACGGGTCGATCAATCGGACCGCGTTTTGCTTTTGATATGCCCGTCACAACATCCATGCCTTCAATCACTTCACCAAAAATCGTGTGTTTGTCGTCCAACCAAGGAGTCGCCGCCACGGTCACGAAAAACTGACTTCCATTGGTGCCAGGTCCTGCGTTCGCCATCGACAGCAAGCCAGGCTTGTTGTGACGGAGTTCTTTTGAGAACTCGTCGCCAAATTTATAGCCCGGTCCACCTGTTCCGGTGCCAAGAGGGTCTCCACCCTGAATCATAAAATCAGGAATCACGCGATGAAATTTCAAACCATTGTAAAACGCTTTTTTAGTCGGCTTCCCGGTTGCAGGGTCGGTGAATTCTTTGGTGCCTTCAGCCAGGCCCACAAAGTTCTCCACAGTTTTTGGCGCCTGTTGTGGAAACAGCTTCACTTTAAAGGTCCCCTGCGATGTTTCAAATACAGCGATCATGTCTTTTCCTTTGTTGCTAGCCTTGGCTTTTTTTGTGTTCGTTTTTGCAGGGGCCTTGTCAGTTGCGGCCTCTTCTGCTTGAGAATGAAAACCGACGAATGTGATCAGCAGAGCTGCCAAATAAATCCACACGATTTTCAGCAGGCTTTGGCGCACATCAGGTTTTACAAATTCCATAGCTTCACCCTCGTTTCTTGCGGTTCGGAGGGGGACTTTTAGTCCAACTCCGGAAAGGGTCAAGACGCTGCGCTTCTGCTGCTTTGTGAGGCAGGCCATCGCCCGCGTCTATTCGAGGTTTGGTGACCATTTCGGCTTGAAATAATTTGCAGAATCATTGGTGATTCTGCGCTCTTCACTGCCATCCAAGTTGGAAATGTAGATCTGATTCGCTCCCGTGCGATTACTTGTGTACAGAATCAGTCGTCCGTCCGGTGAAAAAACCGGATCTTCATTCATGGCCGGATGACCATTCGGCTTTTTAGCGGAAGTGATCCGCACCATACCCGTTCCGTCTGTATTCATGACAAAAACATCAAAGTGATCCGATTCCCAGCCTGCAAACGTAATTTTTTTTCCATCCGGCGACCATGCCGGCGTCGAATTGAATTTTCCGGCAAAGGTGACACGACGTGGGCTCGCGCCATCGCGATCCATAATGTAAATCATCGGGTTGCCGCTTCGATCCGAACTGAAGGCCACATGTTTGCCATCGGGTGACACTGAGGGCTCGACATTCATCGCACCATGTGGACCATTTGTCAGTTTTTGAATCAAAGCGCCGTCCGTGTCGAGCTCATAGATATCAGGCACGCCGTTCTGCGACAGCGTCAAAAGAATCCTCTGGCCGTCAGGCGTAAAAGTAGAACCCGAGTTGAGTCCCATCCTGTAGGAGACCAACCAGCGCTTCCCTGTGGCCAATTCGTAAACAAAGAGATCGGCATTGCGAGTCTTCGTTCGTGTGCGTTGAACAAATGCCGTGTAGGCTAATTTTTTTCCATCGGGTGACCAGCTGGGCGACAGGGCAACAGATTTGTGATTGGTGATTTTCTGCACGTCAGCGCCATCCCAATCCATCACATAAATTTCTCGATAAGTGTTGCCGCCGCGATCACTCGCGACCGTCAGCTTGGACAAAAACATTCCTGTTTGGCCACTGAGCGCTTTCAACAAATCGTTACCAAACGTGTGCGCCATACGACGAACACTGTTCGCGGGGCCGCGATACTTTTTTGCCAGCACGACGGAGGTCCGCTGCACTCCATACACATAGATCTCCAAAACAAGATCATTTTGCACGACCGAGTAAGAACCGCGAATGAGAAATTCGGCGCCAATCTGTTTCCAGGCATCAAATTTAAATCCATTTGGATCGGTTGGTTGGGGACGAATGCCAGTTTTGGCTGGATCTTCAAGAAATGCGCTGGAATTGATCATCTGAAAATATCCCGAAACCAGAAGATCATTTTGAACAACCTTGAAAAGCTCAGCGCCAATTCCCATATAGTTTGGCGTGACAGAGGGATTTCCCTCGAAACGAAGCGCGGGAAAGGCCAACAGACTTTTTTTGGTTTGTGCATCTCCCATTTTAAAATAAAATTGCGGCGCAGCTTCACCCGCTGATGAGGCTGGCGCGCCAGGGGTTGCAATTGTATCTTGCGCCGAGGCTCTGCCGCCCCAGCAAAGTGCTAGCAACAAGCTCACTTTCCAAAGGCGTCGTGTCTTTGATGTCTGTTTCGGGTTGAAATTCAGGTGTAACATTTCACTCTGGAAAGCCAATCAAAACCCCCTCATTGTTCAAAATCTTCGCCAATTCATCCGGTGGTGCCGAAACCGGTGAAGACTTTTTCACGGTCTCCATCACCATCGCATCAAAATCAGGATCGCCACTGGACCGATAAATCTTCTGTCCGACGACGTTGCCTTGGCTGTCGACGCGGACGACAATCTGAGCCTTGAGATTGCGCCGCGAGAGCCATTCGGGCAAGGCCCAGTGCGTGTAGATCTGCCTTTTGACCTGAGCTAGATATTTGTCGTGTTGAAGCGCCGCCAAACCCTTCAGCTCAGAGCCCGAAGACAACTGATTGCCTTTGAAAGTCTGCGCTGACTTTTGGATCTTCTCAGTCTCGATATTTTGTTTGAGCTTCTCAAGCG
>Ga0075019_10002155_pt1 | contig 11217 bp, 11 predicted proteins | sample ColStrG_CSR_2013_FD_71473 | JGI IMG/M metagenome (GOLD analysis project Ga0075019, IMG submission 71473) | Freshwater sediment microbial communities in response to fracking from Pennsylvania, USA - Cold Stream Run_MetaG_CSR_2013 | ecosystem: Environmental > Aquatic > Freshwater > Creek >...
GCCTTGTTGGGAGTTGGTGCCGTGGTCGCGGGGGGGGCGTATCTGATGTCGGGTTCGCCCGCCCCCACGCCGACCAACACCGTCGTTGCCGTGCTCGACAACAGCGCCGCCAACACCGCTCTGGCCGAAAATGCCGCCGACAACGCGGCTTCTCCGGGTGTTGATACCAATCAAAGTGTGGCGATGACCAACACAGCAGCCCGGCCTGCGCCGCCACCGCCACCGCCTTCGCTCGGAAAATTGGTGGATACTCCGCCCGCGCCGACTCCCGTGTCCCTCCCACCGCCGCCGCCGGTGGTTTCACCTCTCCCTCCGCCGCCGCCACGCGGGCTCCGATACAATGAGCTTGGTCTGACCGTGCAACCGGTGACCAATGAGACCCAATTGTCTGAATGGAACCGGCAGGGGATTACTGTCGTCAATCCGGTCATCGTGGTGGGCGTGGACAAGAGTGCAGCGCGTTATCCCGAAGACGTGCATATGGGGCAGATTTTTGTGCGGTCGTGTTACGACGAGTCTGCGACCGCCGCACTGGGCGCCGCAAACCGGGGGAATGGCGGCTGCTTGATGCTTCCTGGCGGCGGCAAGGTCACAATCAAAAATTGACGGTTAAAAATAAGTTACAAAATTTTGCATCCGTGATGGCCATCACGCGTGCTGGGCTGCCGCCGCGCCTAATGCTCTCCTTGTCAGGCAAACAGCCTGGATCAAACACCAAGGAGACACCCAATGACCACGTTCACCATCTGTGTAAAAGCAAGCGTAATCTCCAGCCTTGTCGCTCTGAGCTTGGCTGTTGCTGGACCCGCCTTCGCCTCCGCGACCTCGGACGACCAAGTACCGCAAGGCGAAATGAGCCTCAAAGGTGCCGACCTCTCATCGCCCGCAACGGTCAAAAAGCTGCAATATCGGGCACGCCGTGTTGCCGAAGAGATTTGCTACGGCAATCGCGATACCAAGGATATTTCGCTGACATCAGAGCGTGAGTGCTACACCACTGCGGTGCAAAATGCCTTTGCTCAAATCGAACGCAAACATCAGATCGCGCTCGCCGATGCGCAAGCGACGCAAGTGGCTGATCAGTCGGTACACTCAACCGTCCGCACGGCCCGCTAAGGCTTTCACCAGACCCGCGCGACCCCGGGTGGGGCTCTGTCAAACCATTGGCAGAGCCCCTTAGCGTTGCAAATCGATTGCTGCGAGGTATCATGCTCGGCATGCTGCATTTTCATTTTATATGAGCACACCATCGTCCTCTCATCGGGTGTCGCTGGCCGCCGTCATCACGGCAGCGCGCGCGGGCAGCCTGCGCCATGCACAAGCGATGTTTCATGCTGGCGGCTTTGCCCATCAGACCGATAATCCGGCCGCGCTCGCGGTAAAAGCGCGGCTGCTCAAAGATGAAGCCTTGCGCGCACCCAAGGCGCTTCAGCCTGCTCTATTTTGCGAAGCGGCCGACCATTATGCCGCTGCCGACGCGCTTCTCTCCCAGCCTTACACCCAAATCAATGAGGCCAGTTTGCGCCTGCTCGCCGGAGACTCAGTTCGGGCGGTTGCGCGTGCGTCAGCGCTGCGCAACGCTGTGTCAGACGGTGCAGGTTTCGCTGAAACGCCTTATTATTTGGCCGCCACACGCGCAGAGGCACATCTCATCTGCGGCGAATTCGCGCTGGCCGAACACGCCCTCGCTGAGGCTATGGCGCACAACCCGCAGGGCTGGTCTGACCATGCCTCGACCCTGCGCCAATTTGAGCTGTTGTCCACTGCGCTCAACGCTGATGCGAAATGGCTTGATGCCTACCGCCCACCGGCCTCGCTCAATTTTGCGGGACATATGGGGATTGCCGCGGCGCTCAGCGGTTATCTGCGCCGCGAGGTTGACGATTTTCTCGACCAGACTTGCATCGGCTTCGGCTATGGCGCGCTGGCGGTTGGATCGGACATTGTCATTGCCGAAGCGCTGCTGGCACGCGGAGCCGAGCTTAATGTCGTATTGCCCACGCAGATCGATGTGTTCATCGCGCAATCGGTGACCCCCTATGAGCCAAGCTGGCGGCCCCGGTTTGATGCGTGTCTCGCCGCCGCCGCCAGCGTGCAGTGCGTGACGTCGGTGAGTGGGGCGTATGAGCCGCTCGCGACCAAATTGGCGGCAGATGTCGCCATGGGGGCGTCGGTGCTCAACGCCCGACGGCTCGAAAGCGAGGCGGTTCAGTTGCTCGTGATCGATGAGGGGGAAGGGCGGTTTGGAACCGGCCTCGGCACCAGCTATCTCGGCGACCGCTGGAACAATGGCGGCGCGCAGAAAATAATCGTCTTGCCGCGCAACGCGCCGCTCACCAAGCCCGCGCCAAACGCAACGGGGCGAGAAGGGCGGTCAGACCGCCAGCTCGCTGCGCTGCTGTGGATCGGGTTTGATGGCGTTGACGCGCTGGACGATGCGACTTTCGCGCGGATGCTCGATGCTGAAATCAGGCCGTTGGTGACGGCGGCGCGGGCTTTGCCCACCCAACCCCGATGGCGTTTTCCGTGCGGCAACGCGCGTGTGGCGGCGTTCGATGACCCCGACTGTGCATGGCACTACGCCCAAGCGCTGCTCAACATGCCAACCTCAAGGCTACCGCTCATCATAGCAGGCCATTTCGCGCTCGCGCACAGCGTCGTGGAGCCTCCTGCATTGATTGGCCCGGCGCTAGCGGATCTTGCAACGGTGGCGGCATCCGCACTTCCCGGTGTGCTGACGGCAACCGAAACGCTCACCGCCGCGCTGTTCGTCAACCATGCCGATGATCTGTTCGCCGAGGAAATTGGTGAAGCCGGGCCTTATCACCTGTTCGCCCTTTCGCCACGCTGATCTTTTGCGGTCGCAATTTGCGCGCCGTCAGTCGATTCCGACTGACACCAAATTGCTTTAATAGATGAGTTCTTCAAGCCGGTGGGGCGCAACGACGCGCAAGCCCTGTTCGTTGCGTTCGATAATCCCACGTTTCTCAAGCGCGCCAATTGCCCGCGACACCGTTTCGCGGGTGCTCTGCACGATCAACGCAAAGGCGCTCAGCACGGGTGCCGGACAGATCGTCATATTGTCGCTGGCCTGCGCCTGCCGCAACAGTTCGGCGTGGATGCGCCCGTTTGCCGACAGCGTTGCCCCTTCGACCATCCGCCGCGTGAGGCTGCTCAACCGCGCGACGAGGCGTCGCGACACCGCCAGCCCGACCGCATGGTAATTGGTCATCAGCGCGAGGAACTCAGGGTGAGCCAGCGCACCGGTGCGGCTTTGTGTCACCGCACAAATGTCGTGCGGCGCAACCTGCGTCTCAAACAGCCCGTTTTCGCCGAACAGGTCGCCCGGGACATAGTCTTCCACCGCGACCAAACGCCCGTCAACGGCGTAAGCGAGCATACGCGCATGGCCGTCCACCAGCACATACACATGATCGAACGCGCTATCGCCCTCAACGATGATGCTCCGCGCGGGAAAGTCCCGGAACCGCGTTTTGTTCGCGATCACTTCAGCCAAAGCGGCATCACAGGCAAAGACCTTGGCAATAAGCGCGTGCGTATCGACGGACATGGCGGAGGTCATCATCGAACAATAGGCTGATGTGAGAGGCGACTCCAGTATATTCAGCGGACGATCCGTGGCGGTTTTGCGGTTCACTATACGCGCTTTTACGAATACGCCGCGAAAACCACTTCATATCTGAAACGCAACGCCTTAAGAGCCCGTTTGTGTGTTTGGGCGCGTATGGGGAGAATGTTATGCGAGGTTGGGTGGTTGCTGGCTTGGCGCTGGTTTTGCCGATGATGGCGCAGGCTGGGCACGAAAATGTGGCACTGACTTTTGATGACCTCCCGTCGCTGACCATTCTCAAATCACAAAGCTATGCCACCGAGGCAAATGAGGCGCTGTTGCGCGGGTTGAAGCGGCACCATCTTCCCGCCATTGGCTTTGTCAACGAAGGCAAGTTTGACGATTTGGAGCGCACCGCGCAAATCGACATCCTGCGCAAATGGCTCGATGCGGGAATGACACTGGGCAACCATACTTTTTCACATGAATCGCCCAATGATTTGAAAGCCGAGGGCTATATCGAGGATATCGCGCGCGGTGAGCGCGTGACGCGGCCCATGCTCGCCGAGCGGCACATGGAGCTACGCTGGTTCCGTCACCCCTATCTTGAAACCGGGATGCCGCTAGAAACCAAGGAGCGCATCAACGCGTGGTTGCACGAGCATGGCTATACGATTGCGCCGGTGACGATGGAAAATTCGGATTGGATGTTTTCGGAACCCTATGACGATGCGCTGCTGCGGCACGACGAAAAGCGGGTGGCAGAAATTCGCAAATCCTATCTCCACTATACCGAAAAAATGGTGGCTTGGCACCAATCGGCGGCTCATGCGCTGCTTGGGCGCAATTTTTCCTATATCATGCTGCTGCACTCAACACGGCTCAACGCCGATTGCATCGACGATCTCGCAGCGATTCTCAAGCGGCACAAGCTCCATCCCGTCACGCTTGAAAAAGCGATGCAAGATCCCGCGTATAAAATCCATGATCCGTATGTCGGTGCCGATGGTGTCGAATGGATCGAACGCTGGGCGCTCGAACTCAAAAAGGAACTGCCGTGGGACGATTATGCCGAGCCGCCCGCCGATATTCAGGCGGAATATAAGCGCGTCGATGGCGATGGGCGGTAGGCGGCATCGCGATCTGTTTGTTTAAATGATTGGAGCGGGCGAAGGGATTCGAACCCTCGACCCCGACCTTGGCAAGGTCGTGCTCTACCCCTGAGCTACGCCCGCTCGGCGCTGGCTCCTCATTACTGGGGAGCGGGTGAGCGGCGCTGTTAGCACCCGATTTCGCCTTGTGCAAGGGGCAAAGAACAGAAACGCGCGCAAGTCTGGGCTTGGCATTTGCCCCCGACTTCCCACATAAGGGCAGGCATATTTTGGAGAACGACTCTTGGCAACTTTAGGTTTGAGCGCGGCGGAACGTGAGGCGATTGAGGATTTCAAGCGCGAGGTGATTGAGCCGTCGATGACGCAGCTTGTCATCCTCGATTTCTGGGCAGAGTGGTGTGGCCCGTGCAAAGCAGTTGCGCCGGTTCTGGAAAAAGTGGCGGCGGACTATGCCAACAAGGGTGTGGTGCTGCGTAAAATCAACGTCGATGAGAATAAGATGATCGCGGCACAGTTTCGCATCCAGTCGATTCCCACCGTTTATGCGTTGTTTCAGGGGCAGCCGGTCGCCGACCTCACCCCCGCGCGCACCGAGGCGCAACTCGGCAAAATGCTCGACCAAATCTTGAAGCAACTGCCCATTCAGGGTGAGGCGCAATCGCTTGAGGCGGAATTGGAACCGTTGATCGCGATGGGCGAAGAGGTGCTTGGCACCGGGGATGCAGCGCGTGCGCTGGGCATCTTCCACCAGCTTAAGGAGATGGCTCCCGATCACGCGCCCGTCATCGGCGGGCTGATCCGCGCGCAGGTTGCGGCGGGCGAGCTTGCCGAGGCGGAGGCCGCCGTCGCGACGCTCACCCCCGAGCAGGCCAAAGAGCCGCACATAGCGCGCGCCGTCGCTGCACTCACGCTCGCAAAGGAGGCCAAGCCGATCGACAATCTTGCCGCACTCGTCAGCACAGTGGCGGCTGAACCCGCGAACCACGCCGCGCGCTTTGAGCTTGCCGGCGGGCTGATGGCTGCGGGCGACCGCGATGGTGCGGCCGATCATCTGCTCGAACTCATCCGGCAAGATCGTGACTGGAACGATCAGGCGGCGCGCACGCTGTTGCTCAAGCTGTTCGAGGTGGTCGGCATATCCGATCCATGGGTGGCGGCGCAGCGGCGGCGGCTGTCGGCGGTGCTGTTTACATGATGTGCGCCCGCGCATGACTGAGCCGCGCACCCGGCTCTCGGTTTTTCCGCTCGCGGGAGCCATTCTGTTTCCTCGCATGCATTTGCCGCTGCACATATTTGAGCCGCGTTATCGCGCGTTGGTGAGCGATGCGATGGCGCGCGACCGTTGGATTGGCATGATCCAGCCGCGCGACGTGCGACCGAGCGAAGCCAGCGCCCCGCCACCCTTGTTCAGCATGGGATGCGTTGGCAAGATTGTCGATGTCGAGGCGCTTGACGATGGCCGGTTCAACATCGTTTTGCAGGGGCAGGCGCGCTTCACCCTCGCGCGCGAGTTGGAGGTGAGCACGCCGTTTCGCCAATTCGAGGCGGTGTTGGAGCAAATGAGCGACGAACCCGAAAGCCTCGGCATCTCCAATCGCGCGTCGCTTGAACAGGAATCGCGCAAATTCGCGCAGCGCCAAGGCTATGCGGTCGATTGGGAGGCGGTCAACCGGCTCGATGACGAGGCGCTGGTCAACGGCATCGCGCAGATCGCCCCGTTCGATCCGGCGGCGAAACAGGCGCTGCTCGAAGCACCCTCGCTCGCCGCGCGCGCCGAACTGATTGTGCAATTGATGAGCTTCTTCGGCCGCCATGATGGTGAAGAGCGAGTGACGCTGCAATAGTGTCGCGCGCAGTCATCACGGGGTGATGACGAGCACGACACTCCGCGCGCACATGATCGCGACGGTTCAGGGCCTTATCTAATTTGTGACAGTCGCAAGTAACATACAAACAGCGACCAAATGCGGTGAGCTTGATTAGGTTAGCTTGCGGACTTTCTTCTCAAGAAGCCAGCACCAGTTCCAGTATCTATAAACTTCGCATCCCGCCGAAACTGCATGAAGCTGGGCCATCGGTGCGGACAAGGATTCACCGATTTCATATGCACGAGACATTCACCGCCAACCTGTCTCGCCGAATCGGGCACGACGACATAGCGCTTCCCCCATTCGTCCTCTGACTCGAGGGCCGCGGTGACGAGCTCGGACCGTTCGGACTCTCTGGGACGGTTTTGCAGCGCGTGATCGAGATCCTGCCTAATGAGTTCGACTTCGTCCCAACTCGAGAAGTAAACAGTCTTGTCGCATTGCAAAAACTGATGTTCATTAACGGCAAGAACGTCCCGTTCTTTAGATGTTTTGATCCAAAGCCCCGACCGCGCAACACTGTATACTCCATCGTCGTACAGCATAGCAACGATACGAGGTGATATCGGCAGAAATGCCATCGCACCTGCTGATCCGAGGCCGAAATTGGACATTCCCTGCCTTTGCAAATGCCAACGATTTGTTATTATCGACGGGTTGTCCGACATAATAAAGTCGCGGCGAGTAAAATTTTCAATCAAGACAATCCTCAAATCATCTAAAATTCCCATAACGTCAATAAAGCCTTGCATCATCAATGATATTATATCAATATTTTCAGGAATAGAATCCTTTCCTAATGCTTCGCCGAATGGAGATTCGGTTATTGCCATTTTTGAGCGGCGTAACGCCGCATTAGTTCTGAGACTTTGAAAGAGAATAAATCTTTTCAGGATCGCGTGAAGATCGCGCTCTCCAAAATGCAGATCATGTCTAACAATTTTTTCCCGTAATATACCATAGCAACCTTCCATGTACCTTATAGCGTTTTCTAGCTTTGGATTATTACCGTAGAAGAAATTTTTGGAACATTGCCCTCTCACACTCGCTAGCTCTGTGGCGCTGCGAGTCTGTAAATTTAATAAGCAAACTGACTTGCCTTCACAGTTCTTTGTAAAAGGTTTAAACAAAACCTTCGGAACGAAGTGCTGGTTCTTATTATCTGACACAGGACTTGCATTATATCTTTGTGCGAAATCTTCAAGCCAATGATCGGTTCAACGAAATTGCTTGCTCCCGACAGGACCGGATTTTTCGCGGTAGCCGTGAGAGTCGTCGTTGCCCAAAAAATAATCCCCCTCACCGGACCAGTTCAACCTTCGCACGAATATCGACCTCTGCCCATACCGAGTCGGTGGTCAGCGCAACGGCGGTGCGGTGCATCGCCAGCGCGAGGCAGGCCCGATCACCCAGCGACAGGCCCAGATGCCGCGTCGTGCGCCGGAGCGCTCCGGCGATGTGCGCCTGATCAGCATCAAAATTGACAATATCGAGGCTCAGCGCCCCAAGGCTGGCACGCACCACATCCTCGGGCACGCCGCGCTCGATCAGTTTGCCGACGACTTCCGCATAATTGACCGCCGAAACAATGGCATTGGGGAGCGCCGCCAACACACGATCTGCACCCGGCTCACCGAGCAACACGGCCATCAGCGCCGAGGCGTCGAGCACCCACTCACTCATCCGCCGCTGCCGCGCGCCGGTCTGCGATAAGTTCGTCCGAAAGCCGCGTGCCCTCGGGGATATAGGCCGCCAATCGCGCCTGCACGTCAGCGACGACATCATGCAGCGGGCGCACGCGCAGCACGCCGTCTTGCACATCCATGATCACCGCATCGCCATCCGCCACGCCCATCTGACGCCGGAATTCGGCAGGCAATTGGAGCCTGCCACCTGACACAAGTTTGCCGCGTTGCATATTCATACGATATATCCGATCATACAATTATTCTTTTGATACATATTCTATAAATTGGTGCAAGCAAGTTCTGCTGCCGCACCTTGCGCTGTCCTACATGACCATCTTTTGCTAAGGCGAACGTGATCGATCAAAGCGATCACATGCTGGCGCTCGGCGACGTTATTTTGCACGCGTCGTGTCACGTGTGTCACTTTAGACTGAAATCAGCGCTTCTGGGCGGGGCTGGAGGCGCAATAGGACGACAAAGCGGTGCTCGAGCACGATGAAGCGTTGGGGTGTACCGTCGTCCGCGCCTAAACCAACTCCCCCATCAACAGCTTGGGCAGCGCCCCGCTTTCGCCGCGCGCTTCGGCCATCAACCTATTTTTGAGCGGGGTGATCCGCTGGATGGCGCGCATCCCAAACCGGCGGATGCTGCGCGCACCGCGCCCTGGCACGCCATAAAGCCAGGTGAGTGTATCGGTCGCGCCGGCCACCATCAGCGTATCAAGGCTGCGCCAGCGTTGATAGCGCGCGAGCAGTTGCGCATCGCCAAAGTCCAGCCCAAGGCGCGCGCCCTCCACAAGCACCTCAACCAGCGTGGCGACATCGCGGAAGCCGAGATTGACCCCTTGACCAGCGATCGGGTGAACCCCGTGTGCGGCATCACCCACAAGCACCAGCCGCAGCGCGGTGACGGTGGCGGCGTGTTGAAAACTCAGCGGGTAGCTCGAACGCGGCGCAGCCACGGTAAAGTCGCCGAGCAAGCCGCCCGAACGTTTGCCCACTTCTGCGGCAAAGGCGGTCTCATTGAGCGCGAGCACGCCTGCGGCATCTTTGGTGTCCACCGTCCAGACGAGCGCCGAGCGCGTGCCCGGATTCATGGGCAGCAACGCGAATGGTCCGGCGGGGTAGAAGATTTCATGCGCCACATTGTTGTGCGGCACTGTGTGCGTGAGCGCGGTGACGATTGCGGTGTGATTGTAGCTCCAGCGCGCCATAGTCAGCCCCGCCGCCTCACGCGTTGGCGAACCGCGCCCTTCGGCGGCGACGAGCAAGCGCGCTTGCACCTGAGTGCCATCGCTGAGTGTGGCCGTGACCCCGCTCTCGTCACGCACCACATCGGTTGCTTTGGTGTTCGAGCGCAAAACCTGATGCTCGGCGCCAGCGGCAGCGGCGTGAAGCACTTCGCGCAGCACTCGGTTTTCCAGCATCATCCCGACCGCTGCTTGCTCGCCAGGGTTATCGCTTTCGGGCGTGAAATCGAGGCAATCTTTTTGCAGCCCGTCGCGCACCTCAATCCGCCGGATCGGGCAGGCGTGCGGGCGCAGGGCCTCAGCAAGGCCAATCGCCTGAAACATGTTCCATGGCGCGCTGGCGATTGCGCTCACACGGCCATCAAAGCCCGTGTCGAGCTGGGTCGCAGGATCGAGCGGATCAACCACAATCGTCGAGATGCCCGCTTTGTTGAGCGCGAGGGCAAGCGTCAGCCCAACGAGTCCACCGCCAAGAATGAGAATGTCTGTTTTCATGAACCACGTATACGCACATCTCGCTTCGACGTCACTAGGCCGCTATAGCACATATCATGAAACTCTGGCGGCTCACCCGTGCGCCCTATGTCGCACTCGATGGCTCCGGCCCTGCGCAACACGGCGCGCGCTGGACATCACCGGGGCTGCCTGTGGTCAATTTTGCCTCTGAGCCCGGTCTCGCGGTGTTGGTCGTGCTGCGTTATCTGCCGCGTGATCTGGCGGGCATAGACGATGACTATCTGCTCGGCTGGACGCAGCACGATGCGCGGCCCGAGGTCATCGCCTTCACTGCCGATCCACACGAAAAGCGTGCACGAGGCGATGCGTGGGTGGAGTCGGGCCGCAGCCTGTTCGCGCAGGTGCAATCGGCGGTGCTTCCCGAAGCCAATATCATCATGATGAACCCGCGCCACCCTGATGCGGCCAGTGTCCCCGCGCTCACAACGCGCGCCTTCAGCTTTCAGGCGTGTCTGTCACTTCCCACGACTCGCGCAATTCAGCCAGACTCTTGACGCAGACTCGCGAAGGGGGGATAGATGTCGCACGGGGCTGCTCCCGTAGATGTCGAGGACAGGATCATGGCCAGTCGAGCCGCAACGCAAGCGCAGCATTGGCGCAAGCACATGCAAAAAGGCGCGCTCCGCTCGGGCGCGTTGATCGGCGCAACAGTGCTGGTCGCGGGCACGCTGGCGCTCGCGCTGGCGCTGATCAGCTATCATCCGAGCGATCCGGCGTTCAACACGGCAGCCGGTGCGACGACGCGCAATTGGGTGAGCGTTCCCGGTGCATGGGCGGCCGATGGTCTGCTCACCGCGCTTGGCCCCGCCGTGGCGCTGGTGCTGCCGCTGATGCTCATCATTGCGCGACGCATGTGGCACGCCCGACCGGTGACTGATTGGTCGGCGCGAATGGCGCGCTGCGTGATTGGGGTCATCCTGATCGATGTGGCGCTCGGATTGGTGCGTGCGGGGTCATTCGCCGGCCTCCCCGCCGGGCTTGGCGGCGGCATCGGCACGATTGGAGCCACCAGCGTGACAGCGCTGAGCGCCCTCATCACCGATCATCAGCTTGCTTATTGGGTGGTGAAGGGTGTCGGCGTGGCGGCTGCACTCGGAGGCATCATCATCTGGTCGCTGAGCTTGGGGCTGGACGCGCGCGACGTGAACTGGAGCGCCGCCAAGCGCCTCCCGGCTCCCCCCAAAGCCGCGCCGCCGCTCGCTGAAGCGCCAGC
>Ga0075019_10002156_pt1 | contig 11214 bp, 10 predicted proteins | sample ColStrG_CSR_2013_FD_71473 | JGI IMG/M metagenome (GOLD analysis project Ga0075019, IMG submission 71473) | Freshwater sediment microbial communities in response to fracking from Pennsylvania, USA - Cold Stream Run_MetaG_CSR_2013 | ecosystem: Environmental > Aquatic > Freshwater > Creek >...
GGGCGTCGGCTTCGCGGCGGGGCTCGGCGCGCCGCGGTGGATCATGTCCAACCTGGCCAAGGGCCGCGCGAAAAAGTTCACCGAGGAATTCCCCAACGCCATCGACATCATCGTCCGCGGCATCAAGTCCGGCCTGCCGGTCCATGACTGCATGCGCCTGATCGCCGCAGAGAGCCCCGAACCCCTGGCCAAGGAGTTCAAGAAGCTGATGGAAAGCATCTCGGTCGGCACGTCCATCGATCAGGCCCTGGAGAAGATGTACGACCGCATGCCCACCTCCGAGGTGCGGTTCTTCTCCATCGTGCTGGCGATCCAGCAGAAGACCGGGGGCAATCTGGCCGAGGCGCTGAACAACCTGTCGGTGGTGCTGCGGGCGCGGAAGCTGCTGCGGGAGAAGATCAAGGCCCTGTCCGGCGAGGCCGTGGCGTCCGCCTTCATCATCGGGGCCCTGCCCCCCGGCATCGGACTGATGGTGACCCTCACCTCCCCCGGCTACATGAACCCGCTGATCAATGATCCGCGCGGGCATGTGATTCTCGGCATCGGCGTCGGGATGGAGATGCTGGGCATCTTCGTCATGCGCCGGATGATCAACTTCAAGTTCTGAGGACAGGCCCGTGGAAAGCATCATGGCCCTGTTCGAGCCGGCCAACCTGCTCTCGCTCTTCGTGGCGGGGGTCGTGTTCGCTACGGTCGTCACCCTGGTGACGCCGATGATGTCCCGCGACCGGCTGAGCGACCGGATGAAATCGGTGGCCAGCCGCCGGGACGAACTGCGTCGGCTCGCCCGGGCCCAGATGCGCAACGAGGCCCCTACCCTTCGCCAGACCGACGAAGGCTTCTACAAGCAGGTCGTCGACCAGTTGCAGCTGTCGCGCCTGCTGGAAGACCCCAAGGTCGTCGACACCCTGGCCCAGGCCGGATTCCGCGGTCCGCGACCGATTTCGACCTTCTATTTCTTCCGGTTCGTCACACCCTTCGTCTTTCTGCTGTTCGCCGTCGTCTATCTCTATGTGCTGAAGGCGATCGAATGGCCGCCGATGACGAAGATCACCGCCTGCGTCGTGCTGTTTGTCGCCGGTTTCTACGCGCCGAATGTCTATCTGCAGAATGTGATCACCAAGCGCCGGCAGGCCATTGTCGGGGCGTTTCCCGACGCCCTGGACCTGTTGCTGATCTGCGTCGAGTCCGGCATGTCCATCGAGCTGGCCATCCAGAAGGTCGCCACCGAAATCGGGACGCGCTCCATCGAGCTGGCCGAGGAGCTGACCCTGCTCAGCGCCGAACTGTCCTATCTGCCCGAGCGCCGGATGGCCTATGAGGGCCTGTCGAAACGGGTCAACTATCCCGGGATCAAGGCGGTGACCACGGCCATGACCCAGGCGGAGCGCTACGGCACGCCCCTGGGCACGGCGCTGCGGGTCATGGCCAAGGAAAACCGGGAACTGCGAATCGCCGAAGCCGAGAAGATCGCCTCCCAGCTGCCGGCGAAGCTGACCGTGCCCATGGTGCTGTTCTTCCTGCCCGTCCTCTTCCTCGTGATCCTGGGTCCGGCCTACATCAAGGCGACCGACACCACCACCAAGAGCGACACGCAGCAGCGCATGCGTCCCCATTGAGGCGCCGGCCGCGCCCCGAGCGGGCGGGCCCGGCTGGCGGCGCCCTCAGGGCTGACGGATCGGGGCGTCCCTGGCCGGCGCGGGCGCGGCGCTCTTCGCCGCAGCCTGCGTCAACGACCCGGCGGCGGCAGGCTGGAGCGACTTCAGATAGGCGAGATTGGCCGATGCGACCGCCGGCGGAAGGTCTTCCCGGATGAGTCGCTCGGCTTCCTCCAGCTTTCCCTCGAGGCCGATGACCAGGGCGAGGTTCTGTCGCTCCTGGACCGTGGCGTCCGGGCGCTCGACCGCACGGCGCAACAGCGCCTCGGCCTCGGCGCGTTCGCCCTTGGCGGCATGGAACATGGCCAGGTTCGACAGGACGGCGGGATTTTCCGGCGAGAGAACCAAGGCGTGATTATAGGCCTCCAGCGCTTCGGCGGGCCGCTGACTCTGTTCCAGGGCGACGCCCAGCAGCGAATAGGGTCGCCAGTCCTTCGGGGCGATTCGGCTGGCCTGCTTGAGGGGCTGGATGGCGTAGAAGCCCTGGCGCTCGCTGATCCGCGCGCGGGCGATCTCCAGGATCGCCTCCTCATTGTCCGGGTGCAGCGTGGTGACCTTGGTGGCCGCAGCGTCGGCCTCGTCATAGCGACCCAGTTGGCGCAGGGCGACGGCCAGCCGGACGCCGGCGTCGGCGTCCATCGGGTCGACATCGGTCTCGTGCGACCAGAAGGCGGCGCGGGCGAGGGGGTCCAGTCGCTCCGCCGCGGCGCGCTCCGCCGGAAGCGCCTTGCGCAGGGGTTGCGGCGCTGCCGGCTTGGCCGGAAGGGGGGCGGATTGCGCCGGTTTCGCCGGCGCAACGGAGGCGGTCGGGTCCGCGGCCAGGGCGGGGCCGGCGAGCAGCAGGGCTGCGAGAACGGTTGCGATGGAGGAGGGGTTCGTACACATGATGGCGCATCCCGAAGCCGCGGCGATCTGCCCGGCGCAGTGTCTTCGCCGTCGCCTCAATTTTGCGTTAACACATTTGCGGCGGTTGTCATGGAGTGTCGGTCTTGACCCATCCTCGCGCGAATCTGATCGCCGACAGCGCCGCGGCCGGACCGGTCCGGCTGTTGACCGAAGCCGCCTTTGCCGAGCTGGCGGCGGCGGATCCCGCCTGGGCGGCGCTGGGCGCCTTGCACGACTTTGCGGGCCAGGCGGGCCGCCTGATGGTCAGGGGCGGTCCGGACGGACCGGAAGCGTGGTTCGGTCTGGGCCGCCAGCCGGGCTCGGTCATGGTCCTGCGCGCCCTGGCGGAGCGGTTGCCCCCCGGGGACTGGCGGATCGTCGGGGATCCTCCCTGGCCGGACGGCGACATCGCCCTCGCCTTCGCCCTCGGCGGCTACGCCTTTGACCGTTACAAGGGGACCAAGGCCCGGCCCGGGCCGCGCCTGGCCGTGGGCGGCGCCACCGAACCGGCGCTGACGCTGGCGGCGGCCTGCGCCCTCGCCCGGGACCTGATCAACACGCCCGCCTCCGACCTCGGCCCGGCCGAACTGGAGCAGGCGGCGCGGTCACTGGCGGCGGATCACGGGGCGGAGGTGTCCGTGACGACCGGGGACGCCTTGCTGAACGAAGGATATCCGGCCGTCCACGCCGTCGGCCGCGCCGCGCCCCCCGCCCGGGCGCCGCGGATGATCGAGATCCGATGGGGCGATCCGGCGGCGCCGCTGGTGGCCCTGGTGGGAAAGGGAGTCACCTTTGATTCCGGCGGCCTCGACCTGAAGCCGTCCTCCGGCATGCGTTGGATGAAGAAGGACATGGGCGGCGCAGCGCATGCCCTGGCGCTCGGCCAGCTGGTGATGCGGGCGAACCTGCCCGTGCGGCTGGTGATCCTCGTGGCCGCCGTGGAGAACGCCGTGTCCGGCGACGCCATGCGGCCGGGAGACGTGCTGCACACCCGCAGGGGGCTCACCATCGAGATCGGCAACACCGACGCCGAGGGACGCCTGATCCTGGCCGACGCCCTCACCCGGGCGGCGGAGCTGGACCCGGTCCTGACCCTGGACTTCGCCACCCTGACCGGCGCCGCGCGGGTGGCCCTGGGGCCGGACGTGCCGCCCTTCTACACCGATGACGAGACGCTGGCCGTCGACCTCGCCGCGGCGGCGCGGTCGACCGAGGATCCGATCTGGCGGCTCCCCCTGTGGGACGCCTATGATGAGGCGCTCGAGTCCGACATTGCCGACCTGAAGAACGATTCCGACGCCTGGGCCCAGGCCGGGTCGATCACGGCCGCCCTGTTCCTGCGCCGCTTCGCGCCCGCCGGCGCCTGGGCGCATTTCGACATCTTCGCCTGGCGCCCGCGCAAGCTGCCCGGTCGCGCCTTCGGCGGGGAGGCGCAGGCCCTGCGCGCCAGCTATGAGATGATCCGCCGGAGATTCGGAGCTTCCGCATGACAGATGCTCGCACGCGGCTCGCCCGGGACGGTGTGGCCGCCGACCGGCTCGAGGGCGTCGTCGCCGCGGGCCGTTACCAGCGCACAGCCCGCCGCCGGGTGATCGACCCCGTCGCGCCCCTGCGCCGGGCCCCGCGGCTGGAATCGGAGCAGCTCTCCCAACTTCTGTTCGGCGAAACCGTCGACGTGCTGGAGGAGGCGGAGGGCTTCGCCTTCGCCCAGGCCGGGCGGGACGGCTATGTGGGTTATGTGGACGCCGGGAGCCTGACCGCCGTCGCCGGGGGGACTCCCGACCTGATGCGGGTCCAGGTCCTGAGGACCCACGCCTATACCGAGCCCTCGATCAAGTCGCTGCCGGAGGGGCTCTATTCCCTGAACGCCCTGGTCGCGCCGGAGGCCCGGGAGGGTCGCTTCATCAAGGCCGTGGACGGGGGATGGTTCGTCGCCGACCACCTGGCGCCCCTCGGGGCGTTCGAAACCGACCCCGTGACGGTGGCCGAGCGCTTCATCGGGACGCCCTATCTCTGGGGGGGCAACGAGAGCCTCGGGCTTGATTGCTCCGGCCTGGTGCAGCAGGCCCTGCGCGCCTGCGGACGCGCCTGCCCGCGGGATTCGGACCAGCAAATGGCCCTGGGTCGCCCGATCGATCCGGAAGAGGGCCTCGACCGGGGCGACCTGGTGTTCTGGCGGGGCCATGTGGGCTTCATCGCCGGTGAGAACGCCCTGCTTCACGCCAATGGTCATCACATGGCGGTGGTGAAGGAGCCCCTGGACGAGGCCATCCGGCGGATCGAGGCCGCAGGCTCGGGCGCGCCGACAGGTTACCGGCGCCTCTCCTGACCTCCGGAAACGACAACGCCGCCGCCTCATGCAGGAGACGACGGCGCGTGTCGCTCAGAGCTTGACCGTAGGGATCAGGCCGCGGGCTTGGCGTCCGCCGGCTTGGCCGCATCCGCCGGAGCCGCGGCCGCCGCCGCAGGAGCCGAAGCCGCCGCAGCGGGCGCCGCCGCCGCCGGGTTCGGCGCGGGGATCGGCGGCGGGCTGGAATTCTGCTGCCGGAGCCAGGCGATCAGATTGATCCGGTCCTCGCGCTTCTTCAGCCCGACGAAGGACATCTTGGTGCCGTTGATATAGGCGGCCGGACCCGACAGGAATTCATAGACGTGCTGGTAGTCCCAGGCCGCCTGCTTGCCGCCGAAATCGGTCATGCCCTGGGAATAGGCGAAGCCGGCGTGGGAGCCCGGCTTGCGACCGAGCACGCCCCACAGGTTCGGACCGGTCTGGTTGGGGCCGCCATTGGCGAAGTTGTGGCACGATGCGCACTTCTGGGAGACCGCCGCGCCGGCGGCCACGTCGGCCTTGGCCAGTTCCGTGCCCCAGTCGGGGGGCGTGTCGGCCACTTCGGCCGTGGCCCCTGCGTCGGTCGTCGCCACGGCGATCGCATAGCCTGGAGTCTTGACCGGGATCGGGGCGAACAGCATCTCCGCGCCCTGACGAACGATCAGCAGAAGCAGCACCGCACCCAGCAGGCCGCCAAAAATCTTGTTCCAGAGAAGTTCGTCTTTCATGTCGCCCCATGAGCCTCTGAGAGCAAATTGGGTCCGCCCGCAGGCGCGTGCCGGACCGCTGGAACGGTCAGGCGGAACAGTCGGTCACGGACCGACAGAACCAGGCGCCGAAACCCGTTCTTGCGTGGGCGTCTCTGACACGCTACCGCGGCTCACGCAACCACTCGCGTGCTGTCTTCCGCTGTTGCCGGCGGAAACAGCCCGCAACAGTGGCGGAAACGGGCCGGGACCATCCAAAACATCATGACGCCGATCATCCTGATTCCCGCGCGACTCGCGGCGACCCGTCTGCCCGACAAACCCCTCGCGGAGATCGGCGGCGTGCCGATGATCGTCCGCGTGCTGCGCCAGGCCCAGGCGGCGAACGCCGGACCGGTGGCGGTGGCGGCGGGCGACGCCGCGATCGTCGAGGCCGTCCGGGCGGCGGGGGGAACCGCTGTGCTCACCGATCCGTCCCTGCCGTCGGGCTCGGACCGGATCATGGCCGCCCTGGCCGCCCTGGACCCGGAGGGACGGCACGACGCCGTGATCAATCTGCAGGGCGACATGCCCTTCGTCGACCCGGCCATGGTCGGCGCCTGCGCGGAGCTGCTCGCCCGGCGGCCGGATTGCGACATCTCCACACTGGTGGCGCCGGAGCAGTCCCCTGCCGACCGCGGCAATCCCGACGTGGTGAAGGCGGTGCTGGCCATGGACCCGGACGGGGCGACCGGCCGGGCCCTTTATTTCACGCGCTCGACCCTCTACGGCGACCAGCCGGTCTGGCGTCATGTGGGGCTCTACGGCTATCGCCGCGACGCCCTCGCCCGCTTCACCCGGTCGCCGCCCTCGCCCCTCGAGCGGCGGGAGAAGCTCGAGCAGCTTCGGGCGCTGGAAATGGGCCTGAGCATCGACGCCGCCGTGTTCGGCGCGGCCCCCATCTCGGTGGACACGCCCGCCGACCTCGCGGCCGCCCGCGCCGAAGCCGAAAGGACCGGATCGTGACCGCACAGACCCATCGACCAGGCATCGCCTTCCAGGGGGAATTCGGCGCCAACAGCGACGAAGCCTGCCGCGAACATTTCCCGGACCACGAACCGACCCCCTGCGCCACCTTCGAGGACGCTTTCGAGGCGGTCCGCTCCGGCGCCTGCGAGCTCGGCCTGATCCCGGTGGAGAACTCCATCGCCGGCCGGGTGGGGGACGTCCACCACCTGCTGCCGGACTCCGGCCTGAAGATCATCGGCGAACGCTTCAAGCCGATCCGGTTCCAGCTGATGGCCAATCCCGGCGTCGGCCTGGGGGACCTGCAGGTGGTCGCCAGCCACGTCATGGCGCTTGGTCAGTGCCGCAAGGTGATCCGGGAACTGGGCCTGCGCACGGAGATCGCCTCGGACACCGCCGGCGCGGCCAAGGCCCTGTCGGAGCACCCGGACCCGACCCGGGCGGCCATCGCCCCGGCCCTCGCCGCCGACCTCTACGGCCTCGAGATCCTGCGCCGGGACATCGAGGACGCGCACCACAACACCACCCGGTTCCTGGTGATGACCGCCGACTCGGCGCCGCCCCGCCCGGCGCCGGGGGTCCCCTGCGTCACCAGCTTCGTGTTCCGCGTCCGCAACGTGCCCGCCGCCCTCTACAAGGCCATGGGGGGCTTCGCGACCAATGGCGTGAACATGACCAAGCTGGAAAGCTACATGGAAGGCGGGGCCTTCACCGCGACCGTGTTCTACGCCGATGTGGAGGGCCGTCCCGAGGACCGGAACGTGACGCTGGCGCTGGAGGAGCTCGGGTTCTTCTCAGAGCGTCTGGAAATACTCGGCGTCTATCCCGCCGATTCCTTCCGCAGGCCGCAAGTCGAGCCGCCGGTGTCCGTGGGGGTCGCGCCCACATTATCCTGACGCGCCACCTTGCACTGCACACAGGATTTTACTAGTATCTTCCGCCGGTTGTTCGCGCCCGCAACCCGGACTGTCACTTCTGAACTCCCCTAGGGCGACTTGAGCTCACTGTCCGCAATGGAAAAAGTGCCTATGACCGGCGAGGGCTACAAGGCTCTCGACGAAGAACTGAAGCGTCTCAAGTCTGTGGAGCGTCCGGCTGTCATCGCAGCCATATCGGAGGCTCGCAGCCATGGCGATCTGTCGGAAAATGCGGAGTATCACGCCGCAAAGGAGCGACAGGGCTGGATCGAAGGCCGCATCGCCGAGATCGAGGACAAGATCAGCCGCGCGCAGATCATCGATGTCTCGAAACTGTCGGGCGATCAGGTCAAGTTCGGCGCCACGGTGACCGTTCTGGACGAGGATACCGAGGAATCGGCCCGTTACCAGGTGGTCGGCGAGCACGAGGCGGACGTGAAGAAGGGCCGGCTTTCGCTGACCTCGCCCCTGGCGCGCGGCATGATCGGCAAGAGCGCCGGGGATGTCTTCGAGGTGGTGACGCCGGCAGGGGTCAAGGCCTACGAGGTCATCAAGGTCGAGTGGATCTGACGACCGCGCCGGCCGTCCCCGAGGACGGCGCCGTCCGTCCCCTCACCATCTGGGCGGTGACTGACGGTCGCGCCGGCATCGAGAACCAGGCGCTTGGACTGGCGGAGGCGGTGGCGCGCCTGACGCCGGCGGACATCACCGTCAAGCGCGTGGTGTGGCCCCGCTGGATGCGGCGCACGCCCTCAAGGTTCATTCCGGCGATCCCGCGACTGCTGGCCACGGGCGGCGAGACGCTGGCTGCCCCCTGGCCGGACCTCTGGATCGGCAACGGGCGGGCGTCGATCCCGCTTTCGATCGCCGTTCGTCGCTGGTCCCGGCGCGCCACCTTCGTGGTCCAGCTGCAGGACCCGGTCCGGCCGGCGCGACTGTTCGACCTCACCATACCGCCCACCCACGACCCGCTGCGGGGGCCGGACGTCTTCCCGATCATCGGCGCGCCGCACCGGGTGACGCGGGAACGCCTGGCGGAAGCCTATCGCGCCTTTTCGGACCTTGTCGGCCCCCTGCCCCGGCCGCGCACGGCGGTGCTGATCGGCGGAACGGCGAAGGCCTACCGCCTCGGTCCGCAGCGCGCGCGGGACATGGCGGACGAGATCGCCGAGACGGTCGAGGCCAGCGGCGGATCGCTGATGCTCACCTTTTCCCGCCGGACGCCGCCGGACGCCCGCGCCATCCTGACGGACCGACTGTCCGGGCTGCCGGGAGTGATCTGGGACGAGACCGGACCGAATCCCTATTTCGCCTTCCTGGCCGCGGCGGACGCCGTGATGGTCACGGAGGACTCCGCCAACATGCCCGCCGAGGCCGCCGCCACCGGCGCCCCGGTACATCTGCTGAAGATGGAAGGCGGGCAACCCCGTCGCCGGCGCTTTCATGCGGACCTGCAGGCGCGGGGGGTGCTGCAGCCCCTCCGCCCGGGCGAGGGCCTCAGGCCGCAGCGCTACGAACCCCTGCGGGAAACGGACAGGGCGGCGGAGGAAGTGCTGCGCCGGATGCGACTGACCGGACACATCCCCGCGACACCGCAACGATAAATCATCAAATCGCCGCATTCCGGACGCGGCCGCGCCGCATCCGCCGGCGAAAAGGTGAGTGTCGGTTGACTGGACGCTCCGCTTCGGACCCTGAACAGCCCCCCCAGCCCCCCGAACGGGTGCGACGGGTCAACCGACGCCTTCCCCCTCTTTTCGATACAGGCGATTGCGCGCAGCGCGGCTCAGAACTGCGCGACGCCCAGTATGGGACCGCCCCGCGGCGTCTGGGCGAGCACCACCGTGCGCACGGAGGCGTCAGACCCGGGCGGAAGGGGGTAGGTCGCGCTCGCGCCGCGCCAGCGCCCGAGCTTCACCAGCGATCGCACGATGTTCTGCTGTGAGAGGGTCTTGCCGCGGTTTTCACCGCTCTTGACCTGAACCGCCAGGTCCTGGGGATCATAGCGCACCAGCCAGAGATCGGCGCCGCCGTCCGGTGCGCGCCCGGTCACCCGGATCTTGCCGTGGGCGAGCCGGATATGGGCCAGGAATTTCGGCGGCCGCGAGGTGACGCGGGCGATCCGGGCCGTATCGACCCCCGCCCCCTCGCTGCGTCCATCGATGACCAGTTGCGGGGAGTAGGTTTCCCGCAGCTTGAAATGCGCCTTGTAGGCCGCCTGACGCTGGGTGAATTCCGGCCGCGCCAGGGTGTCCTTCCAGCCGAGATAGTCCCAGTAGTCCACGGGAAAGGCCAGGACCAGGATGTCCGGCCGGCCGATCACGGTCTTGATCGCCTGGTCGGCCTCGGCGCAGCCGGTGCAGCCCTGGGCCGTGAACAGTTCCAGCACATGCTGCGCGACCTCGACGGTCCGCGCCTCCGCGCGGGCCAGAGGGACGATCAGGGCAAGAGACACGGCCGCAGCGCAGGCCAACCGGTTGAAGCTCAGCATGACGCCGTTCTTAGACCAGGTTTGCACGTCACTGCGCCTCACCTCTGCGTGAAAAGGCCCGGCGACGCCTCACCGCAAAGGGTTTGGGCGCGCCGGAGCTGATTCCCACGAGCTTAGGGGCAGAGGCGCCCGAAGGCTACTCTGCTGCGTCCTCGGCGACACGGGCGAGGTTGCGCAGCACATAGGGCATGACGCCGCCTGACCGGAAATATTCCAGCTCGGTCTGGGTGTCGATGCGGCAGCGCACGGGGAACCGGGCCGTCTTGTGGTCCGACGGACGATACAGCTCCACATACAGGGTCTTGCGCGGCGTGATCTCCGTGAGGCCACGGATCGAGACGATCTCCTCGCCGGTGAGACCCAGGCGCTGCCAGCCGTCCTCGATGAACTGCAGGGGCAGAACGCCCATGCCCACCAGGTTGGACCGGTGAATGCGCTCGAAGCTCTCCGCGATCACCGCGCGCACGCCCAGCAGGCGGGTGCCCTTGGCCGCCCAGTCGCGGGACGAGCCGGTGCCGTATTCCTTGCCCGCGAACACGACCAGAGGCCGGCCCTCGGACTGGTACTTCATGGCCGCGTCATAGATCGGCATCACCTGCTCGGAGGGGAAGTGCTTGGTCACACCGCCCTCGATCTCCGGCGTGATGCGGTTGCGGATGCGGATATTGGCGAAGGTGCCGCGCATCATCACTTCGTGATTGCCGCGGCGGGCGCCGTAGCCGTTGAAGTCCGCCACCTCGACCCCGTGGCCGATCAGGTATTCGCCCGCGGGAGACGCCTTGCGGATATTGCCGGCGGGGGAGATGTGGTCGGTGGTGATGCTGTCGCCGAACACCGCCAGGATGCGGGCTTCCTTGACGTCGGTCACCGGGGCCGGGGTCATGGTCATGCCCTCGAAATAGGGCGGGTTCTGCACATAGGTGGAGTCCGCGTCCCACGCATAGGTCTGGCCGCCCTCGATCTTGATCGACTGCCAGTGCTGGTCGCCCTTGAACACGTCGGCATAGCGCTTGGCGAACAGGGCGTTGGTGACCGAGGCCCGCTGGATGTCGGCGATTTCCTGGTTGGTCGGCCAGATGTCGCGGAGATAGACGGGCTGGCCGTCGGATCCCTCGCCCACCGGTTCGCGCATCAGGTCCTTCTGCAGGGTGCCGGCCAGCGCATAGGCCACCACCAGGGGCGGCGAGGCCAGATAGTTGGCCCGCACGTCCGGATTGACCCG
>Ga0075019_10002158_pt1 | contig 11206 bp, 6 predicted proteins | sample ColStrG_CSR_2013_FD_71473 | JGI IMG/M metagenome (GOLD analysis project Ga0075019, IMG submission 71473) | Freshwater sediment microbial communities in response to fracking from Pennsylvania, USA - Cold Stream Run_MetaG_CSR_2013 | ecosystem: Environmental > Aquatic > Freshwater > Creek >...
CGCCCAAAGAAGGCGAGAAGGATTGCCAGATCCATGGATAGGTTACTGCTCGTGCGGGAGTTGGAGAGACACTCGTGGTAGCCGAGAGAGTCTCGAAGGGACTTGGAAAAACCACGTGAACGAATATCGGGTTCGCGAAAGACCGCGGAATTTTTTTGGGTGACTCGCCCTTAAAGAGCGTTGCCCTTGGTTCGGGATTCAGCGGCAATCTTGACCATAACATGGCCAGTCTCGACGAGCGCATTCGATTGACGTCGTAACTGGTAGGGATATGCACGTCGCATAAATTGAGCCGGTCATCTGGACTCAAAAATCAAAAGTGAATTGAAAATAATTCCTGGTGCAGGTCAGAGTGTCAGGAACAGTGGGGCGGACCAGACAGAGAATCCGTCTTAGTCGCATCTCAGCGTCAATGGATGGATTTCGACAGTAGGTTCAGACGCTCCCTGTACACAATCGTGGAAAAGCAATGTGGTTTGAATTCGCAATTCGATTTTACAGTGTAGAAAGGTGGAGTGACCGATTTGATTGATCTCGTGGGAAGTTACGCCGAATGGCCCAAGTGGAAGGTGATTCGTTACAACTTCTTCGAGATTAAGGAGCAGATCACGTTGACGGCCCTAACCAACCGGGGTGGCTTCATTGACTCATTGGCGTGGGACGAGTACCTCGATGACGAGCTGGAAGAATGGACTGAAGCCCAGCCCCTCGAATTGATAGCCGCTCAACTGGTCGAAGCCATTGTGGTCTGGACGAAGTTCCATGAGGACGAGTTCGAACTTGGATTTGGGCCTTCATTTTCTCGAATCACCGACCCTGCGAAGCAGGATGCTGAAGCGGTAGCCAAGGTTCTCGAGCACGACGTGTTTGCCGCAGTCGATTATTTCGTGACAAATCCTTTGGTGGGAGAGGACGCAACCCTCTTTGGGCGTGTCGTCAAGGCGTATCTGAACTGGGCGACGTTCTCCAACACGTCCGAATTGTCAATTCCTATTGATGTGACCGCGGCGTTTGAACTACGAAAGTCATGGACACTTGCTCGAACCGAGAACTTCTTAAGGATTGAGTCATGGGTCGATGCTTGTTTGCGCTTTCAGTCGGAGTACTTCTCCGAACGATTGGAACTGCTACAGGATCTGTCAGTGCGGGTGAGATCGACGAGACGGCGCCCCGTCGAGTCTGCGGATGCAAGGACTGCGCCTGTCGAATATACCGAGCAATTGTTGGAGAGCCTTAGGATGTCGGACGCATTTACGAACCTGATGTCAGGAGGCTCGGATTTGAATGAATTGGTGCAAGGTACTTCTGATTTCAAGGTCGGAGCTTTTCGGTTCGAATTCGAACCGAAAGTAGTAACCCCGTCTTCTTTCTTGCTCGAGGATGTCTTCGATTGGGGAGTTGGTAGTAATCAAGACGACGAAGTTCTGAATACTTATGCGGCTGCATGCGAGGAATTGGAATTTCACGTCAACTCGCTTCGGATTCAGATGGAGAAGTTGCTCGAAGCAATTGTCGCGGTTGGACTATCACATGCGGAGTTAGCGACACGACTTGTACGGACCGACTCGGACTTCTTCGCCACGATATACCAAGCACTTGAGACGTTGGATATTGCATCTCTCCCGGCTGAACAAATATTGCCCCCCCAACTCCTCGCGGTGTGGTTGTCGCGAGACGCGTGGTTCAACTGCTACGTTGACCTGGACCCAATGGGGAGAAATCTCGACCCATTGCCTCAGATGCCGGAGCAGCGACTCTCGAACGACATGTATCAATACATGGAGTTCATTCATCGATTGCAGAATCGTGTCCAGAGCCTTCGAACCCGTATCTCTGATCGGTCCACGTGGGACTGGTTTCGCGAAGAGATAGACAAGGGCCGGTCACTCAATGAGATTCGTCATGAGCGACAAGCGCGGGTTGAGTATGAGGCACAAGATGACGAGGTCGAGGAACTTAAAGCGGAAATTAGATTATTTGCCAAGTCTCTCGACGAATCGTCAATCCGGACCTTTTTCGAGGCTGTCATCAATAGACATACTGAGAATCCTCGCTTTTTTCTGCATCGGATGGAGGTCCTCGGCTTTGACGAGGGGGCCCTCAGTGTCTTGGATCTCGAATATGGGTTGAAAAACCTCGCGGCGCACGACCTGGTGGGCGTACCGACCCGCGATGACCCTTTGCTGAAAGAGGAATTCGAACTTCGCGAAGTACTCCTCACGATTCAGAAACGATACTTCGAACCAAGTGAGGAAGAAATTATCATGCTTGCGGTTGAAGGCATCGAGGTAAACAGCGCCCATCGCCGACGTCGATATCAGGAGATTATGGAGACAGCGATGATTGATTGGATTGACACCCATCGCGAGACCCACCTGGCGAGTCAAGAAGAGGTGATGATTGGTAATCGTGAAGGTGACGACGTTGAACCGACGAATCAATGGGACCGCATCGCCGAAATCGGCGAAACAATCCATTTGTTCAATCAATCTCAATCAATGGATTGAAGTCGCAATAACAACCTCGCCCACGCGCATTACTAGCCCAAGAATCCCAAGTGTGAACTAACTACCTTTCGGGAAAGCGTTGATAGGTCCGAATAAATGGCGCCTAGTCGGACGAAGTTTGCATTAGCAGTAAAATTGAGCATTCTTTCAGATGCGGACAACGCGCCGGATTAACTAATTTCGTCATCGTGAAGTGATGCAAGTTCGAGTCGAATTGTGTGGCCTTTGATCGAGTACCGAAGCCGTCGAGCGGACTTAGATTCAGTTTGTAGATTTGCGCGAAAAGTCGTCCAACCAACCATGTCGAGATCGGAATTGAAGTTTTCGAATTTCTTTGTGTGGAGAAACCCGAAGTTACCGCACACCACCATGGCGCAAACTTCGACGACTCTGTCGTAGGTTATGCCGCCACTCCGCACTAATTTGAATACGGAGTCAATGAAACCTGGAGCTATCACAAAGTGATCATTGAACACGAACCGTGCTCGATCAGTATTCCCCGACATTTTTTGAAAGTACGAGAGTGCGACGTCCCGACGAAATTCCTCTTCTAACGTGTAGAAGTGCTCCGATTTTCGATTCATGCTTCGAAGTCGACGAACTTCTTCTTTTAGCCGATCAATCAAATCTTCGCGCTTTTGTAGCGATATTTGGTACTCGAGATATTCCGCTGTATCGTCGTCAGAATGGATTTGCCCTTCCTCTTTGGTCACAGTCTCGGTGACAGGTAAGAGCCATGGTGGTCCATACGGATACACCGAAATAGCGTCATCAATCTTTTCGTCGGGCGGTGCTGTGTCAATGACGAAATGCTCTGCTTCTTCGTCAAACATCACGTAGGCCGCAAAGGTGTCACCTGGTGAAAACTCCAACGACAAATCCCGCTCATTCTGGTTCATTATCGTGCTAGGCACGAGAGGATGCAAAAGTACCGTGGCTGAGATTGATCCGACTGAATCAACGTAGACCCAAAAGCAACGTCCGTCCCCGACATATTTGAGCGTGCGAAGATGTGGATCATCCGAGGGGATGTCTGGGTAAAACGTAGGAATAATTGACAAACTTCGTTTGCCCGTGAACTTCATACCCTTCTTTAGCAGTCGTTCTGGAGGAAGACCAGCCATAAGCCCCTTGTAACTGAAGAAGGCACTTAGCGGTCCGTTACGGTCAAGGAGCCTTACCGTTAATGCATTTCCTCCAGCAACGGGCGAATCTATGATCTCGGCGGTCGCAGGTACAAGTGTCTGATCCATTTGTGGAGGAGATGAAGCCTGAAATGCGTATGTGCTGTTAACGCGCTCTTCCACTAGTTGGACTACTCGGTTAACGTTTTGGGCCGAGCCAACATTAATACGATTCGAATTTTGGTCACCAATATCCCAGTCGACTTCGGGGTAGACACGAATCCATCCCGAGTGAACGGCGCTACGATTGCCGCCAATGGCATCTCGAAACGCGTAGGAAGGGCCTGCTCCTTTAATGAGATAAACCTCAGCTGCTCCGTCAAGACGCCGATTCAGCGCCTCTACATCCAACGGTGATTCGTGGCTATCCCTTTTCGTGGTGATAATGACTAATGGAGGGCGTCTGGTTGATCGGACTCGATCCGCAAGTCGTTTCGCACTCTCGTCATCGGACACGTACGATGCCTCGAAACTCATAGTCACAGACCTCCCTCACCCTCAACCAAGGTAGACCTCATCTGTCACATTCCGCGCACTCGCCCACCATCGAAAACTCCAACGTTCGCTCGACCCTTTGTCGATCAATGAGGCTTATGTCGGTCTTAGGAATATTCAGTGATATTCAAGTCGCCATCGAATGACCAAATCTTCAGAAAAGTTTCGATCAACCAGTTAGTTCGGTTTTCGATCTGCTTGTCCGTCCAGAGCTCCTGATTCCTCACATCGATAGCCACTTTCAGCACCGTGTCCGCATAACTCTTGTCCTGTTTTCCTGGAATGCCATTCCGTTTCTGCTCCCACGGCCCGTTACGGATCGATTGATTCAACTTGTATTCCAAGAGAGTGAGATTACCGAGCCGGGAAATCATCTCTTTGTACAAGACATTCGCATTTTGGTCATTGGGATCAAGTCCGAGTGAAGCGAACCAAAAGTCAGATGCGCTCTGAGGTGCGATGTGTTCGACATTGACCTTTTGAGCCGCGTAATCAATCACTCCCATATGGTGGTGCAGCACCTCGTTGATGCGAGAAAGAATGAAGCGGGCAAGAGGAATGCTGAAAGTCGACTCCCGCAAACGATTGGTTACGATTGCGTCAGTTGGGCACTGGAGTTTAAATTGCTCTAGTACCTCGGCGGTTTTCACATCGAGAGTTAGTTTCCGATCAAGTATCCGTCGAGACATTGCTTGGAAGAAGTTTTCAAGGAGTTGGGCATTTTCTCCTGCAAGTATCCAACGCGTAGAAAGAATGTCAACCATTCTTACTAATTCATCAAAATTAGAACTTTGCGCTGCACTAGCAGCGTCGAACGCAGCAATTAGAAATACTCGATGCGAATCCATAAGTTCGTTTAGTGATTTGATTCTAAACGTCGTCTCTTTGTTGAACCCTGAGTTGTCTGGTTCAAGCAAGTGCCCGTAAATACTTGAAACTCTTTGGAGGTCTAGGAAAGTGTCTTCCGCGCGTGCGCGCACTTCTGCTTCCGTTAAACGTGTTGAGCCTTCAATCATTTGTTGAAAAAATCTAAATATGTCTTTTTCTCGTACGGATTCACCTGGAGGCCCGTAGACGAGTAGGTAATGGCGCAAGAATTGATTTAGTCTCGATTCTCCAACGATTTCCACGAGTTCATTCCAAGAATCGATTACGAGGTTGTTCTGCTCCTTCAATTTTTGACCGAACAAGCCGCTGCCTAGATGTTTCATTATGAGGCTCTTGAGGAGGTCGGCGGGAGTCAGTCCGAGCCCACGGTTATTTAGTGTCATGTAGACACCAATCGCTTCCAATTGATCTTCACAATCAATCCTCAATATGACCAATCTCTGCGACAAAGCCCTAGTGATCTCCCACGCCGACCGCAATCTATTCGTCGGATCTTGGCCCCCATGTTGGTCGAGATAACTCGCAATGAGTTCTTGGAGTTGCCAATATGCCTTGCGAAGTCGAAGGGTGTCGCTCTGTTCACTCTTCTTGAATTTGGATCTGGCTGGATCTGATACTGGGTCACGCAACACGCAATCTAAGAACCGCTTTTTTACTTGGGCATTAGCCTCAAAGCGAGGGAACCCTTCAGCGAAAAGTAGCTGTTCAAGGTGAAATAAGACGTTGATTGGCATTGCCCCAGCAGATTCAGGCTGAAGTGTGGCGTTTTCGTTAGCGACTACAAAATCGCGCAGAATGGCATAAGTCATGATGATGGTCGTGATGCGCTGCTGTCCGTCAATGATCTGGGCGCGCTCCTCGCGTCCGTCATTCAAGAGAATGACGGAACCAACGAAGTGGCTGGATCTCGGATGGCTAATCGTAAAGAGAAGATCGTCCCAAAATTCACTGATCTGACGATCCTCCCAAGCAAAGTTTCGTTGGAAATCTGGAATTTCAAACTTGAGAGAAGAGAAAAGACTTTGGAGTGGCTGAATTCCACCCGTGGCTCGTAGCATTCGCGACCTTCCGTCCCGGTCATTTGAGCACACTTCTACTCTGTGATCAAGGGGAATTGCGTCCTTCATCAATGGAGAAACCTTGAATCGTCAGCGGTCAGTTCCCCCGGAAATTGGGAGACCCTGCTGGACTCTCACCACGTCAAGGACAATTACAGATGCAGATTGGTCCTCAGCTATCTGACAGTTTTGCGGACACCATTTGATGATTAATTCTTTGAAATGTGACACTGGTGGGGTAGGTTTCAGCACGTGGCGAATGAAGTCGAAGTCGAAAATTTGACAGAAATTATTTTTCAGTATTTGTCGAGAAACGGCGAGTCTTCCGCCCGTCGCATCGCACAAGATCTTGATTTTGAAAAGACCATAATCAACTCTGTGCTTTATCGAAACACATCGATATTCCAGTCGGAGGGGGGTCATCCCCCACTGTGGTCTCTACGGAATATCGAACTCACTCGTGAAGGAAGTGATCCAAAGCTCATCGACTTGCCGAATCAAAATCCGAATGAAAAACCATCGGACTCGCTCGATTCGAGCGATGCTGATCAAGTCACTTTTCGGGAATCAAGAGACCCAACCGCAACATTTCACGCCCTCTCGGATCCCTCTCCCAGAAAGACGTCAACTCCGGATTCCATTCTGCAGGCTATAGTTGAAGACGAACAGTTAACAATAAATTCTTATACACAGTTAGACGTTGATGTGGTCTTAGACGTTGAAGACCTCGTGAAGCGTTTCCCGGGACTCACCGTCGATGAAATTAGCGTCCTCTTGGGGATTTCTCCAGAAGAAGTTTCGATTGGCATCAGAAGAGTTCGACATTTAGTGATAGTAACTGAGGAGCAAGATGACCGACTGACTGATTCCGAGATCGGCATGCTTGCTGCGTTAGCCGATGCGTCAACGATGGCCTTCCCCTTGTCTACGGATGACTACGACGACCTTGTCCGGCGGGGATTCGTTAAGGGGAAGTCAGCAGTACGGGTGATCCAAGTGTTTGGATCTTGGAGGAGAGCATGTGAACTCGCTGGCGTTGAGGCACCGCGGCCTATGCGAGAACATTACGATCGTCGATGGACTAACCGTGAACTTGCGGAGACCGTCTCACGTTTTTTGATCGACTCCGAATATCGTGGAGCGCATCACCGCTATGACGAATGGCGTGACAAAAATATGAATGTTGACGAGATCCCGTCGTCGGGTACCCTTAAAAACTACCTTGGTAGAACTTGGAGGACCGTCCAAAATCGTGGACTCGAGATTCTTCGAGAACAGTGGCTTCTAGATAGTGAGAAAGAGGCAAATGACTGAAATTGGAAGGTTGCGGGAAGTTCTAACTGAGGATATCCCTGACACAGACTCCCGAGAATCAGTTTTCCGAGCCGCAAACGATATTGCCGACGAGTTGGATCGTCGAGATCTGTTGAATAGGCCTACCGGGCTTGCACTGGGATATGTGCAATCTGGCAAAACCACCGCTATGACCGCTCTGGCGGCGGAATGTGCGGACCGCGGCTATAGCGTAATCATCGCTCTTCTTGGGGTAACCAATCTTCTTCTTAGTCAGAACACCTCCCGTCTCATTGGAAAACTTGGAATTGAAACTCGGAGTGACTATCGCTGGGTGTCAATAGCTAACCCGAGCGGCAGAGCATCCGCGAGCGAAATCGAAGACTGGCTTGGCAAGGGCCGGACGGTTCTAATTCCGGTCTTAAAGAATGCCAAGAGGATTAATGATCTTGCGAATGCCCTCGCATCGATTGGAGAAGTTGCCCACCTAAAGTGCCTTGTCATCGACGACGAGGCTGACCAGGCGTCGCTTAACACCTTGGTTCGATCAGGCGAAGAGAGCAAAGTCTATTCTGCCATCGACCATCTCCGATCGGTAATTGCACGCCACGGCTATATTCAGTTCACTGCGACGCCTTATGCGCCCCTCTTGCTCGAGGCGAATGATCCACTATTCCCACAATTTGTCTGCTTCTTAGAACCGGGGAAAGGTTATACCGGCGGTCGAGAGTTCTTTATGGATCACGCTGAACAAGTGATTCGCTATATTCCAGCGGCAGATGAACAGGGTTCAAAGTTACCAATTGAATTCCCGTCTAGTTTGCGCGCTGCGCTTTGGAATTTCGTAATTGGATCAGCAATTTTGGATAAGTCGATTGCTGCCTCACGACCAATCAGCATGCTGATTCACCCGAGTTCTAGGAAAGATGCACAAGATCGTTACTTTTTTCTACTGACTCGGGAAATCGCAGATTTCATTCGAAGGGCACGGGAAGCGAGTTCGATCTCAGATTTGGCTCCTGAGGCTGTAAAGGAATATGAGCGACTTATTCGAGGGGGCGCCAGCGATCTAAAGTTCGAAGAATTGCTGGAGGGCATTCGTTACGTTTTGAGCGAAGTGAAGACTTGGCTCCTGCATTCTGCAACAGCGGTTAAGCAAGTCGACTGGAACCTTTCTCCATTCCACATCTTGATCGGAGGCAACAAACTTGACCGTGGCTTTACTATTGAAGGACTCACGGTTACGTATATGAATCGTCCCTCGTCCGATCAAATTGACACGATTGAGCAGCGGGCTCGAGCATTTGGCTATCGAGCAGAATTTCTGCCGTATTGCCAGTTCTTCTCGTCGGCAAGAACGATCAAGATGCTTCGCGAAGTAGTGGTTACTGAATACGACCTCCGTTCGCGGCTCGTCGATTCCGTGGAAAATGGGCAATCAATTGCTGAGTGGGCGCAGGAGATCGGACTCTTGCTGCCGGAAGGCTCTAAGCCGACACGAGACAATGTGGTGGTGAGTTTGAGTCGAGCCTACTCTGGGTGGCGTCAACTTCGTCGTCCGATACTTTCTGAAGAGGCAGTCGCCCATAATTGGAAACTCGCGAGTGAATTTGGGTTGCTAGACGCACCACTGATTGATTACCAACGCCTTTCGTTTCGGACGATGGAGTCAGAAGTTGACTCGGCCATGAAGTTCCTCAATGATTGGCAATTCGATCCGGGCGTAAGTCGGTGGGAATTCGAGGAATGGCTTAAGATTATTGATCGACATTCACCACACCAGACCTCGATGATATTTGTTCTGATGGAGCAAGATGCAGGAACCTCATTGGCACGATCTCGTGTTCGTAAGGTGCTGCCAGAGGAGGGGTACATCAACCTATTTCAAGGTAGAGATCTCAACCCTCAGACCGACGGTATTCAATACCCAGGAGACCGTCTCCTGTGGCCCATAATTGATAGCCCCTCTAACGTATTGGTTCAAGTCCATCGGGTGCATCCGCGAGAAATCCAAAATGAACGCATGTTGACTCTCGCCATATACCTTGGCGATCGAGAGATGGTACGAAAGGGGCGCCGAAATGAGTAGCCAGGACATCGTTGGGTTGGGCGATTTGCAATACTTGCCCATTTCCGCGCTGCTGTTGGACGATTTGAATCCTCGGCTGCCGCCAAGTCAGCACGGCAAAGCACAATCGGATCTTGCAGTTGTACTTGAGATCGGCTTTGATGCTTTTGCTGTGGCGGAAAACATTGCTCGCTTTGGTTATTTTGCTAGCGAGCCACTCATTGCCATACCGGATCCATCTGGCTTGTTCACGGTCGTGGAAGGTAATCGACGTCTGACTGCACTTATCGGACTGGTTGACCCTGAAGTCCGAAGGCAGTTTGCAACCCCAGATCGTTGGAACGTCCTCGCCAAGAATGCAGCAGTAACGAAGGATTCGAAGGTGCCAGTGGTTGTGGTGGGCGATCGTCATGAAGTGACTCCGGTAATTGGATGGCGTCACGTAAGTGGCATCCTGCAGTGGGAGCCGTTTGCTCAAGCCCGTTATGTTGCGTCACTTGTAGACGGGTCACAACTGTCGTATGAAGAAGTTGCGAACATGATTGGCAAGAAGAAGACCGAAGTTGCCTCGCTCTACCGCGATCAAGCAATTGCGGACCAAGCCTCCGCGATGGATATCGATACAGGAGGTCTCGAGCGCTCATTCTCGCTATTGCAATTGGCTATGGGTTCACCAAAGATTAGAGAGTTTGTTGGTGCACCGCTCGGGGGAGCTTTGACGCCTGGAGCCAAACCGATACCCGAAGAGAAGCGAAATTCGCTCGCCGAAGTCTTGTCATATATCTTTGGCAGCGGAGAACAAGCTCCAGTAATTAATGATTCTCGACAGATCAGTGCTCTCGGGAACGTGATTGCGGAGCCAGCGGGTCTCAAGGCACTTCGCGATGGTGAATCGTTGGAACTCGCGAAACAACGAATTAAGGAAGGTGGGGTCGATCCTCGTGAACGTCTCATCCTTCGCCTAAGAGCTGCTCGCGCAAGTCTTACGGCAGTCTTCGAGGACTACTCAGATTTTGCTGATGATGATGAGGTTATTGAGATTCTCGGGGAGATCTTTGAGCTTTTGAGCGATGTTGAAAACAATTAGGCATTAACGTGCGTACGACCTTCGCCGCTGATGTTTTGGAGACGTTGTTACTATCTGTCGAAGATCGCGCCCTCGGCTTTCATCAATTGGAATCCTTATCCGCGCATTTGACTTCAGAATTTGACTTTCGGGTCGATGTGGCGGTCAACCACATGAAGTCGCGTCAGGACTTACTTGGACCTTGGTATCCATTCGTAGTCTTGCCGGTTGGAATCATGAAGAAGCAGGAATGCGAACTATCGCCATATGTTTCACTCCTGATTCTCAGTCCTGAAGGACTCTTTCGGCGAATGTGTAGCGCTCGAGATATTGATCAAGCCTCTCTAGAATTTGAACGGTTGATGGAACAAGCGATTACTGGCCTTTCGGGCCCAGGAACTACATCAATTAGGTTCGGTTGGCCGTCTGAAGTCGGTAGACCCTTGGAGTTTCCTGATGCCATCGCGTGGCTGGGAGAAAAGATGGGCGTGCGTCTTGGGCGAGGATTCCGTCCGCCTAGGCGCAAGGACGGAGGTGTCGATATTATTTCTTGGCGAAAGTTCCGCGATGGCAAATCAGCATTTCCCATCTTTTTAGTCCAATGCACAATTCAGGGAGATCTTCTTAGAAAGTCTGAGGACATAGAT
>Ga0075019_10002160_pt1 | contig 11200 bp, 8 predicted proteins | sample ColStrG_CSR_2013_FD_71473 | JGI IMG/M metagenome (GOLD analysis project Ga0075019, IMG submission 71473) | Freshwater sediment microbial communities in response to fracking from Pennsylvania, USA - Cold Stream Run_MetaG_CSR_2013 | ecosystem: Environmental > Aquatic > Freshwater > Creek >...
CCCTTGCGGCGAGCGTAGATCGCAGCCTTGGCCAGGAACTCCGGCGGCACTTGGCCGGCCAGCGCGATCACAGCGTCAAGCTGGGCTTGCGCCTCGGCATAGAACGTAGCCGACAGCGTGCCCGTCACCGCAAGCTGGGCGAGCTTGGACTTGGGCCCCAGTTCGTAAGCAGGTGCGCCCTCGCGGTTCACCGTATCGGTGTGGCCGATGAGCTTGCCGATGTACGAGTTGAAAAGAGCCTTGTTCGCCATGTCACGCCTCCTTGCGATGACCGATTGAAGATACGATATTGGAGACCCTATTGCAGGTGGCAGGCCAACTGAGGCGGCCGCTCTTGAAATTCTTTTATGCTATTGAAAATGTTGTAATATTTGCCGATCTTTTGGGGCGCACCGAATTTTATCGGTGGTTTTGTGTATCTAGATATAGATGTTTTTATAAAATGGGATAATATCGTCGCGTGACTCCCGGCCGACGTCCGTTCCTATCGAGCATGCCCACATGAAAAAGCGCGTTGTGATCGGCTTCCTGGGGTCGACGCTCGACCAGGGCAAGCATCCCGATCGCTGGCAGCGTTGGCGGCCTACCGTCAACCTCCACCACCATCAGGACCTCCAGGTTGACCGGTTTGATCTCATTCACGCGCGTATCCACGAGGCGCTGGCGGTCCGCGTGGAGGGCGATATCTGCCAGATCTCCCCTGGCACGCATGTGCGCCGACACACCATCGACTTCGCTGATCCGTGGGACTTCGAAGAGGTCTATGGTGCCCTGCATGACTTCGCGCGCAGCTATCCGTTCGACCCGGACGCGGAGGACTATCTGATCCACATCACGACGGGGACCCACGTCGCCCAGATCTGCTGGTTTCTGCTCACCGAAGCGCGCGTTATTCCGGGCCGGCTGTTGCAAACCTCGCCACCCAAGGGGCGCCATCCTGAGGGCACGGGTACCTACGACATCATTGATCTCGACCTGTCGCGCTATGACCGGATTGCAACGCGCTTCCGCGCCGATGAGATGGCCGCGACGTCGTTCCTCAAGTCTGGCATCGCGACGCGCAATCCCGGGTTCAATCGGTTGATCGACCGCATCGAGCAGGTTGCTGTGCGTGCCAAGTCGCCGATCCTGCTGACCGGTCCGACGGGGGCGGGCAAATCCCAGCTCGCACGGCGTATTTTTGAACTGAAAAAGTTACGCCACCAAATCGCCGGGCCGCTTGTCGAAGTGAATTGTGCGACGCTGCGTGGCGACGGAGCTATGTCGACCCTGTTTGGGCACGTCAAGGGAGCATTCACTGGTGCGGTGTCGGATCGTCCAGGGCTGCTTCGGGCGGCGAACGGCGGCATGCTGTTCCTGGACGAGATCGGCGAACTTGGGCTCGACGAGCAAGCCATGATGCTGCGGGCGATCGAGGATAAGAGGTTCATGCCTGTCGGCTCCGACAAGGAGGTTGCGAGCGACTTTCAGCTCATCGCCGGCACCAATCGTGATCTGGTGCGCGCGGTGGATGCTGGCCGGTTCCGCGAAGATTTGCTCGCGCGGCTGGCGCTGTGGACGTTTGCGCTGCCGGGCCTCAAAGAGCGAGCCGAGGACATCGAGCCCAACCTCGATTTCGAGCTTGTCCGTCACGCGCGCGCGGCGGGTGAGACCGTCTCGTTCAATAAGGAAGCGCGAGCGCGCTACTTGCGCTTTGCAACCGACGCGGGCGCCGCCTGGAGCGCGAACTTTCGCGACCTGTCGGCTTCGGTCACGCGTATGGCGACGCTAGCACCTGCAGGGCGCATCACGTCTGAGATCGTGGAAGAGGAGATCGAGCGGCTTGGTCTGGCGTGGCGCAAGACCCGTCCCGATGGTGACACCGAGTTGCTTCAAGATTTACTCGGAGCCGGCCGGCTCGCTCATATCGACGTGTTCGACCGCAGCCAACTTGCGACCGTCATCCGTGTGTGCCGCGAAAGCCGCACACTGAGTGCGGCCGGCCGGTTGTTGTTCGCCGCCTCGCGGGCCGCCAAATCCTCGACCAACGATGCGGATAGGCTCAAAAAATACCTGGCCCGTTTCGAGCTTAGTTTTGAACTCGTTACAGTTGGCTCGAGTGCGCCACGAGCCCAGAGCACATTCCGAACCTAGGGAATCGGAACGCGGCTCTAGGTCTTTGTTTTGTCGCATTTTCTTCGCTGAACCGGGGACCACTTCGGCCGGAAAATGCTCTGGGCCGCAGCTGTATAGACCGTATGGGGCTGGATTTTGAGCTGACCCTTACGCCAACGTTGCCAAGCGCGGCTGGACAAAGTGTTTGCCAGCATTGCGGTCAGATTTGAATTTGACATTTCACCGATTGCTAGTTGGAAGCGCCATGGCGTCAGTTCGTTGTACTTGTAGGTGGCGTTTTATCTGTTGCCCTGAACCCGGCGCACGGGCTGCAAAAGCGGGGACGGGGATTTCGCAGCCCAGCATTTGCAAAAGCCCCGGCACCTCGTTCCTGGGTACAGGCGGGCTGAAATAATAGCCCTGTGCCTCGTGGCAGCCGATGCTTTGCAGCCAAGCCGATTGATCCTTCGTCTCTACGCCTTCCGCAATAGTCCGTATGCCAAGGTTTGCGCCGAGAGCAACCATCGCGTGGACGATGGCCCTGGAGCCGTCCAATGTGTCGGCTTTTGAAATAAAGGATCTGTCGATCTTGATCTTATCGAACGGAAAGCTGCTCAAATAGCTGAGTGAGGAATAGCCAGTTCCGAAATCGTCCATCGAAATTTCGATACCAAGGTCTCGTAATACGTGCAGCGCAGCCATGACTTCGCTGGTGCGGGCGAGCAGCACAGATTCCGTGATTTCCAATTCCAGGCGTTCGGGTGCCAAGCCCGTTTCTTTCAAGACGTCCTTGACCGTTTCGATCAAATTGCCAATTGTGAACTGAACGGCCGAGACGTTGACGGCAACCTTGATATGCGCCGGCCACGAAAGTGCCTCCAAGCACGCAAGCTGCATTACCCATTTTCCGAGTGGAACGATAAAGCCGATTTCCTCCGCAAGTGGGATGAACTCGGCCGGTGACACCATGCCCCGCACGGGATGGCGCCAGCGCAGCAAGGCTTCAAAGCCGGCGATCTGGTTGTTCGATAGCCCCATCAGAGGCTGATAGAAGACTTCGAACTGGTTGTTGGCGAGTGCGCTTTTCAAGTCCATTTCCATGGCCCGGCGCGAATGCAAGCGCTCCTCCATCTCGGGCTTGAAGTAGCGCCACGTGCCGCGACCCTCCGACTTCGAAAGGTACAGTGCAATGTCGGCGTTCTTCAATAGCGTCTCATAAGCCATAGCGCTTTCCGGCGCGACTGCTATGCCAATGCTGACGCCAATCATGGCCGAATGCCTGTCGATCAAATACGGTGCGCTTAAATCTTTTATAATGCGCTCGGCAATTTTTTCGACTTCACCACTGCTCCTTACATTCTGCAGTAGAATGGCAAATTCGTCGCCACCAAGGCGAGCTACCGTGTCGCCTTCGCGCACGCATTTGTTCAACCGCGCCGCGACGGTGCGCAGAACCAAATCACCTGCAGGGTGACCCAGCATATCATTCACCGGCTTGAATTGATCGAGGTCGAGACAGAGAACCGCGAAGTTCTTTCCGGTTACTTTTATGCGGGCGAATTCCTGCTCTATACGCTCGGCCAGTACGATGCGATTTGCGAGTCCGGTCAGGGCATCGTGACGTGCCATGAATTTGACCTGTGCCTCTGCGCGCCTCTGCTCGGTGACGTCTTCGTAGGTTGCGACCCAGTCGCCGTCCGAGAAGGGCTGGCGGTTGACTGCTATTATCTGGCCTGTACTCAAGTCCATGAAGCTTGGTCCATTGGCGCCATGACCGGCGATAAGCTGCTCCTCGGCGAGTAATGTTTTCAAATCGGCATTGATCGTGCTGCAGCGCTCGAGCTCACCATGCAAGGCTGCGGAGCCGGCCCCAAGAATTGCGTCGCTGGACGAGACCTTGAATATCTCGCAGAACCGGCGATTGACCATCATCAATCGATGGTTGGAGCTATAGAGGGCTAGGCCTTGTGACATGTTGTCGAGTGCTGCATCGAGCAGTGACTTGGCGGACTTCAATTTCTCCTCTTGGTCTTTCAGAACACTGATATCGCTGAAGATTGCAATATAACCGCCTTCGCGCGTCGGGCTTTGGCACACGCGCAGCCAACGGCCGTCTGGAAGGCGCAGTTCGCCGGTCAGCGCAGGATCGCCCGTCGATTTTGTGATGCCCGGCGCCTGGTCCTTTGTGTGGAGCGAGGTGCCGAGAAGGTTCAAGTTGGTGAGCCAGCCCGGTTCGTCGAGGGAGCGGCCAAAGAAGGTCTGAGCCTGCGTATTCGCGAGCGCGAGCCGGTTGTCGTCGCCGATGAGGACAATGCCTTCGCTTGAACTTTCCAGCGCTTCGGCAAGGCGAACTTGCGCTGACTGCCGCATTCCGACTTCGCGTTCCATCATGGCCTTGATGTTGTCGCGCATCACCGCCATGGCGCCTAGGAGGTTGCCGAGTTCATCGCGTGGACCAGGTGGGATTTCACCTTCTAGCCGCCCTTTGGAAATATCTTCGGCAACCCCCGAAGCGATCGCGACCGCTCCGGTGATGTATTGCGAGAGCACCCATGCAACCAGCGCTGACAGCAGTAAGGCCAAACTGGTTGCGGCAATTGCAAATTGGATGTTTTGACTGACCGCCGTTCGGGCACTTTGGCGGTAAGTGAATCCGTTGCCGGCGGTGTAATTGATCAGCAGATCTATGTGTTGGGAAACGTTCTCGGCTAAGGGCTTGAGACGCTGCCAGCCTTCTTCGAGACCCATGTTTGCTGGAATTTCACGGCGCCGCTTGCTCCAGGCGGCGGCGGCACGACCAGCCGCATCGGCGGCGTCGGCCGCCCGCTTCGATTGAGCCCTCTCGGCGGCAACCGCCAGGTCATCGGCCAGTGAGGTCTCAAGCGTGGCGATGGCGGCCTCGAGTTGGGCCTGGGCCGGCAAATCACTCGCGGTCAAGCGTCTTGCGCTGGCAGCCTCCATCGCGGCGAAATCGGCGGACGCCGCGCGGGCATAGTTGATCGACATCAGTGAACGGTCGTACGTTAAGGCGACCAGCTGCCCAACTTGCTCGATTACCACCGATGTGTACGTGCCCAATGCACCGGTGATGACGGCGATTGCGACAAACGCTAATAGAACGCGGCCGCGGATTGTTCCGGTGAGGCCTGTAATATTTAACATGCGGCCGATTCGGGTAAGCGCGGCCCGCATGGTGATACGCAACGTGCAACGCATGAAAACTCCTGGCGAACATCGGAGCGGCACCGTGGACCTACTTCTTTAACCGGGGGCCAAACCGGCTGCACAAAATTGGAGCGGTATCAATTCATTGTAGAACGAAGTATTTCACCGAACTTAAAATAGTCCGATGCCATGGTTCAGCATGCGATCCTGCCATTGCCAACACCAAACGGGCGACATCTCAAGATGATAAAAATTCGGCGGCAAACGATCGCGCTTTTAGCCGCGGTTGCGGCAATGTTGGCGGTGCTCGGCTATGGAGCCTCCAATGGATCGATGTCACGAAAGCCGGCGACGATCGTTTCTCAGAAGGGGCGCATGTTTTCTGTCGGTAGTTTAAACATTTCGGCGGGGGACGTTGTGCGCATCGTGAATGACGATGCCGACCTTCAGCATCACGTCTATATTGATGCAAAGGAATTCAAATTTGATTCCGGAGATCAGGAGCCTGGCAGCGCCACTGATATCACATTTCTGTTCCCTGGTTCGTTCACAGTACTCTGTGGGATCCATCCGAAAATGAAACTCGTGGTCGATGTGAAATAAGTTTGGCTCGTGCCGACGGCGACTTTGACGCAGTTTTGGGCGGCAGAGGTTACAGCGGGTTGTTCGCTAGTCCAGCGTGGCGTCGATCCCTCCAATTGACCTGATCTCGCATGCGGATTGTGTGTGCTGTGGCCGCAACTGTTCGACGTGCCCGAGGCTCTTTGCATCGGACTTCAATAGGAGAAAATGCGACCGCGAACTCGAAGACTCGCGCAGCAGCCTGCAAGCCATAAGCTCATGATTTTGGGGGCTCGAACCGGTTGCTGAGGGTTGCTCGCTGGAGGACGCGACGTGCGCCGGGCAAGCACAAAGAGCGATGGCGCTGTTGGGGTACAATTCCGTGTGCAATGTATAGTATGCGGCGACGAACGATGCGAGAATGGCACCGAATCCCGACGCCACAAAGAGCATGCTGCGAAATAAATTGCGAGCGGAAGTCAATTCGAATGACAATAGCGTGCGACCCGGCGCGCTGTCGCCTAGTACCACGGCCAACACCGCGATGATCGGCGCGTGGCCAATTGCGTCGATCTTGCCGAAAGGACCGATCGCGCTAATGAAAATACCGAGCAATATTGCCGCTGCGGTGCGGCGTACCAAGGGGCCGAGGAGAATAGCAAAGGACAGAGCATATTCGACGAGTCCGGCCGCCTGCATGTAAAACTCGCGCGAAAAACCCATCGTTAGCGCAGGATTGGACTCTATAATAGGGTAGCTCCACTGCGGATAGGCCCATTTTTCGACCGAGGCCCACATAAGCGTAATTGCGACGCTCGCGCGCAATGCGTCGACGGCTCGAAATCCGAATACGGTGATTTGCGATCCTAGAGCACATTCCGAACCTAGGGAATCGGAACGCGGCTCTAGGTCTTTGTTTTGTCGCATTTTCTTCGCCGAACCGGGAACCACTTCGGCCGGAAAATGCTCTAGCGTGATGAAGTAGAGAGCCAATCCGATAAAAATCGGGTAGTCCAGCAGGTGGAATATGCCGTAGAAGTAGACGGCGATTCCATAAAGTGCGATGAGGCCGAGGCCCGCAAGAACGAGGGTTCGGCGCCACAACAGGCAGGCGGCCATCGCTAGCTGAAGCCACGGTATCCACGGCTGGCCGGTTTTCAATTCCGGCGTCAATATGATGCCGCCGAGTGTCCATAGGGCCACCAAAAAGAATCCGCATCCACTCCGGATCAAAACGTCGGCGTTGGCTTCCAGCGGTTTGGTCAAGGTGTTGATGCCGCGGAGCAGCGCGCGGCCGGGCGGGAGGGATTCGACGGTGCAGCCAATCAGAAGCAAAAGGATTGAGAGGGCAATCAGGATGAGAAAGTTGGTATTGAAGGCGAGTTCGATCTGCTGTGGCTGATCGTTGATATCGTAAGGACTAAACCATTTGACGTGTGCCTGAGCGGTGGTTGGAAATAATGTGGCGATACCCGCAGCCAAGGGCAGGCAGCGGCTCAAATGGCGGCGCATGGTTGCCTCGCAAATTCTCAAACAGAAATTGTATCCCTATGGTTGACGCAGCCTTAAGTAGTGCAATCTGGTTAAGAACACGTTGAGGTGGATCTTGGCTCAACCTCCGGTGAGGGGCAGAGCAAGGTTGTGCCAGAGTCGGCGCCTTGGCCGGCGTGCGCCCAGGCTTGCGGAGGGTGAGGGGCTGTTCAGGCAACTGTTTCGCGTGGATTAATTTGCAGACTATATTGCACTTGCCGTATTATCTTAGCGGTCGTTCAAATCGTTTTCGATATTGAGATGGGAAGGCCAATAGATGGAAATGGTTCATGCTAAGTCTGGGGCTACTCCTAATGCATTCCGGCATTCTATCGGCGTGTTGGGCGCCGTCGCCCAAGCGGCCGCGATATAATCACGATGCCGTCGCCGCCATCTTTTTTCTGGTTGGATGCGTGCTGATTGGTGCAGCCCTGCCGTCAATTTAGAATTTCGCCTGCGCCGCGTACGTTCGGCACGTCCATGCGAGAGTGCAGGCCCAGGATGTGCGCATTGGCTCGGGCGCCAAGGAGCGATTTATTCTCATCTAATTGTGGATATATTATTCCAAGCCGGATCTGTCAGTCGGAGGAAAGCGTTTTTAGGAACGCGATTAGATCGCTTATTTCGGATTCGGTCAGGCCGAGCGGCTTTATTGCGGCGGCTCGACTGGGGCGCTCAATTCCCCCGGCGTCATAAAGTGCGATGACCTTTTCCAGGGTCGGTACCGCACCGTCGTGCATGTAAGGTGATCGCTTCGCAACGTCCCGCAAAGTCGGCGTCTTGAATGCGTAGCGAAGTTTTTTGGAATTAGGAAAATAGCGCCCGCGCCCGATATCATCGCCTTTCGCGGTGCCGATATCGTGAAAGCCTCCATCGGTGAAGGCCCATCCGCTATGGCATTGGTAACATTGGGCTTTGGTGTTGAATAGCGTGAAGCCGCGCTGGGCGGCTGGGGTTATCGCTTCCTTGTCCCCTTTGGCCCAGCGGTCAAATGGGGCGTCGCCAGAAACGATGGTCCGCTCGTAGGTAGCCAAAGCCTTCTCGATGTTGTTTCTTGAGGCAATTCCATCCTCGAATGCAGCGCGAAAGAGAGCGACGTATTTGGGTGAGGCCGTCAATCTCTCTACGAGCAGTGCCTCGGTCATATTCATGTTGGATTTGGCCATAAGGGGGCCAAACGCTACTGCTTCCAGGCTAGCGAATTTTCCGTCCCAGCCGAGTGGAGCCTGCCAAGCAATGTTGAGTAAGGTTGGTGTGCGAACTGGCAATGGTTTATGTGCTGCTCCGACAGCCCGAGGGCGTCCGTCGCTCCATGACAGTTGCGGGTTGTGACAAGTGGCGCACGAAATATCGTTTGATCCAGACATCAAAGGATCAAAGAATAGGGAACGGCCAAGTTCGAATTTTTCTTTGGTGTATCGATTGTCGATTGGGTTGGGTACATCTGCCGGGCGCCAGTAAGCGGTCGAGGTCGCCACCATCTGACTCTCGAGCCGTTGACGGTTCATCGAGTTACACAGCCAGCTGGCTAAAAAAATAATCGAAATTATGAGGAATTGTCTCAACATCAACGTCTCCTAGATGTTGAGAATGAAGGAGACTTATAAAAAGTCGCCTTCGATTTTCCAATCACTTTGGCGTTAATGCACCTGTTCTGAATAGAAGTGTTTTGTCCAATGGGTGGTTAACTCCGGCATAGGCTGTGGGTGAGGGGCGGCGGTTGGCACGTCAGGCGATACATGCGCTTGGCCCGGAGCCGGCGGAAATTTCTATCGGGTTGACGTTTTCGCCCTCCAACCTCGAGCCGCCGAGACCGGTACACGGCAAAGCTGCGCGAGCCAAGATGCAGGAATGAAAGTCTCTATCGTGCCAGGTGGGCGGCGAGCCCCCTCGTCACCGGCGTCATGACAAAGCGGCGCGGACGCTGAATGCCGATTAGCATTGCGGACGACGGAGCATTGTTATGTGTTCTGTTTTTGCGTGGGTGCTGATTGCGGTGTGGCTTGCGGGAATCGCTGATGCGTCGCAACATCAGTCGGTCCAAGCCAGATCGAATGTACAACCTCCTGAAAGTTCACAGGTAGGGTGGGTTTTGGCTCGACGGGTGGTTATGGTTCATGGGGATTGTCCGCGGTTGATTTGGAGCACCAAGCTGGGGCCGCCGACGAGCACCGCGGGAACTGACGGCGGCCTTCAGGGGATGCTTCGCGTGCCCGCGGCCATGAAGCTCGGCGGGCTGATCGGTCCGGGTTATTTGCCTTCGACTGTGACGTCGACGTCGATGTTGCCGCGCGTGGCGTGGCTGTAGGGGCAGATTTTCTCATGGGTTTCGTTGACGAGGGCCTGGGCTTCGGCTTGGGGCAACGTGGGCACCTTTACGTGCATTTTGACCGCGATGCCAAAGCCGCCACCTTCGCGCGGGCCGACGGCTGTTTGGCAGGTTACGACCGATCCTTGGACGTTCTTCTTGTGCTGACTTGCCACGAATTCGAGCGCGCCACCAAAACAGGCGGCGTAGCCGGCTGCGAACAAGTGCTCGGGTGTCGTCGTGTTGGGCAAGCCCGGGCCGCCCATCTCCTTGCGTACGGACAGGTTGACGCTGACCGAATGGTCGGTGGTTTCGCTGTGGCCGTTACGGCCGCCGGTGTTTGTTGCGACGGCGGTTACGAGAGGTTTGATGGTGTGTGCTGACATGGTTGTACCTCTGCAGGTTGCGTTGTCGGATGGGCAAATGGCGGTCAGCAGTGGGGTGGCTTGCGGCTTTGAGTTTGCAGTCAATCTACTTACGCGAACGGCCCAGCGGCTTTCCAGCCACCGGGCACAAGTGTTCTGAACCAGGCATGGTTCCACTCGACTTATACCAGCCTGCGGGCGCACCGGCTCAATTTTCGAACGGCTGCGGGCCGGTATTATCTAGCTGAATTGCGCGTGGCCGCGCTGCTGACCCCAAGCGCGGATTGGTATTACGTGCGGGCCGTCGAGCCGCCTTTGGCCACGCATTTCGCCTTCGAAAGCATGCTGAAGCCTTGGCCTTTGCACGCGTTCTGGCCTTTGCAGGCGTTGCCGGTCGACTTGCAGGCGCCGTGGCCTTTGCAGGCGTTGAGGCCGAAGCACTTGACGGCATAGTCGGCGCTGGCGGGGGTCGGCGTGGCGGTTGCGAGGCCAGCGGTGATCAGACCGGCGGCGGCTAGAGCGAGGGCGGTGCCGGACTTTGCGGTGATCTTCATGGCAAGGGCTCCTGATGCTGGATTAGACATGACGTGTTCTGACGTCGGGACGTCTCAAAGACTACGTTCCCGATTCAAGAAAAGTTTCGCGGCTGAAGAGCTTTTTGTTCATTGCCCGGTTTGCTTGACCTCGCTTCGGCCGCGCAGCTTGGCGACGGTTTCATTCAGCTCCGCGACGGTGAAAGCGGGAAGCGAGCAAATCCGGTTGGTGCACACAAACGCGGCGGCGGTTTCGAGTTCGGGATAGGTCACATCGGGATTGGCCAGTGCGCCTTCGCGTTTGTCCCACCAGTCGAGCCGCGTGTACGTGACGGCATGCAGCCGCGCGGCGGCGTGGAGTGCCTGGGCGAGGGCGTCATCCTTGTGGCCTACGATCGTGATGTGTGTGGGTTCGTGGAAGAGTTCGGCATCGGCGAGCAATAGACCTGGAAGCGGGCGGCCAGATTCGAGAACTGCGGGTGCAAGAACGTAGCGTACGGCTAGTTCGGCGGCTGCGTGCAAGCTCTCGTCGCCCGCATACTGGCCGGTCAGGTTCAGGAAGCGGGCGACCTCGGGCTGCTCATCGAGCGCACGCACAGGGGTTGCCAATACGCCGGCCTTTGCTTCGGGTTCGACGGCGGTCA
>Ga0075019_10002161_pt1 | contig 11198 bp, 7 predicted proteins | sample ColStrG_CSR_2013_FD_71473 | JGI IMG/M metagenome (GOLD analysis project Ga0075019, IMG submission 71473) | Freshwater sediment microbial communities in response to fracking from Pennsylvania, USA - Cold Stream Run_MetaG_CSR_2013 | ecosystem: Environmental > Aquatic > Freshwater > Creek >...
CCATGAGGTATACATCACCGGAGGAATGGAAGACCTGCATCAGCCGGCATTGCAAATCGTTCATACCGATGGAACGCAGTCGCTTGTATTAGAGTATCAGGGTAGCAGTCGCACTAAAATAGATGAGGATATGACCGAAAGCCTGATCAGGTTGAAAGATCCTCAATATCCTATTGAGGTGGATTTGCATTATGTGGCGTATTATAATGAAAATGTAATTAAAGCCTGGACAACAATAATCAACAATGAAAGTGCATCGGTGTCCTTGATGAATTACGCCTCTGCGATGTTGCATTTTGACGATAATCAATATTGGTTAACACATTTTCACGGGGATTGGGCGTCTGAAATGCGCATGGAGGAAAGCGCGTTGACAAGCGGAATAAAAACGATTGACAGCAAATTAGGTACGCGGCCTGATGTTTATGAAGCGCCTTTATTTATGCTGGCTTTAAACAAGCCCGCCACCGAAACTGATGGCGAAGTTATTGCCGGCACATTGGCATGGACGGGCAACTTTCAGTTCCAGTTTGAGCTGGACGAGCATAATTCATTGCGGTTGATTTCAGGCATCAATCCTTATGCTTCCAATTACCAGCTGCAACCTAGAAAAAGTTTTTCGACACCAGCGTTTATTTTTACGTATAGCAACCGCGGAAAAGGTGAGGTGAGTAGAAATCTGCATCACTGGGCGGCCAATTACGGTATATTGGACGGAACTAAGCCCCGATATACCTTGTTAAATAATTGGGAATCGACTTTTTTCAATTTTAACGAAGAAAAACTTACAGGGCTGTTTGACGGTGCTAAAACCCTCGGGCTTGATCTGTTTTTATTGGATGATGGCTGGTTTGCCAATAAATATCCACGGGATAATGACAAAGCTGGCTTAGGCGACTGGGAAGAAAATAAAGCTAAATTGCCGCAGGGAATTGGTTATCTGGTCAAACAGGCTGAAGCAAAGGGAATAAAATTTGGTATCTGGATTGAACCTGAAATGGTTAACCCTAAAAGTGAATTATATGAGCAGCACCCCGACTGGGTCCTTAAATTGCCCCTGCGGAATGAAGACTATCAGCGTAACCAATTGGTGCTTGACTTAACGAATCCCAAGGTACAGGATTTCGTTTATTCAACTATCGACAATATGCTGACCAAAAATCCTGACATAGCCTATATCAAATGGGACTGTAACCGTACCATGACCAACGCCTATTCCCCATATTTAAAGGAGCATCAAAGTAACTTATATGCAGAATATACTTTGGGTTTTTATAAAACTTTGGATAAGCTGAGGGCAAAATATCCCCATTTATATATGATGCTCTGCTCCGGCGGCGGCGGAAGGACTGACTACGGTGCCTTAAAATATTTTGATGAGTTCTGGCCGAGCGATAATACCGACCCTATGGAGCGGATTTATATTCAGTGGGGTTATTCTATGTTTTTCCCGGCTTTCTCTGTATCGAACCATATTACATCCTGGAATAAGCAGACCAGTTTAAAATTCCGTACTGACGTAGCAATGATGGGCCGAATGGGCTATGATATGGATATACAAAAAATGACGCCTGCCGAACTTCAATTTAGCAAGCAGTCTGTTGTTAACTATAAGCGAATGAGCGAGTTGATTTGGCATGGCGATTTGTACCGTTTGATATCGCCGTATGAAGAAAAAAGAGCGGTACTGATGTATGTTGACCCAACAAAAGCCAAAGCTGTATTATTTAGCTATATACTTAACCTTCGCTTTCACCAACAATTTAATAGGGTAAGGTTGTCTGGCCTTGATCCGGAACAACGCTACCTGATTACAGAAACAAACTTACCCGATGGCGCAACTTCGAGCATTAAGGAGAACGGAAAAATATTCAGTGGCGATTATCTCATGACGGTAGGTTTACAGCTAACATCAGGTTACGCGGTACCACAAAGTAGCGCAGTCATCGAAATAACGAAACAATAACAAAGTAAATAATTATGAACATCAGAAACATTCCGGCCAAGTCAATGTCTTTTTTTATTTTTTTAGTATTCGTAGGAATTGGCCTTAGTAAAGCGCAAACATTAACTATAAACAGTGGGCCATATCAGCCTACAGATGAATCTTTAAAACAATACCAATATCCGGAATGGTTTCGGAACGCAAAATTTGGTATATGGGCGCATTGGGGCCCGCAATCTGTACCGCGCCACGGTGATTGGTATGCCAGAGTAATTTATCAGCAGGGAAGCTCTGATAATCTCTATCACGTCGAGCATTACGGTCCGCCATCAAAATTTGGTTATAAAGACATCATCCCGCTTTGGAAAGCAGAGAAATGGGATCCTGAAAAGTTGATGGCGCTTTATAAAAAGGCTGGAGCCAAATACTTTGTCAGTATGGGTAGCCACCATGACAACTTCTTTTTATGGAACTCAAAGATACATCGCTGGAATGCAGTAAATATGGGCCCACACAAGGATGTCGTGGGACTATGGCAGCAAGCTGCAAAAAAGCAAGGCCTGCCCTTTGGCGTTTCCGAGCATCTGGCGGCGAGCTATACCTGGTTTCAAACCAGTCATGGGGCTGATACCAGTGGACTGTATAAAGGCGTGCCATATGATGGCAATGACCTCCAATATCAGGACCTGTACCATACCAAGGCGGATCCAAAGGACAAAGGCTGGCTAAGTATCAACCCTGAATGGCAACAGGAATGGTATAATGATATAAAAGAATTGGTGGACACCTATCATCCTGACTTGCTATATTCAGATAGCCAACTGCCTTTCGGAAATGTTGGAAGAAGCATGTTGGCTAATTTTTATAACGGAAATATAGCCTATAACAACGGCACGCCAACTGCTGTTTATAATTGCAAAGAACCTTCCAAAGGGAAATGGGTGCAGGATCTGGAACGTGGCGTTCAGGACAGTATTAGTCCGTTCCCATGGCAAACTGATACATCAATAGGCGATTGGTTTTACAGAAATGGTCAGAAATATAAAACGTCAACACAAGTGCTTCAGATGCTGGTGGATATTGTGAGCAAAAACGGTAACCTGTTGCTAAATATCGTTCAGACACCAGAGGGAGAGGTTGAGCCGGATCTACTTAAAACATTGGATGAAATTGGACAATGGACCGCAGCCAACGGGGACGGTATTTATGGTACACGACCCTGGAAAATTTTTGGTGAAAGGCCTTTGAGCTCCGAGCCGCTTGGAGCAGGTAAAAGAAAAAGGTTTGATGAAAACTATAAATACAGCCCCGAAGACATTCGGTTTACAACCAAAGATAACGCCTTATACGCGTTTTGCTTAGAAGTTCCAGGAAAGGAATACCGTATCCGTGCATTAGGCAGATTGTCAAAGCTCAACGACAAAAAGATCGCCTCAATAAAAATGATGGGCTCCAGTGAAGCGTTGAAATGGACGCAAGAGGATGATGCTTTGGTCATTGTTAAACCTGCGCATATGCCAGATTGGAAAGTAAACGGATTTAAGATCACATTTAATTGAAAGAATAATGAAGCTAATCAACTGTATATCTTTTTTACTTCTTCTGTTTTTTAGTTTTAATGGCTACGCACAAATCAGCGATCAAGCTGTAATTCCCCAGCATCCGCGCTTATTGCTTTCGCAAGGGCAGGAAGAAAGTATAAAAAAACTCATTGCATCTGAGCAGGCCTGGGCTGTTACTAATCAATCGATCATGGATGATTGTGCGGCGATGATAAATATGCCATTGTTAAAAAAAATCAAAAAAGGTAAACGCTTGCTGGAGGTGTCAAGAGAGTGCCTACACCGGGTATTTTATCTTTCTTATGCTTATCGAGTAACACGGGACACGAGGTACCTCAAACGAGCTGAAGCAGAGATGGTGAATGTCTCTGGTTTTGATGACTGGAATCCCTCTCATTTTTTAGATGTAGGCGAAATGACAATGGCTTTGGCTATAGGGTATGACTGGCTGTTTGACGGTATATCTGAGGAATCAAAAAAAACCATTAGCGATGCTATTTTAAAAAATGGTATAGAGGCTTCGATGGATCCTCAATATAACTCCTGGCTAAAAGTAAACTACAATTGGAATCAGGTTTGTAATTCGGGTATAGCTTATGGCGCACTGGCCACTTACGAATTGCATCCCGCCGTATCTAAAGCAATTACCGAGCGTGCTATTCAATCAATTAGTATCCCAATGAAAGAATATAGCCCGGATGGCGTGTATAACGAAGGGTTTGGATACTGGAATTATGGCACTTCGTACAATGTGATGTTCATCAGTGCTTTGGAAACGGTTTTCAATTCTGACTTTGGATTATTGCAAATAAAAGGTTTCAAAAAGACGCCTTATTATATCGAGAACATGACTGGGGCCACCGGCCAACCTTTTAACTATTTCGATTCAGGGGATGGAAACGGCCCCAATCCCTCAATGTATTGGTTTGCCAGCCGAAGCGATGACCGGTCGCTGCTTTGGATAGAGAAGAGTCTACTGATAGGCGATCAATCTGCGAAAGACCGGTTTTTACCCGCACTTATGGTGTGGGCAAAAGACGTGAGATTGAACCAGATAACACAACCAAAGAATTTAATGTGGGTGGGCCAAAGTCAAAACCCGGTAGCGTTAATGCGCACTTCCTGGACGGATCGGAATGCACTATTTGTGGGCATTAAAGGAGGATCGCCGTCTTTAAATCATGCACACATGGATGCGGGGTCATTTGTTTTCGATGCGGATGGCGAACGCTGGGCTATCGATCTTGGCCCACAGAATTATGAATCACTGGAAACAAAGGGTGTTGACCTGTGGAATGAAAAGCAAAATTCACAACGTTGGCAGGTTTTCCGGTATAATAATTTGGCGCACAATACACTCGCTTTTAACAATAAATTTCAACTTGTAAATGGTAATGCTGCGATCGTTAGCCACTCAGATGCACCTGATTTTATGAATGCGGTCATCGACCTGTCAAGTATATACAAAGATGTCGCTGAAAAAGTGCACCGTGGAATAGCCATTGTCAACAAGCAGTATCTTTTGGTTAGGGACGAAGTACAAATGCGCGATACCGATATGGTGCTCCGCTGGTCGATGGTAACCAAAGCAAAAGTGACAATATCCAATGATCATCAGGCCGTGCTGATACAAAACGGGAAGCATTTGCAGATAAAGATAACCGGGCCGTCTGATCTCAGAATAAAAACCTGGTCTGCATCTCCTGTTAACGATTACGACGCCCCAAACCCTGGTGTTACGATTGTGGGTTACGAGGTCAAGATACCCGCTCATGCCTCAAGTGCGGTTTCCGTTTACTTGATGCCGCAAAGCGCCATGCAAAAAGACAGTCAAAAACAATTATCTGAATGGCCCTCGAAAGACTGAGATTACTTACCCCCAAATAAATAGAAAAATAACACAGTTAAACCAAATGAACAAATTAAGATTTATAGCAATATTCATCGGGATCCTGTCAACCGGGCATGTTAGTGGACAGGTTTTTACAGGTCAATATAATGTACGCGCTTTTGGAGCGAAAGGTGATGGTAAAAATATAGATTCTGAAGCAATCAATAAAGCCATTGAAACTGCAGCGGCGGCCGGTGGCGGTACCATCTATTTCCCTGCGGGAGACTATCTTTCCGTAACCATTCATTTAAAAAGTCATATTGCATTATATTTTGATCAGGGCGCGACGCTCATTGCTGCAAAGGCGGAAAATGGCATCCATTATGATCTCCCGGAAAAAAATGAAAACGAAATATACCAGGACTACGGACATTGCCATTTCAACAACAGTCTGATTGTGGGGTTAGGGCTAGAAGATATCTCTATTTTGGGCCCTGGGCGCATCTGGGGCAGAGGGCTGATCAAAAGTTCGACTAAAGATGTAAAAGATGAGGATGGAAACGGAAATAAAACAATCAGCCTGAAGCTTTGCCGGAATGTCATATTGAAAGATTTTTCCATATTGACGGGCGGGTGGTTTGGTTTATTGGCCAACGGAGTAGATAATATGACGATTGATAATGTGAAAATGGATACCAACAGAGATGGTATGGATGTGATATCCTGCAAAAATGTACGCATTGCCAATTGTACCATCAATTCTCCGTATGACGATGGTATTTGCCTGAAGAGTGATTTTGCCCTGAATTATTTTCGTACTACAGAAAATGTGACCATCACCAATTGTCAGGTAAGCGGTTATGATGTAGGGACCTTATTGGATGGCACCTTTCAGCGGAATGAAAAAAGCCATTACGCTGATGGAAATCCTACCGGGCGCATAAAATTGGGAACAGAATCTAACGGAGGCTTTAAGAATATTACCATTTCCAACTGTGTATTTGACTATTGCAGAGGGTTAGCCTTGGAGAGTGTTGATGGTGCATTGATGGAAGACATCACTATTACGAACATTACAATGCGTGATATTGTCAACGCCCCGATTTTTGTGCGCTTGGGAGAAAGAATGCGTGGTCCTTCCGGTACGCCAGTGGGTACCGCCCGTCGCATCATCATCAGCAACGTCGTGTGTTATAATGCCGGACCTAAACAAGGCGTATTAATAACAGGTACCCCCGGGCATGTTATTGAGGACCTCAAATTAAGTAACATCAATATTTATTACCAGGGCGGAGGTACAGCAACGCAGGCCTCAATCGTAGTCCCAGGTTTGGAGAAGCAATATCCAGAACCTTACACCTTTGGTGTTTTACCGGCATATGGGTTTTTTATACGAAATGTAAAGGGTTTAAAATTGAATGATATACAGATAAAATATATGGTCGATGATGCACGTCCCCCAATGATCCTCGATCATGTTACCGATGCCGATATTGAAAACGTAAATGCAGACAGGTCCATCGGCATGCCGTTTTTTACACTTGAGCACGTAAAAGACTTCAGACTATTCAACTGTTTTGGCCTAGCCAATGAAATGATTGATTATACTGAACAAAAAGAAATAAAATAAATGATGAAAAACTTAAATAAATGGATGCCATTATGCGCAATAATGCTTTGTCTTATACTTTTTGCGGGTAAGTCGTTGGTTAACATTGTCCCTGATCCGGATAACGCGGGGCTTCTCCTACCCAAAGGTTTCGGCGCATTGAAGGTAGCAGAGGTTGGTGGAAAAGCCCGGCATCTCAGTGTCACACCAGAGGGATATATCTACGTCAGGTTGGCTAAGCCCTTAAACGGAAAGGGCACTTTGATATTGAAGGAAAGCGGTACGGGGAAGGCCGAATTGACCGGCGGGTTTGGCGACTACGGAGGGACCGGTATATCTATTAAAAATGGTTATTTATATACCTCGTCCAATACCGAAGTTTTCAGATATAGGCTAAATGAAAAGAATGAAGTTATGGATCCGTCCACCCCTGAAAAAATAATCACAGGTTTAAAAGCCGGTCGCCAACATGAGACAAAATCATTGGTATTGGATGACGACGGAAATATTTACGTGAATATCGGAGCGTGGCTGAATTCATGTCAGGTACAGGATCGAGGGTTTCACTCACCCGGGATTCCAGGGTGCCCTATATTAGATTCTATGGGTGGCGTTTGGGAGTTTAAGATAGATAAACCTAATCAAACCTATAAAGATGGTGTGAGGTTTGCAACCGGTCTGCGTAATATTGTTGGATTGGATTGGAACCGACAGGACAATCAACTGTTCGTTATGCAGCACGGCAGAGATAACCTAAACAGCTCCTGGCCTGAATTATTTAGCATAAAAGAGTCCGCTGAATTGCCGGCCGAATGTATGTATGCGTTAAAAAAAGGTGACAATGCCGGATGGCCATTCATGTTCTATAACCAGTTGGTTCACAAAAAAATATTGGCGCCCGAATATGGAGGTGATGGAAAAAAGGAAGCAGATCCGGCATATATTGATCCCGTTGCTGCTTATCCGGGCCATATGGCACCCAATGGTCTTCTTTTTTATACCGGTAAAATGTTTCCGGAGAAGTATCGAAATGGTGCATTTATCGCGTTTCATGGTTCCTGGAATCGAGCACCTGAGCCGCAAAAGGGATATTGTGTAGTTTTTCAACCTTTTAAAGATGGTAGACCATACGGGGATTGGGAAGTGTTTGCTGATAATTTTTCCGGTTCGCCCCAAAAAACAGCTTCCGGGCGCGCAGACCACCGCCCTTGCGGTCTGGCGCAGGGCAACGATGGTTCTTTGTACATAAGCGATGATGTAAAGGGAACCATCTATCGAGTAATATACACCGCAAAAGATTAATAAATAAATGCTTTTTCAATTTTTCGCTTCGATGAATAGGGGTTTAATACTGGGCGTTGTATTACTGTTGGCAGGGTTTAGCCAACTTTTTGCTCAAAACAAGGTTAAGGCGCAAATTTCCAGTTTATCCATAAATAGCGGTAAGCAGGTGTATGCCCAATATTGCCTAAGCTGTCACCAGGTGGATGGCTTAGGCGTTCCTAATATGAATCCACCATTAGCAAAAACAAGCTATGTGAGCGGTGATAAGGTTCGTTTGATTAAGGTAGTGCTCAAAGGGTTTGTTCAAAATGTAGATATTGACGGCGAGTCTTATTCCAACAATATGCCTCCCCATAATTTTTTAACAGACCGGCAAATAGCTGATGTACTAACCTATATCAGGAATAGTTTCGGCAATGCCGGTTCGGCTATTACAGTACCACAGGTAAATAGGGTCAGGCATTTAACAAAGTGAATAAACAGCGATTAGAATTTCCTATGGAAAATAAATTAAATGTGGTTTGTGGTGTTGATGTGGGTGGCTCGCATATTACAGCGGTGCTGGTTAATCTCCATTCAAAAAAGGTACATTCAGCTTCATTGGTCAGGAAAGCTGTTGATTCTGGCGCAGCGGCAAATACGATCCTTGATGTTTGGGCAAGCGTAATCAAAGAAGCTTTTGGAAAAGCTGAGATTGCTGAAAAGAAGATTGGTATAGCAATGCCCGGGCCATTTGATTATGAGCGAGGCGTTTCTTATATGAAAAGCAACAAAAAATATGAGTCGCTTTACGGCTTGGATGTAAAAAAGATGCTGGCCGATCGTTTACAGAATAAATCGGCAAACATTAGGATGATCAATGATGCCGCCAGCTTCCTGAACGGTGAGGTTGTAGCAGGAAATTATGATTGCCGACATGCCGTGGGCATTACCTTAGGCACGGGTTTGGGTTCAGCTGTGTATCATGAGGGGAGGGCAGGAGATGCCGCACTTTGGGATTCCCCGTTCAGGGATGGTATCGCGGAAGATTACTTGTCGACTCGATGGTTCACAAAAAGATATTTTGAGCTTACGTATATCAACGTCATGGACGTTAAAACTTTAAATGATATTTATCCTACCTCATTGGCCGCCAAAGTAGTTTTTAAAGAATTCTCAGCCAATCTTGGTGCTTTTATTAAAGAATTTGTGCAATGCGAAAATGCAGACATCATTTGCCTTGGGGGAAATATATCCAAAGCATCTCCACGCTTCCTCCCGACCCTCAAAAGGTATTTGAAATATAACGGAATTGACGTCCCCATCAAGATAAGTAAATTGGGCGAATGTGCCAATCTCATTGGTGCAGCGGGTTGTTGGTTGAGGCACTGATTATGAACTGTTGTTATGGACAGACTTTTTTCATTTACTTACACCGAGCCGATTTAATTATCGCAACGAATTAACAATGCTAAAATTTACGCATGGCAATTAACCCATAATTTGTTATTTACCCTTTTCGAAGTGTTCGGTCAATTTATCGTATCGAAGTAATGCTTCGAGGTAATAGTAGTCGGCGTAAATGAGCGGAACATCTACATCGCTGTTTATTGGCTTGTTTCCGGTGGAATGCTTTAATAAGAAATGCCCGTTACCATTTTTGCTGAAATACTCCGGGCCCGATAAACTTTCAAGTATTTTTTCGGCCAATTCAAAGTATGCTTTTGACTGTGTTTTTTCAGTATAGGTACACAATTCCAATAGCGCGGATGCGGCAACGGCTGCGCTTGATGCGTCCCTAAAGTCGTTCGGGATTGTCGGAGAATTAAAATCCCAATAAGGTATTTTATCTACCGGAAGTGTTGGATTGTGCATAAAAAAGTCAGCGATGTGGGATGCCTGTTCCAAATATTTTTTATCCTCGGTTTCCCTATACATCACCGTGTAGCCATACAGGCCCCAGGCTTGTCCCCGAGCCCAAGCCGATTCATCCGAATATCCCTGCGCTGTTTTGCGTGCTAAAACGTTACCAACGCTGTCATAGCACACCACATGATAACTGCTGTAGTCCTTCCTGAAATGATTGGCCATTGTTTTGTCGGCATGGGATACGCAAATATTGTAGTAGTTTTTATCTTTAGTCGTTTTCGCTGCCCATAGCAGATATTCGAGGTTCATCATGTTATCAATTATCACCGGGTATTTATATCCCTTAAAGCTATTCCATGATTGGATTAACCCTACTTTAGGGTTAAATCTTGTCGCCAATGAATGGGCGCCATTAAGTAGTACATCCTTATATACCTTGCTATTGGTTAGACGATAGCCATTGCCAAAAGAGCAATACAGCATGAACCCCAAATCGTGCGTGCTTGTATTGAACTGCTCTTTTTGAAGCCCGATTGTCCATTTGTTTGCTGCGCTTTTCAGCGAGCTATCCCGGGTATATTCATACAAATACCATAGCGAGCCACCAAAAAAACCACTGCACCACCAATCGCTTTTATAGGTTTTTATACTGCCATCCGGATTGGTTGAATGCGGATATAAAGCGGGGCCTTTAAGGTCTGATAACATTTTTTTGTATTGTTTTACAGAAAGATCGATTTGGCGGGCAACGTTGATTTTTTTTTGTGCAAAGGCTGGTATACAAAAGGTAATGAGAATGATGGCAAAGGTTCTTTTCATGGATTATGTTATAATATATTGTCGATAACTTGTTTCATTATGCAGATGCATTGTGCTTCGTTCACTTGCAGTAAAAAATACGGTCTGCCAAACTTTATTTGTTGTTGCCACGCTGCATCCGATTTAAATGGTGTGGTCAATAACTTGCATATTCAATCAGGCATGCGGATTTTACGTTATAACCTTCGCTGATAATTTCAACAGGTGCATTTATCGGTGTATAATCGACGGTTATTTGGCGGCTTTCGCCGGGTAGCAAATTGAAATACCCATCTGAAAAATACGCCGGCAAGATGATTT
>Ga0075019_10002162_pt1 | contig 11195 bp, 15 predicted proteins | sample ColStrG_CSR_2013_FD_71473 | JGI IMG/M metagenome (GOLD analysis project Ga0075019, IMG submission 71473) | Freshwater sediment microbial communities in response to fracking from Pennsylvania, USA - Cold Stream Run_MetaG_CSR_2013 | ecosystem: Environmental > Aquatic > Freshwater > Creek >...
GAAGAGTCCGCGGCGCGGATGGTCCATGCCATGGGTGCCTCGGGCTTGCTCACCTTCGACTTCATGCTCGAGGCCGCGACTGGGCAGGCCTATCTGCTCGAATGCAACCCACGTCCCGCACAGGTCGGCCATCTGGGCGGCCGGATCGGGGTGGATCTCTGCGGGGCACTGGCAGCGGGACTGCGTGGCGAGGTCTGCACGCCGCCGCAGGTCGTGGGTGATGCGACCATCGCTCTGTTCCCGCAGGAATGGCTTCGGGCCAAAGCGACGGCAGCACGGTACGGAACCGCGCTGGACGTGCCCTGGGACGACACACCCCTCCTGCGGGCGATGATCGGAACCGGATGTTAACTAGTCGTCAGCATGGACCATCTGCTTCTCTGAAAACGCTCCGCTACGGCAGCCTGATTTTTGGGAAAAAATCGATTTCAGTGTAAATCCGGCGGGAATGATGGCTGACTGTTGCAAGTGATTGAACTAAACCGCTGACGCGGTAGCTGGTTATGCGGTTTCGGTGAATGGGCTGTCTTGGTCTGCCAGGGTTTGGGCGCTGCCCTTCAACCCTGGAAGGGAGACCCCCGATGATCGAGATGAGCCCCCTTCGCCGCCGTATGATCGAGGACATGACGGTCCGCAATCTGTCACCGGCGACCCTTCGATCTTACGTGCACGCAGCAGCCCGGTTCGGCCGTTTTTTCAATCGTTCGCCGGAGCTGCGTGGCCTTGAGGAGGTCCGCACTTTTCAGGTCCACCTCGGTGCTGGGTAAGCGTCCGTTGAAGGCCACCTTCCGTCGGGCATCGGAGATCGGGTATATGCAGACAGCGGCGATGGCCGAAATTCCACCGCCCGTAATCGACGCCGTGCCCACACAGATTCCCACCGTAGCGGCGTGATTCATGGCGACCTCGCCACACCCAATTTCCACCACCTTGACGGACGTGACCCGTCCCCCGGAGGGTATCGGCGCACGAGCCCATTTTTCCGACGTTCCCTGAGAGGACCCGGAGCTGATGCGCCTGATGGTCGGTTGACGGACCGTACCCGGTTCGACCTTGCGCCTCGCGAAATCAGGCCGGTTGGGCCGCCGCCAAGGCCTCTCGAACGCGCGCCGCCAGTTCCTGCCGTCGATAGGGCTTGTGCAGGATGGTGATCCTGGAGCCCGTGCCGGTGGTGCCTTCGCCAGACATGCCGACAAAGCCGGACGTGAACAGGACGGGCAGTCGGGGAAGCCGTGCCCAGACCTCCTCAGCCAACGCCCGGCCGGTCATTCCGCCGGGCATGACGATGTCGGTGAACAACAGATCGATCGTTTGGCCCCGGTCGATCAGCGCAAGCGCTTTCTCGGCATTGCTCGCTTCGACAACCAGATAGCCCAGATCCCTCAGCGTGCGACAGGCGATCCTGCGGACCGCATCGAAATCGTCGACCACCATAACAGTCTCGCTGCCGCCCTGCGCCAGATCCACCGGTCTGGCCGGGACTTCGGCCCTGGTCTCGTCGGCACGTTCGCATCGGGGCAGATACAACTTCACCGACGTTCCGGTCCCTTGTTCACTGTAGATATTCAGATGCCCTGCCGATTGCTGGGCGAAACCATACACCATGCTGAGCCCTAGTCCGCTACCGCGCCCGGCCTCCTTGGTTGTGAAGAACGGCTCGAAGGCGCGCGCCATGACTTCGGGTGGCATACCGCTGCCGTTGTCGGTGACAGACAGCATCACGTAGTCGCCTGGCACAGCGTCGATGTGACGGTCCGCGTAATCCGCATCCAGCGTTACGTTCCTGGTTTCGATGCGGAGCAGGCCGCCGTCCGGCATTGCGTCGCGTGCATTGATGCTCAGATTGAGCAGGGCATCCTGCACCTGCGAAGAATCCGCCCTGGCCATCCAGAGGTCGCCGTCCAAAATTGACTCGACCTGAACTTGGCCGCCGAGGGTGCGCCTCAGCACGGGGGTCAGCATCGCAACGATATCGTTGATATCGATCTCCGTCGGCGCGAGCGGCTGCTGACGGGCGAAAGCCAGCAGACGCCCGGTGAGTTCGGAGCCGAGCATGGCGGCCTCGATCCCGTTTCGCAAAGCCGCCAGCCCCTCGTCGTCGGCGGCGAGCTTGTCTTCGACGAGTTCGATGCTGCCGACAATGGCGGCCAGAATATTGTTGAAGTCATGGGCAATCCCGCTGGTCAGCCGACCCACCGATTCCATTTTTTGCGCGTGCACCAGCTGCGCCTCAACCTTTTTCCTATCGGCCACCTCTTGCTGCAGCGCTCCCAGCGCGAACTCCCGTTCAGCGGTCCGGCTCTGCAATGTAAGGCTGGTCCGGACCAGCGCCTGCCCGATCGTATCGATTTCACGAATGCCCGACGGCGACGGCGACGCCACCGGCTGGCCCAACTCCAGGGCGCCGGCCATTTGCGAGAGCAGGGCCACCTGGCGTGCAAGGCGGCGTCCAAACACGATGGTGAGAGCGCTCGCGACTGCCATCGAAGCGAGGCCGACGGCGGCAATGTTCCACAACGAACTGTAGATCGCACCGAACAGCGTTGTTTTTGGAATACCGACAAGGACCGTCCAGCCGGTGCTTTCCATCCGGTAGAGCACGTTGCTTGTTGCCACGCCCTCGCGCGAGATACTGTCGAAGCTGCTCCGGGTTCGATTCTCGATGGCGCTCACCGCTGCCGGCACGGCGACCTTGCCAACGGCGTCCGCTACGGAAGGCTGTCGCGCGAGGATCCGGTGAGCGCTGTCCACCACCGCGATGATGCCACCGGGCTCAACGTGTTGCTGTTCGACGATGGCGGTGATCGCGCCGATGATGTTCATGTGCAGCGAAAAGCCCGGCCGCCCGGCAACCGTGACGGGAAGGGAGACGATCACCGCCGACCTCCCATCACTTGCGGCCTGCACGACGCCAGATATGGTGGCGACGCCGGTCTGGACCGTCTGCGGCGCACTGGGCGGCGTGGCCGTTACCCCAAGTCTCGCGCCGAAAGGCGAGCGGGTGTTGAGCAGTTGCTGGCCGGTGGCATCGGTCAGCGAGATGTTCCAGCCGACCCTGCGTGACAGGTCGGTGGCGCGGGCATGAAATGCGGCCAGATCGCCCTGGGACAAGGACTCTGAGCCTGCCAGAGCAAACAGTGGCTGCTGCAGCACGAACATTTCGCGATCAAGCGTCGTGGCCAGCTGAACGCTCTGCCTTGCCATGTCTACTGCGATCAGGTCACGCTGGTCCAACGCAGAGCGAAAGCCGAGCACGGTGCTGAACAGTAAAATGGGTGCCACGCCGCTGGCAATCAGCATCGCAAGTGTGAGGCGTATCGAAAACGACCGGGTGCCCTGCCGTCCTGATGCCAATGTGAGGATATTCTCCACGGCGTTTGGTATAATCCCCCAACATCATCAGCATATCAGAATGTTCCCCGGGCGTCAAAACGGATCAGGATGCGATGACGCCCTCGAAATGATCGCGTGGTGGCGGTCGGGCAGTCGGCGTCGAACCTGATGTCCGCCGCTGGCATCGGGCGTCCGACGTAAAATTCCTGGACCTCGTCGCAGCCGAGTTTGATCAGCCGGTTGAGCACCGCCTTGGTCTCGATACTCTATTCGCTGCACAAGCCAAGTCAGATTGCGAGGACTTTGGTGGCGACGTTAGAACCGCGCCGATCGTATTGGGATGTTGAATGCAGTGCTCCTAACGCTACGGTTTCAGCGTGGTCAGACACTTTGCCTTTCAAGGAATGCCGAGCTTCTTCTGAATACGTCGAGAAATGCTTAAATTTGTATAAGTCTATGAATTCATTGATTTTTTTGTAATTTCGTGAGTTGGACAAGGTTGTCTGTTCCAACTTACATTACAGCGATCGAAATGAAGGCACATGTCCTCGCTCAGTAAAGAAGTCATTAGATTCAACATAATTCACTGATTAATTGGTTAATATTGAAATAGCGTACATGCGTTCAGTAGTTTTACCAAAAAAATGAGGAGATCGACACAATGTCAACTATCACAGGCGGTGCCTACGGCTCGTTTGTACTGACGGCCCAACAGAACGCAGATATCCTGCAGGCATTCGGTTGGAATAACACACTTAACGGAGCCAGTCTGGACGTAACGATCAACGCAGGCCAAGGACAGGCGCAAGTCGATCTCGGCGGCGGTAGTTCCGTGGTCAACCTCAACGGCTGGTTCAACAAGGTGCAAGGCGGCGGCGGTGATAGCAGCGTGTTCGGTGCGCAAGGCAATTCCACCGTCCGGCTTGGCAGTGGCAATGACACCGTATCGATCGGCGGTTGGAACAATCAGATTGCGTTAGGCAACGGATCGGAAGTGGTCATCGCTGGCTCTGGGAACGCCACAGTATCCGCGGGAAATGGCGACGACCTCATAATGCTCGACGGATGGAACAATACCGTCGCTTTAGGATCTGGAGCCAACACGATCTTTGGCAGCCAGGGCAACTCCACAGTAACCGCGGGCAATGGCAACAACCTTGTTCATCTCGATGGATTTGGTAATCTCATCAGGCTCGGCAACGGCGACAACACTGTCGTTGCCGGGATGGGCAACGATAGCGTCACTGTCGGTGGCGGCAACAATCTCGTCGTGCTTTCTGGGTGGGGCAACAGTGTGGTTGCGCGTGGTGGCACCGACATGGTCTTTGTCGGTCAGGGCACCGACACCATCAGCATTTCCGGAACGTCCCTCGCAGTCCTTGGTGGACAGCGCCCCACCATCCTTGCCGATGGCACCGGCAACGATCGCATCACAGACAGCACACAGGGCCTGCTAGTCAGGATCACAGCGAGTTCTCCTGACATCAATCTTGCAAATCTTGCGACCGATCAAAGCTGGTCGATGGATCTTGTTGGCGGTGTCGGGGGCTTCTCTAATGCTGCCCAGGTGATGGCGGCGCTGACCTCAAGCGGTGTCGATACCGTGCTTTCCCTGGGCCGCTCTGGCTCCACCGTTACCTTCATGCACTTGCGTCCGGACGCGATCACTTCGGACCATATCAAATTTGGCTGACAACCAAGCCTTCCCGCAGTTAACCCGATCTGCCCTGAAGCGACCGACTGGCGCACCACCGGCACATTCATCACAGCATGGCAAAAAGGGAACATTCCGATTGGACGGCTGCCGGTTCGATGAACACCGAGATAGGGTGATTGGAGGATCTGGAAGTTGGCGATGCAACAACGGAAATTCTCTCGAGAGTTCAAAGTTGAGGCGGGTCGGCTGATCAAGGAACGTGATGTTGCGGTGGCGCAAGCGTCCCGTGATCTAGATTTGCATGAGAACGTCCTGCGCAAATGGGCGCGAGATCTTTCGGCTGACCCGGGTGGCGCGTTTCCCGGCCTCAGCCAGATGAAATCGGATTAGCTTGAGATTGACCGGCTGCGACGAGAGGTCGCGAAGCTGAAGGCGGAGCGCGATATCCTAAAAAAGGCCCCAGCCTTCTTCGCGAGGGAGCCGGATGAAGTTCGCTTTCATCTTGGAGCATCGTTCGATCGGGCCGGCGGCGTGGCTTTGCGAAGCGCTAGGTGTCTCCCAATCCAGTTTCCATGCTTGGTCGCGACGCGCACCTGGCAAGCGGGCCTTGGAGGACGAGGACATCGGCGCCAAGACACGTGCAAGCCTCATGGGCAGTGCTTGAACTTATGGCGCGCCGCGTCTGGCGCGACGTGCTGGCCGACGGGATCGCATGCGGCCTGCATCGCATCGAGCGCCTGATCCGGGCCCTGGCCTTGCGAGGCCTCTGCGCCGTGGGCTGCCCAAAAGACGATGGTTTGCGCCAGCTGCCTGCGGTCGCTCCCAACGTGTTGGATCGCCAATTCGAGGCTGACCGCCCCAACCAGAAATGGATCGCCGACTTCACCTAATGTCTGGCGGGCGGAGGGCTGGCTCTATGTGGCCGCGGTCAGTGACCTGTTTTCCCGATGGCTGGTCAGCTGGTCGATGAAGCCTACGATGACGGCGCAGCTCGTCACCGATGCTCTTGTCATGGCGATCTGGCGCCGCGGCAAGCCGGACGTCCTGCTCCATCATTCCGACTCAGGCAGCCAAGGCGGGTTCAAGCGGTCGTCGCAACACCATAAGCAATTCCAATGTCTGATGGCCGACAATGGAGTCACCTGCTCCATGAGCCGATCCGGCAATGTCTGGAACAACGCCGCCATGGAAAGCTTTTTCACATCTCTGAAAACCGAGCCCACGGCCAGAAAAAACCTACCGCACCCACCACGAGGCGCGGGCCGACGTCTTTGACGATATCAAGTGCTTCTACAATGTGGTTCGCAGACACTCCACGTTCGGATATCTCAGCCCACTCAACTTCGAGAAATTGCCTCAATTAGCTTAACACGGCCTCCACCAAACCGGCAGCAGCGCAGCCACCGACTCTGCAAGCCATGTCAGTATCACCTTAACCAAGGGAATTCTGATGCGGTGAGGGGCAATTGTATCCACTTCGAGACAGCGAACTGACGGTTGGTGATCTTGCAAAGCACTGGCAGCTTACTTTGCCAGGGCGTCCTGAATTGGGCATGGTCATCACAGGGCTTATACAAGCAATCTGGACCGGTGAACTCAGTGCGAGATTTCATAAAACTTCGGAAAATGACATCAGACTTCGGCTACTCAACATTCATAGCATTCCCCACTGTCATCCGGGACTGATCTTTGTTGAGGCACCGACTGAATGTCCGGCAGTTGCTGTGGAACAGTCTGACGGCGGTGCCATCGTGTCGATCCAAACCTGCATCATCTGGCCACAGGATCCCGAGGCACAGGACGCAGCCACCTTTTTGAAGGCCTGCAAGGCGATGCAGGCTGTCTCATTCGACGATGTCTCGCCTGACGTGCAGCCGCTGCTGCTCACCCTCAATATCGGTCGGTGTGATTTTGTCGCTTTCTGCGCGCGGCGCGGGTACGAGCCACCAGCCTTCTGGGACTCCCGAAAGGAGGCTAAAAGTTTTGTTGGGGCCAAGAATGCATTCCGTAAATTTCTTCTTGAGGCGGTTAAATCGCATAAGGACAAGTCCAAAGACCAATACTGGTTTAAATGCAAAACGTGATGTTCCTTACGAATTGGTCATCGCTCCTGACTGGCTATCACCTCTACTATCCAAATCGGCATCCAAGCGCGGCCTTCGCGTTATTAGTCAAAGCCCTTCGCTATCGAGCATAATCCTTGTACGCCGTTGAAAAATTCGTTGCCGCGCAGCTAATCTGCTGATTCTCTTGTCTTGTGCTTGAGGAAGCGGAGATGTTGCGATGACTGGGCGCCAAGACGAGCCTGGGTAGCTGTTCTATCGTCTCAAATCGCGTGGGACCACGACCCCCATTTTGCGCCCAATCCCGAGCCCTCGGGGGCTTGAGTTTGAGGGCTTTGAGATCCTGCGTGCGGAGCGGTTTGGGTGCTGTGGGGAAGTGGCCTGCCGGAGCGACCGCGAGAGTCTGGCGCAGGCAGGCCACTTATCAACAGCGTGATTCGATCGGTTTCCCGTCGCGGGTCAGCTTCTGTTCTTGAACCGCCAGCAGGTGTTGCCGGTCTCGACGATATCGCAATGGTAGGTCAGCCGGTCGAGCATGGCGGTCGTCATCTTGGCGTCGCCGGAGACCTGCGGCAGTCAGCGAACGCAAGATTGGTGATGATGAGCAGCGAGGTCTTCTCGCAGAGCTTGCTGATCAGATGGACAGCAAGCTGGCCGCCAGGTTTGAGCTGGCCCCCGAAAACTGGACAGGTGGCTAAGAGAGAGTCCCGCCCCTAAAACGGCCGACAGGCCAGGGGCGATATATGGCGAATACACGCAAGAAGCACGGCGCGGAGTTCAAGGCGAAGGTGGCGCTGGCGGCGATCCGAGATGAAGGGACCGTGGCGGAGTTGTCGAGCCACTTTGGGGTACACTCCAGCCAAATCCATGCCTGGAAGAAGACCATGCTCGAAGGCTCCGCGTCGCTGTTCGCGCGGAGCGGCGGCGTGGCCGAGGCTGGCGCGGCGGACGAGGCGCGGCTGGCGTCGTTGTACGAGAAGATCGGCCAACTGACGGTGGAGCGGGATTTTTTTCGCAAAAGGTCTGGACCATGAGCCCGGCGGCGCGGCTGTCGTTGGTGGATCGGGCGGACTTCGCCGTTGCGATCTCTGCACAATGCCAGTTGCTCAAGGTCGCCCGCTCGACACTGTATTATCGTCCGGTGCCGGTGAGCGACGAGGATCTGGCGATGATGCGCCGGATCGACGAGCACTACCTGGCGACGCCGTTCTACGGTTCGCGGCGGATGGTGGCGATGCTGCGCCGGGACGGCTGGCCGGTGAACCGCAAGCGGGTGCGGCGGCTGATGCGTGTGATGGGGCTGGAGGCGATCTACCAGAAGCCGACCACCAGCAAGGGCCACCCGGAACACAAGGTTTACCCGTATCTGCTGCGCGGTCTGGCGATCGATCGGCCGGACCAGGTATGGTGCGCCGACATCACCTACATCCCGATGGCGAAGGGCTTCGTCTACCTGGTGGCGGTGATGGACTGGTTCAGCCGCCGAGTGCTGGCCTGGCGGCTGTCGATTGGGATGGATACGGCGTTCTGCGTCGAGGCGGCGCGCGAGGCGATGGATCGACACGGCCCACCGGATATATTCAACACCGATCAGGGCGCGCAGTTCACCAGTTCGGCCTTTGTCGGCGAGTTGGAGACGCGCGGCGTTCGCATCAGCATGGACGGCAAGGGGCGCTTTCTGGACAACATCTTCATCGAGCGGCTGTGGCGCAGCCTGAAGTACGAGGACGTGTACATCAAGGCGTATGCCACCGTCCCCGAGGCGCGCGGCGGGATCGGCGCGTGGCTGACGTTCTACAACGACGAGCGGCCGCATCAGGCGCTGAACTACCTGACGCCACGCGCGGTTTTCGAGGCGGCCGCCTGTGGATATGTGGACAACACTCTCGTTGCGCTGCGCTCCACTTCCGCGTTGCCCACATATCCACAGCTGCAACATCGAAAAGAAAGTATTGAATCAATATAATAAAGGAACTATACTTAGGGCTGGATAACCCCTCCGGAACGGGAGGGACGCTGGAACCGGCGGGACTCTCTCTTAAGTCGCCCCGTTTCCTGTCCAGACAACGGGGTCCACCTCAGTTGGCTGAACGGCAGGTAGCCGAGCTCGTCGATGACGATCACATCGTAGCGCATCAGCGTCTCGGCCAGTTGACCGCTGCGCCCGGCGGCTTTCTCCTGCTCGAGTTGGTCGACCAGATCGACCAGGTTGAAGAATCGCCTCCGCGCGCGGCTGCGAATGACCGTCGCCGCCACGGCGATGCACATATGGGTTGCCGGTGCCAGTACCGCCGATGAAGATCGCGTTGCGCCTGGCATCAAAGAACGCGCCGGTGGCGATTGTTGCTCCATACGCTGGCGCAAACAACCCATCCGGCACCTCGGGCTTCGTCTCGTGACGAAGCCCGTACTCGATTGCGACCCAAAACATCTGATATTCATAAATTTTCTAGCAATGTGTTATGGAAAACTTCCACCTTGGGTCCGCCTCAATAGCTCGGTGAGTCTCGAACCACTTGTAGTCGGGTCGAAGGCATATTGGAGGCAGATGGGTGATAGACCTCATTTCCGTCGAGCAGGCGCTTTTGGTTGCCGAGCATTTGAGTTTCAGTCGTGCTGCACTAATTCTCGGCATCCGGCAGTCGGCCGTCAGCCGCCGTGTTCGAGTGCTGGAGGACCAACTGGGCGTGTCGCTGTTCGAACGAGACTCGACCGGTGTCCGGGTTACCGAGGCGGGGCGAAGATTTTTGAAAAGGGCGCGCCCGGCGGTCGCTGAAATTGACCACGCGATGAAGGCCGCCGCTAGCGCGGGACGTGGAGTGGATGGCGTGATCCGGATCGGGATCTTGTCGTCGGTGTCGAGTGGCTTCTTGCGAAACCTGCTCGCTCAATACCATTGTTTCCATCCGGCCATTGCCATTGATATCCTTGAAGGCTCGGCGAATGAGCACGTAGCTCGGATCACCGAGCGCCAGATAGACGTCGCATTCGTCACCGGGACGCCTCTGGCTTCGCATTGCGATACCGCGCTGTTGTGGGAAACTCGCGTGTTTGCGGCCTTACCGGGTTGGCACGCGCTTGCCAGCGACAACGCAATCCAGTGGGATTCCCTGAAGGATGAGAATTTCATCGTGAGCCGAGATGCACCCGGACCGGAGATCCATGAGTACATCGTCCGCCGGACGGCGGCATTTGGACGCAGTCCCGCTGTCGAGCGCTATGGCGTCGGCCGCGAGACATTGATGCATCTAGTCGCCCTTGGCTTCGGTATTAGCATCGCCAGCGAAGCGGCGACCGCGACGCACTACCCCGATGTCGTGTTCCGCCCCTTCACAACGGCGGAAGACATGCTGACGTACAGCGCGGTCTGGTTGCCAGGCAACGACAATCCCGCGCTACGGCGTTTCCTCAGCCTTGCTCGCTCGTTGGCGTCCGGTCGGCCGGCACCTGATGCGCCGCAGTGGGCTTCCTGACACTTCGCAGTTTGGCGAATGCGCGGTCCCCAGCGATGAAGCGCGCGATCATCGGAGCCACCAGCTTGGCGGGATCGATCGTGGCCTGTGCCGTTTCGCGACCCAAGGCATCGGCGTAGGCGACGAGGTCGCGGTGTACCGCCGCTGGCAACTCGACCGTCAGCTTGATCGGCTTGTCGTCGGCAATCGCGCCGAGTTTCAGTTTTGCCATCGGTCGCCTCCTCAAACTTGATAGGGCTCGAGTACGAGATCCCGGTTGACGATCACGCGCACCGGGAAACCCGGACGGATCGTCAGGGTCGGCTGGATGTTGAGATAGCGGCCCACGATCTGCTGACCGGTCTGGTTGAAGCTCTGGGACGCCCCCTGCCGCAGCGCCTGGACCAGCGAGTTTTCGTTGCTGCCCGTGCCTGCTTCGGACCCGACGCTCAGGAGGGTCGAGAGCATCGCGGCCTTGAACAGCATGCCCCAATGGTTATCCACCTCGTCTTCCAGCCCGGAATATCCGGCGGCGTCGGCGCCTGGCTGGCGTTCCAGCACGATCGATTTGCCGTTCGGCATGATCAAACGGGTCCAGACCAGCAGGACGCGCGACTGACCGAACGCGACCTGGCTGTCGTATGTGCCGATGAGACGCGCACCTTGCGGAATCAGCAGAGACCGGCCGCT
>Ga0075019_10002164_pt1 | contig 11191 bp, 11 predicted proteins | sample ColStrG_CSR_2013_FD_71473 | JGI IMG/M metagenome (GOLD analysis project Ga0075019, IMG submission 71473) | Freshwater sediment microbial communities in response to fracking from Pennsylvania, USA - Cold Stream Run_MetaG_CSR_2013 | ecosystem: Environmental > Aquatic > Freshwater > Creek >...
GAAAAGGGAAAGACCAAGCGTTCCATGATGAACCTTTCGTTGACTAAGCCTTCTTGCTTATTCCTTGATGGAGCCGGCCAACATTCCGCGGATCAGACGCTTCTGGGAGATCAAAAATACGATCATCACAGGAACGGCAACCAAGACACCGGCGAGGGCGATCTCGGGTTTCAAAATAGGTACGGATGTTGCGCCGTTGCCTGGGTTGATGGCAGGTGTTGAGAAGAAGAGCGCACCAAGACCAACCGGGAGGGTGTAATGCTCGGGAGAAGGAAGCATGATGTACGGCATGAAGTAATTACCCCAGTTACCCACGAAGGCAAAGAAGGCGAGCAGCGCTAGGAGCGGATAGCTAAGCGGAAAGGCGATTCTTGAGTAAAGACTGAAATCGCTACATCCATCAAGGCGAGCCGACTCGTAGATCTCTGGCGGGATGGTGTTGGAGTAGTAGATGTACGACAAGAAGGCTCCGAAGGGATAAAGCGAAGAGATCAAAATAACCGACCAAGGGTTGTCGATAAGGTTGACCTTGTTCATCTCGATAAAGAGAGGAATCACGAGCGCGACTGGCGGAACCAACATCATGATCAGGGTCGAGATTAGAAATGCCTTCTTAAAACGGATTCGAGAGGCTGAAATTACGAATCCGGCTAGAGAGGCTGTGATGCTGGCGATCAAGACAATGGCCAGGTTGTATGTAACAGAGTTGATCACCCAGTGTGCAAGTACTCCGCTGTTGAAATCCTGCAAATTCTTCCAAGCCCGGATATAGCCGTGAAAACTAGCAAAGGAGAGCGGGTTCTTATACGAAACCTCACGGTCGGTCTTTGACGGAGCAAGGACCAACCAGAGCATTGGGATAACGCTCAATACCGCCCAAAAGATCAACCAAGCATTGACGGCAAAATGACCAATCTTGATCTTGCGCCTTTTCTTGCGAGGTTGCTCCGAAGTTACTTGAGCCTTCTCTTCAAAGTCGATGCTCATGCGTTTACCGCCTCACGTTTTAGAGCTTCTTTTCGCAATTTCTTTGGACTCTTAAAGTTCACATCTTCAAACATGTCGGTCTTAAAGATAACGAGGAGAGCACCGATCAAACTAGGAACTAGAAGCATGAGCGAGAGTGCAGATGCTTCACCGAAGTTGCCGTTGTCGAATGCGAGGGAGTAACTCAACTGATCAAAAGACCACTGCTGCGCGATACCGTGATAGACGCTGGAGTTGAGTAGTTGTGGCTCTACGAAGATCTGTAGTCCACCAGCAAAGACCAGCACGCCCATGTAGATGACGTATTTGCGAATCAGCGGAAGTTTTATTTTTGTGGCGAGTTGGAATTGAGAGCACCCATCAACGCGAGCCGCTTCTAGAATTTCATGAGAGATTGATTGCAGCGAACCGAATTGAATCAGGATCCACTGTCCGGCCAATGAGAAGAAGGCCATAAAGACCAAGATGTAAGTCAGATTGGACGTTTTCCAAATTTGCGTAGCTTGAGTAATTCCAAACCAGTGCATTACCCCTTTAAATGGGCTAAGGGTCGGCTCGAGCAATACATACCAAAGAAGCACTGCGACCGAACCCGATACACAGGCTGGGACGATGTATGCCAAGCGCACCCATTTCTTCCAAGGCGCTGCATCCACATCCAACATCAACGACATAGCTAAAACAAAAAAAATCATCAGGGGTACAAAGAGCGCCATGAATCCGAGAACGTGCCACATAGCCGGGACAAGTCGGAAATCGTGCAAAACAATCTTGAATACATGCCATCCACCATTGGGATTCGATGGAGATTTACTTGGCACGTTGATGATCGCCATAATCAGTGGAAGAACTCCAAAGAGAAATAGCAATAGAAGGTAAGGCGAAAGCATCAAGATCATTAAAAGATTCTTTGGCTTTTGTCGGCGGCCTAGGCTCACATTAACTCCTAATTTTAAGAAGCCTCGCAGGACTGTTGAGGTCCTACGAGGTCTTCATCGAACTGTCTGTTACTTACTTACTACGGCATACCCAACTTGAGTCGCCGCGTTAGATGTATATGTCGCATATGAATCGATAGCCTTTTGAATGTTCTTCGACTGCGCGATTTCCGTGTCGAAGGATGCACCCCAGGCGCCATTTGCGTCATAACGAACAGGCTTAGTACCGCCCCAGATCAACTGTGCCTGTGTATTGAATGCAGGAACAATGTTCTGAGCGTAGTAAGGATCCTTTGCTACAGCGGTAACCCAGAGCTTATTTCCAGGACCGTATGCAGGATAGGTAGGAGCACCATGGCTTCCATCAGGATTTGCTACTTGAACAATGTTGCGAACGTCGCCGTCCATGAACATTGCGAAAGCAAGTGCTTCCTTTGGATACTTTGAGTGAGGTGAAACGGTATAGATACCGCCACCATATTCACCAGAGTAAGCCTTGGTCTCACCAGGCCATGTAGGCATGTTTGCAGTTGCTACTTGACCTGCAGGAATGTTGTATGAGCTAGCAGGACGAAGAACGAATTGACCCCACCAAGATGGACCAATGTTCATCAACCACTTACCGGCTTGTGCAACATCCTTGATGTAACCAGCGTCGAATGGGCTACGTACATCGAGTACGCCATTGTCGACGAGTGGTTGCAGCAAAGTTGCAACGCGTGTGCAATGTGGATCCTTTGAATTAATGACCACAACGGTGTCACTCTTAGCTACGTTCAATGGGCACTGTGAAGGCTCCAAGAAGCTTGAGTAGCCTGCTTGATCTCCAAGTGATCCAAGTGAATAGCCAGGGTGGTTCTTTGCGACATCCATTCCAATAGCTACAAATTGATCCATGGTTGTTGGAACCTTGTAACCGAATTGAGCCATCAGTGTCTTGTTGTACCAAAGAACTGTCTGCGCCAAGTCATTCTTTACGCAGTAATAGTGTCCATCGAGTTTGCACCAATCATTTCCGTGTCCGAATGCTGCCCAGACACTTGCAGGTTGGAGATTGTCGAGTTGAAGTGCATCGTTAACAAGTGGATTCTTCAAGAAGGCCACATCGTTTGGTGGGCCGAAAACAACATCTGGCCAACCTTTTTTAACTGTATTGAACAGTTGTACCTTTGCAACGAGATCACCTTGGGCGTGTAGTTGAACGTTGACGTTAACTTTGCCCTTCATGATCTTTGCATACAACTGTGCGCCAGGTAGGCGAGGTGAATCTACCCAGACGGTGATTGAAGGAATCGCTGCTTGCGTAGCGACTGGAGTTACTAAAGAAGCTCCCAACAATGCTGCCGTTGCTACGACAAACAAGGAATGCTTTCTTTTCAAGGTTTTCCCCTTTCGTTGCTAACCCACCTATCGAGGGAGAGGTGGCCAGTTGGCATGAGGTTAGAGGATAAATACTATTTCGTATAGTATTTTTAGAAATATTTCTCTAGGATGTCCCACAGTTTCTAAAACGGTCTGACTTTTTATGCGGGGAAAAAATCCCCGTTATCAAAAAGTTACAAACCAATGAAGGAGGAGTGCCCATGAAGATCACCAATGTAGAAGTGATTCTTGTAGATCGCCCTGCATTTAAACCCGCCTTTGTCTGGCGCAAAGGTCTTCCCGGTTCTGATCCCGCCACCGTTGGAGGTTGGTTGGTAATTGAAACTGATGTTGGAATCACTGGTTTTGCTACAGCAACTCGTGGCGTAATTCTAAAAGACTATGTAGATCGCCGATTTAAGGCCGAACTTATTGGTCAAGATCCTCTCAATCGTGAATATTTATGGGAGCGCGCATGGGAGTTAGATCGAATTGAGAGATTTGCACCAAATATGGCCCACGTCGTTGATGTCGCTCTGTGGGATATCGCGGCAAAACAAGCTGGACTACCAGTTTGGAAATTGCTCGGCGGTTATCGCGAATCAATTCAGGCATATGCCTCGACCGTAACGTTCTCTACCATCGAAGAATTTCTTGACGTTGCAGATCAATGTTTGGTGCTGGGTTATCCCGCAATCAAATTACACGCTTTTGGTGACGCTAAGAAAGATGCGCTCCTATGCACAAAGTTGCGCGAACACGTGGGAGGTGACATTCCACTGATGTATGACGGATCTGCTGGCTTTGATCTACTTGATGCTACATACCTCGGACATGCTTTAGCTGACGCTGGTTATCTTTGGTATGAAGAACCAATGCGCGAATTTAGCGTCACTGCGTACAAGTGGTTGGGTGAGAGAGTTCGTGTTCCACTCTTACTGGGAGAGGTAACGGATGGCGCTCACATGAGCGCCGGTGACTTCATAGCTACAGGTGTTGCATCAGCGGTGCGCACAAGCACCTTCCTTCGTGGCGGTTTTACAGGTGCAATGAGAATCGCTCACTTAGCTGATTCATTCCATCTGCGTGCAGAAGTTCATGGATACGGACTTGAGAGTGCGCATCTATGTATGGCGATTAAGAACAACACGTATTACGAATCCTTGGTCTTCGGAAATCCCATTGAACGTGAAGCGCTAGTAGATAGCAATGGCTTGGTTCATGCCCCACAGGATCCTGGAGTCGGATATGAAGGTGTATGGGCTGAGAACGGTATTCCTAACGGCTTAAAGAAGTATTTGGATTGACATGGCGCATTCAATAATTCGCGCAGAAGCCTTTGATGTCAGATTCCCTACATCAAAAATGTTGGATGGTTCAGATGCCATGAATGCTGACCCTGACTACTCTGCTGCGTATTTGCGCCTGTATACCGAAAACATCTCACTTACGGGAGATTCACTGGTTTTCACAATCGGACGCGGCAATGATGTTCAAATCACTGCCATCGAAATCCTCGTACAACAGATTGTTGGGAAGAGCACAGAAGACGCCTTTAATGGAATCGGTGATATCGCTCGCGCCTTATCTGCTGATAGTCAGTTGCGCTGGTTAGGTACCGACAAAGGCGTATTTCATATGGCAGCGGGAGCTGTACTCAATGCGCTATGGGACCTCTTCGCTAAAGAACGCGGTGTTCCGCTCTGGAAATTGCTATCTGACTTGACTCCAGAACAATTAGTGGCTGCTATTGATTTCCGTTATATCGCTGATGCGCTTACTCCCGATGAAGCATTAGCAATTCTCAAAAGCGCACAAGTAAATCGCGCTGCAAATGAGGCACTTCTTCTTGCTAACGGCGTTAGAGCGTACACAACTACTCCGGGCTGGCTCGGATATAGCGATGAGAAGATGTTGGATCTGACGCGCGCAGCGGTCGCTGATGGATTTACTCTCATTAAATATAAGTGTGGCAAGTCGATTGAAGATGATCGACGTCGCCTCACAAAAGTGCGTGCCGCAGTTGGCCCAGATTTCAAAATAGCAATCGATGCTAACCAAGTCTGGAATGTAGATACTGCCATTAACTGGGTCAATCAGTTACAGGAATTCAATTTAGAGTGGATTGAAGAACCAACGCATCCAGATGACGTTGTGGGTCATGCTCGTATCGCACGTGAAGTTGCTCCCACAAAGGTAGCTACTGGGGAGATGGCAGCTAATCGCCTTATCTTCAAACAACTTTTGCAACTCAATGCAATCTCGTTCATGCAGATTGATGCAACTCGCGTCGCTGGAGTTAATGAAAACATCGCGAACATTCTGCTTGCTGCGAAGTATCAAATACCTGTAGTTCCACATGCCGGAGGCATTGGACTCTGCGAAATGGTGCAACACCTTGCAATGTTTGATGCAGTAGCAGTTACTGGACATCACGAGAAGAGAATTGTCGAGTATGTCGACCATCTCCACGAGCATTTCCTCGAACCTGCGAAGGTGGTTGCAGGCGCTTATAAAGCGCCTGCACTACCTGGGTCTGGAGCACAGATGAGCAACGAAAGCATTCAGAAATTCACCTACCCCACGGGAAGCTATTGGGTTTCTGAACTATCAACGAATGGAGTCTCGCTATGAGCAATGAATTCAATGGTCTCAACGTCATAGTAACCGGCGCTGGATCTGGAATTGGACTTGCAGTCGCCAGGAAGCTCAAGAGCGAGGGCGCCACGGTATTTGGTTTTGACATAGATAAGGGCTCCATGGAAGGTGCTGCTACCTACATTGAGTGCGATGTCGGTGATACGGCGAGCGTTGCTGCCGCTATTGCGCGAGTGAAGGAGCAGGTTTCAACAATCGACATCTTGGCCAATAACGCTGGGGTAGGCGCTGTGGGTTCCGTCCTAGATGCCACCGATGATGAATGGGCTCGCCTTTTTAATATTAATGTCGCTGGTATTGCGCGTGTAAGTGCCGCCGTACACCCGCTTCTGCTTCAGAGTAAGAAGCCCGCAATCGTCAATACTTGTTCGATCGCCGCGACGGTAGGACTACCAAAGCGTGCTGTGTATAGCGCCAGCAAAGGCGCGGTGATGTCTCTGACCTTGGCCATGGCAGCTGATTTTGTGAAGCAAGGCATCCGCGTCAATTGTGTAAATCCAGGAACCGCTGATACGCCATGGGTTGCCCGGTTATTGGCCGCTGCTAGCGATCCCGTCGCTGAACGAAAGGCGCTAGAGGCGCGCCAGCCTATGGGTCGCCTGGTATCTGCTGACGAAGTTGCAAATGCAATTCTCTATCTGGCTAGTCCACAGCAGAGTTCAACTACAGGCACAGTTCTACCCGTTGATGGCGGAATGGACGGATTACGATTGCCTCATTAGTCAGCGTTGACGAATAACCCCAATATCAAGAAAGGAGGATAAGCGCATGACACAAAGCAAGCCGGTGAAAGTTAAACCGCAGCCACGTCGCTCAATCCTCTCTGATGAAACGTATTCGATGATTCGCGCCATGATCTTTGCTCATGAGATCGTGCCGGGTGAACGAGTAAATATCGATGCGCTTTCTGTTCAACTTGGAGTTTCACAAACTCCAATTCGCGAAGCTCTTGCCAGACTCGAATCGGAAGATTTGATTGCAAAAGAACCTCTCAAAGGTTATCGAGCAACAAATTTATTATCGAAGAAAGAGTTTGCAGATCTCTTCAGTTTCCGACTACTCATCGAACCTTACGCGGCAGAACAAGCCGCCATCTTGATCGATGCTGATGGAATTAAGAAATTGCAGAACGAGATCATGAGTGCAAAAGAAGCTCTCACGTATGATGATGAGCATCTGATTGAAGCGATTACCGAACACGATGCTCGCTTTCATACCTTGATCGCCAATTACTCAGGAAATAAATCGCTCGCGGCAGCTTTTGCCAATACTCATTGCCATCTTCACCTATTTCGCTTGTATGTGGCAACCCAGAAGCATCTGGTGGAGCCAGGAGATAAATCAAATTTCGTACAGGATCTATTTGCGCGCTATTACCACTCCGACCGCGGACAGTTGGCTATCAAGCAGCACGTCGCGATTGCCAAGGCAATAGCCTCACATAACTCCGAGAAGGCAAAGGCTGAGATGTACAGCCATATTGAATCTTCTCTCAAAAGGTTTACTCCAGACCTTCATCTCGTCCATACAGAACGGAAAGCACATGAGCGATAGCACAATAAGTAAGATCGAGATTCGAGCTTGCCGAGGCGGTGATGAGCTCAACAACTTAGATGCCGTTGAAGCGGTACAACTGCCTGGAGGATCGCGTCCTGATTTCACTGTTGTGACTATTACTACGACCGATGGAGTTACTGGAACCTCATTTGGATTTGGTGCTCTAGATGCCAAAGCTGCGGCTGGAACCCAATCACAAGTTAAACCATTCTTTATGGGACGCAGCGCCCACGATGCGGCAAAGAATATGAAGGATTTTGAGCTCTTTGATCGTCGTTGGAACCATGTACCTATTTATTCATATGCACCATTTGATAATGCATGCTGGGATATCGTCGGAAAGATGGCGCACCAGCCTGTTTATCGTCTGCTCGGCGCAGCCCGCGAGAAAGTTCCGCTTTATGTCTCATCGATGTTCTTGCCTGGTCCTGCGGAGTATGTAAAGCAGGCACTTGAGGTGAAAGCAAAGGGGTACAAAGGTTACAAACTTCATCCCCCAGGAGATCTCGCCCTTGATATTGCGTGCTACCGCGCCGTGCGCGAAGCAGTTGGCGATGACTTTACCTTGATGGCAGATCCAGTCATTTCTTATACCTATGAACAAGCTCTCAAAGCCGGTCGTGAACTCGAAAAGCTAAATTATCGTTGGTTAGAAGAGCCACTCCTTGATGTCAACTTCAATGGGCTTCGTAAATTACGGGAGAAGTTAGATATTCCTATTTGTGGAACTGAAGTTGTAGCTGGCGCACAATATTCGACGGCTCATTACATCAAAGAGGGATTGGCCGACATTGTGCGTAGCGATGTCTCGTGGCGCGGCGGAATCACCGCTGTCATGAAGACCGCTCACGTTGCTGAGGCTTTTGGCGTCCAATGTGAACTGCACACCACCATTTATCACGGGATGGAACAGATTCAATTACATCCATCGCTCGCCCTTACCAATTGTGAGTTCTTCGAAACTCTCTATCCATTTGATGATTTTGAATTTGGCACCAAGACCAAACTCAATATTGAAGATGGTTATGTAATAGCACCTAAGGGTGAAGGATTGTGCATTGAATACGACTGGGATTTCATCGAAAACCACACAGTCGCTGTTCTTTAATCAGAGTGTTGAAGTGCCAATCTCTTGGCCGCTTCAACTAAACATGGATATGGATTGGAAATAGCCTCATCTAACGATGGGGCTATTTCTATTAGCGCAACTCCCCTGCCACCTAATGGCTCCTCACTACTTCCCACACAATATTTAATGCTCTTACCAAAGTGCGAAGCGATAGCTGCAACGGTCCCAACAACTTTCCCAGAGCCACTCTGCGAATCAAATCTGCCTTCGCCAGTAATGACGAGATCGCAGTGAGCGACTTTGGATTCAAGTTCAATCATCTCTGCGACGGCGAGCGCACCAGAACGTAATGAGATATGCCAGGCCACACTCAATCCATACGGAGTCCCGCCCGCTGCGCCAGCGCCAGGAAAATCCGGAAGATCGGCTATCCGTTGTAAATTTTGTAAACCAGCCTCAAGTTCAACAACTTGGGATTGGCTAGCGCCTTTCTGTGGCCCAAAGACGGGTGCGCTCCCCTTACTTCCTAGCAAAGGGTTTGTTACATCTACCAGGCAGGTAACTCCACCGGGCGGCGCAGCAACAACACTCGATAGTTCGATCGCGTCCAACTCCAGCAGACCACCGCCCCCTAAATCAATGGATTGACCCTCTTTATTGAGCAATCGCGCTCCCAGTCCGACCAGCGCTCCAGCACCGCCATCGGTGCTCGCCGAACCACCCACAGTGATCACAATTCTCTGCACTCGAGGATCTCGAGCGACCTCCTTAAGAGCAGCGCCTAGGTTAAAAGTGCTCGCGCGCATTGGATTCAACTCTTTGAGCAAAGTAATTCCGCAGATGCTGGCTAACTCCACGACGGCGGTTCCATCTGAAAGTAAGAGCCAGATTGGTTCATGAGGCAAATCAATTGTGGTCCGAATTGCACCAGGTTGACTAGATTCAATCGTCTCGAGAGTTCCTTCACCACCATCGGCCATAGGCGCTAGAACTAGTTCATCGTTGGGTCGTACAGATAGCCAACCCTCAACAATTGCCTCGGTCGCATCAAAATTTGAGATCGAACCCTTAAAAGAATCTAGGGCAATAACGACCTTCATGCCGCAACTTTAAGGCGAATCCCCCTCATTGAATCCACAAAAAGCCCAATGAGTTTTCACAAAGATTCCACAAAGTCGGGGCTAACCATTTGTGTAAGGGCAAAAGTGCCCACCATACAAAGGAGTGAGAATAGTGAAGAGAAAGAGCCTCATTGCAACAGCCCTCTTAACTTCTGGGCTATTGCTTGGAACCACAGCAGTCGCGATCGCCGATGAAACACCCACCCCAACTGCCACACCAATCGTTACGACCGGCGGCTCACAAAGCGCCTATCAGGCACAGCTTGCCGCCTACAAAATTGCCTTAACTCAGTACCGCGTTGCCCTTGTTAATAACGATATTAATTATCGTGCCGCACTAGAAAAGTACGAATCTGATTGGCAGACCACCATCAAGGCTTACTGGGCTGCTTGGCAGAGTTCGATTAGTGCCTATCAAACCGCCAATGCCGCATACCAAGCTCAGTTAGCTCCCATCAAAGCTGCTCACAAGAGCGCACTTGATGCAGCAGATTCCGCTTTCTTGGCAGCAACCGCCGGAACTCCAACTAACGATCAACTTAATGCGGCGCTTACCGCATATTGGAACGCAACTAAGGCAGCAAACAGCACTTACAAGACTGCCGTAGCCGCATTAGGAGCTGCACCGGTACATCCAGTTCAACCACCAGTCCCTACAAAGCCAACCGCTCCGGTTAAGCCAGTAGATCCAACCAAGCCTGTCGCACCAACAAAGAATAAGTAATCACAGGCAAACCCCTAGGTTCCGAAGGGCCCCTCAGTCCACCAAGTATGAGGGGCCCTTCGGCTGCTCCACGCGCAATTCACGCTCACAAAAGACTTTCAATCCACTCTTCCAAACTATTGAAGTCGAGAAACTTTGGTGTTTTGATTCTCGTGTCTACTCACCGTTGGGAGAGCCATCCCAAGCTAAAGAGGTGTTATTTATGAGTGTAAAGCAAAGCCCTGTATTTATATCTCTTGCCTTTTTTATATCCGTAACATCGCTACTCGTTTTTCCTATTACCTCAGCGCAAGCAGCTGAAACCACTGCGATATGCGCCAAAATACCGACATCGATAGTTAAAGCAGATGTCGGTGGTGCGCCTGCAAATCCAAATGCCTCCACTGGTTCCGACTCATTTTTGGGATATCCAGAACAGACGATTACCTGCACATACTCCACTGGAATTAACATCACTTTTTCGACTCCAGCGACGGCTACTTCATTTGCAAAGGCACAGAACACTCTTTCACATGCTACATCACCTGCTAGCGTAGCTGGCATTGGTAGCGGAGCATTCTCGGGAATGGGAAACAACACTGTTTGCTCAGGAACTGGAACTCAGAAATGTACCCAGTTCAAAACGACAAAACTCTGGTTTTATGTTGCGAATAAGAGTTTTGTAACTATTGCCGTCGACAATGGAAAATTACCTGGCCTCGAAAAATTGGCTAAGGCAATTATTCCAAAACTTTAAAATGCGCCGGATTTCGGCACTTGCTGCAGTAATTGCCGT
>Ga0075019_10002165_pt1 | contig 11188 bp, 11 predicted proteins | sample ColStrG_CSR_2013_FD_71473 | JGI IMG/M metagenome (GOLD analysis project Ga0075019, IMG submission 71473) | Freshwater sediment microbial communities in response to fracking from Pennsylvania, USA - Cold Stream Run_MetaG_CSR_2013 | ecosystem: Environmental > Aquatic > Freshwater > Creek >...
GATTTCGTGGGGCGGACGTAGGCCATGGCGCGTTTCCTTCGGTATTTCCTTTACCCGCAGCCTAGCCGAGGTTTCTCCGACTTCAAACGTTGACGATCGTATCGCTGTAGGCTGCGACCCGAGCGTCGTGGGTGAATCGGGAACGCGCCGTCTACAAGACAGGCTGACCGTCCACCCCCTTGCCCTTCCATCGCCGATCCCCGAATCTCGGCCGCGACAAACCGAGGGGCGGGAACATGCGCATCGAGATTATCTGCACCGGCGACGAAGTGCTGACCGGGAAGATCACCAACACCAACTTCTCCTACATGGCTCAGAAGCTGGAGGATGTCGGCCTGTCCGTCGTCTGGGAAACCACCGTCGGCGACGATCGCGACACCCTGTTGGCGGCGTTCAAACTGGCGGGCACGCGCGCCGACGCGGTCATCGTGAACGGCGGCCTTGGCCCAACCGTCGACGATCTGTCGCAGGAAATCGCCGCCCAGGCGGCTGGGGTGGAACTGGCCCTGAACCAGGAATGGCTGACGACCATGGAGGCGTTCTTCACCAAGCGCGCCCGCGTCATGCCGCCCAACAACGTCAAGCAGGCGATGCTGCCGGCAACCGCCGAGATGATCGACAACCCCATCGGCACCGCCTGCGGCTTCGCGGTGGACATTGGCAAGGCCCGATTCTTCTTTACCCCCGGCGTCCCGCGCGAGATGCGGCGCATGCTCGAAGAGCAGGTGATCCCCCGCATCCTCGCCCGCTCCGGCGCGCCGGCATCGATCTACCTCAAGCGGTTCCATTCCTATGGCATTGGCGAGTCGCACGCCGACGAACTGCTCAAGGGTATCGAGGATCTCGATCCCGCAGGTGGCGTGAAACTGGGATTCCGCGCGCATTACCCGCAGTTGGAAACCAAGCTGACGGTGCGCGGGACGGATATGGAGGACGTGAACCGCAAACTCGCGCCCATCGCGGACGAGGTGCGCAAGCGTCTGGGCAACTTCATCATGGCTGAGGACGACAGGACCCTGGAAGGCGTCGTTCTGGCCGAGCTGACCGCGTGCCAGGGCACGCTGTCCCTGGTGGAAACCTTCACCAGCGGCGCCATCGCCGGCCGCATCGGCCACTTGCCCAACGCCGAACATGTCTTTCGCCGTGGTGTCACGGTGCGGCATTTCGCCGATCTGCATTCGGTGTACGGGTTGCAGGACGTCGCCTTGGCCGGCCCAATGACGGAGGACGCCGCCGCTGCCGTCGCCAAGGCCGCGCGCGAGCAGACCGGTGCCTCCTATGCGTTGGTATCGCTCATCGATCTCGACGAAGGCGCCGACCGGATCGACTTCGGGGGCACGATCTGGACCGGCATCGCGACGGCCGATGACGTGGTGGTGCGCCGGTCCCGCATTCTTGGCGGCCGCGAATGGGTCCGCCTGGGTGCGGTCGAAATGGCCCTGGACTGCCTGCGCCGGAAGCTGCAAGGCCTGCCGGTCACCGAACGGATCGATTTCGAGCGCACATGAACCGGAATATCGACTCTCCCTACGCCTGGTTTCGGCTTTGCGTCTGCATGCTGATCTCCACCATCGGTGGGGTCGGCATGTGGTCTGTCGTTGTCTCTTTACCCGCGGTGCAGGCCGATTTCGGCATCGCCCGAGGTGCCGCATCCGTCCCCTTCACCCTGACCATGATCGGGTTCGGCGTCGGCGGCGTGCTGATGGGGCGGATCACCGACAAGATCGGCATCGTTATCCCCGTCGCCGCCGGTGGTGCGGCGCTGGGGATCGGCTACACCGCCGCCGCCTTCACTCACGATGTGTGGACCTTCGGCATTCCCTACGCGCTGTTCGCCGGGATGCTCGGAACGGGTGCCAGCTTCGCCCCGCTGATGGCGGACATCTCGCACTGGTTCGAAAAGCGTCGGGGCCTCGCGGTGTCGCTCTGCGCGTCGGGTAATTACCTGTCCGGGGCGATCTGGCCGCGGGTGGTCGAGCATTTCATCCAGGGCTACGGATGGCGGCCGACCTATATCGGCATCGGCCTGTTCTGCGCCGCGACGATGGTTCCGCTGGCGCTGCTGCTGCGTGCGCCGGCCCCGGCGCACCGCAAAGGCGCCGTCGCGGCGCCCGAGGGAGGGCAAGCGGCGATGCGGCTCGCGCCGTCGACGCTGCAGGTCCTGCTCATGGTCGCCGGCCTCGCCTGCTGCGTGGCGATGTCCATGCCGCAGGTGCACATCGTCGCCTATTGCGGCGACCTCGGTTACGGTGTCGCGCGCGGCGCCGAGATGCTGTCGCTGATGCTGTTCTGCGGAATATTCAGCCGCGTGGCCTCGGGCTTCGTCGCCGACCGGTTGGGCGGCATGAAGACGATGCTGATCGGTTCGGTCATGCAAATGACAGCCTTGACCCTTTACCTGCTGATGAACGGTTTGACCTCGCTTTACGTCATTTCCGCTCTGTTCGGGCTGTTCCAGGGCGGGCTGGTGCCCAGCTACGCGATCGTCATCCGCGAATGCTTCCCGGCGAAGGAGGCCGGTGCCCGGGTCGGCACCGTCATGATGATGACCCTGCTGGGCATGGCCCTTGGCGGCTGGATGTCCGGCGTCATTTTCGATGCGACGGGCTCGTATCGCGCCGCGTTCGCCAACGGTGTGGCGTGGAACGCCGCGAACGCGGGGATCGTACTGTTCCTGCTGAGCCGGCGGGGCCGTTTCAAACCCGGCGTGACAGCGGCACCGTCCCGTGCCTAACCTGCCGGCCGCAAGCACGGGATCGACGCATGTATCTGAATATTTTCGCCGAGGGTTCGGAACCCCTCGACATGACGGCAACGGACGAGTTTCGCAGCCTGCTGAGCAGCGCCGCTGACCTCGATATACCTCACGACCCATCGGTGCCGTACCGGTCCTGCAACATCATCCTTCGTCGCCAGCGGTTCCACTTCCTCGAGTGGGGAGCGCCCGAGGCGCCGGCCATCGTGCTGCTGCATGGCGGCCACCAGTCCGCCCATTCCTGGGATCTGGTCAGTCTGCATCTCGCGCAGAAATACCGCGTCCTGGCACTCGACCAGCGCGGCCATGGCGACAGCGAGTGGGCGCGCGACGTCAGCTACTCCAACCATGAGATGTCGCTCGACGCCGAGGCCTTTATCGCCGCGATGCGCCTGCACAAACCGCTGGTGATGGGTCATTCGATGGGCGGACGCAACACGATGCTGATGACCAAGCGCGATCCCTCGAAAATGCGTGCGATCGTGTTGGTCGATATCGGGCCGGAACTGTCGGGCCGGGGTCGGGAGGTGATTGCCGGTTTCGTCGTGGCCAACGAGGAGTTCGACAACCTCGAACATTTTGTCGCCAACGTGCGGAAATACGATCCCTACCGTTCGCGCGAGCACATCGAGCGGACGGTCAAATACAACATGCTCGAACGCGCCGACGGCAAATACATCAGCAAATGCGACGGCAACCCCCGCCGGCTCGGCATCGTGCGCGGGCAGGGACCGTTGGAGAACATCGCGCTCGCCGATGCCGCGGCGTTCGATCTTCCGGTGCTGGTCGTGCGCGGGGAAAATTCCAACATTCTGACGGCTGACGCGGCGGAACGGTTTCGGGACGCCCTACCGATGGGCACCTTGGTCACGGTGCCCAACTGCGGGCACAACGTGCATGGTCAGAACACCAAAGGCTTCATCGCGGCGATCGAAGGTTTCCTTGCGGCAAACGCGTAACGTTCACCCCGACCCAAACACGCGCGCGAAAATGCGGTCCACCGACCGAAGGTGAATAGCCGGATCCATCGCCCCATCCAGTACGTCGGCCGGAACGCGGGCCGACACTTCCGGGTCGGCGTCGAGATTCTGCCGGAAACTCCGCCCTTCCGGCGTGCCGAGCTTCGTCCAGGTCGCCATCGCGCAGGCCTGGACGATGCGGTAGGCGTCTTCGCGCGAAATCCCGGAACGGGTCAGGGCCAGCAGCACCTCCCCGGAATGCACCACGCCGCCCAGGCTTTCCAGATTGGCCAGCATCCGATCCGGATAGATCACCAGCTTTTCCATCATCCCAGCCAGCCGCATCAGCGCGAAATCGAGCGCCAGCGTCGTATCCGGCCCGATAACCCGCTCCACCGAGGAATGGCTGATATCGCGTTCATGCCACAGCGCGACATTCTCCAGCGCCGGTACCACCGCCGCTCGGACGACCCGCGCCAGCCCGGTAATGTTCTCGCTCAGCACCGGATTCCGCTTGTGCGGCATGGCCGAGGAGCCTTTCTGCCCGGGATGGAAGAATTCTTCCGCTTCCCGCAGCTCGCTGCGCTGCAAGTGCCGGACTTCCGTTGCCAGCCGTTCGATCCCGCTCGCGATCACGCCCAGCGTGGCAAAATACGCCGCGTGCCGGTCGCGCGGAATTACCTGCGTGGACACCGTCTCGGCCGTCAGGCCCAGGCGCAGGGCCACATATTCCTCCACCTCGGGGTCGAGATGCGCGAAGGTCCCCACGGCCCCTGAAATCGCGGCGGTGGCGATTTCCGCCCGCGCGTGCACCAGCCGGTCGCGGTTGCGGGCGAATTCGGCGTAATGCCCCGCGAGCTTGATTCCGAACGTCGTCGGTTCGGCGTGGATGCCGTGGCTGCGCCCGATCGTCAGTGTGTTCTTGTGCTCGATCGCCCGCGCCTTCAGCGCGGCCAGCACCGCGTCGAGATCCTTCAGCAGAATGTCGGTCGCCTGGGTCAGTTGCACCGCGAGGCAGGTGTCCAGCACGTCGGAGCTGGTCATGCCCTGGTGCACGAAGCGGCTGTCGGGACCGATCCCTTCGGCCAGCCAGGTCAGGAAGGCGATGATATCGTGGCGGGTCTCGCGTTCGATTTCGTCGATGCGGTCAAGATCGGCCTGGGTGATATGGGCCACCTTGGCGGCGCCCCTCTCGCGGATGTTGCGCGCGGCTTCCTCGGGTATCGCGCCCATGCGGGCCATGCCCTCGGCGGCCAGGGCCTCGATCTCGAACCAGATGCGGAAACGGTTTTCCGGCGCCCAGATGGCGGCCATTTCGGGACGGGTATAGCGGGGGACCATGGCGCGTTCCTATGCAATGGCCGGCTTCTGGACCCGCCGGATCAACCTCGCAAGCGCGAATTTAGGACCCCAGCACCGCCGCCCGCAGCATGTCGTTGGCACGCGTCTGCCAGCCGGGGCCCGAGGCGCGCAGACGTTCCAACACATCCCGTTCGATGCGCAGCGACACGAGTTCCTTGGTCGGCTTCTTCTGCGGCCCGCGCGAGCGGCGCCAGGCGGTGACCAGTTCCGGTGCCACTTCGTCCGCCGGGCGCGCCCGGGCGAAATCTTCCGCGGTCCATTCGGGGTTGTCCGGGTCCTGCGCGATGCCGGCCTGGATGGCGGCTTCGGTTTCAGGCGAATGCGGTTTCATAAAATGCCCTTTCCCTGTTGCTCGCCAATCTGGCGCTGATAATCCGTGTTGCTTCGCCCCGCTCGGTGTAGACGACAACTGCGACCACCAGCGCGAAACCCATCGTGCCGATCGCCATCCACCGCCGTTCGCCATAGTCACGGCGCATGTCCTCCCGGATGAGCGCTGTATCCCAGTCGAACGACCTGACCTCCTCGAAATCGATGCCGTGCTTGGCGATGTTGCTGGCCCGCTTGGCTTCGTCCCATTCGTATATCATCTCGAACCCCACAAAATGTATATACGATTTACTTCCGACGCAAGCCGAAACCCACGTCATCGGACGATCATGCCGATGAAATGTTGACGAAAGGTTAACGCCGTCGAAAAGTCAGCGCACTTGATTACCGGCCGGCCGGTCATTAACTTACGGCTATGCCTGAGACCCCACCCGCCAGACGGCGCCGCAAGGACGCTCGCCCGTCCGAAATCGCCGACGCCGCTTTGGCGTTGTTCAGCGAACGCGGTTTCGCCGCCACCCGCCTGGAAGATGTCGCCATCCGCGCCGGCGTCAGCAAAGGCACCGTCTACATTTACTTCCCAACCAAGGAAGACCTGTTCCGAGCGGTTTTGCGCCAGGGGCTGCTGCCGAACCTTGAAGCGATGGAACAGGCTCTTGCCGCGTTCGACGGACCGACCCCGGCGCTCATGCGCCAGATCGTCGACCGCATGTTGCAGGTTCTCGACACCAACCTTACCGCGATCCCCAAACTGGTGATGGCGGAAGCCGGCAACTTCCCCGCCATCGCCCGCATGTACGCCGATGAGGTCGTCCGCCGCGCCATGCAGCTTGTGACCCGCATTCTCCAGCGCGGCATGGACCGGGGCGAACTGCGGCGGCTCGATATCCAATCCGCCATCCCCTCCTTCGTCGGCCCATTCCTGATGCTGGTCCTGTGGAAGCACTCGCTCGGCCAGCACACCGACATCCCGATGGACCCGCGCGCCGTCATGGAGACCCATATGGACATTTTGTTGCGTGGCCTGGAGCAGCGGCCATGATTCGCGTGGTGCTCGTCGTTGCCGTCCTGGCCGCCGCCGCCACGGGCTTGTGGTGGTGGTATCCGCGCGGCGCCGGCCCGGACGTCTGGCAGGGCTACGTCGACGCCAACTTCGTGCGCATTGGCCCGACGTTGCAGGGCCGCCTGACCGATGTCCCGGTGCATGAGGGCGACATCGTCCAGCCCGGCCAACTTCTCTTCGCCCAGGACGATGTCAACGACATCGCCGCCCGCGACGAGATCGCCGCCCGCGTGAGGGAGGCCGGGGCGAGGCTCGCCAACCTCCAGGCGCCCGGCCGCGCGGAGGAAATCGCTCAGGCCGAGGCGACGGTTGCCGACAACAGGGCCACGCTCGAACGCACCGCCGTCGACCTCGCCCGCGCCGAAACCCTGGTGAAGACCCAATCCGTCAGCATGCAGCAGCGCGACCAGAGCCGAGCGGACATGCTGTCGGCGGCGGCGAAGGTTCAGTTGGCACAGGCAGTCCTTGCGCTGAAAAAGACCACGATCGGACGGCCCGAGGAGATCGCCGCCCAAGCCGCGGTGCTGGCGCAGGGCAAGGCGCAACTCGCCCAGGCCGAATGGCGGTTGGCGCAACGCCGGATGGCCGCGCCCGCCGGCGGCCTTGTGTCCGATGTTTATGCCCGCCCGGGCGAGACGCCGAATGCCGGTGTGCCGGTCGTGTCGCTGCTCCCGCCCGAAAATCTGCTGATCCGCTTTTTCGTTCCCGAAACCGTGGTGGCGGGCCTGCACGTCGGCCAACGTCTGGCCGTGACCTGCGACTCCTGCCAGTCCGGCCTGACCGCTGTGGTCTCCTTCGTATCCGCGCGCGCCGAATACACTCCGCCGGTCATTTACAGCGAGGCAACCCGCGGCAAGCTTGTCATCATGATCGAGGCTCGGCCGACTCCGCCCGACTTCAACCAACTGAAACCGGGGCAGCCCGTTACCGTGCGCCTGATCCGATGATCCCGCTCGCGATCGACGTGCATGGCCTGCGCAAGAGTTTCGGCCCTCGCGACGTGGTCACCGGCTTGGACCTGCAAGTGCCACAGGGCGAGATCTGCGGCTTCCTCGGCGGCAACGGCAGCGGCAAGACCACGACCATCCGCATGCTCTGCGGTTTGCTCAAACCGGACGCCGGAGGCGGGACCTGCCTCGGCCTGGATGTGATCAAGGATAGCGCCGACATCCGCCTGCAGGTTGGCTACATGACCCAGCGGTTCAGCTTCTATGGCGACCTGACGGTCAAGGAGAACCTGGATTTCGTCGCCCGTCTGTATCAACTGCCCGACATCCGCGGTGTCGTCGGCGACACGCTGGAGCGAATGGCGCTCGCCGACCGAGCGAACCAAATGGCTCAGAACCTGTCCGGCGGCTGGAAGCAGCGGATGGCGCTGGCGGCTTGCGTCATGCACCGCCCGAAACTGTTGCTGCTCGACGAACCCACCGCCGGCGTCGATGCCAAGGCCCGGCGCGAGTTCTGGGATCTGATCAACGATATGGCGAGCGACGGCATGACCGTCCTCGTTTCCACCCACTATATGGATGAAGCGGAACGTTGCAAACGCGTCGTTTACCTTTCGGGTGGCAAACTGATCGTGCAGGGCACGGCCGAGGAAGTGGTGCGCGACGCCGGTCTGGTCGTCTTCGAGCTTACCGGTGCCGGTATCGACAAGGTATCGAAACGACTGCGCGTCGCCCCGGGTGTGGAAAGCGCGACGATCTTCGGCCAGGCCCTGCGTGTGGTTGGCCTGAACCGCCCGGCACTGCTGACCGCCATCGAAGGGGCTGAAAAGCCGGACAGCATCGCGGTCGAGGAAGTCCCGGCGCGCCTCGACGACGTCTTCATCCACCTGCTGCGCGACCAGGACATCGTCTGATGCGCGGATTTTCGTTCCGGCGTTTCATCGCGGTGCTGTGGAAGGAAACGCTGCAGATGCGGCGCGATCCCGCGACCATCGCGCTGGTGGTGACCATTCCGCTGATCCAGCTGTTTCTCTTCGGCTATGCCTTGAACTCGAACCCGCATCATCTGCCCACCGGCGTTCTGACCGCCGAGCACACGCGCTACACCCGCGATCTCGAGGCCGCGTTGATCAACACCGGCTATTTCGACCTCCGGGACTATGCCAGCGAAAAGGAAGCCGATGACGCCTTGGCGCGCGGCGAGGTGCTGTTCGTCATGAACATTCCGCCGGGCTTCACCCGCGACGTGGATTCCGGCCGGCAACCCTCGATCCTGATGGATGCCGACGCGACCGATCCCACCGCGATTGCCCAGGCCACGGCGGCCGTCGTTGCGCTGAACGGCACCGCCTTACAGCGCGATCTGCCCATCGGCATGCAAAACCAGCCGGGCGGCTCGCCATTCCAGGTGACGATGCACGCGCGTTACAACCCGTCGGCGATCACCGCGCTGAACGTGGTACCAGGTCTGATCGGCGTTATCCTCAGCTTTTCCACCCTGGTGATCACCGCTTTGTCGATGACGCGGGAGCGCGAGGCGGGCACCATGGAAAACCTGCTCTCCATGCCCGTCCGCCCGCTGGAGGTAATGATGGGTAAGATCACGCCCTATGTGGGCCTGGGCTACGTGCAGGTGTTCCTCGTGCTTTCGGTCGCGGTCGCGGTATTCGGCGTCCCGGTCAACGGCTCCATTCCGCTGCTGTTGGCGGTCCTCGGGCTGTTCATTGCCTGCAATTTGGCACTGGGCTTTACCTTCTCGACCATGGCACGGACCCAGATGCAGGCCCAGCAACTCGCCCAATTCGCGTTGCTGCCGTCGATGATGCTGTCCGGCTTTATCTATCCGTTCGCCGGCATGCCGCTTTGGGCGCAGGCGATCGGCGAAGTGCTGCCGCTGACGCATATCATCCGGATTTGCCGTTCCATCCTGCTGAAAGGCAACGGGTTCGCCGATATCTTCCCCGACGTTTGGCCAATGGCCGCCTTCGCCGTCGTCGCCACCGCCGTCGCCATCTACTCGTACCGCGATACCCTGGATTGACGCGGGGTTCGAACCTATCTTACGCAACAGGAGGAACCCGCCATGCTGAACACCGTGTCGAAGCTGAACCTCGCCGATCCCACCCTGCTTCGGGAGGCGAACTACCTCGACGGCAAATGGGTCCAGGCCGATAGCGGCAAGACCATCGTCGTGCGCAACCCCGCGACGGGTGAGCCGGTCGGCGAAGTCCCGGCCATGGGCACCGCCGAAACCCGCCGCGCGATCGAGGCCGCGAACAAGGCCTGGCCCGCCTGGCGCGCCACCCTGGCCAAGGAGCGCGGCGCGATCCTGCGCAAACTCTCCGACCTGATGCTGGCCAATACCGACGACCTCGCTGCCATCATGACCGCCGAACAGGGCAAGCCACTGGCCGAGAGCAAGGGTGAAATCGCATACGCCGCGAGCTTCATCGAATGGTTCGCCGAGGAAGGCCGCCGCGTCTACGGCGACACCATCCCGCAGAACGCCAAGGGGCGCCGCATCCTGGTGACCAAGGAGCCGATCGGCGTCTTCGCCGCCATCACGCCCTGGAACTTCCCCGCCGCCATGATCACCCGCAAGGCCGGCCCTGGCTGGGCCGCCGGCTGCACCGGGGTAATCCGCCCGGCGTCGCAAACCCCGTTCTCGGCCCTGGCCATCGCCGTCCTGGCCGAACGGGCGGGGCTGCCGGCCGGCGTGTGCAACGTGATCACCGGCCCATCCGGCCCGATGGGCGATGAGCTCACCGGCAATCCGCTGGTGCGCAAACTGTCTTTCACCGGATCGACCGAGGTCGGCGCCAAACTGCTCGCGATGTGCGCGCCGACGGTGAAAAAGACCAGCATGGAGCTGGGCGGCAACGCCCCCTTCATCGTCTTCGACGACGCCGACCTCGATCAAGCCGTGCTCGGCGCCATGGCGTCCAAATATCGTAACACTGGACAGACCTGCGTCTGCGCCAACCGCCTGCTGGTGCAGGACGGCGTCTACGACGCCTTCGCCGCCAAGCTGAAAGTCGCGGTCGAGGCGATGAAGGTCGGCAATGGCATGGAACCGGGCGTCAGCCAGGGCCCGCTGATCAACGCCGACGCCGTCGCCAAGGTCGAGGAACACATCGCCGATGCCGTGTCCCGCGGCGCCTCGATCGTCACGGGGGGACAGCGGCATTCTTTGGGCGGCACCTTCTTCCAGCCGACCATTCTGGCCAACGTCCCGCGCGAAGCCCTGATCTTCCGCGAGGAAACCTTCGGCCCCGTCGCCCCCCTGTTCCGCTTCAAAACCGAAGAAGAGGCGATCCAGATGGCCAACGATACCGAATTCGGTCTGGCATCGTATTTCTACGCTCGCGACATCGGCCGCATCTTCCGCGTGTCCGAGGCGCTCGAATACGGCATTATCGGCGTCAACGAAGGCATTATCTCCACCGACGTCGCACCGTTCGGCGGTATGAAATCTTCGGGTCTCGGCCGCGAGGGATCGAAATACGGGATCGAAGACTACCTGGAGATCAAATACATCGCGCTGGGCGGGATCGGAACCTGATTCCTTTCCGTTATGGTCGGGCCATGCCCGACCGTGACGGTGCGATCGGCATGATAACAATAACCCAAGCGACCGAATCCGACCTCCCGTTTATCATGGAGACCGAACGGCTGCCCGGCTACGAAGCCTTCATCGGCCGTTCGGACGAGACGCTGCACCGTGCCCGCATGGCCAATCCCAAAGCCGCGCACTTCATCGCCCATCATGGCG
>Ga0075019_10002166_pt1 | contig 11188 bp, 13 predicted proteins | sample ColStrG_CSR_2013_FD_71473 | JGI IMG/M metagenome (GOLD analysis project Ga0075019, IMG submission 71473) | Freshwater sediment microbial communities in response to fracking from Pennsylvania, USA - Cold Stream Run_MetaG_CSR_2013 | ecosystem: Environmental > Aquatic > Freshwater > Creek >...
ATGCAATTCGGGCCGACTTCATCTCGCGGAGAGGTGGCTGAGTGGTCGAAAGCAGCGGTTTGCTAAACCGTCGTAGGGTCTAAAGCTCTACCGGGGGTTCGAATCCCCCCCTCTCCGCCATGTCAATCACTTACTTGCTCTATTGCACCAGCTTAGCTTAGTCGGTCATTTCAGAAATACGCCGACGTATTCCGGGGCGTTACTCGATTTTCGCCGAGGCGTTCAGCTTGGTGAGCAGCTCGTTCAAGTCTTGCCGACTGAATTTCCATTCAAAGGGTTTGGCCGCTGCTTCCCAGTAGTACTGAAAATCAAGGAGGCGCTCCGCCAGAGTGTCCAGGTTCGCGAAATCGTTGGGTGTCAGAACCTTCCGCTGGATAATGGAGAAGTAGATCTCCACTTGATTGAGCCAACTGGCATGGATCGGCGCGTGGACCAGGACCAATTGTGGATAGGCGCTTTGCAGGCGTTGCACGGCCCTGAGACCACGGTGAGCCGAACAGTTGTCAACGATCCAAAAGACGCGGCGAGCATCATGGTACGGCGGTCGAGTCATGACCTGCTCGACGAGGCGGTCAAAGGGTTCGATGCCGTTCTGGGTCTCGCAGCGCCCAAAGATCCTGGCATTGTGGACATCCAGACCGGCGATGTAGGTCCAGGCCCGCACCGAAAATACTCGTGCTCTACCTACATCGTGCCCCGAGGGCGGCAGGCGCGAGTGGGATGTTTGCGTCGCCGGGCTTGAATGCTGGTTTTCTCGTCCGCAGAGATCACGAACTCGTCATCTTTCAGAGGCTCACCTTCCCATGTGCGGGCATACAGATCGAGAATGCGACCGGCTTTGTTGGCAAAGTTGGGATCGCGCGGGAAGATCCAGCTACGGTGGTACCAGGGCCGAATGGCATCTTCGTGCAACCAGCGCCACAGCGTGCTGCCGCTGATGGAAGCCACCAGGCCTGACTGGCAAACCTCTCGCGCCAGATCCGTAGTACTCCAGCGAGACAGCGGCAAGTCGTGCGTGGCTGGGAGTTCGCAGGCCCAAGCCTTGACCTGAACCACCAAGTCAGGGGGGAAGTCCGGGGACGACCCGGACGAGAGCGTTCTTCTAAACCAGTCAGGCGTTCCAGGAAGAAGCGTTTACGCCACTCCGATACAACGTCACGGCGGGTGTTGAGTCGCGCGGCAATTTCGCTGTTTTCCAGTCCTTCGGCGGCCATCAAGATGATTTTGGCGCGCTGGACCTGAAAATACGGCAACGTATATTTGGTGGAGCGTCTGTGTAATTCGGCAGCTTCGGAGGCAGAGAGGCAAATCGGAAATGGGCTCGTTCTGGGCATCGTGACACACCTACCACAGAATCGCACAACAGAGCCTAGCACGCTATCAATAATACGTCGGTATATTTATGAAATGGTGTACTTAGCTATTCCCATCGCGGCCGCTACGACACTCTCAACCAGATCCCTCGCTTCGATGCCAATGGCCTTTGGTCCCCTTGACTCCGTGTGGTTCTCGCGTTACGGCAATTTAGTGGACACCCTGGAGACGTTCATCCAGAACGACCGCCGTTGCAGTCACGGGAAATCCGGGCTGGTTCTGCCTTAGAATCGTCTTGCCGTCCGCGCGGACAGTTTTGTTACCGAGGATGGAGGCTGTTATTGGGAGATCGGGAAGGCCGACAAATGTAAAGTGCGCCGGAGCTGTCCGTCGCAATTTGCCACGGGTTCGGGGCAAGCCATTCGCAGAGTCCGCGCCAAGCAGAAATTCGGAGGCCACCGCCGCCGCGCCGGGCGCGCTCAACAGCGCAAGACACAGCAGCGCTCTGCCAGGCATCGGATCGCGCTGAGCGCGGCGAATGCCAAGGTAACTTGCGCTAAGACCCGCCGCTTCTCCAGGCTCGTGTGTCGCATTGCAGCAATCGTCTGGCGAACACCCTCGAACGGCGGGAAGTCTTGGCCAACCCAGGCGGCCGCAAGAGATCACGTCCTGGGTCGCTCCAATTTGGCGCTTCTCCCGACCGTGCGACTGGAGCATCATGGCTTCCTTGCCGTGATAAGCACTCTGCGATACAAAGCAATTGACATGGAGCAGCGGCTTTGATAGTATCTGCCGCGACTGGGGATTTTGGCGTTTCAATGCGCATCGGACCGCGTACAATTCCTCGAAGCCAGGTTTGACGGCGCGGTTCCAGTGCTCATGGTGAACTCGCCAAAAAAGAGAGGGGTTAGCCTCATGGTAAAGACTCTTTGCACGACGGTTCTTCTCGTGCTTGTCACGACCGCCTCATCTATTGCGCAAACGGGTTCCAGTTCTGTGGTAGGGACCGTTGCCGATACAACCAACAGAGTAATGCCGGGCAGTACCGTCACGCTGACCAACGATTCCTCCGGCGAGCAACGCGCGGAAACCACCAACCAGGGCGGCGACTTTGTGTTCGCCGCCGTGAATCCGGGAACCTACACCCTCAAGGTGCAGAACAAGGGATTCCGCACGCTGGAGCGCAGAGGCATCGTGCTGATATCTTCTACGCGCCTGTCGCTTGGCACCCTGCAGTTGCAGGTTGGCGGCGTGAACGAAACCATTGAGGTCAGCGCCCAGGCGGCGCAGGTCGAAACCGAGAGTTCGGACAAATCGGAACTGGTCGACCTCAAGGAATTACAGCAGATTTCGGTCCGCGCTCGTGACCCCATGTCGTTCCTTGGCATCATGCCCGGTGTCCAAAAGGGCATCGATCCCGATTTCCTCGGTGGCTCCTACGGGAGTACTGTGCCCTCTTTCCAGGGACTCGGCACGGGCACCACCGTCATTATGTCCGACGGCGTGAACGGCGGCGACGGCCAGAGTGGCGGCCTCTACTCAGGGACGGTGAACCTCGACTCCATTTCCGAAGTCAAGGTCCTGATGGGCAACTATAACGCCGAGTACGGGCGCGCCGGCGGCGCCATGATTAATATCGTGACCAAGAGCGGCGGCCAGCAGTACCACGGCAGCGGCTGGTTCTACAAGCGCCACGAACAGTTCAACGCCAACAATTATTTTAATAACCTCAACGGTTTGGGCAAGGCTATCTACCGCTTCCAAACTATCGGTGGTGACATTGGCGGCAAGGTCAAGCTGCCCAAGGTCAACATGGAGGACAAGCTGTTCTTCTTCGTGCTGTTCGAAGATACGCGTCTTAAGACTCCGCAAGCCATCGATCGATATACTATGCCGACCGCGCTCGAAAGACAGGGTAATTTCTCCCAGTCGTTTAACGGGGCCAGTCTGATCGTCGTCAAGGATCCACTTACCGGGGCGCCGTTTCCGGGCAACATCGTCCCTACTAACCGGGCGAATCCGTACACTCTCGCGGAAATGAATATTCTGCCGCTGCCGAATTACCCCGGCGCGGGCTATAACTATCTCTTCCAGGAGCGGTTCATCAATCAGCCGCGCCAGTCCATGACGAGCAGGTTAGATTACCACCCGACCGACAAGGATACGGTCAGCACGACATTCAAGACATGGGATGCCAACTCAACCGGTTTTCATGTGGCAGCCGGCTTGACGTACCCGGGCTTGGGCCTAATGCAATATTCGTTTTCCACCTATCAGGGCACCGTCGACTGGACCAGGGTCGTCTCTGCCCATATCGTGAACGAACTTTACGCCGGCGGTTTGCACGACGTCGAAGCGTCGCCGCCATGGGGTCCGAATTGCGTTCAAATCGGTTGCGGACAGTTCAACCCCATCAAGCGCCAGAACCAGGGCGCGCTCAATAGCCTGGGGCAGTTCAACAATACTTGGAATCCGCTGAATTTCATTCCCAAAGCGTCGTTTGGCGGAATCCCCACGAGCTTCAGCGCCGCGGCGATCAGCTTTGACGGCCGCGAACCCCTGTCCGGGTACGATTCGAACCTGACGTTCAAGGACGATTTGACTTACACACTCCGGTCGCACACCTTCAAGTTTGGGGCCTTCTACGAACACTCCCGCTTTGGGCAGGCCGCTACGAGTAATTTCTCCGGCAGTGTCGACTTCGGGCAGAATTCGCTCGACCCGACAAATACCGGGTATGCCTTTGCCAACGCGTATATCGGGCACTTCAACTCGTACACCGAGGACCTTGGCCGCGGGCCCGATAACACAAGGCGTAACATTCAGGCGTTCTATGCGCAGGATACCTGGAAAATCAGGCGTAATCTGACCATGGATATCGGATTGCGCGTCTACCACGACCCGTGGCCGCTCCAGTCGGATGGCGTCGCATCCATGTTCAGCGCCCAGCGATTCGATCCCACGTGGGGCGGTAATCCGCCCGTGCTGTATGCGCCCATCGCGACCGCCTCAGGCCGCCAGGGTGTCAACCCCGCAACGGGAGTTATAGTTCCCCAAACTTACATTGGCAACATTGTCCCCGGCACCGGAAATTCGTGCCTGAATCTTTCCAATACGAATCCGTGCAAGCTCAACGGAATCGTGATTCAGAACGACCCGACCTATGTAAGCGGCTTCGGTTTTCGCGACCCGGTTGGACCCCAGTGGGATCCTCGGCTCGGTTTCTCGTACGACCCGTTCGGCGACGGCAAGACGGCCATCCGCGCCTCTTTCGGGGAATTCCACGAGGCGAGCCAGGGGGGCGGGGCGTTCAACCGCGGACCGGCATTCGTTTATTCGCGGACCGTTCTTTCGAGCACCTTAGACCCCACGCTCTTCCAGCAGACGCCTCTCACCAGCCCGATCAGCGTAACCGGCGGCGTGGTGAAGAACAACAAGATTCCGGTGGTTCTCCAGTATCTCTTCTCGATCCAACGCGACATCGGCAAGAGCACTGTTCTGACTGCGTCCTACGTCGGTAACGTGCAGCGCTATGTGTCGGAGAACTATAACTACAACTTGCTGCCTTTTGGAACGCGCTTTCTGGCATCGAATGCGGACCCGGCCAATCCGTCCGTGGCCCTGCCGGATCCTTTACTTCGGCCGATCAAGGGCTATCTGGACCTGGGCGTCACGCACCCGGCCGCGATAACCCGGTACGACTCGCTGCAGGTGAAAGCGCAGCGCCGCTTCGCCGCCGGTCTCGAGATCGACGGCAACTTTACCTGGGCCAAAAACTTCCAGTACAACGGCTGGAGCCAGTTGATTCCGGTCCATAACTTTTGGGGGCTCAGCTCAATCGACCAGACGTACGTGGCGAACTTCAGTTACGTCTACAACCTCCCTTCGTTGTCGAAGCTGATGAATGCAAAAGCGAAGTTTGCCAGGTTGACCCTGGATAATTGGCAGGTCTCGGGTATCACCTCGTGGGGCAGCGGCTTTCCGCAGAGCATTTCACTGACCACCAGCGATGCTTTCGATTTCACCGGCGGCGGCGACATCACGGCTCAGCCCGTGCTGACCTGCGATCCGCAGCTTGGATACGGCTCGAGGAATTTCGCTCAGTTCTTCAATACTTCTTGCGTGTCGCGGCCAGCCGGACGAGGCAGCTACGGCAGTCGCTTCAACGGCAACTACTTCCGCGGCCCGGGCTTCAACAACTGGGATGCCTCGCTGTTCAAGAACTTCCCGCTGGCCGAAGCCCGGGTGCTCCAGTTGCGTTGGGAAGTCTACAATGTACCCAACCACGCGGAAGCATCCACGGTGAACGCCACGGCTCGCTTTACGCCGGCAGGGGCGCAGACCACGGCGGCTTTCGGCCAGGTGACGGCCACCCGTCCGGAGCGCCGCATGCAAATGGGGCTTCGGTTCAACTTCTAGGAAGGAACTATGCATACCATGTTCAAAGTTCGAACTTCCGCCGCTGTGGCGGCCATGCTAGTGGTGGCGATTCCGGCGGCCGCGCAAGTCAATTCCGCCGGTTCTCTCTCCGGCTGCGTTCAGAAGAACGGCGGCGTTTATACGCTCGTTGACGAGAATTCCAAGGCAACAGTTCAACTGCGCGGCGGCCACCTTAAGGCTGGGCAGCACGTACAGGTTGTAGGCACGGCGGTTTCCAACCCTGCGCCCGCCGCCGGCGCTTCGCAACTGCTCGACGTGACCAGCGTTACTCCCACCGGCGGGAGTTGCGCGGGCTCGAGCGGAAAAGGCTTGCATCTGAGCAAGGCGCATGTCATCAGCATCGCGATTGTGGGTGGGCTGGTGGCCTTCGGAATCGTAAAGGCGGCGGGCCGCATCGGGCCCAGTTTCTAGGCGCGCCCTTCGTCCTCTTGACTCCGGCCGCTCGTCAGGCTAATATATCCGTGACGGATGTATTTATGCCGAAGCCGACACCGCTCGACGCACTGCTCCCGCTGACTCCCCCCGTTTTCCACATTCTGGTCGCCCTGGCCGGCGAAGAACGTCATGGCTACGGGATCATGCAGGACGTGGCCAGCCAGACCGAGGGGGCTCTTCAACTCGGCCCCGGTACTCTCTACGGCTGCCTCAAGCGCATGCTGGCGGCAGGCCTGGTGGAAGAGTCGGATGAGCGGCCCGATCTGGCCCTCGACGACCAGCGCCGCCGCTATTACCGCATGACGGCCCTAGGACAGGGAGCGGTTCGCGCCGAAGCGCAGCGTCTCGCCAGCGCCGTCACGGTAGCCAAGGCCAAGCGGCTGCTCGACCGCGGCAATGCCGGTCTGGCGGGAGGCAAAGCCTGATGCCTACTTCCGTTTGGATCGCCTGCGTCAGCCGCATTTACTCGGCGCTTCTTTACGCCTATCCGCGGGAATTCCGCCTGCAATACGGCGGCGCCATGCAGCAACTCTTCCGCGACCGCTGCCGCGATCTGACCAACACGCCCTCACGTTCCGTACTCCAGCCGCTGCGCTTCGTCTATCACTTCGTGGCCGACTGGTTCGCCTCGGCGGTCCAAGAGAGGATTGCTTCAGTCCGTGGCCGCGGCATCGCTCCGGCCGTTGCGCGGCAGTTCGGCGCCATTTGGTCCGCCGGCCGCCAACAGACGCCGCGCACCTTTTCGGTCGAGTGGGCCCTGACGATTGTCGTATACCTGTTCGCCAGCACCACCTTGGTGCAGGCCTACGTGGTTCCCACGGGTTCCATGGAGGGCACGGTGCGCGTGGGCGACCACATGTTGGTCGATCGCGTGGCTTATGCCGACCCCGGTTCCCTGGGCCGTCATCTGCTGCCCTACCGCGATGTCGAGCGCGGCGACATCGTGGTCTTCCTTTATCCCGAAGATGTTCGCCAGACCTATGTGAAGCGCGTCATCGGTCTGCCGGGCGACCGCATCCGCCTGCTGCATAAACAGGTGATCCGCAACGGCCGCCGCATCGTGGAACCCTATACGCAACACGTCGACGGTTCCCTGGACCCCTACCGCGACGATTTCCCTTCCGAGCCCGAGGCCATGACCACGCCGCGCGGCCTGGACATGTTCCAGCATTACGTCGTCAACGGAGAAGTGATCGTGCCGCCCGGCTCGCTCTTCGTTATGGGAGACAACCGCGACAACTCAGCCGACAGCCGCTACTGGGGCTTCGTTCCGCGCAGTTACGTGGTCGGCAAACCACTGGTGGTCTACTGGTCCTACGACGCGCCCACCGCCGACTTGGCGGAGTGGAGCCTGTCGCACGTGCTCGACCTCGCCCAGCATTTCTTGACTAAGACCCGTTGGGAACGCACTCTGTTGGTGCCCCGATCGCAGCGCGCTCAAGACGCCGGAGTCGTGCAATGAAGGCCGCTGTGGGCGTTCTGTTCGGCTGGTTGGTGCCGGGCGGTGCCTATCTCCTGCTGCGCCGCTATGCTCAATTCGCAGTCTCATTTCTTCTGGTGAGCGGCGCATTCGCAGCCGGAGTGGCGCTCCGCGGCGCGAGCCGATGGCCCCAGCTTGCGGAACTCCGCGGACTCGACGGCTTCACCGCCCTGGTGGCCCAAGCCGGCGCCCTCACCAAAGCGCTGGCCGGCGGTCCCTACCTGCTCGCTCTGTGGCGTGACGGCTCTCCCACCTTCCTCGACGGACGCCTGCACGAGTACGGAACTACCCTCCTGGTTCTGGCGGGCCTCTTCAACCTGCTGGCTCTGGCCGATGCGCTGGAACTGCGAAAGGCCAAGCGACCCTGATGCCGCATCTCCCCTTCACTTTGCTGCTTGCCCTGCTGATCTCCGGGGCTACCGCCTGCCTCGGCAATCGCCCCACCCGGCAGCGCATCCACCACGCCTCTTACGTGTTCCTATCCTGCACCATCGCCGTGCTGGCGGGCAGCTGGATCATGTACTGGATCCACGGCTAGCTATACGGAGAGGACGTTACACGGGCAGGCCGGTGTAATTTCGCGTCTCACGCGCATGAAAATAGTCTCATCATTTTTTTGTTGACACCACTAATACGCGAGCAGTATGTTGGGGTTGGATGGATACGGCACGCAGCTCGTCGTATCCCCGATTTGCATGGATCCTCGGTAGGCGAGGCGTCCGCGCGGCAAAGAGGCCACTGCCCTCCGGCGTCGAAAGAGGTCGTTAGGGTTTGACCAGGGACTCCCGGACTAAGGGTTTCTCTAATGTGGCTGAGGTTTTCGGATCTCTACGGCGTGCGGTGCTGAAGCTTGGACCAGTGGGGGAATCCGTCAGCAATCGCTTGCGATAGTTGGCCATTTCTTCCGCTTCGGGGGGAATGGTTTTTTTGTTTCCCTCCTGAGCTTCGCTCGTCTCCAGAAAGGTATATGGAACCCAACGACGATCGGCCTCCCACAATAGGAGACACGGCGTGGGAGTTCCGGCAGTAATCCGATAGCCTGACTGCTATCGCCTGACTCGCCGCGGCTCCCACAAGTTGAACGGTGGTGAGCGCGGAGAGATTGAAGGCGAGCCTCCCCGGGTCCCGGGGCGGAACACACTTTCTCTTCGACATCTCCAGCAGGATGACAATCAGGCCGGCGGCGGTGAAACCTTGTCCGCGGCCGTAATGCCCGTGTTGTGTTTTCAAGGGCACGAAAGGAGAGATTTCCATGAGCAATAAAGTGCTGATGATGCCCGCGGCCGGCCTGGAGACGGAAGTGATGCCGGTCCACGGGCGGGTAGTGAAATCGAGGTTGACGCGCGATCTGTTGACCTTCCTGATGGTGTTCGGCCCCGGACTCATCGTGATGGTGGCGGATAACGACGCCGGTGCGGTATCGACATACAGCCAGGCTGGGGCGCTGTACGGGACTCACTTGTTATGGGTGGTTCTGCTCTTATTACCGGTTACTTACTTCATTCAGGAAATGGTCGTGAGGTTGGGAATCGCCACGGGAAAAGGCCACGCCGCCATGATTTACCAGCGCTTCGGTAAGTGGTGGGGACTCTTCTCGCTGATCGATCTGGAACTGGTGAACTTCTTGACGCTGGTGACGGAATTCGCCGCCATCGACTTGGCGCTGAACAAGATGGGTATCGATCCGCGACTCGGCGTCCCCATCGTCGCGTCCGGCCTGTTGCTCATGGCAATTGCCGGAAGTTATCGCCGTTGGGAACGGATCGTGGTCTTCCTCTGCCTGCTGGACCTGGCGTGGTTCGTGATCGCGTTCGCCCTGCGGCCGCCCGCGGCGCAGATGATTCGCGGAGCCCTGCTGCCCGGAATGCCCGCGGGCAGACTCACGCCGGACCTGATGTTCCTGGTGATCGCGATTGTCGGCACCACGGTGGCTCCCTGGCAGCTTTTCTTCCAGCAGAGTTGCATCGCCGACAAGCGCCTTCGGTTCGCGGATGTGAAGTGGGCGCGGCTGGATACCTTCCTGGGAGCCTGCATCACCATCACGGTGGCGGGCTGCATGATGATCGCGGGCAACGCCTCGCGAGTGCACGGGTTCACGTTTACCGATCCGGCGCAGATGGCGGTGGATATCGCCACCTTCAGCAGCGGGTTCTTCAAGAAGGCGATTCTGCTGCTGATGATCAATGCCGCGGTACTGGGCACGACGGCCATTTCGCTTTCGAGCGCCTGGGCTTATGGAGAGGTTCGCGGATGGCCGCACAGCCTGCAACTCCCGGTCGGAAAAGCCAAGGGCTTCTATTCCGTCTACTTCGCTTGCGTGGCGGCCGCGGCGGGGCTGGTGCTGATTCCTAGGGCACCCCTGCAACTGATCATTCTGGGTGTGCAGGTGCTGGCCGGCGTAATGCTGCCTTCGGCCATCATCTTTCTGCAATTGCTGCTGAACGACAAGGAACTGTTGGGGGAGTATGCCAACAAGCCTTGGAACAACCTGGTGAACTGGACCATCATCGTGGTCCTCTTCGCGTTGTCCTTGATCCTGGCCGCGCAGGTTGCGGCCCCCAAACTGTTCCCGGCCGTATAGGGCGGGTTTGAAGCCGGAGAAACCAAAATGGCGACCATGACGAATCCGATCGAGCGGAACGAATTTCAGAACCATTTCGTGGTAATCCACCCGCTGGACGACGCGCCGGAATTGAAAGTCGATACCGGCGACCTCGGCCCCATGCTGATGACTACGAGCGTTCGCATTTCGCTGCTCAGCCTCCGGGCATACCTTATTCTGATGATGCTGCTGGTGTTGTACCACGTGCTCGATCTGGCCAAAGTCTTCGGCTGAAGTGCGCACGTACCGGGCTCGACAATTCGACTAAGAGAAAACCAATGTAAACACCTGGAGGTGTATTGTGCCTGTAAACCGTCCACTCCTTTTGCCGATCATCGGCGCTCTGTTGCCGTGGCTTCCCGCCATGGCGCAAGACGCCCCTGCCAACCCTTCCCCGGAACGCTGGAACCTGCATTTCCAGGCGACCTCAATCGGGCAGCATCACGGGTATTTCACCTCTCCCTATGAAGGAGAAAACAGCCTGCCGGGGCATCCCGAAAGCCGAGTTTCGCTCACCGCGACCATTTTCCTTAGCTACCGAGTGGACTCCTGGACCGAGTTGGTCTTCGACCCGGAGGTAGCGGGCGGCAAGGGCTTCGGCCAGGTAACCGGAATCGCCGGCTTCACCAACGGCGAAATCCCGCGCGTCTCCGCGGCCACGCCGGCGCTCTACCTGGCGCGCGCCTACATTCGAAACACCTGGCCACTGGCATCTGCGACCCAGGTGGTCGAAGGCGGCCCGAACCAGCTTGGCGGAGCGCAGCCCGTCTCCCGGCTGACCATGATCACGGGCAAATTTGCAATCACGGACTTCTTCGACAATAACACCTACAGTCACGACCCGCGCTCCCAGTTCATGAACTGGGAGCGCGGGTCGTGACTGTAGGTGTTATTGTCGAAGAAGTCCGTGATTGCAA
>Ga0075019_10002168_pt1 | contig 11186 bp, 8 predicted proteins | sample ColStrG_CSR_2013_FD_71473 | JGI IMG/M metagenome (GOLD analysis project Ga0075019, IMG submission 71473) | Freshwater sediment microbial communities in response to fracking from Pennsylvania, USA - Cold Stream Run_MetaG_CSR_2013 | ecosystem: Environmental > Aquatic > Freshwater > Creek >...
CGGGCGCAGCCCACAACGAAGCCTCCTGGCGGGCGCGACTGGACGACCCCATGGCAGCGTTGCTGGCGCCGGCGCCCCCCGACGACGTTCACTGACGACCCGCCGTTCCGGCTCCCCGGCCGGGAAGACCCAGCACCGTCGAGAGACCCGCAGATGCAGAAACAGACCATGAAGTTCGGCCAGATCTGGAACATGTGTTTCGGGTTCTTCGGCATCCAGATCGGCTTCGGGCTGCAGAACGCCAACACCAGCCGCATCTTCGAGACCCTCGGCGCCAAGGTGGACAACCTTCCGATCCTGTGGATCGCCGCGCCCCTGACCGGGCTTCTGGTCCAGCCCGTGATCGGGCACTTCAGCGACAAGACATGGAGCGGACTGGGGCGCCGGCGTCCCTATTTCGTCGTCGGCGCGATCCTGACAACGGCCGCCCTGCTGCTGATGCCCAATGCGCCCGTCCTCGGGATGGCGGCGGGATGTCTGTGGATCATGGACGCCTCGATCAATGTGACGATGGAGCCCTTCCGCGCCTTTGTCGGCGACCTCCTGCCGGACGAGCAACGAACGGCCGGCTTCGCCATGCAGAGCTTCTTCATCGGGGTCGGCGCGGTGTTCGCATCCGTGCTTCCCTGGGTGCTGTCCAACTGGCTCGGCGTCGCGAACACGGCCCCGGCGGGCCAGACTCCGCCCTCGGTGAAGATCGCCTTCTATGTCGGCGCTGCGGCCCTTCTGACTGCGGTGATGTGGACGGTGGTCTCGACGCGGGAATATCCGCCAGAGGACCCCGCGGATCCGGCGGGGGACGACCTTGCAGCCCAGATCCCGGCGCCGGCGCGGGGCGTGACGGCGAACCTCGTGGGCGGAAGCGTCTGCCTGTTGACGGGGCTGGCCTTTGCGGCCCTGGTCTGGCGACTGACCCTCGAGAAGGAACTCTATGTGCTGGCGGCCATGGTGGGGGGCTTCGGTCTGGCGCAACTGGGGGCGGGCGCCCTGCGCGCCGCCGGGCGCGGCGACCACGGCCTTGTGGAGGTGGTGGACGACCTGTTCGCCATGCCCCCGGTGATGCGCTCCCTCGCCCCGGTGCAGTTCTTCTCCTGGTTCGGGTTGTTCGCCATGTGGATCTACACGACCTCGGCCGTGACGAGCTTCCACTACGGCGTCACGGACGCCGCCTCCCGGGCCTACAACCAGGGCGCGGACTGGGTGGGCGTGCTGTTCGGCGTCTACAACGGCGTGGCGGCGATCGCGTCCTTCGGTCTGCCGCGACTGGCGGCCCTGACCAGCCGCAAGGTGGCCCACGCGATCAGCCTGACGCTGGGCGGACTCGGGCTGATGTCGTTTCTGCTGATCCACGATCCGGTCTGGCTGCTGGCGTCGATGATCGGCGTCGGCGTGGCCTGGTCGTCGATCCTGTCCGTGCCCTACTCGATCCTGTCCGGCGCCCTGCCGACGACGAAAATGGGCGTCTATATGGGCATCTTCAACATCTTCATCGTCGTGCCGCAGCTGCTGGCCGCCACGCTTCTGGGCCTCGTGCTCAGGACGGTGTTCGCCGGGCAGCCGATCTGGGCGCTGCTGGTCGGAGGCGCCTCGCTCCTGCTCGCGGCAGCGTCGGTGTTGATGGTGTCCGACGTCCAGGACCCGGCGACGGCGGCCAGACGCGCGGGCGCCGACCGGTGACGCCGACACTTCCAGGGAGGAGCCGATGAATTCGACCCTGATCCGCGGCGTCGCCGTGGGCGCCCTCGCCGGGCTGCTGTTCGGCTTCGACACAGCCGTCATCGCCGGCGCGACGCAGGGCCTGACACAGGCCTTCCGGCTCGATCCGGCCGGACTCGGCGTCACGGTCTCCAGCGCGCTGTGGGGCACGCTGGCCGGCTCGCTGGCGGCAGGTCGGCCGGGCGACCGTTACGGCGCGAGGGCCTGTCTGCGGGTCATCGCCGTGATCTACCTGGCGTCCAGCATCGGCAGCGCCTGGGCTTGGAGCTGGCCGGCGCTGCTTGTCTTCCGCTTCACGGCCGGACTGGCCATTGGCGCATCGTCGGTTCTCGCGCCGGTCTACATCGCCGAGATCGCGCCCGCGAAATGGCGCGGAGCCCTCGTCGGCGCCTTCCAGTTCAACATCGTGCTCGGCATCCTCGTCGCCTATCTCAGCAATGACCTGATCGGCCTCGCCCATCTCGGCGCCGAGGACTGGCGCTGGAAGTTCGCCGTGGCGACGGCGCCGGCGGTCCTGTTGTTCGCGCTCCTGTTCACGATTCCCCAGAGTCCGCGCTGGCTCGCGCTGAAGGGACGTCTCGACGACGCCCGCCACGTCCTGACCCGCATCGGAGTCGCGGACGTCCCGTTGGAACTCGCCCAGATCACAGGGGCGTCGACGGCCGGCGATGGCCGGTTGAGCTGGTCGCGCCACCGCAAGCCCCTGTTGCTGGCCGTGGCCATAGCAGGCTTCAACCAGCTCTCCGGCATCAACGCCATCCTCTACTATCTCAACGACATCTTCGCTGCGGCGGGCTTCACGCGCGTGTCGGCGGACCAGCAGTCGGTGATCATCGGCGCCACCAATCTGGCCTTTACCACCCTCGCCCTGACCGTGATCGACCGCGTCGGGCGCAAGACCCTGCTGCTGATCGGATCCGTCGGCCTGATCATCGCGCTCACCGGCGCCGCCGTCATCCTGCTCAGCGGCCAGGGAAAGGCCTTCCTCCTGTGGATGCTGATCGGCTTCATCGCCGCGTTCGCGTTCAGCCAGGGGGCGGTGATCTGGGTCTATATCAGCGAGATCTTCCCGACCGATGTCCGGTCCCGGGGACAGAGCATCGGGTCGTCGACCCACTGGTTCATGGATGCGATCATCGCCACCGGATTTCCGGTGATCGCCGCCGTCTCCCGCGGCGGGCCCTTCGTCATCTTCGCCCTGATGATGGTCGTGCAGCTGATCGTGGTCTGGCGGTTCTTCCCCGAGACCCAGCGCACTGCTCTCGAGCAGATCCACGCCGGCGCAGACTGAAGACCGGCCTGCAATGGCTCAGGGAACGATGCGGTAGCCCCACGGTTCCACGGTTTCCGACTTGAAGCCGTGGCCGGACACCGGCTGCGGCGCGGCGGACAGATTGACGAGGACCCGGATGCGGCTGCGACCCCGTGTCCGGACGAAGGCGAACACCTTGTCGGAGCCCACGTCGACGACCGTCAGGTCGCCGCCCTCCACGCCGTTCCACAGGGCCGGCGTGCGATGCTTCAACGCCAGAAGCCGCGCATAGAAGTCGCTGCGGGCATAGGACGACCAGGGTATCGGGTCGCGCTCGAAGAAGGCCAGCCGCTTGTCGAGCCCCGCTTCCTGGCCGCTGTAGATCAGCGGCATGCCCGGCAGGGTGGCGGCCAGCACCGCCATGGCCGGCGCCGCGTCGCCATAGAGTTCCCGATCCGCGCCCGCCCAGGAGTTTTCGTCGTGGTCGGACGTGAACGTCATGCGATAGGCGCCGACCGGAAAGGCCTTGGGCGGCGCCGTGACATAGTCGGCGAGGGCCTTCGGCGGGGCCTGACCGTGCGCGACCTTGCGCATCAGCTGGTAGAGGCCCCAGTCATAGCTCATGTCGAACGCCCCGACCTGCTCGCCGGGATCATCGCCCTCCGCCAGCATGAAGACCGGCTTGATCCGTTCGAGTTCCCGCCGCGCGCGTTCCCAGAACGGCGTCGGCACCCGGGTGGCCACGTCGCAACGGAAGCCGTCGACATCGGCGGTCGTCACCCAGTAACGCATGGCGTCGATCATGCCGTCCCACAGGGCCGGCTGGCGATAGTCGAGGCCCACCACGTCCGCCCAGACCTCCACATGGTGATCATTGGGATCGACATAGGAAAACGGGCCGATCTCGCCCTTCGCATCCTTCTGGTACCAGTCCGGGTGCTGGCTGATCCAGACATTGTCCCACCCCGTATGGTTGGCGACCCAGTCGATGATCACCCGCATGCCCAGGGCGTGGGCCTCGCGCACCAGATGCTGGAAGTCGGAGAGGGTTCCAAACTCGGGATTGACCGCCTTGTAATCGCGAACCGCGTAATAGCTGCCCAGGGTTCCCTTGCGGTTCTTCTCGCTGATCGGGTTGATCGGCATGATCCACAGAATGTCGACCCCCATGCGGCGGAGGCGGGGCAGATGACGCTCGAAGGCGCGGAAGGTGCCCTCCGGCGTGTACTGCCGGATGTTCACCTCGTAGATATTGGCCTTCACCGACCAGTCGGGGTGGCGGACCCCCGACCGGACCGGCAGCGCGAGGGCATCGACCGCAAGGCTCGGCGCGGCGCCGATGACCGCCGCCAGAGCGGCGCCGAAACAGGCGAGGCCCGCACGTCGCCGCGTGCGTCGAGACGCCCCCTGGACAGATCCGGTCATCGTTGCCTCCCCTGCTTATTGGCCATCGGCGAGATCATGCTAGCGCGGCCTCCCCGCAGTTGCAGCCGAAACCGGACCCCGAAGCAGCTTGCTTTACGTATTCATGCGGCGTCGTCATCGGGCGGTGCGCCCCTTGTCCGGATCCGGTCGCCGGGCGATGCTGGCCGTCTGGAACGGGCCCGCCGACAGGGCGCGTCTCCAAGGGAGACCCTCACTGATGGACTTCGCGACCCTGGAGCTGGACGGCGGGACCCGCATCCGGGTGGCGTTGCAGGGCGACGGCCCGCTGGTGCTGATGGTCCATGGATTTCCGGAGAGCTGGTACAGCTGGCGTCATCAGATCGGCCCGATCGCCGCGGCGGGATATCGCGCGGCGGCGATGGACGTGCGGGGCTACGGCGGCTCGTCCAAACCCTTCGAGATCGAGGCCTATGACCTGGAGAGCCTCACCGCGGACATCGCCGCAGTCATCGAGCGGCTGAGCCCGGAAGCCCCTGCGGTGCTAGTCGGCCACGACTGGGGCGCGCCGCAGGTCTGGAACACGGCCCTCGCCCATCCCGAGCGCGTGCGGGCCGTGGCCGGCCTTTCGGTGCCCTATCTCGGCGTGCCGAAAGCCTCGTTTTCCGTCCTGATCGACGAGGTGTTCACCCGAAGAGGGCGATTCTTCTACCAGCACTATTTCCAGAAGTCGCCGCAGGCCGAACAGGAGCTTGAGGCCGATCCGCGCAACTTCCTGCGCCGTTTCTGCTACGCCATCAGCGGCGACGCCCCCGACGGGGCGTGGCCCAGCGACAAGGGCGTGGACGCCACCCTGCTGCAGGGACTGGTCGATCCCGACCCCTTCCCCCCCTGGATGAGCGACGCCGATCTCGACTACTACACCGCCGAGTTCCAGCGGTCGGGGTTCCGGGGCCCCCTGAACCGCTATCGCAACCACGACCGGGATTTCGCCTGGCAGTCCCGGTTCGCCGGTCGCCGCATCGAGCAGCCCGCCCTCTATATCGGCGGCGACCGGGACCCGGTGCTGTCCATGCTCGGTCGGGGCGACCTGCTGCAGATGATGCGGGCCGAGATCCCCGACCTGCGGGGCGCCCACCTGCTGGCGGGGTGCGGTCACTGGACCCAGCAGGAGCGGCCAGAGGCGGTGAACGCCCTGTTGCTGGACTGGCTGGCCGGTCTCTGAGGGCGGCGCAACAGCCGCCGGGAGCGCTGCTCCGCGGGCAAGTGTGATCCCAGAGCGCAATCAGAGCCCCGGGGGCTGAACGATCCGCTTTCGCCTTGACAGGCGGGAAGCGGGCTTCAGATAGTGATCACAGATTTCATGGGGCCCCGTATGCGCCGCGTCGCTGACCCGCTATGCAGTATCTCGCCCAAGCGCCGCTGTCCCGCGGCGCGGGCGCGTCGTCATCCAGCCTGCAGGTCCGTCCCGTGACACATGACACCCCCATCGCCTGCGGCATGGCCGCCGATCCCGCCGAGTGCCGGGCCTTCCTGCAGGACAATCCCGACATCCGCTATGTGGAGATCCTGTTCACCGGCATGAGCGGCGTGCCCCGGGGCAAGCGCCTTCGCCGGCACGAGCTGCAGGCGGTCTATGACTATGGCCGGTTTCTGCCGGGCTCGGTCCAGGTGGTGGATATCACCGGCCAGGACGCCTATGACACCGGACTCGTCTGGGAAAATGGCGACGCCGACATGCTGGCCCGTCCGGCTCCGGGAACCCTGGTCCGCGCCCCCTGGCTGGGAGACGACACGGCCCAGGTGCTGTGCTCCATGCATGAACTGGACGGGACGCCGTCGGACCTCGATCCCCGGGCGGTGCTGCAGCGGGTCATCGACCGCTTCACGGCGGACGACCTGACCCCTGTAACCGCCTGCGAACTGGAGTTCTACCTGGTGGACGCCCAGCGCACGGCCGATGGCGGCCTCCAGGCGGCCCGGCACCGGGTGTCGGGAGAACGGGCGCGGCTGAACGGCGTCTATGGCCTGGACGAGATGGAGGAGATCGCCCCCTTCCTGCGGGACCTGTGGGAGACCGCCGACATCCAGGGGGTGCCGCTGGAAGGGGCCATCGCCGAATATGGCGTCGGCCAGGTGGAGCTGACCCTCAAGCACAAGCCCGATGCGCTGCGGGCCTGCGACGATGCGGTCATGTACAAGCGCCTGGCCAAGGGCGTCGCCCAGCGTCACGGCCTGGCCGCCACCTTCATGGCCAAGCCCTTCGCCGACCAGGCGGGCAGCGGCCTGCACCTGCATGTGAGCGTCGCCGACGGCCAGGGCCCCAACATCTTCGCCAGCGAGGACCCCGAGGGGGATCCGCGGCTGAAGCACGCCATCGGCGGGATGAAGGCCCTGCTGGGCCCGTCCATGGCCATCTTCGCCCCCAACGCCAATTCCTTCCGCCGGTTCCGGGCCAATAGCTACGCCCCCGTGGCGCCCACCTGGGGAATCAACAACCGCACCGTCTCGCTGCGCATTCCCGCAGGCCCGGCCTCCACCCGGCATGTGGAGCATCGGGTCGCCGGGGCCGACGCCAACCCCTATCTGGCGGTGGCCGCCCTGCTGGCGGGGGTGCATTACGGGCTGAAGAACCGCTGTGATCCCGGCCCGAAGGTGGAGGGCGACGGCTATGCGGCGGCGGCGAGGATGGACCTGCGCCTGCCCTCCAACTGGTTCGCCGCCATCGAGGCCTTCGAGCAGTCCGAGGTGCTGAACGACTATTTCGGCGCGCGGTTCGTCAAGATGTTCTGCGCCCTGAAGCGGCAGGAGCAGGACCGCTTCTTCGAGGTGGTCACCCGGCTGGATCTGGACTGGTACCTGCACAATGCCTGAGGTCCCGGCCCCGCCCCGCCTGCGTCCGCACCGCCGCTCCCTGCTGGCGGCGCTGGGCGCGTCGGGGGCGGCGGCAGTGGGCTTGAGCTTCGGCCTGGACGGCTGCGCGGAGAAGGTGCGTCGGGGAACCAATGGCGAGGAGGCCAAGCTCAACTTCTACAACTGGGACACCTACATCGGGAAGGACACGCTGAAGGAGTTCCGCGACGCCACCGGCGTCGATGTGAACATGAGCCTGTTCGCCAACAACGACGAGCTGTTCGCCAAGCTGCGGGCGGGGAACCCCGGCTTCGACGTGATCGTGCCGACCAACGAGTTCGTCACCCGGCTCCGCGTGGCTGACCTCATCCAGCCCCTCGACCACGGCAAGATCCCCAATTTCCGCAACCTCCTGCCCGAGTTCCAGAGCGTGGTGTTCGATCCGGGCCGGCGGTATTCCATCCCCTATACCTGGCTGGTGCTGGGGATCGGCTATCGCAAGTCGAAGATGGACGGCGTGCCGGACAGCTGGAAATGGCTGTTCGACTCGGACCGCTACAAGGGCCGGATCGGCCTGTTCGACGAGGCCGACGACCTGGTGCGGCTTGCGGCCAAGTATCTGGGCCATTCGGTGCGCGACGTGCCGGAAAGCCTGCTGCCCGTGATCGAGGCCATGTATGTCCGCCAGAAGCCGAACGTCCGCGTGTTCCACGAGGACAACGGCCAGGACCTGCTGCTGTCCGGCGACATCGACATCGTGCTCGAGTACAATGGCGACATCGCCCAGGTGATGCAGGAGGACGACGATCTGGCCTTCGTGGTGCCGAAGGAAGGCACGCTGATCAATTCGGACTGCCTGTGCATTCCCAAGGGTGCGCCCCGGCCGGACAACGCCCACCGCTTCATCAATTTCCTGCTCGACGCCAAGGTGGGGGCGGAGATCTCCAACACCATCATGTACCCCACGCCCAATGGCGCAGCCCTGGCCCTGATGCCGGACAGCTACCGCCAGAACACGGCGATCTTTCCGCCGAAGGACCGCATGGCGGTGAGCGAGTACGGGGACTTCGAAGGCGTGGAGCGCACGCACCTGTTCGACGAACTGCTGACCCGCGTGAAGGCGGCCTGACCATGGAGACCCCGCCCCATGGCTGAGAATGTGGAAGAACCCTGGTCCCGCTCAAAGGGCATGTTCGCCTCGCTGCTGGCGGGTCCGGTCGTGTTCCTGTTCCTGTTCCTGCTGGCGCCCCTGGCGATCATCTGGGGCTATTCCTTCGGCCATACCCAGGGGCTGAAGGAGATCGTCGTCGACGGCACCTTCGGCAACTACGCCCACGCCCTGAACCCGCTCTATCTGTCGATCCTTCTGAAGTCGTTCGTGTTTGCGGTGCTGACCACCGGGATCTGCCTGGTGGTGGGATTTCCGGTGGCCATGGCCATCACCTTCGCCAAGCCCCAGAGCCGCGCCTGGCTGCTGCTGCTGATCATGCTGCCCTTCTGGACGAACCTGCTGATCCGCACCTACGCCCTGATGGCAGTTCTGAGAACCCAGGGCTATGTCAATGTTCTGCTTGGCTTTTTATGGGGTGGTCTCAGCCATGCTCTGGCGACGCTGCACCTGGCGCATCTGGGGGCGTTCCATCCCCTCGACCTGCTCTACAACAATTTCGCGGTGGTGCTGGGGCTGGTCTATGTCCAGCTGCCGTTCATGGTCCTGCCCCTCTATTCGGCCATGGACCGGCTGGACCGCTCCCTGCTGGAGGCGAGCCTCGACCTGGGCGCGGGCCACCTGCGCACCCTGTTCCAGGTGGTGGTTCCCCTGGCCATGCCCGGCATCGCGTCCGGGGTTCTGGTGACGCTGATCCCGTCCCTGGGCGCCTTCCTCACGCCGGACCTGCTGGGGGGCGTGGACAGCCAGATGATCGCCAATGTGATCGAACGCCAGTTCAAGGCCGCGAATGACTGGCCCTTCGGCGCGGCCCTGTCCTTCCTGCTGATGTACGTGACCTTCGCCGCGATCGCGCTGCAGTCCATGTTCACCCCGAAGGGAGGGCGCCGCTGATGGCCGATACCGCCCGCCTGCCGAAGCCGAAGCCTGGCCCGCTGGACTACCTGGCCCGCTGGCCGCTGCGCCTGTGGGTGGCGGGGACGGCGGTGTTCCTTTATGCGCCGCTGATCACGCTGATGGTGTTCAGCTTCAACAATTCCCGCCGCAACATCGTCTGGCGGGGCTTCACCCTCGACTACTACGGCCAGGTCCTGCAGGACGAGAGCCTGCAGCACGCCTTCGTCAACAGCCTGACCATTGCGCTGGTCTCCACGGTGCTCAGCGTGATCCTGGGCGCCGCCACGGCCCTCCTGCTGTGGCGCTTCCGGTTTCCGTTCAAGGCGGGGCTGGAGGGCGCCCTGTCCATTCCCATCGTGGTGCCGGAAATCTGCATGGGCGTGGCCTTCCTGGTGTTCTTCACCAAGGTGGTTCCCTGGCCCACCGCCCTGCCCTGGCCCCTGAACCTGGGCGCCATCATCATCGCCCACGTGTCCTTCTCGTTCAGCTTCGTGGCCAGCGTCGTCCGCGCCCGCCTCGCCTCGTTCAACCGGGAGATGGAGGAAGCCGCCCGGGACCTCGGGGCCAGCGAGTGGCGCACCCTGATGGACATCATCGTGCCCCACATGCAGCCCGGCCTGTTCGCCGGCGGGCTGCTGGCCTTCACCCTCAGCCTGGACGACTTCGTCATCACCTTCTTCACCTCGGGGCCGGACACCATCACCTTCCCGGTGAAGGTCTATTCCATGATCCGCTTCTCGGTGACGCCGGAGGTGAATGCGGCCTCCACCCTGCTCATCGTCATCACCGTGGCCCTCACCGCCATCGCCCTGCGCCTGCAGGGCGGCGACGCCGGCCGCGACGCCCTGTGAGGCCCCCGCCATGACCGGACGCGCCATCATCACCTTCGAGAACGTCACCAAGCGCTACGGCAAGGTCGTGGCGGTGGACAATGTCTCCCTCTCCATCGAGGAGGGGGAGTTCTTTGCCCTGCTGGGCCCCTCCGGCTGCGGCAAGACCACCCTCTTGCGGATGGTGGCGGGACTGGAGACCCCGGACGAGGGGCGCATCCTGATCGACGGCCAGGACGTCACCCGCGTTCCGCCCAACCGTCGGCCGGTGAACATGGTGTTCCAGTCCTATGCGGTGTTCCCGCACATGACGGTGGCGGCCAATGTCGCCTACGGCCTGAAGGTCGAGGGATTGTCCGACGCCGAGATCGCGCCGCGGGTCGAGCAGGCCCTTCAGCTGGTGAAGCTGGACAGCTACGGGGCGCGAAAGCCCGATCAGCTGTCCGGCGGCCAGCGGCAGCGGGTGGCCCTGGCCCGGGCGCTGATCAAGAAACCCCGGGTGCTCCTGCTGGACGAGCCCCTGTCGGCGCTGGACGCCAAGCTGCGGGAGCAGATGCGCTTCGAGCTGACCCAGCTGCAGGACCAGATCGGCGTCACCTTCCTGATCGTCACCCACGACCAGGACGAGGCGCTGGCCATGGCGTCCCGCTGCGCGGTGATGAATAAGGGCCTGCTGCAGCAGGTGGGCACCCCGTCGGACCTGTACGAGTTCCCCAACAGCCGCTTCGTGGCCGACTTCATCGGCCAGGTGAACATCTTCGAGGGCCGGCTCGACATCGACGCGCCGGACCACGCCATGATCTCCTGCCCCGGCCTGACCGCGCCGGTCTATCTGGACCACGGGGTCACCGGCGCCGCCGGGGCCACGGCCTGGGTCGCGTTACGGCCGGAGAAGATCGAGCTCTCCAGCCGCCAGCCGGGCGACGCCCCGCCGAAGATGGAGGACGCCCCCCAGGGCGCCAACATCGTCGCCGGCGAGGTCCGCCACATCGTCTATCTGGGCTCGGAATCCCTGTTCGAGGTGGCGCTCGAGGGCGGCGCCCGGGTGAAGGCCCTCCGCCCGAACCTGACCCGCTGGGACCAGGAG
>Ga0075019_10002172_pt1 | contig 11180 bp, 8 predicted proteins | sample ColStrG_CSR_2013_FD_71473 | JGI IMG/M metagenome (GOLD analysis project Ga0075019, IMG submission 71473) | Freshwater sediment microbial communities in response to fracking from Pennsylvania, USA - Cold Stream Run_MetaG_CSR_2013 | ecosystem: Environmental > Aquatic > Freshwater > Creek >...
TCTTCAACCAGTTTGCCGGCATCTGAAAAATTTTGGTCGCGCATTGCCAGTTGCGCGCGCAGCAGGAGCATGGAAGCAGCGGCCGGGCATTTTTTCTGGCACAGGGCTTCACCACGTTCCAGCCATTTCACAGCCGGTTGCGGTTCGTTGCTTTCCAGATACAACTGGCTTTGCAGGGTGGCAGCGACAGACAAACTCATCGTCGGATAAGGCAACACCGGAACCGCAAACAAGGCATCCAACTGTTCATGCGCCCGATCGGGTCGAGACAGTTCGCGCCACGCGCGCGCCAGATTGATACGCGCGATGGCGATCCCGGCTGCATTTTCGACAGACTGATTCATATTCAAAGCCTGTCCGTATGCATGTACTGCGCCCGCATAATCACCCTGGACAAAAGCGGCCGTGCCTCGCTCGCTCTGTTTGGTCGCCTCTACGCTGGCCGCGTTCTTTTTTTCCGGCGCAGACCCGCAGGCGGCCAGCATCAGACATACGGCCAGCCAGGCGAGCTTATGGTTGGTGTTGAACATGAGGCACACCGTAACTGTCCATGGGCAAAATTGCCTCCCCGTTCACATTGATCAAATTCCGTATCGGCCAGACTTCTTTGCTGGCGTCGATAATATTGCGCGCGTCTTCAGCGGCCACTCTGCCGTCGCGCATCAATGGCAACAGATTTTTCGAGGACTCATCGACGATCATGCCGGTATTCAGGATAATTTTCTGCACGTTGTCCAGCACACCATCACCTTTGACCAACAGCGCATTGGTCCTGTCCAGAGCCTGGTTGAGTTTCAAATCATTCGTTGCGATGGCATCCCGGGTTTGAATCAGCAACTCGGTTGCCGTCGCACTGGTTTTTTCGACTTGTATCGCGACCGTGTTTGCATGCTGCAACAATCCGTCCGGATGGTTGATCTGAGCCGTTGTCGTCTTCACGTTATCCAGAATCGGTTTGAGCCGATCGACCAAATCATGCACCATGGCATCCATCCCCAGCTGTCGCTCGAAGGGCAGTACTTCGCCGATCGCCAATGCAGGCTGATCGCCGCTTCCCGGAACGACCTCGAGGATGCTGTCGCCCAGCAAGCCCTGCTCGACCAGACGCAATCTCGCTCCGTGCCGAATATGATTCAGATATTCGTTGTCGATCGAAATATTCGCCTCGATCACACCGTCATCTTTTAGCACGATCGCCACCACCTTGCCCACCTTGAACCCGCTTAACCGGATCTCCATGCCGTCATGCAGCTTGCTGGCATCGTCGGTGTGGAAACGCAAGTGTGTGGTGCTGGCGAACATGCCCTGCTCGATTGCGATCACGACGAACAGCAGCAGCAACGCTCCCATGCCCATAAAGACGAAAAGACCCACCTTTTTTTCCAGAACCGCGAGGCGCCTATCATGATCCGAAAATATCTTCATTTTTTTCCTACAAGCAAAATGTCTGATGCGAATGCAACGGAGTTTCCACACGCGTGTCGTAGTCCACGAACACGCTTGTGCATGCTGGCACGTAGCGGCGAAATATATCGTCAAAGCCGATTATCTGCTGAATTTCCGCAGGCGACACCTCATACCAGATCGAAGCGTAAACCATCACCTTGGGCCGTATCAAAATAGAACGGATCAACCCGACCGCGCGCTTTTGGTAAGACGACAACTGATGAGGCAGGCGTTGCAATATCTGGCGCGTCTGGGTTTCATCGAGCCCGCACTGTCCGAACAATTCGATCACACGCAGCTCGAGCAATGCCGTATCCAAACCAAGATAACTCAGCGGCAAGAGCAGATTCTCATCGACTCTGATATTGCTCAACAAGCCACCATCAGAAACCAGCAGCGCGGTTTCCGGCGGGCGCATGAATGCCCGTAAGAAATCCTCTTTATCCTGTTCATCGTGAATGATCACGCGATAGCGCAAGCCCTTACCGAGTTCAAACACCAGTGTTTGTTCGCGCCCCTGACGGTCATGCCAGGCGACATCCCACTGTTCATTTTTATCCGGTATGTCCAAAGAATTCGCCACTCGCAGTTTCGACGATCCGCATTCTAACCCCGACTGAAGCGGCCATCAGTGTTTGGATGTTCCCTGAGGGATAGATTTCCTGAAACTGAATCCTGGTCGACAGCATTTCAATCGGAATAGATGTGCCTCTGCTAGCAGCCGACAAGAATGGTCGAATCAAAAATGATATTCCGCTCTTACCATCGGTGTGCGGGCCCGGTTTCCACCCAGCGGGCCGACGGTACTGTCGGAATTGCCGAACTTGTTGTCCCAATACCAATACTCGAATCCGGCACGGAAGCTGCGCTTTGCACAATTCATCGCGGAACAAATGTCGTACATGATCTGCATGTCGATGATCGTTTCCGGGACGGTATCGTTACCCGTTTCATCCTTGCCTTTGGCGGCGATGAAATTGGCGTAGCCTTCAAACGACCATGGCAGTGTACCCAACGGGATACCCCAATCTGCGCTCAACATGGGATGTGTGTTGAAGTAATAGCGGTGACCGGGGTAAGGCGGAATAAAAGGTGCGCCGGCTGACGCGCTCGGATTATTGCTTTCCCATGCCGCCAACAGACTGATGTTGAGGTGACCCGGGACATCCATCATCAGCGTCGGGCCGAGTACCAGCATGCGCTTTTTGGAGTTGTATCCGACGTCAGCCTTGTTGTCGAAATCAAAGCCGGCGGTGATACCGGCTCCGCGTACCGGTCCAAGCTTGATCGCATTGCCACTGATCTTGCCGATATCCAGCGTATGCCGGTAAACAATGAACAGATCCCTGGACCCGGAGGTGGTCGTCGCGCTGGCAGGATCCTTGCTGTCCGATACCAGCATGTTGACGCTGAGGTAATTGCTGCCATATTGGTAACTATCGACGTGAGTCATGGTGAAAATATTCTTCGCGATATCCTGATTATTGAACGGCTCCCTGAAGTTTTTGCCATAACGCCAATCGATAGCATTGTCGCTCCAATCCAGCGCCTGAACCGGGAGCGCGCAAATCCCCGCCAGGACAGCCAGTACCGGCATATATCGGATATGCCCGATATGGGCGTCCAACTTCAATAATATATTTTGTGCCTTAAACATTTCTCCTCCTGCTACTCGATCCCTGCATCGACATCACGAAAAACCGATATGCGACCGCAAAAATTACCTGACGAATTGCATCTGTGCAACGATCAGGGTTGCCAATCGGAATAGGGAATATTGCTCGGAATGATTTTCCACAATTCGCCCGATTTCTTTAGGTGTTTGACCCCCTCGATCAGGTAGTGCCGGGTTGCGGCCGAATCTGCGTTGACAGGAACAAGTGCGCGGATTGGATAGCTCTTGTATAGCGCCCGGTGTATGCCTTTATAGTTCGCGTTATCCAGAAGCGGATCAACAATCTCCGAAGATACGATCAATGCATCTATCCTGCCATGTATCACTTTGTCCAGACTGCAAGGCACACACGTTGTCTCGTTCACCGGAAATGGAAATAGCGATCCATGGCCAGCTTCCGTTTCGATATTTTTTCCTTCGGCCACGGTCTTTGCACTCAGAGGCGCAAGCTTTCGGGAATAAATGACGAATTGAGCCTGGCCGAAATCGACTTCCGTCACAAAAGCCAGTCCGGCAGGTGCCGGCGAGTCGCCATTCTGAATAAGCGGTATATGGAAATCCGCATGGCCGGCGGCCGTCTCTTTTATCGACCGTGCAAACGGATGCAGGACTATTTTTGTTGAAGTATGAGTGGCCTTATCGAGGGCACGCACGATCTCGACAAGCTTGCTAGTCGCTCCAGCTGCTGCCAGTTCGACAGTCTCGGGCGACGAATCTCCCACTGACGCAATACGATCCTGTGCCTGCGCAGAAAACGCCGCAAACAAACCAACAACAAGCAACAATACGCTCATGTTCGGGCGCACCATTGGATTCCCTCCGTTTTTAACCCTATGCTTAAACATGCTTAAACTGAAACCGCGCATCACCTCAAGACTGCACGGAAGATTACCCGCTTAAACAGCCTGTGTATACAAGCCGACACACAGAGCAGGTGACTGCCGAATTCAGGGCTGCCAGTCCGAGTAGGGCAAGTTGTGACGAGTGATTTTCCACAATTCGCCTGTCTCTCTTAAATGGTTCACTCCATCGATCAAATAGCGACGCGTTGCCGTGGAGTCCACATTGACAGGAACGAGCGCTCGGACCGGGTACATCTTGTAAAGTGCGCGATGTATGCCTTTATACTTCGGATCATGCAACAGCGGGTCGATCACTTCTGCAGGCGCAATCAGCGCGTCTGCTCTATCCAATAAGACTTTATCCAGGCTGCAGGGTAAACAATTTGTCACAGACACCGAAAAGGTGAAGAACGATTCATGGCCCGATTCAGCCTCTATCACTTTCCCTGCAGCCACTGTCCTGGCATTCAGGGGCGCGGTCTTTCGCGAATAGATAATGAATTGCACCTGACCAAAATCTACGTCCATCACATATGCCAAGCCCTCCGGTGTCGGAGAACCCTCATTTTGAATAAGCGGTATATGGAAATCCGCATGGCCGGCGGCCGTCTCCTTTAACGACCTTGCGAACGGGCGAACGACGATCTTTGTCGAAGAGTGGGTGGCTTTATCGAGAGCACGAACCAGATCGACTATCATGCCGTGACCACCCGTGGCATCAGGTTCCGCAGAAAAAGCAGACCTTCCTATCGACGCAACACGATCCTCCGCTCCTGCATCGAAAGCCGTGAATAGACCCGCAACAAAGATCCATACAAGCAGCTTCACACGCATCATGCGATCCCCTTCGTGATATGTCGCGTGCACTATCGGTGTGATAGCGCACTTATCAATATGCAGCCGCAAAATTACCCTGTCCGTCATCGTAATTCAAGAAACAATGCGGCTTGTATTCGCCATCAGGATAACAATCATCCAATACAGCCGCCAGCGTTTATAATTGTGGCGGCCAAAAAATTGTAGTAACTTCTTCTCCGTATCAACATTATGGCTATAAATGCATTCAACCAAGTTTCATATAAAACAATTGCCATCCATCGACTCTAAACCTGCTCTTTCCCTTCAACAACTGTTGTTGCGCAGGTTTATGTTTGCTTACATCGCCTTTGCCTTGGCGATAGCAGGCATTCAAATTTTCATCGAATACCACGCTACCAAACAGGAAATCACCGATGAGTTGCATTCATTAGCCAGGACTTTCTCTCCGGGTGCTGAGTCGGCCCTATGGGAAATGCAAGGATCGCTCCTGCAATCCATGGTAAATGGTCTCGGTGCCAATACTGCAGTAGTCAGTGTAGATGTCATCGATATGGACGGGAATATCAGCGCTTCCTGGCGCATTCCTTCGGGCCTGGAAGCATCCCCGGATTTGTCTGTGCAAAGAACCTTGTATCACAATGACAGCAGCCTGGAGGAACTGGGCAGTTTGCGCATCGCATCAAGCAATGTAGTCCTTTGGGCGCGTCTACACGATACCCTGTGGTCGGTGGGAATTACCGCCATAGCCATTTTTGCATTCCTTGGTTTGATGCTATGGTTGTTGGCTCGCTCACTGCTGGTCAAGCCTTTGGTCAATTTTTCCAACTTGGTCAGTGCACAATCGGCCAGTGGACAAGTCAAGCCTATCGATCTCGGCAGGCTAGAAGTTAGCGAAATCGAAACTCTGAAGCAATGCTTCAACCAACTGATGCAACAACTGGCGGAAAGCCATGCCCGGATCACCGAACAGAACGTCTTGCTGGAACATGAGAAAATTGCGCTGCAGAGTGAAAGTGAAAAAAATCTGGCACTGCTGCACAATGCCAGCGACGGTATCCACATCATCGACACCGAAGGCAATATCATCGAGGCCAGTAATTCCTTTTGTGACATGCTGGGTTACACGCGTGAAGAAGTCATCGGCATGAACGTCTCCCAATGGGATGCCAGATTCTCCAGGGGAGAGTTTATCCAAATAATCAGGCAAAAATTATCACAGCCTGAGCGAACCCAATCCGAACGGACCCACCGGCGCAAGGACGGAAGCGTTTTCGATGTCGAGTTAAGCTCCTTCCCGCTTGAGCTTCAAGGTAAACCAGTTCTTTTCTATTCCGCACGCGACATCACCGAACGCAAATTGGCCGAACTCAAAAATGAAGTGCTGGTAAAACGGCAACAGGCTTTGATGCAATCCGCACTCGAGGGTATTCACATTATGGATGCTCTGGGCAATGTAGTTGAAGTCAATGACACGTTCTGTCAGATGTTGGGTTATACGCAAGCTGAAATGCAGAAGATGAACGTTGCCGACTGGGATGCACAGTGGTCGCGGGCAGAATTGGTGGAACGCTTCAACGAGTTGATCCTGATACAGAGTGCGCGGTTCGAGACCCTGCACCGGCGCAAGGACGGTACAATACTGAATGTCGAAGTGAATACAACCGGTATAGAGATAGAGGGTGTGCGTTACCTGTTCGCATCCAGCCGCGACATTACTGCCCGTAAACAGGCCGAAGAAAAATTGCGTATCGCCGCCGTGACTTTTGAAACGCAGGAAGCAATCCTGATCACCGACGCCGATTCCAGAATCCTCAGCGTCAATCAAGCTTTTCAGCGCATATCCGGTTACAGCCTTGAGGAAGTGCTGGGAGAAAATCCGCGCATGTTCCAATCCGGCCAATACGACGAGGCTTTTTACCAAACCATGTGGGCTAGTTTACTCGAAACAGGGAACTGGTCGGGTGACATACTGGACAAGCGCAAAAACGGCGAAACATACAACAAGTCCATTAACATCACCGCGGTCTACGACGACCAACACAGGGTGGTCAATTATGTGGCGGTGTTCCGCGACGCTACCGAACGTCTGCAGACACTGGAGCAATTGCGCACCACCGCCACTGAACTTGCCCAGGCCAATGCACAGATCGAAGAAGAACGTGCGCGGCTGGCCGAACGGGTGATGGAACGTACCGCGCAATTGCTGTATGCGAACCATGCCAAGGACTCTTTTCTTGCCACCATGAGCCATGAGATCCGCACACCGCTTGGCGGACTGCTGGGAATGATGGAACTGCTCAGCCTGTCGCAACTGGATGCCCAGCAAAACGAGATGCTCCAGGCAGCGCGCAGTTCAGGCAAAGGGCTGCTGCGCATCGTCAACGACATCCTGGACTGGTCCAAGATCGAAGCCGGCAAACTGGAACTGGCACCGCGATTGACATCCATCCCAGAAATGCTGGAAGGCGTGATTAATACTTACTCGCAGATCGCCTCTGAAAAAAACATCCAACTCAAATTGCTGATCGACCCCTTGTTGAGCTCCGCGCACATTTTCGATCCGCTGCGCATGTCCCAGATACTCAACAACTTCACCAGCAACTCGCTCAAATTTACCGAAACCGGCAGCATCGAGGTACGTGCAGAGCTACTCGTACACCATCAGGAATATGAGACGGTGCGCTTCAGTGTCAAAGACAGCGGTGTCGGCATCAACCAGGAACAACAGGCACACCTATTCCAGCAATATCATCAGGCAAGTGCCGAGACTGCGCGTATGTACGGGGGTACCGGGCTGGGATTGTCCATCTGCCGCAGCCTGGCCGACTTACTGGGAGGCGAGATCGGCGTCCAGAGTACTCTTGGTGCAGGTTCCACCTTCAGCTTAACGGTGAACTTGCCTGTAGGAAATGTCTCGACAAAGGATAGAAGACAGCTTGAAGAGGATACCAGTCGTGATTTCGAACCGGCTATCGGTCCGCTGGCCACCATGGCTCAGCACATTACAGTCTTGATGGTGGACGATCATCCACTCAACCGCATGCTGCTCAAACAACAGCTCAGTTTGCTGGGCCTGCGAGCTGACGATGCTGAGAACGGAACCGAAGCACTGTCGCTTTGGCAAACCAATCACTACGATCTGATCATCACTGATTGCCACATGCCGGAAATGGACGGCTACGAACTCACCTACCGCATCCGCGAGCTAGAACAACGTGCAGAAACCAAACCTGTGCCGATCATCGCCTGGACAGCTAATGTATTGGCCGAGGAAGAGCAGCGTTGCCATGAGGCCGGTATGGACGACATTCTGACCAAACCCACCGAACTGGCCGAATTGAAAACGAAATTATTGAAGTGGCTGGTCAAGTCCGGTGTGCTCACCTGATTTTCGTTGCCGGTACTACGTATGCCAAGTTCGGACGAGTGGTGCCCAAACAAGTGATACTATAGATAGTCGTGCTAAAAGCAGGCCTGAAACAGGCAAGGTTGGTGGTTTTGGATCTCGGATCCAGCCGAATATTATTTTAGGGAGTGAATTTTGCCAGTCGATGATGAACAGTTTTCCCAATACAGAAAACGTACCGAAAAAGTCTTGAAAAAAGTGATTGTTGGCGTTGTTATCATGACCGTATTTATCATCGTTTCCTCATTCTTCGTTTGAATCTATCGCGTCCTTTCTCAAATCTCTCCCACAGTCTGATCCCAAGCAACCGATCAGGCGACGGTGCCACTAAATAAAGCTCGGATTGTAAATTCCCCTGCTGGCTCTATAATGCGCAACTCTTGAAATAGTGCCGCGGTATCCGCGGTATATCGGTTTCGCGCCCACTGCGGCCAGGCCGCACTTTAAGTTTTTGGAAAAGAAAAATGCCCGTTATCACGTTGCCGGATGGCTCTACCCGCAGTTTTGAACAGCCTGTCACGATCTCCGAGGTCGCACTCAGCATAGGTGCCGGTTTGGCACGCGCGGCCCTGGCTGGAAAAGTAAACGGCCTACTGGTCGATACTTCGCACCTGATCACTCAAGATTCGGCATTGGCCATCGTCACGGATAAAGACGCCGACGGACTGGAGATCATTCGCCACTCCACCGCGCACTTGCTGGCTTACGCGGTAAAAGAGCTTTTTCCCGATGCACAAGTCACTATAGGTCCGGTCATCGAAAACGGATTTTTCTACGACTTCTCCTATCACCGCCCGTTCACCCCGGAAGACTTGGCGGCACTGGAAAAGCGCATGGGCGAACTGGCCAAACGCGACATTCCGGTCACCCGCAAAGTATTGCCCCGCGACGAGGCGGTGAGTTATTTCAAAAGTATCAACGAACACTACAAAGCCGAGATCATCTCCTCGATCCCTGCCGATCAGGATGTATCCCTCTATACCGAAGGCGAGTTCACCGATCTGTGCCGCGGACCGCACGTGCCGTCCACAGGCAAGCTGAAAGCCTTCAAGCTGATGAAACTGGCCGGAGCATATTGGCGCGGCGATTCCAAGAACGAGATGCTGCAGCGCATCTATGGCACGGCATGGGCGAAGAAAGAGGAACTGGATGCCTATTTGCATCAGCTCGAGGAAGCCGAGAAACGCGACCATCGCAAGATAGGCAAACAGCTCGACCTGTTCCACATGCAGGACGAGGCGCCGGGCATGGTGTTCTGGCATCCCAAAGGCTGGGCGTTGTGGCAGGTGATCGAGCAGTACATGCGCCGCGTCTATCTGGACAATGGTTATCAGGAAGTGCGCTGCCCACAGATCATTGATCGTGTGCTTTGGGAGAAATCCGGCCACTGGGAACACTTCAAGGCGGGCATGTTCACGACCGAGTCGGAAAAGCACGAATACGCCATCAAACCGATGAACTGCCCCGGCCATATACAAGTGTTCAATGCCGATCTGCGTTCCTACCGCGAACTTCCGCTGCGCTATGGCGAATTTGGCTCATGTCACCGCAACGAACCCTCCGGCGGCTTGCATGGACTGATGCGGGTACGCGGTTTCGTACAGGACGACGGACATATCTTTTGCACCGAAAGCCAGATCGAATCCGAGGTGACCGCATTTAACGCGCTGGTCTTGCAAGTCTATCGCGACTTCGGCTTCAACGAAGTGGCCGTCAAGTTGGCATTGCGCCCCGATAGCCGGGTCGGCTCCGACGAGATCTGGGACAAGTCGGAAAATGCCTTGCGCGCAGCCTTGCGCGCTTCCAATATGACTTGGGAAGAACTTCCGGGTGAGGGAGCGTTTTATGGACCGAAGATCGAATTCCATATCAAGGACGCGATCGGCCGTTCCTGGCAATGCGGCACGGTACAGGTGGATTTCTCCATGCCGGGGCGTCTCGGCGCTGAATTCGTCGATGAGGACAATACGCGCAAGACCCCGGTGATGCTGCATCGCGCGATACTGGGTTCGCTCGAGCGCTTCATCGGCATGCTGGTCGAAAATCATGCGGGTGCCTTCCCGATGTGGCTGGCCCCGGTGCAATTGGTGGTTCTGAACATCTCCCAAGCGCAGGAACAATATGCAACGAAAGTCGCCGAACAATTGCGTGCCGCGGGCTTGCGCGTGCAATTGGATTTGCGCAATGAGAAGATTACCTATAAAATACGCGAACATAGCTTACAGAAGTTACCCTATCAGTTGATCTTGGGCGACAAGGAAGTAGCAGCAGAATTGGTTGCCGTGCGTACCCGTAGTGGTGAAGATCTCGGATCGATGACGTTACCAGCCTTGTTGGAACGTCTGCAAACCGAGATCAAGAACGGGTAGCACGGCTTGAATTTTTATAAGTGGAGATACTGCAATAGCACAAGATAAGTCACAGCGCACCAATGAAATGATTACCGCACCTCAAGTGCGTCTCATCGGTGTAGAAAAAGAGCCCTTAGGGATTGTGTCCATCGCGGAAGCATTGCGATTGGCAGATGCAGCAGAGTTGGACTTGGTGGAAATCTCGCCATTGGCGGACCCTCCCGTGTGTCGTATCATGGACATCGGCAAGTTCAAATATGCCGAGAGCAAGAAGCAGCACGAAGCCAAGCTCAAGCAAAAGCAAGTGCAGATCAAAGAGATCAAATTTCGTCCGGGTACGGATGACGGCGATTACAACATCAAGCTGCGCAACTTGATCAAGTTTTTGGCCGATGGCGACAAGACCAAGATCACGCTGCGCTTTCGCGGTCGTGAGATGGCCCACCAGGAGATCGGCATGCGTTTGATCGAACGAGTGCGGGCAGATTTGGAAGAACACGGTGTGGTCGAGCAGTTTCCCAAGATGGAAGGCCGGCAGATGGTGATGGTGCTATCGCCGAAAGCCAAAAAGAAATAACGGGCATCTCGCAAAAGCCAGATCCCGTTGCAATGCGGCGTTGCTCACAAAAAATTACTTCTTA
>Ga0075019_10002173_pt1 | contig 11178 bp, 7 predicted proteins | sample ColStrG_CSR_2013_FD_71473 | JGI IMG/M metagenome (GOLD analysis project Ga0075019, IMG submission 71473) | Freshwater sediment microbial communities in response to fracking from Pennsylvania, USA - Cold Stream Run_MetaG_CSR_2013 | ecosystem: Environmental > Aquatic > Freshwater > Creek >...
ATACAGGATCATCGCGCCGACGTCCGCGTGTTGTCCCTCGGCGAAGGGTTCCCGCAGCGTCAGCACGCGTCCGCCGACCCGCGGCCGCGCTTCGAGGATCGTAACCGCGTGCCCGGCCGCTTGGAGTCGGTGCGCGGCTACGAGACCTGAAAGCCCAGCTCCGACGACGAGTGTCTTCATGAAGCCGAAGCCGCTCCTTCCCTCTGGAATCCGCGAAGCTACGAAGCAATTTTATCCGACGAAAAGGTTATGATTACAAGTCCAGCAGTGGAGGATGTCGCTGTTTCCGATAGGCTCAAGAGATCCGTTGTTTCCATGCAGTATCCAGCACCAAGGGCACCGCAGCGTCCCGTTTTCTCTGGCCTTGAATACTTTGCGACGCTTCGGCTTTTCAATTTCCGCACTACGTTCGCTGGTTTTTTTCTTCAATTTGATCTTCAGATCGGCAATATTTTTTTCAAGACCGATGATCCGCTGTTGGGACATGACGGCTAGTTGATCCGCCACTTTCAAGATTTTGTCCTCAATAGTCATCTGGCAACAATCGTTTTAGCGCGCTGCAATCGAGCGGCTTTCAATCACAGCTCAGATTGCCTTTGAATGCGACATTCCCCCCAGTAATGCCGCTGCTTAGGGCAATTGTTTCAGGCTATCGTGCATTACGCCCCGACGCTGACGACCCAGGCGACGGACTCCTAGCTAGTTGGTGTTGCACATATCAGATATGCTTTACCATTCAGATCTGCTTTGCGATTGGCCGAGCTGAAGCGGCTCAGCGAAGTCTCCCGATGCGCACTGGAACGACTGACCTGCGTTGCGTAATGGTGGTAAGAAGTCGATATCGGCGGTTAAGCGGACCTGATCTCGACCGCCCGACATCGATTCCGTTCGAGCCTTGCAGAATCGCCATTACGAAAGAGACGAACCGTAGAAGTACTGCGGTACATGGCCTTTTGCCGTATCCTGGCCGACGCGGCGCCATTGCGAAGTCCCGAGCTTACGGGCGGCGCGATGCCCCTCGAAAGTCGCTTCGTAGACCGTCCGCGGTGCATTTGCACAGCCAATGGCCTCAACGCTGACACCACGTCGGCGCAGCAAGTGATAAAGCGCATTGTTCGAACTTCGCGCTGTTGCCATTACGATGGCATTTGTGTTGATCTGCCGAATGCTCGAAGGTTTGTAGATGTTGGCGATATCCACTGTCGCGCCGTTGATATTTTTGACGATGTGATGGGTGATTATCTCAACCTCGGCTTCATGCAGGTATGTCATCATCCAGTGCAGATAGACTTCTGGCGCCGTCTCCATTCCGATCATTGGCCACTTTGTAATAAGTTTGACCTTGGCGCCCTGTTTGGCCAGTTTGACAGCCGTCAATGGCGCCGCCACATCCGCCATCTCGTCTATCACCAGGATTTCACCTGAAATCAGGGTCTTTTCGAGCGCAACTTGGTCCCAGGCGACGCACTTGCCCGTTTCCCAGCCTGGGATCGGCTTTCCGCTCTGGCCTTGAAACCCGTCGCGACGGTAATGAGCTCCCGATGCGACCACGATGTGATCCGGCTTTTCGGCGGCGAGCACTGAGTCGATGTTTTCAGCGGTCACGGGGCTCAACAGCGTGATCGATGTACCGTTACCCTTAGCTTGTTCGGCTAGCCACGTGGCAATGGTTCCGTATTGCTGCCTGTAGGGCAACGCAGCGTAAGCCCGAACATGTCCACCCACGGCTTCTTCACGCTCGTAGACGGCCACAGCATGACCAGTGGCCGATGCCACCCGTGCGTATTCGAGACCGGCAGGTCCAGCACCGATGACGAGCACCCGCTTGGGCGCATAGGCTTTCGTCATGGAGCCCGCGCCCCAGATCGTTTCGCGCCCGACCACCGGATTGTAGGCACACTGAACTCGACCACCGCGTATAACCGACCGCCAGCAATAGTTGGCGGCGACGCACCGCCGAATATCCTTTGCGCGCCCTTCTTTTACTTTCGTCATCCACTGTTCGTCGGCGATCATCTGCCTAGAAAGCAACACCGCATCGGCGTCGCCCGAGGCGATGAGTTCGTCACCAACGTCTGGATAGCTGATCCGACCAACAAGCAGCACCGGCTTCTTCGAAATCGACTTGAAAGCGCGCGTGTACTCGCGCTCCCATCCCTGCTCGAATGTCATTGGCGTGTGGATCCACGAATGATGGACACCGGCCGATACGCTCACGTAATCGATGTCGGTTTGCTGTTCGAGATCGAGATGGACTCGCTTCACATCATCGATCTCGAGATCTCCCTCCCAGAACGACGTCGAGTTGATGCGATATCCAAGGATTGCACGATCCCCAATCCTCTTACGGATACGTCGCAGGCACTCAACCGAAAACCGCAGCCGGTTCTCGTACGATCCACCCCAGCGGTCATTGCGGTGATTGTAAAGTGGTGAAAGGAACTGCCAGGGCAGATAGCCGTGCGCGAGGTGTAGTTCGACCCCATCCAGACCTGCTGTCATTGCCCTTCGCGCAGCTTCAGCAAAGCATTGCAGAATGTATTCAATCTCGTGCTCCTCGAGTTCCTTTGGAGTCGGACCGCCAGGAATCTCGCCGACCGGCATCTGGCTCGGACCCAACATGTAGGGATTGTATTCGTACGGATCACGAGCGGGATCGGTTTTCAAGTAGGGTGTCGGCGAACGCAGGCCGGTGTGCAACAATTGTGCGATAAGTGCGCAGCCGTGCTTCTTAACTGCCCTTGCCACTCTGGCCAACCCTTCTACCTGGTCCTCGTTCCAAAGGCCTGGAAAGCCGGCCGGAGTGTAAAGGGTATCCTTATCAATCAGATGGCCACCGAGAATTATCATCCCTATGCCGGTCCTAGCGCGCTCTTCGTAGTAGGCGACCGCCTGCTCGGTAAAAACCCCTTCATGGGGACTCCTGACCCATGTGGGACACACCGGCCCAAAAATGACGCGGTTGGCAATCCTGGTATGGCGAATCTGCCAGGGCGAAAATAAATGGCTATAAGGTTGAGTGCTCGGCACCGTCGTTCCTCCTTTGACGCTTTTTCGTTTTCTCGCGCGCCCGCGCATTCTTTTGCACGGTCGCGAAGGTCACCACGGCCATCGGTAATATGCTTCGCCGCCGTGCACTCCGAATGATACCTGATGAACGACCTCCGCATATGGTCATTGTATAAGCAAATCTAATATGCGGGATTGAATGACCCGCAGGTTCGGCCTGGTTGTTGCGCGTTGGCCGAAAGGCCCATTTGCTGTCTTGAGGATTAGCTCGGGTTTCAAAAAACTCGCTGTGAAGTCCGGATAAAATGGGGGAGGCGCAATGAAACTCGTAAGTTTTTGGAGGGACCAGGAGGTTCGTCTTGGCTTCCTTCTAGACGACGAAATACTGGAGCCCGGCTTGGCACGATCTTCGTTGGCACCGGGCGAAGAACAAGTGTTTCGAGACGCAACTTCGTTCATTCGGGCTGGCGAACTAGCTTTCAAGTTGGCATCACGTTTGATCGAGCAGCGCCCAAGAAACGCGCTGCACCCGCTGGGGAGTTCTAAGCTCACTGCGCCGATGCTTCCATCAACGATTCTTTGTGCCGGTAGCAATTACCGCGAACATAATGACGAAAAAGCCGGCACGCCAATGAGCGGAAAAGAGCCTGAGTTTTTTATCAAAACATCGGACAGCGTTGTCGGCCCCGGGGAAAGTATTCGATATGATGAGATGCTGACGCGCAAACTCGATTGCGAGACAGAGCTGGCGATCGTCATCGGCAAAGCGGGACGTCACATACCCGTAGCGCGCGCGATTGAGCACGTATTCGGATACACCATCGCCAACGATGTAACTGCCCGTGACCGGCAGGTGCGCAGGTCGGGGAGTTTCACCTGGTACGATCTGGGCCGCGGCAAGGCCTTCGACACCAGCGCGCCGATCGGGCCCTGGATTGTCACCGCGGATGAAATTGATGATCCGCAGACTCTAGATATCAAAACGCGGATCAACGGGGAGCTTCGCCAGTCAAGCAACACAAGAAATATGATCTGGACCTGCGCAGATCTAATCCACTTCTTCTCGATAAATTTTACACTAAGGCCCGGTATGATGATCATCACCGGCACGCCGGCAGGCACCGCGTGGTCTGTCGATCACGAGCTCGGAGGTCAGTGGCGACCAAAGCTAGGCCTTATCGCCGCGACTCGCTATTGCCTTCCTGGCGACCAGATCGAATGTGAAATCCAATCAATTGGCGTGCTCAGGAACGCCGTTATTTAAAAGAGCACGTGCGCCCCAAGGCGTTGACGGTCGCTTGGGGTGTGCCCATGAGCGGTTGGTTCAACCGGCATGGGCCAAAAATGCTCAGACCGCCGCTATGGCCGAGATTTCAATCTCCAGTTCAGGCAATGCCAGCTTGGAGACCTGCACGATGACGCTGGTTGGACCGTCTTTACGAAAATATTTCAGTCGAATGTCGGCGATCTCATGGCCCCGAATATCGGTTACGTAGACTGTAATTTGCACGACGTCCTTCATGTCCGCCTTGTTGGCGACGAGAATAGCGCGGATGTTCTCGAGCGTTTGAACGGGTTGCGCTCGAAGATTGTCCTTCCCCACAATCTCGCCCGCTCTATCGAGCGCGACCTGGCCCGACACAAAAAGCAGTGGGCCGCTCCTAACCCGTACGGCATTTGAGCAATAGCCCTTCAGGGGCGGCGCCACTGTCCGTGGATTACTGACCTTTTTGTTTTGCGTGACCGTTTCACTTGCGTATCTTTTGGTCGGCACGCGCGTCTCTTGGATGCTGCCAGCGAGGGCAGGCTACAGCCATACCGCGTTTGTGAACTTCACCACTCCACGGCTCCCTTAAGGGAATCTTGTGGTGACCGTCTAATATAGCTCAAAGAGCTTCATTGTTCAGTGTAGTTTTGCACGCGGTTGCCCATCTTGGTTTTAAAAGGTATTTGGAAAAAATAGAGCATTTCCTGAGCTTGCTATGTGAGGCACCGGCAATGTCGCCTCGAATTAGAGTTAAAGGTGCAACGATCGTTTCGATGGATCCTACCATCGGGATCATCGAGTCGAGCGACCTACTCATCGACGGCGGCAAGATCATTGCGGTCGGCAAAAACGTCGGGAGTTGGGCCGTGATCGAGATCGACGGACGCGGCATGATTGCCATGCCGGGCTTTATCAATGGACATATCCACCTCTGGCAGACCGCATTGCGCGGTGTTGCCGCGGACTGGACACTCGACCACTATTTTAGTGTGCTGATTGGCAAAGTGGTTGGTCTCTATACGCCACAAGACGCGTATATCGGCAATCTCGTCGGAGCGCTCGATCAGATCAATTCCGGCGTTACGACGCTGTTCGACTGGTGCCACATCGTCAATACGCCGGCTCATGCCGACGCCGCGGTCGACGCGCTCCAGGATGCAGGCATTCGGGCAGTATTTGCGTACGGCACCCCGATGACTCTGTTCGGCACCAAGGAACCGCATCCTGCCGACGCCAGGAGGATGCGCAAAGAGCGGTTAGCTTCTGGCGACGCATTGGTGACGATGGCGCTCGCCATTCGCGGTACTGACTTCGCGCCGGGCACAGCAGAAGCGGATATTAGGCTCGCTCGCGAACTCGGCCTACTGGCCTCGTTCCACGTCGCCTGTGCCAAGCATGGACCACGGCCGCAATCGATGCACAGCCTGGCGGAGCAAGGCTTGCTCGGCGAGGACGTTAACTTGGTCCACGCTAATTTTCTGACCGCTGATGAGTTCAGGGTCATCGCCAACAACGGTGCAAGTATTTCCATCACTCCTGAAGTTGAAATGCAAATGGGCTTGGGCCTCCCGCCCACCGGAGCAGCACTCGCCGCCCGCGCCAAATTGAATATCGGAACCGATGTCGTAACAGGTGTGAGCACCGACATGTTCACGCAAATGCGCTTTCTCATCCAAACGCAGCGCGCACTCACGAACGATACCTTCCATAAGCAGGAAACCATGCCGGACAAACTTGCAATGACGGTACGGCAAGCGCTCGAGCTCGCTACAATCAAGTCAGCTGAATGCTTGGGGCTTGACCGAAGGATCGGCTCGCTTACTCCTGGGAAAGAGGCCGATATAGTTCTGCTACGCAAGAGCGACATCAACATGCGGGCGGCTGCCGATCCGATCTCGGCGATCGTACTGCATGCGGGCGTCGCCAACGTAGACACCGTCATTGTGGGCGGCAACGTCGTTAAACAGAACGGGAAGCTCACTTACCGCGACCTGCCGCAACGTCTCGCCGAGCTTGAGCGCTCGTCCCAACGACTCTACGCGGGCTTCGTTTCGGACGATTCCGCAGCATGACGGCCAAAGCAGTTCGTGCGGCTGGGCGGCGCACGGTCTGCGAACTGGCTTCTTCGGCAACCTCAGATTACTCCGGGTACCTGGGGTGAGGTCTTTGCACCCACAGGACACCGCAGTCATCGAACAAGCGTCACTAATGCACCGCAATCGATGGCGGCCGGTCGGCACACCGCTAATGCTCAATGTCGTTCTCGAAAAATATCCGAAAAGCGCGGCGCCTGCGAAGGGCCGTGCCATCCAGTGTCGCCGGATGCAGGAGCGAAACCAGACGAGCGGTTATGCAGCTTAGGGGCGACGCGCTCAGCGGCGACGCTTTCCCCGGCGCCGCTGCCCCCAACCTCCTCGAATGCCGGGGGGACAAGATCCTGGGTAAGCTGCGGATCGGCGCAAGGTACGTAGGTTGCCGGCAGACCATGCTCGCGGCGGACGATATTTGCACCCTGAGCGGTTGCCGCGCTTTTATAAAATGCGACCAGGCGGTTGGCGCCCTGACGGCCAAACCCGCAATCGGAGGTGACGACGAGATTCTCCAAATTGACGTACTGCAACGCTTTGCGGATGTCGCTGGCAACCCCCTCAGGAGTTTCAGCGTTAAGCGTCCGGTGCGACACGACGCCAATTGCAAGCTTTTTCTTCGTCTTACCCTTCCAACGGCCCAGCAGTTCGAGTTCGGCGAGTCCCCGGTCCTTCATCTCAAGTGTCAAGACATCGCATTTTACGCGATCGAGATAAATTTCCAGCGCGTTTGCGTACGACGTCTTGTCGAAAACCCGCTGCATCATCGGATTGCCCCAGCAGGTATGAATCCAAATCTCAGCGTTCTCGAGCCCCTCCAACTCGTGATTCAGCGCCTCTATCAAAAAGTTGAGCGTGTCGGTAGCGTCGGGGTGATAGCAAGCTATGAAATGGATCGTTGGCTCTTCGATTTGGATGACGCTACAGCCCGAAGCGACCAATTCCCTGAGTTCACGGTTGATGGCAGTCGCCATGTCCCAGATCATCTGCTGTTTGTTGTCTTCAATCCGATATTCGGGCGTGTGAGAGTCGAGAAACAACGCCATAACTTGGCCCGACACGGTCCCGAACTTGACCGGTTTGCGGGTGCGTGCCTGGGTCATGCGGTAAATCTTGGCATATTCGAGCGGATTGCGTGGATTGTGCCCGATCTTGCCGGTCACAATCGGCCAGCGCCAAGACGTGTAGATTTCGTTTAATAGCGTACCAGGCGGATATTTCAGGAGGTCGGAGCGGGTACCCTCAGGCTGCAATTCGTCATAAACGACGCCGCGCCAGCGTTGCAAAGGGTAGTGATGCCAGGACCGCCCGGCCAAATCCGCATCGAGGAAGTAATCTCCGCACGTCACAATATCGAGACCGGCACGCTCCTGATCTGAAACAACTACGGCGAGGGCATCAGAGAACTGCTCGCGGTAGATCGGGTCGAGCATGGCCGTGTCCAGCGGGCGGCCCCAAAGGCTCTGGCTATACCAGGCAGGCCGCGGCCAGGAACCAGTCGTGGTAGCGGCCAAAGGTACATTTTTGGTAGCGGTGAAGGCCATGATTTATCCTCCCAAAATCTGTTGATGGAGCTTACCCCGGGTTTCAACGAGCGCCTCGGCGCCTCCTGTACCGAGCAGCCGTACCCGACATTTCGAACAGTCCACTGATGGGGCGCTCCTTTGCACGTCCAGCTCCATACCATCGAGAGTAGGTTGCTAACGTGCCCGGGACCGACGATAGCATCATGAAATCTAACCATGGCGGGCTGCCCAATATAGCGTCTCCCTTTGTGATATAAACAAGACGTGGGAGTGAGCGGCCGGCTAGATTGGCGAAAGCTAGTTTGGAGCTTTTGAACGCGCTAGTTTCTTAAGCTGTCCGAGGAAACTCCGTTATGACCGACGACATCGCCGCCTTGCGTGAGCTGGAAAAGAAGGTGCTGTGGCTCGCAAGCTGGACCATCCATAACGCCAATCATCTACGCGAAAATGACGACGGCCTGAAAGTGGGAGGCCACCAAGCCTCCTCAGCCTCGCTCGCTACCATCATGACCGCGCTCTATTTCGCAGTGCTGCGGCCGCAGGACCGCGTGGCGGTAAAGCCGCATGCCAGCCCGATCTTCCACGCAATTCAATATCTCCTCGGCAAGCAGACGCGCGAACGGCTGGAAGCCTTCCGCGGCTACAAAGGCGCGCAGAGCTATCCGTCACGCACCAAGGATGTCGACGACGTGGATTTCTCCACCGGCTCGGTCGGCCTCGGCGTGGCGCAGACGCTGTTTTCGTCGCTGACGCAGGATTACGTGCGCGCGCATGGCTGGGGCCTCGATCGGCCGGAAGGGCGTATGGTGGCGCTGGTCGGCGACGCCGAGCTCGACGAAGGCAATATTTTCGAAGCGCTGCTCGAAGGTTGGAAGCAGGGCCTCCGCAATTGCTGGTGGATCATCGACTACAACAGGCAGAGCCTCGACGCCGTTGTGCGCGAAGGGCTATGGGAGCGCTACGAGCAACTTTTCAAGAATTTCGGCTGGGACGTGGTGATTCTGAAATATGGCTCTCTGCAGCAGACCGCGTTCAAGGAGCCGGGCGGCGAGAAGCTGCGTCAGTGGATCGACAATTGTCCTAACCCGCTTTACTCCGCGCTGGTGTTTGCCGGAGGGGCTGCCTGGCGCAACCGGCTCAACGACGAGATCGGCAATCAGGGTGACGTCAGCCTGCTCATCGACAAGCGCTCCGACGACCAACTCGCCACCTTGATGAACAATCTCGGCGGGCATGACCTGCCGTCATTGCTCGAAGCGTTTCACAACGCCGACAACGACAGGCCGACCTGCTTCATCTGCTACACCGTCAAAGGTTTCGGCTTGCCGATGGCCGGACACAAGGACAATCACGCCGGGCTGATGACCCTGGCGCAGATGGAAACATTCCGCCAGGCGATGGGTGTGCGCCCCGGTCACGAATGGGACCCTTTCGAGGGTCTGTCGATGCCGCCGGAGCGGCTGCACACGTTTCTCGACCGCGTTCCTTTTGCCGCGGCCGGTGCGCGGCTGCTGCAGGCGCCGCAGATCGAGGTGCCGGCCGAATTGCGGCCGGCGTTCCAGGCCGTGACATCGACGCAGACCGGCTTCGGTGCGTTGCTCAATGACATTGGCCGCGCCGACAGCGAATTCGCACGCCGCATCGTCACGACCTCGCCGGATGTGACGGTCTCCACCAATCTCGGCGGCTTCGTCAACCGCCGCGGCCTGTTCGCGCGTCAGGCCATGGCCGACACGTTCAAGAGCGAGCGCATCCCTTCGACCTTCAATTGGGAATTTTCGCCCAAGGGCCAGCACATCGAGCTTGGCATCGCCGAGATGAACCTGTTCATTCTGCTCTCGGCGCTCGGCCTGTCGCATTCGATCAATGGCGAACGGCTGCTGCCGGTCGGCACGCTGTACGATCCCTTCATCGCGCGCGGTCTCGATGCGCTTAATTATGCCTGTTACCAGGACGCGCGCTTCATCGTCGTGGCTACGCCTTCGGGCATCACACTGGCGGGAGAAGGCGGAGCACATCAGTCGATCGCAGAACCGCTGATCGGAATGGCGCAGGATGGACTCGCCAGCTTCGAGCCGGCCTACGTCGATGAGCTTGCCGTTATCATGGCGTGGGCCTTCGCCTACATTCAAAAAAGCGGCGGCGAAATGTCAGAACGCAATTGGCTGCGCGATGAGACTGGCGGCTCGGTCTATCTGCGGCTATCAACGCGGCCGATTGAGCAGATTTCGCGCGCGATGACGCAAGAGCTGCGCCAGCAAATCGTCGACGGCGCGTATTGGCTGCGCAAGCCGGGACCGAACAGCCAGGTGATCGTTGCCTATACCGGCGCGATTGCACCGGAAGCGATCGCGGCGGTCGGCCTGATGGCCGAGGACCGGCGCGACGTCGGCCTGCTCGCCGTCACCTCGGCCGACCGGCTCAATGCCGGCTGGACCGCCGCGCAACGCGCGCGCGAGCGTGGCCTCGTGCATGCGCGATCGCATGTCGAACGACTGTTCGCCGACGTGCCGGCGCATTGTGGCATCGTCACCGTGCTGGATGGACATCCGGCGACGCTTGCCTGGCTGGGGGCAGTCGGGGGCAACCGCGTACGCCCCCTCGGCGTCGAGCATTTCGGTCAGACCGGATCTCTCGCCGACCTCTACCGCCACTACGGCATTGACGCCAACGCCATTGTCGCAGCAGCGCAAGCCATCGCGCCCGGCCGGCCCATCCGGCACCTTAAGGCGCTGCCTTAACCTAACTTTTTTACAGCGGTCGCCGCTCGATACACGCGTCAAAGTGCGGGCGAGTGCGAAGGCGATGCTTGTGACGGCCCCGCCATTCGGCCTTGTTCGCGCGCGACGAAATCATTTCAAGCTGATATGACACTGTGTCATGGCGTCCCCACATCCATCCCGTATAGCCTTTTTAGAGCCGCGGTAACGATTTGCAGCGCGGGGAGCATCAGTTGAACTTGTTGGAAAGAAGCACGTTGGATTGGCCTGACATCATCTATTCGAATTTTCGGCGCGCCGGTATTCGTCAAGTCGGCTACGTGCCAGATGCCGGCTTGAGCCGGCTGATCCAGCTCTGCCAGTCCGATCCCGAAATCACGGATGTCGTGCTTACGACGGAGGAGGAAGGCATCGGCTTGGTCGCGGGCGCAGCTCTCGGCGGACAGCGCTCGGCGCTGCTCATGCAAAGCAGCGGGGTCGGCAACTGCGTCAATATGTTCTCGCTGGTGAAGCAGTGCCGGCTGCCGTGCCTGATCTTCGTAACCATGCGCGGTGAATATGCCGAATTC
>Ga0075019_10002174_pt1 | contig 11178 bp, 9 predicted proteins | sample ColStrG_CSR_2013_FD_71473 | JGI IMG/M metagenome (GOLD analysis project Ga0075019, IMG submission 71473) | Freshwater sediment microbial communities in response to fracking from Pennsylvania, USA - Cold Stream Run_MetaG_CSR_2013 | ecosystem: Environmental > Aquatic > Freshwater > Creek >...
TCCCATTAGTACGGATACTACTATTTTGAGAAACCGAATATTATTGGAAGATCTGGTTCGAAAAGACGAAGTGAAAAAGGCCATATCTAGGGTTCATAAAGCTTATATACAGGCTTTTGGCAAACCTAATCCTAAAATTGAAGATGAAATTGTCCATAAAATTGGAATTTTAAGTTCTATTAAGGCTAAGGTGGGAAGTCTTCAAACTAAGCGGGTAGCAACCAAAGAGGAATCTACTGAATTCTTTGATGCCTTTAGTGAAATGATTATTGATACACTTTATTTAACGCCAAGGAATCTATTAATTATTAAAGAAACGGATGGCACAATACAACGGATATTTTTACCCGGATACCTGATGCAAATGGATCAAGAGATCACCGATTTGGAAGGGAATTCCTGGATAATTCGGTCCAAGGATCGAAGAGTTATCCGTTTAAAAAATAAACTGAAAAAATAAAAGGTTTAAACCCCATTTTACTTCGATAATTCCTTGATCTCAACCTCTGGTAAAAGAACTTTATGAACCTTTTCTACTAATTTTTCCTTCGATAAACTAAATTGAAGACTTTGCTTAATATTTGAAGAAGAGGAACCGATTTTTACCTGATAAACCCCTCCTTCGGCAATCCAGGAACTTGATTTTGAATCAAAGGAAGCCAAATCTTCTAAGTGAATTGGGAAAACTAAGGTTTGAGATTCCCCTGGATTAAGAAGTTTCGTTTTTCCAAAACCCTTTAGTTCTTCAACCGGTTTAGCCAATGATTTTCCTGGAGCGGAGAGATAAAGTTGAACGACCTCCTTTCCCGGTATTTTTCCAGTATTCGTGATCGTAATACTTGCCTGGAAATTCTTTCCAAATAGGGGATCACTTATTTTTGGATCTGAATAGCTAAATTGAGTATAAGATAATCCATATCCGAATTCATAGGCTGGCTTTACTTGGAACGTTGAATAATACCGATATCCGACGTAAATTCCTTCATCATAACTGACCTCGGCAGGCATTGAAATCATCCCAAACATTCCTTTTGTTGCCTTATCCTTAAATTCCTTGCCTGGAAAATTTTGCGAGGGAACATCCTTATAGTCCATTGGAAATGTTGTGGCTAATTTACCGGAAGGATTTACCTTTCCACTTAATACATCGGTAATAGCATTCCCAGCTTCTAGACCGGGTTGCCATGCTAATAAGATTCCATCTGCTTCGTTGACCCAGGATTGAGTTTCAATAACCCCCGCAATATTGAGAACAATGATTAATTTTTTTCCTTGAGCATGAAATGCAATTGAAAGATTATGAATGAGATTCTTCTCTTCCTTGGATAAATAATAATCCCCATCTAATTTACGATCCGCACCTTCCCCCGAATTTCTTCCGATGGTAAATATGGCCAAATCATTATCCTTTGCCATTTTTTCAATAATATTTTGGGGTATATTCATTTCCGGTATAGGAGCCTGGATATCAAAGAAAAATCGAGGTTTAGGTCTCTTCAATTTAGCCTCCTTTATATAAGATTCATAGGCACCACCTAATTCTGCATTTAGACCAAAACCTCCATTGCGGATTCCCTCTGCTAAGGATATAGTATAGGCCTTATTAACATCTCCACTTCCAGTCCCTCCAGCAATGATATCATAGGATGTATTTCCAAAAAGAGCTATTTTGGCTTGAGTGGATAAGGGTAAGGATTGGGATTCATTTCTTAATAAAATCATACCTTCCGATGCAGCCATTCTAGAGACCGAGGCATGTTCCTTCAGGTCCGGTTTATTAGAGAAACTATAATTCTTAAATGCAGGAGATAATTCAATGATTCTCAAGACTCGATCCACATTTTCATCAATAACTTGAACCGAAAGTGAATCATGGGCTATCGCGGATAAAATTGCTTTTGTCTGATTAGGAGTTCCAGGCATTAATAAGTCATTCCCCGCTTTCATTTGACTAATAGGATTTTTTCCTCCAAACCAATCGGTCATCACTAATCCTTTGAATCCCCATTCCTTTCGTAAGATGGTGGTTAATAAATCATAACTTTCAGAGGTATAAGTGCCATTTAAATAATTATAGGAACTCATAACAGTCCAGGGTTGCGATTTTTTCACGGCAATTTCAAATCCTTTAAGATAAATCTCTCTCAAGGCCCTTTCGCTTACTAGGGTATTCACTGTATTTCTATGGGTTTCCTGATTATTGGCAGCAAAATGCTTAATGGAGGTCCCAACCCCTTGGGACTGAATCCCATTGACCAATGCTGCGGTTATGGATCCAGCAATTAATGGATCTTCTGAAAAATATTCAAAATTTCTTCCACCTAAGGGGTTCCTATGAATATTGAGGGCTGGAGCTAATATGATATCGATTCCATATTCATGGATTTCATTTCCAAAGCTAGCCCCTACTTGATGAACTAAATTGGTATCCCAGGTGGATGCTAATAAGGTCGCAATGGGGTAAGCCGTCGCAAAATAGGATCGTGAACTATCTTTATTACGATAGGGGGAAATTCTTACTCCTGCTGGCCCATCTGAAAGTACCATGGAAGGAATTCCAAGTCTGGGAATTGAATAAGTCGTACCCGCAGCTCCTGGTACTTTATCCTGAGTGAGACCTATGGTAGGACCGCTTGGATTGGCCCCTCCCATATGAAATCCATTTCCAACCAAAAGCTTTACCTTTTCTTCCAAAGTCATGGACGAAATGATTTCCTTTCTAGAATTCTTTCCTAACTGGGGTAGGCTCGGATTTTGGGCCATGGTCGTATTAAAAAGGAATAATAGGACCAAGGACTTAATTAGGGATCGCATAATGATTGGTTTAGTATGGAAAACTAATAAATTTTTAGTTAAGGATATTAGTTTAATTGGGTAAAATTCAAAAAACTAACTATATAATTCCGTCATAACCCCAAAATGATCTGAAGGGTATACCTTAAACATCGGATCGGCTTTATTGAGAACAATACAGGAATTCCTAAAGGAACCTGGAGGAAATCCTTTTGAAAGAATATAATCTACCGCTATATTTTTTCCCTGAAGTTGAGCTTCTAATAAAGTATTTCTGGATTCTAATCCGATATCGCTAGGATCAGTATCCCTTAATTGATTTTTATGAAGGAATTCATGGAAATCAATGGAAGTAATTTCTGTATTGAAATCCCCTAAGATCAGACTTGGGTTTTCTGGATAGGCTGAAAGAATCTTTCCTAAATAGTCAAACTGACTTTTTTTGAATAAAGATGGCTTCGATAGATGGGTCAAATGGGTATTCAGGATTCGAATATTTAAAGAATTGGGAATAGAAATTTCCAAATCGAGTACCTTCCGATCAGGGTCTTCCGGATGAGGAGGAAGTTCCCATTCTCTAGATTCAAGGATTGGGAAGGTCGTTAAAATACCTAAGCCGGAATCACTTTCTACCCATTTATCATTAAATAACCTCATTTTTTTCCTCCCTGGAAGAAAATGGAAATTCATTCCTAATTCTTGGGAAAGAAATTCAAGGGTATTTACCTTTCCCTCTTCGGATGCAAAACATTCCTGAAGGCCTATTATCCCGGGATTTAAAGATTGTAATTCCTGGGCCATCCATTTTATCCGATGGGGATAATCTCCATCACATTTCCAAGTATTAAGGCTAATGATTCGTATAGGATTCATGAAAATTATTTTTAAAAAATAATGTAGAGCCGTTTTATCTTTCTTAAAATTGAAAAAAGAAAACCTGATTTTATGATCTATTTTGATAATTATCCTATACAGAAGGAGGAAAATCACGGCCTATTAACGGAGGCGCCAAATATTCATCCAAGTTGTAAGATTAAGGATAGTTATTTGGGTTCCTATACCGCCTTAGGACCTCAAACCTATTTAATAGAATCCAGTTTTGGGGATTATAGTTATACTGCTGGCAATGTCCAGATAATTTATACCGAGCTGGGCAAATTTTGCTCCATTGCCAATAGTGTTCGCATCAATCCAGGAAATCATCCTCAATGGAGGGTAACTCAGCATCATATGACCTATCGAAGATTTCAATATGGTTTTGGTGAAAAGGATGATGATGAATTTTTTAATTGGAGAAGAGAACATTCTTGCCATATTGGACATGATGTTTGGATTGGTCATGGGGCTGTTATTATGCCCGGAGTAAAAATTGGAACTGGGGCTATTATTGGCTCGGGGGCCATTGTAACCAAGGATGTAGGGCCCTACGAAATTGCGGTTGGGGTCCCAGCTAAGGTGATTAAAAAAAGATTTGATGAAAAAACGATTGATGGAATCTTAAAATCTGAATGGTGGAATTGGGATAGAGCTACCCTTGAAAAGAATTTTGAGCAATTTCTATCGGTTGATGACTTCTTAAAAAAGTTCGGTCATTAAATCAATTTATTTTCTGGACTTTTAGAAAATAGTTCTTTCCAGGAATATATTTTATTGTCTACCAGCGGTTTTGCCCAAAAGGATATCCAGAAAAGAAAAAATAAGGGAATATAAAGAAAGGTCAGACCCCATTTTAATCCCCCTTGATCGCCAATCCAACCAATTAAAAAAGGAATTAAGGCTCCGCCAAATATTCCTGAGCAGAGGATTCCAGAAAATGAGCCATGATATTGCGATACAGAGTTCAAAGCTAAAGAAAAGACTAGGGAAAAAATTAAGGATATACAGAATCCGCATAAGGGAAAAGCCCAAAGCGAAATGGATTTAGAACCCCATAGAGCTAGGCTTAAACAAAGGATCGCAAAAATACAGGATATCTTTAGGGCTTTTTTGGCATCGATTAATTTTAATAGGGCCAATCCCAATAAACATCCAATGGCCATAGTTCCCCAAAACCAAGAAATCGCATGGGCTCCTTCATTCTCAGGGTTAAATCCATAATAAACCTTTAGGAATTTACTCATCCAATCCGCTAATCCTTGTTCAGTTCCTACATAGGCCATAATTCCTAGGAAATAAATCCATACCTGAGAATCCTTTAATAAATCTTGATAGGATTTTAATGGTCCGGACTTTTCTTCTTCCTTTAATTCAAGGCTAGGAAATTTTAATAAGAAGATTAGTATCAAAACCCCTATAAAAAGTAAGCTAAATATCCAATACATCGATACCCAAGGAAGATTAATGGGGGATAATTTTCTGAGGGCCAACAACCCGTTTGAAGTGGAAGATTTTTCTGAAAATTGACCCATTAAAAAAACATAAAATAAGGGGCTGATAAAGGAAGCCAAGCCAAAGACCCCTTGACCAAAAATGGAATAAAATGCAAAATTTTCTTCCCCACCAGCTACCCTCATTAGGGGATTGATGATGACTTGGAGCATCGCCATCCCCATCCCCACCACGAAAAGAGAGGCTATAGCCATCCCATAAATGGGAAAAAGTGAAAAGCTAAATACCCCAATAAAGTTTAATGAAAAAGCCAAAATCATGGAGGTTTTACCCCCATACTTTTCAATTAATATTCCAGCAGGTATAGACATAATTCCATAGGCCAGAAAGAATGAAAAAGGAAGGAATGCTGCTAGGGTTAAACTGATATGATAGGATTCGATAATAGCAGGCATTATTGGCCCAAGAATATTGGTCACGAAGGAGATGACAAACCAGATGAAGAGGATCAGGATGACAATAATTCTATTTTTGCCCATGCTGTCCCAAGATTAAAGTAGAAGCTCCAATAAATCCAGCTTTATTTCCCCATTCAGCCCTTTCTATTTGTACAAATTCAGAAGTTTCCTTCATGGAAATCGCCAGCGTTCTTTTTCTAATTTGGGAAATATAAAAATCTCCAGATTCAGAAATTCCTCCGCCGATGATAATTTTTTGGGGGCTCAAGATATTGATAAGGCTTGCTAGTCCATGACTTAAATATTGAAAATGACTTTCAAAGGATTCCAGGGCTTCTTTTTCACCTTCTAAGTATCGGCTCACCATAAATTTACCGTCCAGGAAAAACTCCTCTTGAGGATTCCCCTTTCGACCTCGATAATCCTTGATTAAGGCAGGGACCGAAGCAAGAATTTCTAAGCAGCCTTTGGATCCGCAATTACAGGTGGGGCCATTTAAATTAACCGATAAATGACCAAATTCAGTTCCCCGATTACGATATCCCCCATATAATTTTCTATCAATGACCATAGCTCCCCCAATACCTGTCCCAACCGTAAGGAATAATAGATCTTTTAAGCTCTTATCTTTCCCAAATTCCAATTCCGCCAATGCCATTACATTTGCATCATTCTCCAAATACACGGGGAGGCCGAATTCTTTTTCTAAAATTTCTCCTGGATTCGTTCCATTTAATTCAGGAATATTTTCAGAGCCCATGACGAATCCTCGATCGACAATTCCAGGAATCCCAATCCCAATTCCTTCTAATCCTAAATGATGAGTATGGGAGAATAATATGGACTCTTGGACGGCAAAACGTATTCTATTCAAAATAGATTCACCATTCTTTTCAATTCGAGTTGGGATTATATTTTCATATAAAATTTCTCCGGATTGATTCACGATCCCGAATTTTATGGCAGTCCCCCCTAAATCAATTCCTAAAGCATTGAGTTTATTCATGAATATCTACTTTAATCTAATATTTCAGGGCTCAAAAAAACCTGAATTTTCGGATGCAACCACAAGAAGCTTGAAGGATTTTGAGTATTGATGGTAGGATTCAATAGTTTATGGGCAATTTCTTTTTTGGGTTTACCCTGAACAATTAAAATAATTCTCTTGGCGTTCAGTAGATCGGCCATTCCTAAACTTATTCCAAATTTCGGCTTTTCTCCCATGTTTTGAATCATGGCATGTTCCATGGTGGAAGGGGCTAATATGGCTCGATGAATCGTAGGCGATAAATCATGATTAGGCTCATTCATGGCTAAATGTCCATTCGCTCCAATCCCTAAAATACAAAGGTCGATTGGCCCTTCATGATTCAAATAATCCTGAACCTTATGAATAGATTTTTCAATCTCCGAATCTTTACCGGAATACCCAATATATTGAGAAGGATTTAAGCCTAATGGTTCGATTAGATTTTTTCTCAAATACATTTCACACGAATCGGGATGATCTAATTCCATATCCCCCCATTCATCTAATTTGATCATTCGAATCCCAGAAGGGTTTATTTTCTTATCCTGATAAAATTCCACCAGGATCTGATAGGCTCTTTTGGGTGAATTTCCGGTAGCAGGACAGATTAATAAATTAGGTTTTTCATTTATTTCCTGGACAATAATTTCCGCTACAGTTTTGCTCAGATTCTCAAAGGAATCAAAAGATTTAATTTCCATTATTATAAGGTCAATTCTCCCCAGCCTTCCCGATAGGTTCTTTTAATAAATTGGTTTGCCGGTTCAAAATTGGTAATCTTCATATTTTCCCCATCCCAAGTAAATGGAATATATCGTCCATGGAATTCTAAGCCTTCCATTTCTCCATATACCGGATCTTTTCGTTTTACTTTTTCTTGAAGAGCAAAACTTCTTAAAAGTAGATTTCCCATTAGGACTGTTTCGGTAAGAGGTCCTGCATATCCCTCAAAAGGGGAATCTACCTCCATTTTTCCATATCCGGCTATGGAAGCATCTACCCATTGCCACCAATGTCCATCCATACCTCCTGGAACTCTTGGATATTTTTCAGGAATTTTTATATCCTTATTTTTGGATAAGGGTAATAAACGTGGGTGGGAACCGCCCCATCCACAGGATGCTTTTCCTTTGGTTCCAATAAATAGGGTACAACCTTCAAAATCTTTTTCCTCAGGGATATCACCCAATACCTCATTTAAATTAAGATTAGAATCTAAATCAAAGGGACGTTCGGGGATTATTCCCCCATCCATCCAATAAAGATCCAATTCCTTACCATTCTTTAAGGTATACTTAAATCGAATTGAACTAGAAACCGGTCCACTTTCCGGATAAATTCCTTCTTTAAAAATACCGGAATAAACCGTGCTAGCACTTCCCGAAACTTCTGTAGGATATCCTAATTCCAATAATTTAAAGGGGGGGCCCATAATATGGCAGCCCATATCCCCTAAAGCCCCAGTTCCAAATCTCCACCATCCTCTCCAATTAAAGGGCACTAGATTATCGATATAATCCGTTTTTTCCGCAGTTCCAAGCCATAAGTCCCAATTCAATTCCTTTGGTATGATTGGATTGGATTTTGGCCAGGAGATTCCTTGAGGCCATACAGGTCGATCGGTCCAACAATATACTTTTTCTATATCTCCAATTAAACCCGCCTCAAACCATTCCCTTAAGGTCCTCATTCCATCACAGGATGCCCCCTGATCTCCCATCTGGGTTACCACCTTATATTTAGCGGCCGCTTTAGTTAAAACTCGAGCTTCATAAATATCATGGGTTAATGGCTTTTGAAGGTAAAGATGCTTTTTTAATTGCATGGCCGATAAGCCAACTATCGCATGATTATGATCCGGAATGGCTACGGTAACGGCATCAAAATTTTTATGTTCCTTTTCAAAAAGTTCTCGCCAATCATGATAAAATGGAGCTTTTGGGAATTCTTTTCTTCTTGGGGCCGCCATTCTATCATCGACGTCACATAAAAAGGAAATGACCGCATTCTTTTTAGGTGAATTCGCAAAATGATGAATATCATTTTCGGCTTCCCCTCCGCAACCAATGGCGGCTATATAAAGCTTATCACTTGGAGCCACATGGCCACGACCTAGTACATGTCGAGGAATGATATAAATTCCTGCCGAGAGTACCGCTGAATTTTTTAGAAATTTTTTTCGATCCATGATTATTTCGATTTAGGATAAAGAGGCTTAACCAAGACTTCTTTAAAAAAAACCACATCCTGATCTCCATGGTTTTGGAGTCCTATATAACCTTTTTCTGGCCTTCTTCCTCGGAATGGTTCAAAATCAAATTTGCGATCAGGAACTGGATCACCTTCTTTATAGTCAGTAACTTTTTCTCCATTGATATAAACTAGGGTATGGGGTCCATCAAGGGTAATTTCCATGACATTCCATTCTGGACCCGGTTTTCCAGGTTTAGCCATAGGTTTCGTAAGTGAATAAAGGGTGCCCGTAACATGGTAATCATCTTCTTTGGAGGTCTCTGGATGATTATCGATTTGAACCTCATATCCATAATGAACGGGCATCCATTCTTCCCTGGGTTCAATTGGAATTCGAATAAATACCCCGGAATTGCTATTAAAATCTCTCATTTTATAAACAATTCGAATCTTGCAATTCCCAAATTTCTCCCCTGTATAATATAATAAACCCATTCCCCCTTGTCCATGGGCCAATCCATTTTCAAGGATCATGGACCCGGGTCCCACATGTTTCCAGCCTTTTAAGTCTTTACCATCGAAGAGCACCCTCCATCCTTTATGGGAAATGGAAACGGAATCAAGATTTGATTTGGATTGAGCCATTATCTGGAATCCAAGCAAGAGAACTAAGGCAAAGGTTTGTACAATAAAAATTAAAGGAGATTTCATAGATTAGGAATTGATTGGGTTATACTAAACTAATTTAACGATTTTCCAATTGAAATTCCTATCTCCGATAATCAGGAAAAAAATCTTTAAATTAGAAAGTGAATACAATAAACCTAATTCAAGAGCTTATTCGAACCCGGGATCAAACCCTTCCTTTTTTCGACCTTTCCAAGGAGGATTTAAAAAAAACTTATTCTCTTGGAAAATGGGATATTAAGCTGATCTTGGTTCATATTGCGGATTCTGAAAGTGTTTTCCATGAAAGAATCAAGCGGATTGTATCCGATTCAAAACAAATCATTTGGGGCTTTGACCAGGACCTTTGGTCTTCTCAATTGGATTATGAAAATTTTCCAATTAGCCTAAGTAAAGAATTATATCATGCCAATCGAAATTCGGTAATTTATTTTGCTGAGAAATATTATGCCAATTCGGATAAAATCCAGTTTATCCATAGTGAATCTGGTCTAAAATGCTTGAAGGATATCTTTGATTATTTTCCCTTTCATAATCAAACCCATTTAAATCAAATTCAGTCAGCTTTGAATTCCCATTAAATATTAAACCGAATTAGGGTTAAAACTCTTCGTTTTTATTTAACGAATTAATTGTTGAAAGACCGGAAAAAGTTCCTTTTCCATGATGCCATGATCCAAAACGCTTGGATGATTAGAGCAACCCCTTGGTTTCATCGATTTGAAAAAATATAAACTCAAAGGGTTCTTCTTTGAAAAATCATGAGCCATGGATTTTTGGATGGCCTTTAGACAATTTTCTAATATTATCTTGGAGGTTGGACTAACCATTGGACTTGATAATAAGATAATTTTGGCCTTAGGATATTTAGTTTGTATTAAGCGGATAAACCGAATATAATGAGAAATGAATAGGCTCGAATCAAATGGAGCTCTGTATTGCTTATGATCTCCTTCACTTAAATCGTTGGTTCCTAAAGCTATACTCACAATCGTTGGATTGTATTTTTTAAAATCCCAATACCGATGGCTAGTATCCAGGAGGTCCCTTTTCTCATAAACTTGGGGTAGGGTAGGGCCTTCAGAATTCCATTCTCGATAAATACCATAGCCGCTAACACTCGATAGGAAATAATTCATATGAAGGGCTCGAGCAAGTCTGGGTCCATAGGCATAATATGCATTATGATGATCAGAATATTGACCCTGATTACAATTCATTTCAGACTGATCTGAAGCCGCTCCGCAGGTAATACTATTTCCTATAAATTCAATAATGGGACGAATAGGTTCCTTCAGTGCTTTTAATGCTAAACCTTTAATCTTTTCAATAAATATAGGGCCTGTTTGTGCCTCCGTAGTTTTATAGACCCAAACCCGATGAAATCCATTGGTTTTGGCTTCAATAGAGATAGGTTCCCCATTTTTCGTAAAAGCAAAAATTCTTTGAGGATTTTTGCCGTCAATTGAAATTTGCAAATATCCGGGGGTATTAAATTGAAGAGAACTGGTATATAATAAACAGGATCTTCCTTTAAATTGAAATCCAAAATGAGAGGCAGATCCAATTAATTCCAAATAGGGCTTGAAAATATAATCCGTTCGGCCAAAGGATGGTAGGTCCTTCCCCATAAGGACCGATGGAGCTTGGGAAAAAGCCATCCCGGAATACCCATTCAAAAGAATAAGC
>Ga0075019_10002175_pt1 | contig 11176 bp, 11 predicted proteins | sample ColStrG_CSR_2013_FD_71473 | JGI IMG/M metagenome (GOLD analysis project Ga0075019, IMG submission 71473) | Freshwater sediment microbial communities in response to fracking from Pennsylvania, USA - Cold Stream Run_MetaG_CSR_2013 | ecosystem: Environmental > Aquatic > Freshwater > Creek >...
CCTGCGCCTGCAGGACTACCGCGACATCGACGATGGCCCATTCGACGCGATCTGTTCGATTGAAATGTTCGAGGCAGTGGGTCAGGCTTACTGGCCTGCGTACTTTTCGGCCCTGGCACGTCAACTCAAGCCCGGCGGCAGCGCCTGTGTGCAAACCATCGTCATCGCCGACGAGCTGTTCGCGCGCTACATCGCGTCCACTGACTTCATTCAGCAATACATATTCCCGGGCGGCTGTCTGCCGTCGCCGCGCGAGTTTCATCGCGCTGCGCGGGCCGCGGGCCTGGAAGTGGTGCAGTCGCACGCGTTTGGACTGGATTACGCCGAAACGCTGCGACGCTGGCGCCAGGCCTTTTTGGCGCAGCACGATGCGGTACGCGCGCTCGGCTTCCCGCCGCAATTTCTGCGTACCTGGGAGTTCTACCTGGCGTACTGCGAGGCGGCGTTCGAAGAGAGAAACACCGATGTCATCCAATACACCCTGCGAAGGCTCCCATGAAACGCACCCTGTTGTCCGCGCTGCACTGCAGCGCCGCTTGCCTCGCGCTGCTTTTGTGCGGCTGCGGTGCGCAAAGTCTGGCACCTTACGCAGACCAGAAGCCGGCACTCGACCTGCGCGCATATTTCAATGGCACGCTGGACGCGTACGGCCTGTTCACTGACCGATCGGGCCAGGTTGTCAAACGCTTTGAAGTGCTGCTCGCCTGCCACTGGGAAGGCAACGAAGGAACGCTGGACGAAAGCTTTCGCTACGCCGACGGCACGACGCAAAAACGTGTCTGGCACCTGACACGCCAGGACGACAAGCATTACCTGGGGCGCGCCGACGACGTTGACGGCGTGGCCCTGGGCGAACTCAGCGGCAATACCCTGCACTGGAATTACAGCCTGCTGCTACCGGTGGACGGCAGCATTTACCGCGTGCAATTTGACGACTGGATGTATTTGATGAACGACAAGGTCATGCTCAACAAGGCCAGTATGTCGAAGTGGGGCGTGCACCTGGGCGACGTGACCCTGTCATTTGCCAAGCACTAGGCATGGCGCTGTTTTCACCCCTCAATCCGCGCCTGACCGATTGGCGCGGCAAGACCGTCTGGATCGTCGGCGCCAGCAGCGGCATAGGGCGCGCGACTGCGGCGGCGCTGCACGCGCGTGGCGCGCGCGTCGTCGTCTCGGGCCGCGGACTGGACGCGCTGCAGGCGTTCACGCAGGCGCATCCCGGCGCCGTCGCGCTGCCCTTGGACGTCACGGATGGCGCCGCAGTGGCAGACGCGGCACGCGCGGTACTGGCGCTGGGCCCGCTGGACTGCGTGCTGTACTGCGCCGGGCATTACCAGGCCATGCGCGGCTTCGCGCTGGATCTGGAGCAGATGCAACGCCATCTGGACGTGAACTACCGGGGCGCTTTGTACCTGCTCGCCGCCCTGGTTCCGGCAATGCTTGGCCAGGGCAGCGGACACATCAGTCTGGTGGGCAGTGTCGCAGGCTACCGCGGACTTCCCAACAGCCTCGCATACGGCCCGACCAAGGCCGCGCTGATCAACCTGGCCGAGTCGCTGTATCTGGATTTACGCCCCCGCGGAATCGGGGTCTCGCTGATCAGCCCGGGTTTTGTGGCGACGCCCCTGACCGCCGGCAATACCTTCGCCATGCCCGCGCTGATCACGCCGGAACAAGCCGCACAAGCCATTCTCCAAGGCTGGTCGCAGGGGCGCTTTGAACTGCACTTCCCGCGGCGCTTCACCCTCGCCATGCAGGCCTTGCGCCTGCTGCCCAACCGCGTTTACTTCCAACTGCTAAAACGCGTGGCCGCATGACAAACCACCCCCGCGACGACCGCGTGGAATCACGCACCCTGCAGTCCGCAGTGGACAGGGCAGTGAAATATTTTGAAACAATTACTCCCGATTCAATTGCAGCACTGGGCGAAATCTATTCGGAAAACTGTGCGTTCAAGGACCCTTTCAACGCCGTATCCGGCCTTGCCGCGATCCAGGCGATCTTCTCCCACATGTTTGTGCAGCTGGACCAACCGCGCTTTGTCGTGCGCGAGCGCGTGCTGCAGGGCGATCAGGCATTCCTGACCTGGGAGTTTCATTTTTACTTTCGCCGCTTCCAGCGCGGCCAGGCGCAATGCATTCTGGGCGCCTCGCACCTGCGCTTCGCCGGTGACGGACGCATCGCGCTGCACCGCGACTATTGGGACGCAGCCGAAGAGTTGTACGAGAAATTGCCGCTGCTGGGCGGCTTGATGCGCGCTCTGAAAGCGCAGGCCAGGGGCTGATCAGGGCTGCGCCGCGCTCTGGCGTGGCGCTCAGGCGCTGTTCAACTGGCTTGGGGGAAACTGGCTGGCCTGGAAGTCGCCGTGGCGACGCGGCTCGCACCAGGCGCGCAGGGTTTGAAAAATATTGCGGCAGCCGCTGCAGCGGTAGGCACCCGTGGCCAGCAAGGCACCGTTGGGCGCGCGCTCAATCAGCCGTTGGTAACTTGTTGCCCCGCATTTGCAACATTTGTAGGCAGTTTTATATTGGACCATGGCCGAAACTGTAGGCCTGGCAGGCGCCGCCGGCCGCGGCAAAACGTAAGCCTATGTAAATCGGGCCGCGTCAGACCGGAACCGTGTCGGCAAAACTGGGGCGCTGCATCAGCTTGTCCAGCAGCTTCACCAGATTCGGGTGCTCGGCGCGCCAGGGCAGCTGGGGGAAACGGAAATCCAGATAGCCCAGAGCACAGCCGACGGCGATGTCGGCCAGGCTGAGGTGTATGCCAGCGCAAAAGGGCTTTTCGCCCAAGCCTTGGCTCATGGCCTTGAGCGAGTCGTCGACCTTGCGCATTTGCCGGTCAACCCAGGCCTGGCTGCGCTGCGCCTTGGTGCGGCCGGTCCAGATCATTTCCATGCGCGCCAGAATGGACGCGTCCAGTACGCCGTCGGCAAGCGCCTCCCAGGTTTTGATTTCGGCGCGTTCACGGCCCACGGCAGGAATCAGTTTGCCGACGGGCGACAAGGTGTCCAGGTATTCGACGATGACGCGCGAATCAAACAGCGCTTCGGCGCCTTCCATGATCAGCGTCGGGACCTTGCCCAGGGGGTTGGAGCTGGCGATGTTCGTTGCTGCGTCCCACACGTCCTCGACCACAAAAGAGTAGTCGAGTTTTTTCTCAGCCATGACGACGCGCACCTTGCGCACATAGGGACTGGAAAGGGAGCCAATGAGTTTCATGGGATAGACAGAGTTGATCCAGAACGATTCTATCCATAGGCCAGGCGCTTGGCGATGCGCGCACCCGCGCTGTGACGCACAACCTACAATTGACCCATGAACTTTTCTCCGATTTCAGCGCTTTCCCCCCTGGACGGTCGCTACGCCAACAAACTGAATGCATTGCGCCCGCTGTGCAGCGAACTGGGTTACATGCACCGCCGCGTCCAGGTGGAGGTCGCCTGGTTCATTGCCCTGAGCGATGCCGGTTTTGCCGAATTCAAGCCTTTAAGCGCAGGCGCCCGCACCTACCTGCTCGGTTTGGTGAAGAATTTTTCGCAGGCCGACGGCGAAGCCATCAAGGCGATTGAAAAAACCACCAACCACGACGTCAAGGCGGTCGAGTACTGGATCAAGTCGCGCTTTGAAGCGCGCCCCGAGTTGCTCAAGGCCGAAGAGTTCGTGCACTTTGCCTGCACCAGCGAAGACATCAACAACACCAGCCAGGCCTTGCAGCTGCGCAGTGCGCGCGACCTCGTCATCCTGCCCTTGCTCGACAAACTGCTGTTGCGCTTGCGCGACATGGCGCACGCGCACGCCGACGTCGCCATGCTGAGCCGCACCCACGGCCAGACTGCCAGCCCGACGACCGTCGGCAAAGAGATCGCCAACGTCGTGGTGCGCTTGCAAGGCGCGTGCGAACGCATCGCCAATGTGCGCATTCTGGCCAAAATGAACGGCGCCGTCGGCAACTACAACGCGCACCTGTCGGCCTGGCCGGAATTTGACTGGGAAGCCTTCAGCCGCCGCGTCGTCGAAACACCCGAGCCGCTCGGCCTGGGCCTGAGTTTTCAGGCGCACAGCACGCAAATCGAGCCGCACGACTACATGGCCGAAATGTTTGACGCCGTTGCGCGCAGCAACACCATCCTGATCGACCTGGCGCGCGACATCTGGTCCTATGTGTCGCTCGGTTATTTCAAGCAGAAGCTGCGCGCCGGCGAAGTCGGATCGTCCACCATGCCGCACAAGGTCAACCCGATCGACTTTGAAAACGCCGAAGGCAATCTGGGTCTGGCGAACGCCATGCTGCGCCACCTTTCGGACAAATTGCCGATCTCGCGCCTGCAGCGCGACCTGACCGACTCGACCGTGCTGCGCAATATGGGCGTCGCCCTGGGCTACGCGGCGCTGGCCTACCAATCGCTGCATACCGGTCTGGATAAGCTTGAGCTGAACGAGGCAGCGATTGCGCAGGACCTGGATCTGTCCTGGGAAGTGCTGGCCGAGCCGATTCAAACCGTCATGCGCCGCCACGGGCTGCCCAAGCCCTACGAACAGCTCAAGGCCTTTACCCGCGGTGAACCGATTACGCGCGCCATGATGCAGGGCTTTATTGCTGCGCTGCCGCTGCCGGAGGACGAGAAGCAGCGTTTGCTGGCGCTCACCCCCGCGACCTATACCGGCATGGCGGGCGCACTCGCGCGCCGCGTGTAGTGCTGGCATGGCACTGAAATCCACGGTCTACAAAGCGCAGCTGCAAATTGCCGACATTGACCACAGCTACTACGCCGACCACGCGCTGACGCTGGCGCGCCATCCCAGTGAAACCGACGAACGCATGATGGTGCGCCTGGTGGCGCTGGCGTTTCAGGCCTACACGCTGCAAAGTCTTTGCCAGGGCGACGGCAGCCTGGGCTTTGGCGCCGGCCTGTCCGATCCGGACGAACCCGACTTGTGGCTGCGCGATTACACCGGGCGCACGCGCCTGTGGGTCGAAGTCGGCCAACCCGAAGAAAAACCGCTGCTCAAGGCCTGTGGCAAAGCCGACGCCGTCGTGCTGTACTGCTTCCACCACGCCGCCGAGGTCTGGTGGAAAGGTATCGAAAACAAGCTCACGCGCGCGCAGAACCTGCAGGTGCTGCGGCTGCCGACGGCGTCCAGCCAGGCGCTGGTCGCGCTGGCCGAGCGCAGCATGCAATTACAGGCGACATTGCAGGATCAGGTGCTCAGCCTGGGCAACAGCAAAACCAGCGTCGATATCGAACTGCAGCGCTGGAAGTAGCGCGCGTCAGTGATCCGACACCGGCGGCGCGCTGCTGGCACGCTCGGCGTAGCGGTTAAACCGCCAGGCCGTGCCTTCCTGCGTGATGCGGCGCCAGCACGCGCGCTTTTCCACCGCCGACATTTGCGGCCAGAGTTGGACTTCCTGAAAGCTTCGGCCGCAGCCCTTGCATTGCGCGTCGCCCTGGCTGGTGGAGCAGATGGCTATGCAGGGTGTGTCCGGCGTCGTCTGGTACCAGGCCAGCCAGGCGTCGAGTGCCTTGGGCGGCATGGACGCAGCGTCGGCTTCGCTCTCGTGGTAGAACACCATCAGTGCGTAGACTTCAGCCAGTGCGCGCGTGGGCGCGGGCAGCACGACGCCGTCGGGCGATGGCTCGCGCTGGCGCCAGTAGTTAATGGCCGCCTCGAGGTCGGTGATGTGAATGCCTGCCATGCGGGTTGCGTCGGGAGCGGCATCATAGCCCGCGCACGCGCCCTGCGTCGGACGTGGCCATTGCCGGTCCGGAAACGGTCCGGCAATGCTATGCTGAAGGCCTATGAAACACCTTGCCAAATGGCTGCTGAACGCGGTCGCCCTGCTCGCCGTCTCGCAGCTGTACGCGGGCGTGCACGTGCAGAATTATTCTGCCGCGCTGGTCGCCGCGCTGGTCATCGGCCTACTCAATACGGTGGTGAGACCGGTGCTGGTCGTGCTCACGCTGCCGGTTACCGTGCTCACGCTGGGGCTGTTCCTGTTTGTCATCAACGCGCTCATGTTCTGGTGGGCGTCAGACCTCATCAGTGGCTTTCAGGTGCTCGGTTTCCAGGCCGCGCTGGTCGGCTCGCTACTCTATAGCCTGCTGGGACTGGTCATCCACTCAGCGCTGGACGGCATCTTCGCGCACCAGTAATTCGGTCTGGCGCGCACGCGTGTCCACAATCGACGCATCGATCAAATCGGCGCCGGGCTTGCGCGATACGTCCTGCGCTGCGCGAAACCGCGCCAGCGCTGCCGTGTAGTCGAGCTGCGCCAGATCGGCCTCGCCCTGCGCGCGTATGGCAGCGATATCGCGTCCCTGCGCTGCGCGCGCGCGCGCCAGCAACTGCCAGGCGGGCGCGTCGCGGCCGTGGTCGGCGAGCCATCCCAACAGATTTTGTGCGGCCGGGTCGGGACGCGCGCCGGCGAGCGCGACTTGGGCGCCCAACAGCACGCCGGCGCGGCCTGAATTTTCCAGGCCCTGCATCGAAACCGTAGCTGCAGCGACATCGCCGCGCGCCAAGGCCAGCTCGGCAGCCAGCAGGCGCGTCAGGCGCTGCGCGGCAGGATCGGCGCCGACCTGCGCGTTCAAGCGCTCCCACACGGTCTGCGCCAGTGCAAAGTCGGCGAGCTTGATCGCCGCCAGGCTCGCGCCGTACAACACGCCGACGTTTTGCGCCGGGTCCTTGGGGGCACTGCTGGCTTGCTGCTCCATGGCGCGCAGCGTATCGACGCCTCCGCTTGAGAGCACGCGTGCCCGCGCCGCCACCATGGCGTGCTCCAGCGTGGTGACGGGTACGACGGCGGCGCGCGGCGACTGGCGCACGCGCGCCTGCATGTCGGCGATGCGCTCGGTCGTCAGCGGGTGCGTGCGCAAATACGGATAACCCCCCGTATCGTTGAGGCCCACCGATTGCTGCAGTTTTTCAAACATGCTGACAAATCCCTGCGGCGCGAAGCCCGCCTGCGACATGACGCCAAAGCCGATGCGGTCGGCCTCGCGCTCCATGTCGCGCGAGTAATTTAGCTGCGCCTGCACCGCGGCCGCCTGGCTGCCGGCAATCACGGCGCTGGCGCCGTCGGGCGACTTGGCCGCCGCCAGCATGCCCATGACCATGGCGCCCAGAAGCCAGGGCTGCATGGCGCCTTGACGCGCCATATTGCGCGAGATGTGGCGCTGCGTCACGTGGCTCATTTCATGGCCGAGCACCGAGGCGAGTTCGTCGCGGCTGGTGACCAGTCCGATCAGCCCCAGATGCAGACCAAAATAGCCGCCGGGCAGGGCAAACGCGTTGACGCTGCGATCCCGGCCAATCAGGATTTGCCACGCGTACGCCTGGTCCAGTTGCTCGGGCAAATCGCCGCGCGCGCGCGACGCTGCCAGCAGGGGCTGCCAGATGCTGTCAACGTATTCGCTGATGATGGGGTCGTCGATGTAGTCCGGGTCGCGAAACAAGCTGCGCGCAATGCGGTCGCCAATTTTGCGTTCTGCGCCCGGCGCCAGATCGCTGCTGTCGCCCAGGTTGGGCAAGGCCGTGGACGCGCGCCCGCTGGCGTCGGCCTGCGGCTGCGCCGGCGTCACGCCCAATACCGCGAGCAACACGCCGGTCCATTGCGCAGCGCGTAGCAGGCGCCGGAGTTTGCAGCTTGGTGTCGGATTCACAGGCCCAATTTTGCACGCCCCGCGCCCGCGCTTGGCAAGTCCGGTCGGAGCGCGGCGTCAATGTCAGGTAAAGTTGTTGGCATGAGCACGCCCACCCAGCTTACCCATTTCGACGCGCACGGCCAGGCGCACATGGTCGACGTGGGCGCCAAGGAAGCGACGCAGCGCAGCGCCGTGGCGCAGGGCCGCATTGAAATGCTGGACAGCACGCTGGCGCTGATCCGCAATGGCAGCGCGAAAAAAGGCGACGTGCTGGGGGTGGCGCGCATCGCCGGCATTCAGGGCGCCAAACGCACCAGCGAGTTGATCCCCCTGTGCCACCCACTGGCGCTCACGCACCTGTCGCTGGAGCTCAGCCCGCAGGACGCAACCGCCGAGTTCCCCGCGCACGTGCTGTGCAGCGCCACGGCGCAGACCCTGGGCCCGACCGGCGTCGAAATGGAAGCGCTCACCGCCGTGCAAGTCGCGCTGCTGACGGTGTACGACATGTGCAAGGCGGTCGACCGTGGCATGACGATCACCGGCGTGCGACTGCTGGAAAAGCGCGGCGGCAAGTCCGGGCACTTTGTCGCGGAATAAGGCCTGGGCCGGCGCATGCGGCGCCGGTACACTGCGCGCATGCCGTCCTCCGGAATTCCCTCCCCCCACACCGTAGGCGACAGCGCGTGGCGCGTCGCCGCCATTGCACTCGCCGTGGCCATCGCGTTTTATGCGAGCCTGATGCAGTTGCCCGGCGTCGACTTTTGGCTGCAAGCCAAGATCGGCGGCATGGTGATGCAAAGCGGGCACATTCCGGACACGGTCATGTTCCCGTTCACCGAAATCGCCGACGAGCGCTTCAACGCGCACGAATGGCTCACGTCCATCCTGTTTCACTACACGCTGCAGTCCTGGGGCGAGCAGGGCATGGCGCTATTCACCGGCGCCCTGGGCGCGGGACTTTTCCTGCTGCTGTCGCTGATGGCGTATCCGCGCGCCGGCAACAGCCTGGGGCTTGCCTTGCTGACCGGGTTTCTGGCCCTGTGGGTGGAAAATTACCGCAACGTGCTGCGCCCTGAACTCGTGGTTTCGCTCCTCATGGCGCTGTATTGGGTGGTGCTGGAGAAATTCGCGCGCGCGCCGCGTCTATGGCACGCGCCGGCCGCCTTGCTGCTGGTCGTTTTATGGACCAATTCGCAAGGCTCGTTTGTTCTGGCCGTGTTCCTGCCGGCCATGTATTGCGCAGGTGCCGTGCTCGATCAGTTGCGTGCCGGCCAGGGCTGGCGCAGCGTGCTCCACGGCGCGAGTGTGCGCTTCGCCGGCATGACGGCGCTGGCGGCGTTGGGCGTTTGCATCAACCCTTTCGGCCTGGAGCTGGTGCGTTTTGCGTTTCAATTCGGCAAGGAAAACGACCTCAAGCCGCTGATCGGCGAATGGCACTCCACGCTGGATCCGATGATGCTCAAGGTGCGCGGTTTCTGGATCGCGCTGGCCGCCTGGGTGCTGGTGCTGGCGTGCCTGATCAAGACGCGCAAGGCGCTGCGTTCGGCCGACTGGCTGATCTTCGCGTTTTTTACGCTTCTGGCCGTCAAGGCCATACGCTTTCCGTTGTATCTGTGCTTCCTGGTTCCCCTGTACGTACCGCCGGCGCTGCTGACCATCTGGCCCGGCGCGCTCCCCGAGAAGGTCTGGCACCGCACGCTGAGTGCGGTGGCGACGCTGACCTTGCTGCTGTGTATCGCCTTCGGCAATGCCAACGGCTCCTACCCGTTCCTGGACCATACCGGAACCAAGCTGAGCCGCCCCATGGTCGAGACGCTGCGCAACCCGGCGTATGCGGGCAATGTGCTCAACAGCATGGAGCTCGGCAGCGAGCTGATTTACTGGGCCTACCCCAAACTGCGCCCGGCGATTGATTGCCGCCTGGACTCCTATGGCGTGGCGTACTACAAATTTATTTTCGCCCTGCCTTTTCTGCCCTCGGAGCTGGACGCCTTTGTCAAGCGCTACGACGTGAAATACATGCTGCTTTCCCATCTGATCTATACGCAGTTCAAGAACACGCCCGCGGGTCAATCGGGCCGCTGGAAAGTTATTCTGGTCGACGAGGAAGCGGCCTTTCTGGCGCGTACGGACTGAGCGCGTACCCTATGGTGCCCGCCCCTTTTCTGCAGCGCCCCCTGGGCTGGCTGGCTGGCTGCATGGGCCTGGTGCTGGCCTTTTACGTCGGCCTGGCGCCCGTGGTCTACAACGACGTCTGGCTGCAAATCAAGGTCGGCGAACTGATCGCGCAAACCGGCCATATCCCCGACACCCTGCTGTTTCCCTATACCGAAATTGCCGAAGCGCCGTTTCACGCGCACGAGTGGCTGGCGTCGCTATTCTTCTACGGCGTCGCGCACGCGTTTGGCGAGGCCGCGCTGCCGGTGCTGCTGGCGCTGCTCAGCGTCGCCGTGGCGCTGCTGCTGGCCTGCCTGGCGTACACGCGCAACGGCGGGCGTCTGGACTGGGCCCTGCTCTGTGCCCTGGCGGGACTTTGGGGCGAGAACTATCGCCATTGGCTGCGGCCGGAACTGCTGGGCATGCTGCTGTTGCTGGGCTACTGGCTGGCCGCGCAGCACGCCCTGCACAAGCGCAGCAGCCGCAGCCTGGCGCTGGCGTGGGCGCTGACAGCGCTGTGGGCCAATTGCCACGGCTCCTTTGTGCTGGCGCCTATTCTGGCCGGCGTTTACTGCGTGGGCGCGTGTGCACAAGGGCTGTGGCAGCGGCGCACGCAGCAAGACGCGCTCGCCGCCCAGTCCTGGGCGCTGGCACGCAGCGCCGGCTGGCTGCTGCTGGGGACAGCGGCGGCCAGCTTGCTCAACCCCTTTGGATGGCAGTTGCACGCCTTTGTATTGCAGTTCAGCACCGCCGACTATGTGCGCCAATACGTTCCCGAGTGGTACAGCACGCTGGGCTTGGGCGCCGCCACCGGGCGCGGCTTCTGGATCGGCATGGCGCTGGGACTGGCGACCTTGCTACGCCTGCTGGCCGACACGCTTGCGCGCCGCCGCTGTGTGACGGAATGGCTGGTGTTCCTGGCGTTTACGGCTTTGGGCGCCTATTCCGTCCGCTTCCTGGTGTACTTCGGTGTCGTCGCTGTATTTGTTTTTTCACGCCAGCGCACGGCGCAGCCACAGCGCAGCACAGTGCTGGGCTACAGCCTGGCCACTGCCGCTGCGGCGCTGAGTTTCGCGCTGGCGTTTCAGTTCGGCAATGCCTACGAAGCCACACCGCTGGTGCCACCCCCCAGCGCCAAGTTCACCCCCGGTCTGGTGGACGCCCTGGCCGATACGCGCCTGCACGGCAACGTGCTCAACAGCCTGGAGCTGGGCTCGGAACTGGTATACCGCGCCTACCCCCGGTTGCGGCCCTCGCTGGACTCGCGCATCGACTCCTACGGCCTGGACTACATCCTGTACCAGCGCGCACTGCTGACGCAGGACGCGCTGTTCAAGGAACATATCGCACGCTATGACGTTCGGTATATCT
>Ga0075019_10002176_pt1 | contig 11175 bp, 10 predicted proteins | sample ColStrG_CSR_2013_FD_71473 | JGI IMG/M metagenome (GOLD analysis project Ga0075019, IMG submission 71473) | Freshwater sediment microbial communities in response to fracking from Pennsylvania, USA - Cold Stream Run_MetaG_CSR_2013 | ecosystem: Environmental > Aquatic > Freshwater > Creek >...
CGTTTACGGTGGAGGTCGCCGATTCAGGCCGCCTGGCGCGTGTGCTCCAGCTGGTGAGCGCCCTGGCCGGCGTGCGCTCGGCACGGCGGCGCTAAGCGTGCCAACACGGCCGGTGCGCGGGCCTGGTAACCCGGCTGCGGGCCAGGCGCGGCCAGAGCAGCCCGGTGCGCGCTTAGTCCAGCGCCACGCTCGCAAGGGCGACGCCGCAGTACGCCGCCAGCGCCTCGACAACGATGGCGTGGTCTTCGCGTTGCGGCACGCCCGATACCGTGACCGCACCGACGCAGCCTACACCCCGCACACGAATCGGAAAGCTGCCGCCGTGCGTTGCAAAGTCGCGCAGCGAAACCCCGAGTTTTTCCACCAGGGAACCGCCGTCACGCTGGTAGCCAAGGCCCACGCTGTACGAGCTGTGCTGTAGCAACTCCACGGTATTGCGCTTGCGCCGCACCCAGTCGGCGTTGTTCGGGCTGGTGCCCGGCATGGCATAGAAAAAAACCGTTTCGCGCGCCAGGCGTACCTCGATACTGACGGCGACACCGCGCGCCTCGCACAGCGACTTGATGGACGTCCCCAGCGTCCACGCACTGCCTTCGTCGAATGCCGCGCAGACCAGGCGCTGTTCTTGTTCGGCCAGACGGGCCAGGTCGGATGCAAGCGTCATTGGGTTCCAAAGATACGGTCACCGGCGTCGCCCAGACCGGGCAGGATATAGCCGTGGTCGTTCAGTTCGCGGTCTATGGCCGCAGTGTAAATCGCAACATCCGGGTGTTCGCGGTACAGGGTGTTGATGCCCTCCGGGCAGGTCAACAGGCACAGGAACTTGATCGACTTGGGTCGGCATGCCTTGAGTCTGTGCACGGCCGCAGCCGCCGAATTGCCGGTGGCGAGCATGGGGTCCACGACCACGACGTCGCGCTCCTCCATCTGCCCGGGCATCTTGAAGTAGTACTCCACGGCCTGCAGCGTCGCCGGATCGCGGTACAGGCCGATATGGCCTACGCGCGCGCCCGGAACAACCGACAGCACGCCGTCCAGAATGCCGTTGCCGGCGCGCAGGATGGAAACGAAAACCAGCTTCTTGCCGTCTATCATGCGCCCGGTCATGCTTTCCAGCGGCGTCTCAATCGTCACGTCCTGCAGCGCCATGTCCCGGCACACCTCGTAAGCCATCAGGCTGCTGAGCTCATTCAGCAGGCGCCGGAAACTGTTCGTGCTGGCCTCTTTTTTGCGCATCAGCGTCAGCTTGTGCTGCACCAGGGGGTGCTCAATCAGGTGCACGCGTGCGCGCGCCTGCGGGTCAAGTGCAATCATCTGGCCTCCCAAAAGTACAATCTGACCCCAAGCGTAACGAATTTTCAAAGGATTTCGCGTGGCAGGACACAGCAAATGGGCCAATATTCAGCACCGCAAGGGCAGGCAGGACGAGAAGCGGGGCAAAATTTGGACGCGCATCATCCGCGAAATCACGGTGGCGGCGCGTGCGGGCGGCGCTGACCTGAGCGCCAATCCGCGGCTACGCCTGGCGGTGGAAAAGGCCAAGGCGGCAAACATGCCGGCCGACCGCATCAAGTACAACATCGACAAAGCCACCGGCAACGCCGAGGGTGTGAGTTACGAGGAAATCCGATACGAGGGCTATGGCATTGGCGGAGCCGCCATCGTCATCGACACCATGACCGACAACCGCGTGCGTACCGTGGCCGAAGTGCGCCACGCACTCAGCAAGCACGGCGGCAATATGGGGACCGAAGGTTCCGTGGTGTTTCAATTCCGGCATTGCGGACAGCTGATCTATGCACCCGGAACCAGCGAGGACCAGGTGATGGAAATCGCGCTCGACGCCGGCGCCGACGACGTGCTGCGCGACGACGACGGTGCGGTGGAGGTGCTGACCCCGGTGTCGGCCTTTGAGGCCGTCCAGGCGGCACTGCGCGCTGCAGGCTTGCAGGCCGAAGTCGCGGGCGTCACCATGCGGCCCGAGAATATGGTCGAACTGGCCGGAGACGACGCCGAGCGCATGCAGAAGCTGCTCGACATCCTGGAAGACCTGGACGACACGCAGGACGTTTTTCACAACGCAGCTTTGTAAAGCTACCCACCCTATGAAAATCCTGGTGATTGGCGCTGGCGGCCGCGAACACGCCCTGGCCTGGAAGCTGGCGCAGTCTGCGCGCGTGCAAATGGTGTACGTGGCGCCGGGCAATGGCGGCACGGCGCAGGACCCGCGCCTGAAGAACGTCCCCATCACGGACGTGCACGCATTGCGGGATTGGGCCGTCGCGAACAAGATCAGCCTGACCGTGGTGGGACCCGAAGGCCCACTGGCCGCCGGCGTGGTGGATATTTTCCGCGCGCAGGGCTTGCGCATTTTTGGCCCCACCCGGGCTGCGGCGCAACTGGAAAGCTCCAAGGCGTTTTCCAAAGACTTCATGCAACGCCACGGCATACCCACTGCGGCGTACGGCAGCTTTAGCGACGCGGCGCAGGCGCACGCATTCGTCGCAGAGAAGGGCGCGCCCATCGTCGTCAAGGCCGACGGGCTGGCAGCCGGCAAGGGTGTCGTCGTCGCCATGAGCGCGGACGAGGCGCACCAGGCAATCGATTACATGCTGCTCGACAATCGTCTGGGCGTGCACCACAACGCGGGTGGTGCGCGCGTCGTCATCGAAGAATTTTTGGCTGGCGAAGAGGCCAGTTTCATCGTGTTGTGCGACGGCAAAAACGTGCTGCCCCTGGCCAGCAGCCAGGATCACAAGCGCCTGCGTGACGGCGACCACGGACCCAACACCGGCGGCATGGGCGCGTATTCGCCAGCACCGGTGGTGACACCCGAAGTGCACGCCCGCGCCATGCGCGAAATCATTCTCCCGACGGTGCGCGGAATGGCGCGCGACGGCATTGCCTACACCGGCTTCTTGTACGCAGGCCTCATGATCGACAGCGCCGGTCATCCCAAGACGCTGGAATTCAATTGCCGCCTCGGCGACCCCGAGACGCAAGCCATTTTGCTGCGCCTGAAAAGCGATCTGGTCGAAGTCCTGCTGGCGGCAACCGACGAAACGCATGCCGCGCTGGACCAGCTGGAGCTGCATTGGGACCGGCGCACCGCGCTGGGCGTCGTCGTCGCGGCGGCTGGCTACCCCGAACAGCCGCGCGCGGGCGACGCCATCAGCGGTGTCGCGCGCGAGGAGGCCGACGCGGTCGTTTTCCACGCCGGCACGGTGTTGCAGGACGGTGTGCTGCGCAGCAGCGGGGGGCGTGTGCTTTGCGCCACCGCCTTGGGTGACAGCCCGCGCCAGGCGCAGCAGCGCGCCTACGAGGCGCTCAAGGACCTGCGCCTCGACGGCATGCAGTTTCGCAGCGATATTGGCTGGCGCGCCCTGCGTGCGCACGACGGCCGTGGCTGAGGCCTCAGCCTTGTCAACGGCGCAGGTGCGCAGCTACCTGCTGGACCTGCAGGAGCGCATCACGGCCGCGATTGCGGCGGTCGATGGCGGCGTCTTTTTGCACGACGCCTGGGAAAAAGCGGCAGACGAGCCGCTCCAAGGCCAGGGCATCACGCGCATTCTGGAGGACGGGGCCGTGTTTGAGCGCGCCGGCTGCGGCTTCTCGCACGTGCGCGGCGCGCGCCTGCCGCCCAGCGCCACGCAGCACCGGCCCGAACTCGCCGGTCAGCCCTTTGAGGCCATGGGCGTGTCCCTGGTGTTTCATCCGCGCAACCCCTACGTACCCACGGTGCACATGAACGTGCGCATGCTCAGTGCCAGTACCCAAGCCGGCGTGCCGGTGTGCTGGTTTGGCGGCGGCATGGATCTGACGCCGTATTACGGCTTTGAGGAAGACGCGGTGCATTTTCATCGCAGCTGCCAAAGCGCCCTGCAACCCTTTGGCGCCGACAAATACCCGCGATTCAAGGCCTGGTGCGATGACTATTTTTTCCTCAAGCACCGCAACGAGGCACGCGGTGTGGGCGGGGTGTTCTTTGACGATTTTTCCGAACTGGGCGATGTCGGCAGTTTCGCCATGGTGCGCGCCGTTGGCGACGCGTTCCTGGGTGCCTACCTGCCCATCGTGCAACGCCGCAGCGCGACGCCCTATGGCACGCGCGAACGCGCATTTCAGCTGTACCGCCGTGGGCGTTACGTCGAGTTCAACCTGGTGTGGGACCGTGGCACGCATTTCGGCCTGCAATCGGGTGGCCGCACCGAATCGATTCTTTTGTCGATGCCGCCGCAGGCCAGTTGGTCGTACCAGCAGGTACCAGCGCCCGACTCGCCCGAGGCCGCGTTGTACGCCCGTTTTCTGCCGCGCCGGGAATGGGTTTGACGCGCTCCCGCTTTGTGTTCAGCGGCTTCGCTGCCCGTTCGCTGGTTTTTGCGTGCAATGCACGTTATATTGCCTGACATAATTTTTACCTAGATACCTGATGACTACTGCTCCTGCCGCCGCCGCCCCTGCAAAAAAAGACACCCAAAAATTACAACGCGCCATCATCGATGGCCTGGAGGACGTGAAAGCGCAGGACATTGTGGTGTTTGATACCGAGCACCTGTCGGCGCTGTTCGAGCGCGTCATCATCGCCTCGGGAACGTCAAATCGTCAGACCAAGGCGCTCGCGTCCAGCGTGCGCGACGCGGTGCGCGACGCCGGTTTTCCCAAGCCGCGCATGGAAGGTGAAGCCAACGGCGAATGGATTATTGTGGACTGCGCCCAGGCTGTGGTGCACATCATGCAGCCCAACTTCCGCCAGTACTACCATCTGGAGGAGCTGTGGGGCGAGAAGCCCGTGCGCCTCAAGCTGGGTGCACCAAAGCCGGCCATTTCCGAGGCAGGACGCGCTGCGCAGGCAGCTGCGGCCAAGGACAAGTCGGCTAAAGAGAAGGCGCCACAAACGCTGAAGCGCTCGAACGCAGCCAAGAAGGGCGTTGCCGAGGCCTTCCCCTCGAAGGCGCAGGTGCGCAAGGCGCAGGCTGCTGTGGGCAAGCCGCGCACGCGCAGCGCGGCGGCCCAGCCGGCGCCCGCGCCCGCCAGGAAGACGCGTGCAGCCGTCCAGGCGCCGCGCGACGGCGCGCCCGCGGCAAAGAGCGCCGTGTCCAAAGCAGCGGCGCCCAAGGCCACGGCGGCCAAAAAAGTCGTGGTCGTGACTGCCGGCAAAGCGCCCGCCAAACGGGCTGCGTCGGCGGCGCGCAAGCCGGCGGCCCGTGCGCCCGCTGCCAAAAAGGCCGCGCCGCGCAAGGCCTGATCGTCCGTGCGTTTGACCATCGTTGCGGTAGGGCAGCGTGTACCTGACTGGGCGCAGACCGCCTGGCTGGATTACGCCAAGCGCTTTCCGCACGAAATCCGCGTGGAACTGAAGGCGGTCAAGACCGAAGCGCGCGCGTCCAAGTCGCTGGACACCCTGCTGGCTGCAGAACGCAGCCGCATTGAAGCGGCGATACCGCGCGGCTGCCGCGTGGTGGTGCTGGACGAGCGTGGCGACAGCCTGACTACGCTGGCCTTGGCGCAACGCCTGCAGGACTGGCAAGGCGCGGGCGGCGACGTCGCGCTGGTGCTGGGCGGCCCCGACGGGCTGGAGCCCGCGTTTCGCCAGGCGGCACACGAACGAATTCGCCTGTCGGATCTGACGCTGCCGCACGCCATGGCGCGCGTGTTGCTGATCGAACAGCTCTACCGCGCGTGGTCGGTCAACGCCAAGCACCCGTACCACCGCGAGTAAGCCGAACATGCCGCCTTTTGTCTACCTCGCGTCGCAAAGCCCGCGCCGCAGCCAGTTGCTGACGCAGATCGGTGTGCGCCATACGCTGTTGTTGCCCGATGCCAGCGAAGACGCCGAGTCGCTGGAACAAGTGCACGCCGGCGAGGCGCCCAAAAGCTATGTGCAGCGTGTGACGCGCCTGAAGTTGCAGGCTGCGCTCGAACGATTGCTTCAGCGCGGCCTGCCTCCGGCGCCGGTGCTGTGCGCCGACACCACGGTGGCGCTGGGGCGCGACATCCTGGGCAAGCCGCAGGACGCCGCGCACGCGGCCGCCATGTTGCGTGCGCTGTCCGGGCGCCAACACCGCGTGCTGACCGCCGTTGCGCTGGGGCAGGGCGGGCGCATCGTGCAGGCGTGCAGCGTCTCGCAGGTGCGCTTTGCCGCGCTCAGCGAGGCGCAGATTCAGGCGTACGTGGCGTCGGGCGAACCCATGGGCAAGGCCGGCGCGTACGCCGTGCAGGGCCTGGCGGCGGCGCACATTGTGCACATCAGTGGCAGTTACTCTGGCATCATGGGACTGCCACTGTGTGATACGGCGCAACTGCTCGAGGCCCTGAACTAACTCCATGCAACAGGACATTCTCATCAACTGGTCGCCGCAGGAAACGCGCGTTGCCGTGGTGGAACACGGTGCCGTGCAGGAGTTGCACGTGGAGCGCACGCTGGAGCGCGGGCTGGTCGGCAATGTGTACCTGGGGCGCGTGGCGCGCGTGCTTCCCGGAATGCAGAGCGCCTTCATCGACATCGGCCTGGAGCGTGCGGCGTTTTTACACGTGGCCGACGTCTGGCACGCGCCGCAGGACGGCGAGACCGTGAGCGCAGCGCGCCACGCGCAGGCGCTGATCCCGATCGAAAAGCAGGTTTTCGAGGGCCAGGCGCTGATGGTGCAGGTCATCAAGGACCCGATAGGCACCAAGGGCGCACGCCTGTCGACGCAAATCAGCATTGCCGGGCGCTTGCTGGTGTTCCTGCCGCAGGACGACCATATCGGCGTTTCGCAAAAAATTCCCGCTGCGCAGCGCGACGAATTGCGCACGCGCATGCAGCGCCTCGCCGGCGCCGACGGCGGCGGCTTCATCCTGCGTACCAATGGCGAAGACGCCAGCGACGCCGAACTTGCCGAAGACATCGCCTACCTGCGCAAGGCCTGGGGCCGCACGCGCACGGCTGCGCTGCAGCTGCCGCCCACCAGCCTGCTGCACCAGGACCTGAACCTGCTGCAGCGCGTATTGCGCGACCTGGTGTGCGACGTCACACAAACCATACGCGTCGATTCGCGCGAGCAGTTCGAAGCGCTCCAGGCCTTTGGCGCCGAGTTCATGCCCATGGCCGTGCAAAAGCTGCAACACTACAAAGGCGAGCGGCCGATTTTTGACCTGTACGCGGTAGACGAGGAAATCGCGCGCGCGCTCGGCCGGCGGGTGGAACTCAAGTCGGGTGGTTACCTCATCATTGACCAGACCGAGGCGCTGACCACGGTGGACGTGAATACGGGTGGCTACGTCGGCGCGCGCAATTTTGACGACACCATTTTCAAGACCAATCTGGAAGCAGCGCAGGCGATCGCTCGCCAGTTGCGCTTACGCAACCTGGGTGGAATCATCATCGTCGACTTCATCGACATGGTGCGTGAAGACCACCGTGACGCGGTGCTGTCGGAATTCCGCAAGCAGCTGGCGCGCGACCGCGTCAAAGCCACGGCGGGCGCTTTTTCGCAGCTGGGTTTGGTCGAAATGACGCGCAAACGCACGCGCGAGTCCCTGGCGCACATGCTGTGCGAACCCTGCGCCGTCTGCGCGGGCAAGGGCATGGTGAAAACCGCGCGCAGCGTGACCTACGACATTTTTCGCGAGATTTTGCGCGAGGCGCGCCAGTTCAATCCGCGCGAGTTCCGCGTGGTGGCTTCGCCCAAGGTGATCGAACTGTTCCTGGACGAGGAAAGCCAGCACCTCGCGGGCCTGAGCGAGTTCATCGGCAAGCGCGTGTCGCTGCAGAGCGAAGCGGCGATGGCGCAAGAACAGTACGACATCGTGCTCTTGTAGGCGAACGGGGAGTACATGGGATTGAAAATCGCGGTACTGAGTCGCAACTTTTCGGCCACGGGAGGCGGCGCAGAGCGCTATGCGATTGCGCTGGTCGAGCAGCTATCGGCGCGGCACGAGGTGCACGTTTTTGCGCAAACCGTCGCGCACCCGCTCGCGGGGGTGACCTACCACCGCATTGCCCAGCCCGTGCAGCGGCCGCGCTGGATCAACCAGCTCTGGTTTGCTTTTGCCACCTGGCGCCAGACGCGCACGGGCTTTGACATCGTGCACTCGCACGAAAACTCGTGGCACGGCAATGTGCAAACGCTGCATGTGCAGCCGGTGCGCGACGCGCTGTTTGCGCAGCGCCAGGGTTGGATGCGTGTCTTGCGCTGGGTCAAGGTCTGCACCAGCCCCCGCTTGCTGGCTTACATGGGCCTGGAGCGCGCGCGCCTGGCGCCGCGTGCGCGGCGTTGCGTGGTGCTCGCGTCGGAGCCCTTGCGCAGCATGCTGCATCGGGCCTACCCCGACGCCCAGGTGGAACTGCAGGTGGTCGCGCCCGGCGTTGCCATGCCGCCCCCCAGAGACACCGGCAGCAAGGTGGCGGCGCGCCGGGAGTTAGGTCTTCCGTGGGACGGCAATTGCCTGCTGTTTGTTGGCAACGACTTTGCCAAGAAGGGCTTGCCCGCCTTGCTGCAGGCGCTGCCCAAACTTCCGAGTTCCGTGTTTCTCGCCGTCGTCGGTAGCGGCGAGCAAAACCACAGCATGCGACAGCTGGTGGTGCGGCTGGGGCTGGAAGCGCGCGTGCAGTTTTTAGGCGCGCTGCGCAGCGTCAATCTGGCGTACTGCGCGGCGGACGCGCTGGTCCATCCCACGCTGCAGGACAGCTACGCCATGGTCGTGCTGGAGGCCATGGCGCACGGCTTGCCGGTACTCGTCAGTCCCGCCGCGTACTGTGGCATCAGCGCCGAATTGCAGCACGCGGTGAACGCCTGGCTGCTGCAGGATCCGCGTGACGCCAGCGAGATCGCGCAGGCGATTCAGACCGTGCTGGGCAACGCAGCGCTGGCACAGGCGCTGGGCCAAAACGCACGCGCGTTTGCCAGCGCACGCAGCTGGGCCAGCGTGGCGCAGCGCTACGAACACATTTATGCGCGCGTCGCGCCGCGCTATCGCCAGCGCTGGCTGGTTTTGGCGCACGCGTTCAATATGGACGGGCGTGCGGCCAGCCAGACGATCACCGACAAGTTGCCGCATCTGGAGCGCGCCGGCGTGGAAGTGGTTGTGCTCAGTGGCGTCACCGGCACACCCGACCGGCTCTACACGCACTATCGCCTCTGGCCCCTGGGTCCTGCGGGCATACGTTTTGAATTGCGCCATGTGCTGCGCATGCGTCTGGGCTCTGGCTGGCCTTACCGCGCCGTCATGCTGCCCGCAGCGCTGTTTCTGCTGCCATTTATGCTGCTGGAGAAGCTGCTGCGACCGGTGGAAAGCTCCTGGTCCTGGTACCTGAGCGCCTATCGCAAGGGGCGCAGCGTGCTGCGCCGCCAACACTTTGACCTGATTTATTCGACCGGCGGCGCGCTCGCTGCGCATATGGCGGGCGCAGCCTTGCAGCGTGCCACGGGCGTGCGCTGGCTGGCCGAAGTGCACGACCCGCTGGTCACGCCCGGGCGCGAAGTCGCCGGCGAATGGAACGCCCAGGAACGCCTGCAGGCACGCGTTGAGGCGACTATTTGCGCGCGCGCCGACGTGGCGATCTGGTTTACCGAGCAGGCTTTGGCCAGCGCGTTACGTCGCCATCCCGTGTTGGGTGCGCGCGGGCACGCTGTGCTGGCCGGCGTCGACCGCCCCACAGACGTGCTCGCGCCCTACCAGCCGGGAGCGCACTGCGTGCTCGGACATTTTGGTTCGCTGTCCAGTACCCGCAATCTGGTAGCGGTACTGCAGGCCATGGAGTCGCTGTTTGCGCGCCAGCCGCACGCACAGGCCGACTTGCGCCTGCACGTGTACGGCGGCCCCCTGGACGCGGTATCGGCGCAGGCGCTGCGTACCAGTCGCGTGCGCGCCTGCGTACAGCACTTTGGCCGGATCGAGACCGACCCTGTCACAGGGCAAAGCGGGCGCGCACAAATATTGCAACGCATGCGCAGCGCCGACGTACTACTGCTGCTGCACGGCAGTGACCCGATCTGTTCCGAATACATTCCATCCAAGCTGTACGAGTACCTGTGGATGCAGCGCCCCATACTGGCACTGGTGCACGCCAATCCGCAAATGCAGCGCCTGCTGCTGGCGCAGGGCCATAGGGTGGTGCAGACAGGTGCAGGCAGCGGCGGCGACGCGGCGGCACACGCCTTGGCCGAAGCCGAGGCCCTGGTGCAGGCGCTGGAGACGGTGTACCTGCAATGGCGCGCGGGTGGCTTGCCGGATCGTGCAGCGCACAGCCCGTACACGGTAGCTGCCGCCGTGCAGCGACTGTTGCAACTGGGCTCTCCCGCCTTGTCCCAGTCGGCGCCGGAGGAAGCGACGCATGCGGCTTGAGCAGGTGGTGGTGCGCATCGAAGGTGGCCTGGGAAACCAGCTGTTCCAGTACGCCGCGGCGCGTTCGCTCGCGGATCGGCTGGGTTGCGATCTGTGCCTGGATCTGCGTGGCCTGGACGTGACGCAAGGCCGGCCCTTTGAGCTAGATTTGTACGCCATACGCGCCCGGGTGGCAGACGCCGCGCTACTGCAGTCGCTGCCTGCTGCCCGGCCTTCGCGTGCCCGGCGTCTGCGCAGCGCCCTGGCGCTGGCCAGCCGTGGCCTGTTTCCCTACCCCGCGTTCTGGCCCCGCAGCTTTGCCTACGACGCGCGCTTTGCCAGCTTGGATGCGCCGGTCTACCTGGTGGGCTACTGGCAGTCCGAGCGCTATTTCGCCTGGAACCGGGCCCGCCTGATGCAGGACCTGCAGCCCAGGGCGCCGGTGCCGCCAGAACTTGCTGCCGCCAGCGCAGAAATTCCGGGCAATAGCGTGGGCCTGCACGTTCGTCGGGGCGATTACGTGAGCAACCCACAAGCAGCGCAGTTTCATGGCGTTTGCGACATGGCGTATTACCAGGCTGCGGTGCGCTTGCTCAAGGCCCGCCATCCCGACCTGCATGTCCTGGTTTTTTCCGACGACCTGCCGTGGGCGCGTGCGCACCTGCAAGTCGACGCGCCGCTGCAATTTGTCCAGGCGCAGGGGCCGCTCGCCGGGCCGGCTGACTTGCAACGCATGCGCCAGTGCCGGCACCACGTGATCGCCAACAGTTCCTTCAGCTGGTGGGGCGCGTGGCTGGCGCACAGCCCCCAGCAGCAGGTGTACGCGCCGGCGCGCTGGTTCGCCGACGCTGGCGTAGATACGCGCGACGT
>Ga0075019_10002178_pt1 | contig 11170 bp, 13 predicted proteins | sample ColStrG_CSR_2013_FD_71473 | JGI IMG/M metagenome (GOLD analysis project Ga0075019, IMG submission 71473) | Freshwater sediment microbial communities in response to fracking from Pennsylvania, USA - Cold Stream Run_MetaG_CSR_2013 | ecosystem: Environmental > Aquatic > Freshwater > Creek >...
GGAGCAAGCGTCTTCGCAAAGCTATAGCGCGTCGCTGGGCTATGCCCTGCTGATTGCCTTGCTTTTGTTGTTGGCGCTGCTGGGGCTCGGTTTCTATACCTTGCGAAGCGGACGCATGCGCGACCTGCCGTGGTGGAAGCAGGGCGGCGCGGATGCGCCAGCGACAGCCGCGGCGCAGGCCGTGCCGGCGAATCTCGCGGTACCCGAAGTTTCGGCGACGGCATCGACGGCGCAGGAGCCGCCGCAAAATACGGTGCTGGATCTGGAAATCGACGTGGACCTGGGTGCATCCATATTTTCTGGGCTGGATGCAAGCCCGTCGCCTGCTGTTCCGAGCGCGCTGCCAAAACCCGCCCCGGTACCGTCCTTGCCTGCATACGAAACGCCGTTGGCAAACAGCGCGCGTCCCCTGGTCAACACCAAGGAAATGCTGGATATCCGGCAGCAGGCCGAATTTTTCATGGCCCTGGGTCAGTACGAGGAAGCCATCAAGGTTCTGGAGACCAGTATTCACGCCAGTGACGCCGCCAACCCCCTGCTGTTTCTCGATCTGCTGAAAATTCTGCACACGCTCGGACGCCGTACCAGCTTTGAGTCGTACCGGGGTGAGTTCAATCTGCACTTTTCTGCCAACGTTCCGCCGTATGAACGCTTTTTGAACGAAGGGCAGGGGCTGGAAGCCTATGAGACCCTGTGCGCGCAACTGGTCGCCCTGTGGCCCTCGGGCGAGACCTTGCATTACATAGAGCACTGCCTGGTGCGCGCTTCGGACGCCACGCAGGCCGGTCTCGATCTGGAGGCGTTCCGTGACCTCCTCATGCTGCACGCCATACTTGGCCGCCTGCTTTCGCCGGAAGAGTCTGCGCCCATGCCTTTCAGTGCGTCGCGCCTTGTCACGGTGCACGGCGAGTCCAGCCTGGGCGCAGGACCGAGCACCGTGTACGGAGAGACCAGCCCCTCGCTGCTGGGACAAGAGGGCAGCGCGCAGGGACGCACGGCTTCAGGCGAAGCAGCGCGGCCAGACATTTCCCTGAACGATCCCCTGTCCGACCTGGACGATTTCCGCCTGTCCGACCTGGGCTGAGCCGCTGAACGACGGGCCGGTCAGCGCCGCACCTGCAGCGCACCCGGGTTGATGATGTTCGTCGGCGTACCCTTGATGAAATTCACGACGTTGTCGAACGCTGTGCTGAAGTAGGCCTCGTAATTGTCTTTTTCGACGTAGCCGATGTGCGGCGTGCAAATGCAGTTTTCCAGGCGCAGCAGTGCGTGGCCTTGCAGAATGGGTTCGGTCTCAAAGACGTCCACGGCGGCCATTCCGGGACGGCCGCGATTCAATGCGCTGATGAGTGCGTCGGCCTCCACCAACTCTGCGCGTGAAATATTGACCAGCAGCGCCGTGGGTTTCATGAGTGCCAGGTCATTGGCACGCACAATATGACGCGTTTCCTCATTCAGCCGCAAGTGCAGGGAAATCACGTCGCAATGCGAAAAAAAGGCTTCCTTGCTGGGCGCACTGATGTAGCCGTCCGCCACTGCCGCAGCGCGCGAACGGTCGCTGCCCCAGATAACGACCTTCATGCCAAACGCCTTGGCATAGCCGGCCACCAGGCGGCCGATTTTTCCATAGCCCCAGATACCCATGGTCTTGTCCAGCAGCACGCTGCCCAGGCCAAAGTTGGGTGGCATGGAACCGGTTTTCAGGCCCGACTGTTGCCAGGCGCCATGCTTGAGGTTGCCGATGTAATGGGGCAGTCGGCGCATGGCCGACAGCACCAGTGCCCAGGTCATTTCGGCTGGCGCAATGGGTGAACCCGTCCCCTCCGCGACAGCAATACCGTGCTCGGTGCAGGCTTGCAGGTCGATGTGGCCGCCGGCGCGCCCGGTTTGCGATATGAGTTTGAGCTTGGGCAGTTTTTCCACCAATTGGCGGCTCACATGCGTACGCTCACGAATTAAAACCAGCACGTCCGCGTCCTTGAGGCGAACCGAGAGCTGGCCCAGTCCCTTTACGGTATTGGTGTAGACCTTGGCTTGGTAAGGGTCTAGTTTGCTGGCGCAATCCAGTTTACGGACCGCGTCTTGGTAGTCATCAAGGATCACAATGTTCATGGTGCCAATTGTGCCTTGATGCGTGGCGAAACTGAAGCCAGCAGCCCTACTTAGACCCGAGTACCATTCGCGTGCTTCTTCACTCTTCCTAGGAACCCTATGAAAATTTCCATGTCATCGGCCAGTCTGCCCGTGTTTAAAACCATGCTGTCCAATCTGGGCCATTTGCTGGATCTGGCGCAAGCACATATCGAAGCCAAGGGCATAGACCCGTCTGTGCTGCCGGCGCTACGCCTTTACCCCGACATGCTGCCTTTCACTTTCCAGGTGCTGATTGCCTGCGACGCAGCCAAACTATGCGTAGCGCGTTTGTCGGGTGTGGACGCACCCAAGTTCCCTGACGAGGAAAAAACCCTGGTCGAACTCAAGGCGCGCGTGCAGAAAACGCTGGATTACCTGGCGACGGTTGCGCCCGAAACGCTGGACGGTACGGACGAAAAAATGGTGACCTTTCCTGTAGGGCGCAGTGCGACCCGAACGCTGTCGGGCCACGACTATCTCACTACCTGGGTTCTGCCGAATATGTACTTTCACATCACGACCGCTTACGCCATTCTGCGGCATAACGGCGTGGTGATTGGCAAGACGGACTACCTGCTTGGCAAATCCAGCTGAGCCATCCCGCGCGGCCTGCTAGTGCAAGGTGTGTTGACCGGCGGCCAGCCGGTCGAGTTCCGCGCACACGGCGTCCATGCGGCCCGAAATCAGCATGCGGCCCGAACTCGCCGGGGCAATACCGGCTTCGGGCAGCATGATGACGCGCAACGTTGCGGCGGGCGCAGCACGGCAGGGGCCGGCGTAGCCTGGACGCACGCCGTCCAGCTTGGTGTTGAGCGCAGGCAGCCGCGCCGGGCTGCGCGGCGTTGCCAGCGGGTATCTTGGTGCACTGCTAGGCATGGGTTGCACGACGGGCGGAGACCGACGCCCCATGACGTGTTGCAGTGCGTGGCGCAGGGTATGGTGCAGAACCTGAACGGGATTCATGGTGTTCGCCTTTCTGTGGGTTTACATCAGCATGGTGTTGCGTATCAGGCCAACGGCCAGGCCTTCAATTTCAAATGGGTCACCCGGCTCGACGACGATGGTTTGGTAGTCCGGGTTTTCGGGGAGCAGCTCAATCAGGTCCTTGGTTCTGCGGTAGCGCTTGACGGTCACCTCATCGCCCAGGCGGGCAACAATGATTTGCCCATTTTTTGCGTCCCGGGTGGATTGGACGGCAAGCAGGTCGCCGTCCATGATGCCTGCGTCGCGCATGGACATGCCGCGCACCTTGAGCAGGTAATCCGGTTGCCGCTGGAACAGGCTGTTTTCAACATAATAGGTCTGGTCCACGTGCTCTTGCGCCAAAATAGGTGAACCCGCCGCCACGCGGCCTATGAGTGGCAATGCCAGCTGCGCCATTCCCGGAAGCGAAAGAGAGAACTCCTTGTTGCGAGACGCGTTGATGGAGCGCAGGGCATCGCTGCGCAGGCGAATGCCGCGTGAGGTGCCGCTGACGAGTTCAATCACGCCTTTGCGCGCCAGCGCCTGCAGGTGTTCCTCGGCGGCATTGGCAGATTTGAAGCCCAGGGTGTTCGCAATTTCCGCGCGGGTTGGCGGGGCCCCCGTTCGGGCGATGGCGCTCTGGATAAGTTCCAGGATTTGCTGCTGGCGGGCCGTGAGTTTGGGGCTTTCTTGCATGGAGCTTCCTTGCGAGTGGATGGGAACTGACGATCTGCGGCGGGCGGATGGGGTTTGACGGACTAAGTTTTCGGACCAGGTTTGTGAACTAGCTTCTGGACTGGGCCTTGGGATAGGGGTTGGCGCTTGGCGGTTAAGGGGTGGCTGTCATTTTGCACAAGCTGGTTTCCTATCCAGTAACTGTATTTTTAACCAGTTTTATATTTATTGCAATAGGGTCGCAGCGATGGCTAAGAAAATCATTTGTTTTGGCATGGGAGGAACCATCGCCGGGCGCTCGTCTAGCCCGGACGACAATATTGCGTACCGTGCCGGACAGGTCGACGTTGCCGACCTGTTGCGCGACCTGCCCGGGCTGGCGCGCTTGCTGGACGGGCGTGAGCTGCTGCCCCTGCAAGTGGCGCAGCTTGACAGCAAGGACATGGAGTTGTCGCATTGGCTTGCGCTGTACGTCCAACTGGACGCAGCCCTGCGTAGTGACGACGTCGCGGGCGTGGTCGTGACGCACGGGACCGACACCGTGGAAGAGACCGCGTATTTTCTGCACCGCGTGCTGGACGCTGGACTGACGCGCGCCAAACCCGTGGTGCTGACGTGTGCGATGCGCCCGGCCAGTTCGGCGACGCCCGACGGCCCGGCCAATCTGCTTGACGCTGTCGCCGTTGCCTGCACGCCCCAGGCGCAGGGTGTGCTGCTGGTTTGTGCCGGCAAGGTGCACGCAGCGCAACACGTGCAAAAGGTGTCGCCCTATCGGCTGGACCCCTTTGATTCGGGCGAGGCCGGCTTGCTGGGAGTCGTCGAAGAGGGGCGTGTACGGATGTTTTGTCCCTGGCCACCATCCTCGCCCGTGCGCGCCGATTGGGGCGCTGCCCAGTGGCAGGCTGCCGTGTGGCCGCGCGTGGACATTGTGCTCAGCCACGCGGGCGCCAGTGGCGCCCTGGTGCGCAGCGTGTGCAAGGACGCCGATGCAGGGCCCATGCCCTTGCGCGGGCTGGTCGTGGCGGGCACCGGCAACGGCACGATTCACGCGGGTCTGCTGGCCGCCCTGGAGGAGGCGCAGGCCCAGGGTCTGCACGTGGTCCGCGTCAGCCGTTGCCCCTATGGCCAGATTGTTGCGGGTCCGCAGGATTCCGGATCGCAACTACCCAGCCTGGGCCTGTCCCCCGTCAAGGCCAGAATAGAACTGATGCTGGCCCTGGCCAGCGCGACGGGCGCGCCCACCGGAGGGTTGGCGCGCTAACACTCAGGTCGACAGTGCCTCGAAGACGCGCGCGGTGATGGCGTTGACGTCACCCAGGCCGCTGATGGCCCGGTACTTGGGGGCCGATTGCGCATCCTTGCTCGCCCAGTCGGAGTAGTACTGCACCAGAGGCCGCGTCTGCGCGCTGTACACCTCGAGGCGCTTGCGCACCGTTTCTTCCTTGTCGTCCTCGCGCTGAATCAGCGGCTCGCCGGTAATGTCATCGATGCCCTCGACCTTGGGGGGATTGAACTTGACGTGGTAGGTGCGGCCGGACAGCGCGTGCGACCTGCGCCCGCTCATGCGCTCAATAATGGCGTCAAACGGCACGTCGATTTCCAGCACATAGTCCAGTTGCACCCCGGCAGCCTTCATGGCGTCGGCCTGGGGAAGGGTGCGGGGAAATCCGTCGAACAAAAAACCGTTGGCGCAGTCGGGCTGCTTCAGCCGCTCCTGCACCAGGTTGACGATCAGCGTGTCGCTCACCAGCGCACCCGCAGCCATGACGGCTTTTGCTTCCAGCCCCAAGGGCGTGCCGGCTTTTACGGCAGCGCGCAGCATGTCGCCGGTGGAAATCTGCGGTATGCCGAAGCGTTGGCAGATAAATGTCGCTTGTGTCCCTTTGCCAGCGCCTGGTGCACCCAACAGAATCAGTTTCATGAAAAACCTCGGATTGAACTAGAACCGTATACGCCAAGTGGCACGGTTGTGGTGCATGCCAGACCGTGCGTAGCGCGCGAGAATAGCATGGCCCACCTATTGTCTAACTTACAGCGCCGGCAGCGCGCGTGAATAGTGCGCGTACGCGCGCCAGATCTTCGGGGGTGTCAACGCCCGCCACCGGGATGGTGGCACTGGTATGCACCGCGATCGCGTAGCCGTGCCACAGTGCGCGCAGTTGCTCCAGTGCTTCACCGATTTCCATAGGTGCCTGCGGCAGTGTCGGAAACAGCCGCAGAAAGCCGGCCCGGTAGGCATAAATTCCGATATGGCGCAGTGCCCCGGGCGATGGCAACTGGCCCGCGTCCTGCAATGGTGCATCGCGCCAGAACGGTATCGGGGCGCGGCTGAAATACTGCGCGTAACCGGCGGCGTTCGTCACCACTTTGACCACGTTAGGATTCCGGTAGTCCTGCACGCTGTGCAAGGCGTGCGCGGCGGTCCCCATGCTGGCGCCTGGCATGTCGCGTAACAACGCGGCGACGGCCTGCACCAGGGCGGGGTCTATCAGCGGCTCGTCGCCTTGCACATTGACCACGACGGCGGCATCGTCCAGGCCCAGTATCTCGCAGGCTTGCGCCAGGCGGTCGCTACCCGACACATGGCTTTTGTCAGTGAGGATGGCGTCCACCGCGTACGCGGCGCAGGCGTCCACAATGCGGCGGTCGTCGGCCGCAACGACGATGCGGTTCGTGCCATCCAGGCCGGCCCGGACTCTTTGCGCCACGCGCACCACCATGGGCACTCCGGCGATATCGGCCAGGGGCTTGTTGGGGAGGCGGGTAGACGCCAGGCGCGCTGGAATCAGAACAGTGAAATGCATGGGCGCCGACTAGATACCCAGCTCATCGTCCGTGAGCACGCGCGCTTCACTTTCGAGCAAAATGGGGATTCCGTCGCGCACGGCGTAAGCCAAGCGCGCTGAACGCGAGATCAGCTCACAGCGGCTACGGTCAAATTCCAGCGGCCCCTTGGTCACCGGGCAGACAAGGAGGTCAAGCAGTTTCGTGTCCATGGCGCGATGATACCGGCGCAGGGAGAACGGCAGCCAGCTGGGTATCCAGCGCGCGCAAAAAGTCGGCGTCGAGTGCTTGCACCAGGCCCACGCACAGGGCGTCGGGCGCATACGGCCAGAGTTTGGGAGCGTCCTTCTCCGTGCATAAGATCTGATACCCCTGCCACGGCAGCACATCGGCGGCGTCAAACACATGGTGGTCGGGCAGCGCCTGGGTGTGCTCCAGCGGCAGCCCCAGGGCGCGCAGCGCTGCAAAAAATGCCTCCGGCTGGGCAATGGCTGCCAGCGCCAGCAGGGGCTTGCCACGTCGGCGCAGCAGCGCGGGTTCCAGCGCCACCTGCTGGTGGTCCCGCGTGGTAGCGAAGGGCGCCAGGCTGCGGTGCGCGCGATACCCGGCGAACGCGGGATGCGCACCGGTGTGCAGCACCAGCAGGCGCTGCGCATTTTGGCCGCTGCGCGGCACCTGCCGCATGGGCCAGGGCTCGCGCAAGGGGCCGCTGGGGAGCAACCATCCATTGCCTATGCCACGGTCGTCAAAGACGCAGACTTCGCAGTCGCGGTGCAAGGCGTAGTGCTGCAGGCCGTCGTCGCACACCAGGACGCGAACGTCCGGGTGCCTGGCCAACAAGGCGTTCGCGGCCAGCACCCGATTTGCGCCTACGACGACGGGTCGGCCGGTGGCGCGGTGCAGGTGCAGGGGCTCGTCGCCCGCTTGCTGCGGGTCGGTGTCGCGCTGCACGTGGACGATGTCGGTGCTGCTGCGCCCGTAGCCGCGCGACACCACGCCCACAGGGACGCCCAGGTCGCTCAGATGCTGCACCACCGAGATCACCGTGGGCGTTTTACCGGCGCCACCCGCGATGACATTGCCGACCACGATCACAAAGGCCGGCACCCTGGCCACCGGCAACACGCCCCAGCGATACAACTGGCGGCGCAAGGCGGCCAGCAGGCCAAAGGCCAGCGCGACCGGCAGCAGGGCCAAACCCAGGCCGCTGCGCGCGCTCCACGATTGCTGCAACGCGTCCCTCAGCTTTTGCCCACGCTGCACGCCTCGGCCCATGGAAAGCTCAGTTGCCCTGCGCGTGCGCCGAAGATTGCGTGGCGAACGTGATCTGGTTCAGCCCCGCCTGGCGCGCGGCTTCCATCACGCTGATCACCCATTGGTGTTTGGCACTCGCGTCGGCGCTGATCACGACGACCAGGTGCGGATCGGCTTTGGCAACGTCGAGCAAGGCGGCCGCGATCGACTCGGGCCCGCGGTTGGCGAGCGCCGCGTGGTTGACGGCAATGCTGCCGTCCACGCCCACTTCGACAATGACTTCCTTGGGATAGTCCTTCAGCGCTTCCGTGTCGGCAACCGGCAGGCGCAACTGCAGCTCGGTAAATTTGCTGTACGTGGTCGACAGCATCAGAAAAATCAGGATGACGAGGAGAACGTCGATGAACGGGATCAGATTGATCTCGGGTTCCTCACGCGTACGGGGGCGAAAGTTCATGGTCGGCGGTTTGGCAGAAGCGCTTATTTGCGTAATGCCTTGAGGTGACGCAGCATGCGTTCGGCAGCCAGTTCCAGCGTGAGGAGGTAGCCGTCTACCTGCGCCCGAAAGTAGCGCCAGAAGATCAGGGAGGGCACGGCGACAATCAGGCCGAAAGCCGTGTTGTAGAGCGCGGTGGCGATGCCGTGGGCGAGCTGCGCCGGATTGCCACCGGTGGCTGCGCCCGGTGACTGGGAGCCGAAAATTTCAATCATGCCGACGACCGTGCCGAACAAGCCCATCAAAGGCGCCGCCGACGCGATCGTCGCCAGGGCGCTGAGGTACTGTTCCAGTTGGTGGGCGACGCGCTTGCCCGAGCTTTCCATGACGGCGCGCAGCTCGTCTTCGCTGCTGCGGGGGTCGGAATTCAGCGCGCGCAATCCCGACGCCAGAACGACGCCCAGCGCAGAATTTTTTTCCAGTTGGTTGAGAACGTCGGAGCCTGGAATTCCCGCGCGCGTGACGCCAATCACCTCGTCAAGCAGTCCGGGCGGGGCAATTTTGGACGTCTTCAGGCTGATCGCGCGCTCGATAACAATGGCCAGGGCGAGAATGGAGCAGGCGAGCAGCGGCCAAATCGGCCAGCCCGCGGCTTGTATGATGGAAAGCAAATGTCACTCCGTCCGTGTGATGTGCTGCGGGATTATGGCCCAGCTCGTGCGCCCGGAGACGCACAGATTCTGTGGATAACTTTGTTTAAAACTCGGGTGTGGGGCGGACTAAAGGCTTGATGTGCTTGGCTTCTGACACTTTGGTGACATTTTCGGCAGAAGAAAATTCAATGAATTCAAGGAACTTCTTCGATAACATGCGGCTTTTGGCGGTGCCGTTTTTGCCCCGTTCGTCGGCCTCGCTCGGGGATATGTTGCATGGATAATTCGGCTCCCGAAACCGCGCGGCCCCGCGTTTGGGCGGTAGGGGCCTTGTGCCGCGCAGTCGCCGACGCGCTGGACCTTCGCTTCAACCCGGTGCGCGTCTCCGGGGAACTGCTGGGATTTTCACGCGCCAGCAGCGGGCACTGCTACTTTTCCATCAAGGACAGCAACGGCCAATTGCGCTGCGCCATGTTTCGCCGGGCCGCCGGACTGCTGGATTTCGTTCCCAGGGACGGCGACGCGGTCGAATTGTGGGGGCGTCTCGCGCTGTACGAGCCACGCGGCGAGTTGCAGTTGGTCGTCGAACGCCTGACGCGCGCCGGACCGGGCAGCCTGTTTGAACAGTTCATTCACATCAAGCAAAGGCTGGAGCGCGAAGGCCTGTTTGAGGCAGCGCGAAAGCGTCCATTGCGGGCCCTGCCAGCCTGCGTTGGCGTGGTGACCTCGCTCGGAGCCGCCGCCTTGCAGGACGTGCTTGCCGCACTCAAGCGGCGTGCGCCCTACGTTGTGGTGCTGATTGCGCCGTGCGCCGTGCAGGGCGAGAACGCGCCGGCGGAATTGGTGGCGGCCTTGCAATCCCTGTATCACCGCGTCCATGCGCCGGGTAGCGCGCCGGCGCCGCAGGCCATCTTGCTGGTGCGCGGCGGCGGGTCCATGGAGGATCTGTGGGCTTTTAACGACGAGACCCTGGCGCGCACCATTGCCCAGAGCCCGGTTCCGGTAGTCAGCGGCGTAGGCCACGAAACCGATTTCACCATTGCGGATTTTGTTGCCGACGTGCGCGCGCCCACGCCGACCGCTGCAGCCGAGCTGGTCGCCGCTTCGGCCGAGGCCGGACTGCTGGCGCTGGCCGAATGCGAACAGCGCTTGCGCGCGGCGGCGCGGCGCCGCTTGGAGCGCGACGCGCAGGGACTCGATCACCTGGCCGAACGCGCCAGCAGGCCTTCGGTGCTGATGGAGCGCAGACGTTCCGCCCTGGCGTCCTGGGAGCAGTCCTTGCACCGTGGCCTGCGCGCTGGCCTGCAGGCCCAGCAACGCCATTGCGACGACGTCGCGCAAAGCGTACAGCGCCTGCAGCGTCAGGCGCTGGAGCGCGCGCTGCGGCAGTGTGAAAACCTGGACTTGCGCTTGCGCGGGGTGAGCCCGCAGCGCACGCTGGCCCGCGGCTACGCGTGGTTGCAGGACGAAGGCGCCAAGCCTCTGGTCAGCGTGGCACAAATCCAGCCAGGCCAGCGCCTGCAGGCAACCCTTGTTGACGGGACGGTTGATACCCGGGTGACATCGGTTCGGCGTATTTAGTTTCTACAATCACGAACGTCTGAAACCAACCCGAGAATCCCATGGAACATACATTGCCTGCACTTCCCTATGCCATCGACGCGCTGGCGCCTGCCTACTCCAAGGAAACGCTGGAGTTCCACCATGGCAAGCACCACAACGCCTACGTGGTGAACCTGAACAATTTGCAAAAGGGCACCGAGTTTGAGTCCCTGACGCTGGAAGAAATCGTCAAGAAGGCCAGCGGTGGCATTTACAACAACGCGGCACAAATCTGGAACCACACTTTTTTCTGGAACGGCATGAAGCCGCAAGGCGGCGGCGAACCCGGCGCAGCACTGGGCGCAGCCATTGCGGCCAAGTGGGGCAGCTACGCGGCTTTCAAGGAAGCCTTCGTCAAGTCGGCCGTGGGCAACTTTGGTTCTGGCTGGACCTGGTTGGTTAAAAAGCCGGACGGAACGCTGGACATCGTGAATACCGGCGCCGCCGGTACGCCGCTGACTACGGCGGACAAAGCCTTGTTGACCGTGGACGTGTGGGAGCACGCGTACTACATCGACTACCGCAATCTGCGTCAGAAATACGTCGAAACCTTTTTCGACAAGCTGGTGAACTGGGATTTTGCGCAGGCAAATTTCGCCTGATTGCCCTGCTGCCACTGACCCCGGGCCGGCCGCAAGCCGGCCCATTTGTTTGGGCGGCAGGCCTTATC
>Ga0075019_10002179_pt1 | contig 11168 bp, 10 predicted proteins | sample ColStrG_CSR_2013_FD_71473 | JGI IMG/M metagenome (GOLD analysis project Ga0075019, IMG submission 71473) | Freshwater sediment microbial communities in response to fracking from Pennsylvania, USA - Cold Stream Run_MetaG_CSR_2013 | ecosystem: Environmental > Aquatic > Freshwater > Creek >...
TGTTCATTCCTGTTGCTGACAAATGGAGTTTTTTGTTCTCGGGACACTGAAACCAGAGTCAGCTGAAAAGCCTACGACAAGGCCAACCGCCAACTAGGCCGCGATTTGAGTTGCCGTCTGCTTCACAGGGATTTTTAAAACGAAACGTGTGTTCACAGAGGTTTCATCATAGAAAAAATCACCGCCATGATCGAGTGCAATGCGTTTCGAAATCGAGAGACCCAAACCCGTGCCTACACCAGCTGGTTTAGTCGTAAAAAAAGGTGACATAATTTTTTGCCGCAGCTCGGGTGGAATGCCGAAGCCACTGTCGGTCACTGAAATCTCCACGTAACCAGGAATGATTTTGGACTCCACCCGAATCCAACTGTCGGGAACATCGCGAATCGCATCAAACGAATTTGCGACTAAATTCATAATCAATTGACCAATCTGCGTCGAGCGACAATTGATCAGCTGAGCCTCGGGGATATTGATCTGCAGGCTAATCTGATAAGCGCGAAGCTTTTCGTCCAAGATTGCCGTGATATCCCGAACAATATCCACAAGTCGCGATTGCGTAAAAGGGTCACCATCACCATTGCGTGAGAGGTTTTTCAATCCGCGTACGATATTGGCAATCCGAAATCCCATGTTTTTGATTTTCTCCAGGTCGGGAACAAATTGCGTCTGACCTGAAACCTGCATTTTGCGAATCGTTTGCTCAGACTTCGCGGTGATGACGGCAATGGGATTGTTGACCTCATGAGCAATACCGGCGGCCAAGTCACCCATGGCAGCCATACGGGCATTGTGTTCCGCCAGACTGCGCTGAGTGACGACCTCCTCTTGGGCCCGAACATGGTCGTCGATATCGATTGAAACAACAGCCAGGCGTCCTTCCGGAAGTTTGGAAAGTCCGACGACAAACCACCGTGGTCCATTGGGACATTCAAATTGCATTTTTGTCAGAGTCGAGGCCTCTTCGCTGCGCAGAAATGTTTGAATGGTTTCGGTGAAAACAGTGGAATTGCGAAAGCCCAATTCCCGACCCAGGATCTGATCCTCTGGAATGCCCATCTGACTGACGACAAACTGATTGACCAATTGGTACTTCAATTCGGCGCTAAAAATGGACACCATTCCAGGCACGGCCTCGATCACAGACTTGTAGACCTCAGCCCTATTTCCATCATTCGATTTTTGCGTCTTGGCTTTGGCTGAACGAAAGAAGTAGCCGATGCCACAACCGAGAAGAAAAAACACCGCCAACTGTATCGCAAAAAGAGACCCCGTCATTGTCTCTTTTATCGGGAAAATGGTGCGTAAACTGAAGATTACTTTGTGGAATCGGCTCTGGGCTGTCGCAGGTCTTTTGGTGTATCAATTTGCGAAAAAGGATGTGCCAACTGGAAAGCCTCGAGGGCTCGGCAAGTAGTGATGATTCGGTGGCAGATTGGCCATTGGTCGAGCGTCAGTCCAAAGCGCTCCGACGTGAAGGCCTGAGGGACTAAAAAAAGATCCGCTAACGTCAGGCTGTCACCCACGGCGAACTGCCCTGCCGTTGTCTGCAGCAATTTTTCGGTCGCACTCCAGCCCAGCCGATGCCAGTGCAGGATCCAATTTTGTCGCGCAGACTCGTCCTGCGAAAATTGTTTTTCCAGATATTGTGTGACGCGCAGATTGCCCAGAGGATGCATCTCACAGTTGATGTTGTCGCAGATCTGCGACATCAGAGCTTTTTGAAACGGATCTTTTGGTATCAGTGCGGGCTGGGGAACAAGGGCCTCAAGGTATTCAAGAATTGCTCGTGACTGACCCAGAGCGCGCCCGTTGTGAACAAGTGTCGGCACTCCTCCGGTGGCATTCAGAGCCCGATACTGAGGGCTGTGCTGCTCGCCACCATTGTTGAGCAGATGCACCGGGAGGTACTCAAAATCGATGGCTTTGTAATGCAAGGCGATTCGGACCCGGTAGGCCGTGGAACTGCGGAAATAACTGTAAAGTTGAAGCGATGCCATGCCCAAAAGGTAAATGGAGACACTCCGGAATACAATTCCAATTGCACAATGAAAGATTCACTTCTAAGACAGGGTCTATGCGTCTTGCCACCTTGAAACAGTCAGGCAAATTGGATGGTGTTTTGGCCCTGATCAGCGCCGATGGAAAGCGTCTGGCCTCTGTCGCGGATGTGTGCCCCAGCCTGCGTGAAGCATTGGAAAATTGGGCCCATGTCGAGCCCTTGTTGCGGGCCAGAAGTCTTCTCTTGGAGAAGGGGATGGCGTCGGGACAGGTGGATTCCCAGTCTGTTCGACTCGAATCGTGTTTGCCAAGGACTTGGCTCTTTGCCGACGGATCGGCGTTTATTCATCACATTCGCTTGGTGCGCAAAGCTCGCAATGCAGCCTTGCCTGAAACTCTCGAGACTGTTCCGCTGATGTACCAAGCGGAAAGCGGCCGTTTTTTGGCACCGCAAGAGGCGATTCCGCAACTGGATCCAGCCCACGGGACAGATTTTGAGGCCGAGGTTGGTGTGATCACCGACTTTGTGCCGATGGGTGTCTCGGCTGATGCCGCTCTTTCGCATATCAAACTTGTCACCTTGATTAATGATGTGTCGCTACGAGGATTGATTCCCGGTGAGCTTGCTCAGGGATTTGGATTTTTTCAGAGCAAACCCAACAAGTCCTTGTCACCTTTCGCTGTGACGGTCGATGAACTCGGTCCGGCTTGGCGAGACGGGCGCGTGCATCTTCCGATTTGTGTGGATCTGAATCAAAAGGTCTTTGGTCGACCGCATGCTGGCGAGATGCATTTTCATTTTGGTCAGCTGATTGCTCATGCCGCCCGAACACGCAGCCTCCCCGCGGGAACATTGATTGGCAGTGGCACTGTCAGCAATGAAAACTCAGCTTTGGGTTCAGGCTGTTTGGCTGAAAAACGCACACTGGAGCAGATCCAGGAGGGGAGTCCCAAGACGCCCTTCCTGCAGGTTCAAGACCGAGTTGAAATCTGGATGGAAGATGCGCGGGGCCGGGACCTCTTTGGCCGTATCAACCAGGTTGTCCAGCGAATCATTTGATTGCCGCCCACCTCGCAAATGTGCTAAATCTTGCGCCTCAAACCACGTGCCGCGGAGAGATGGGAGAGTGGTTTAATCCAACAGCCTGGAACGCTGTCATGGTCGCAAGGCCATCGTGAGTTCGAATCTCACTCTCTCCGCCAAGTCTTTCCCCCCCCCCAAAAGCTCAAACATCCGGTGCTCGGCCCCTGCAGGGCAAACAGTAAACGAGGGGACTCGAGGGCCTGCGCTCCGAACTCGCTTTTGTGGGCAGAAAGACTTGGCGGAGAGAGTGAATTGAGAACTCACGTCTCGAGGGCGTTGAATTTCAGAAGAGCCAGGTTTTTCAACACTTGCTACGACCTCCGAAACTGTGACCTCAGGTGAGGACTGCGTCTCATTTCTGAACACCTGTCTGAGTCTAGCCCAAGGGCAAATTAAGCAGAGGATCCGTCGCACTTCAGGACAACAGCCGTACCATTTTGGTGTCTTGAGAATTCCGGTAATCGAGGAGACAATATGGATTTCAGAGGGGATGGGTGACACGTGGCTTTGAAACGAAGTCAGATGATATCTTTGCGAAGCAAACAAATTCTGAGTTTTGGAGCTTTGTGCTCGCTCATGATCAGTTTTGAAAACTGTTCCAACTCAGGACTGACCACATCGGCGTCTTCACAAAATGCGGCCTCAAGCATCGGCAACGGCTCTGGTTCTTCCGGGTCATCCAGCGGATCTGGCTCGTCTGGTGGTTCCTCGAATGGCTCTGCAGCCGCGTCTTGCGTTTTGCCTTCAACCCCAACCTGGTCAGCGGCCTCGGCTCAGGCCTCTGCTTACGGCCTCTATGCTGACGCTTATTTACCTTTCACGATCACCCAGTCCTCTGGAGCGAATCAGGTCTGCGCAAATCCGAGCTCGGCGGTCGGATCCTGCTATGCGTATGAAAGTAGATATGACAATTGGGAAAATGATTCCACCTTGCAAACTTGGTTCACCTCAGTTGGCTGTTGGGCCGCCAGTACTGCGAAAGCTTATACCGCCAATCCGACTGGATCTTCTCCAGGTGTGACTCGGGGTTGGTCCAACGCCTACAACTACCAAACCGGAGTTGGCTATTTTAGTACCATGACGACGGCTGCGAATATGGGCTATCAACTTGCAAATCTACCCACCGCTCGAGTGCACTGGTCGATGAATGTGCCCTCGCAAAGCAACAGCCTGACGGAAAACTATCCGACTATCACAGGGGGAGCCACGCCCGCTGGGGTTTGGGACGCACTCCTGGATCTGTACTTCATGACAGCGAACCAGGGGACAGTTTCCACGATCAACGGTGTTTCGCGTCTCAATCCCAACAGCGGTTCGTGTCCAAGCCCGGCAGGGTCGTGTGTGCCGGCTTGGTTTCCGTGGGTCGATTTGCAGATTATGCAAATGACAAGTGATGCCGCTCCAGGTGGCTATTTCGAGTCTTTGGCAGCAAACGCCAATGCCTTTTATATCACACTCGGCGGAATAACCTATGCAGGTGTTCTGGACTCTGCTGTCTTCAATCAACCAGGTGGACATACGGTCACGCTGTTTCCACTGGGAGTTCTGACGAGCTCCACTGTCACCGTTGGGATGGGCACCTGCAGCGCGGCCAAAACCGTGGTGAAAAACTTGCTGAGTGGAAGCAAGGCCACCTCATTGATGGGCATGCCATCTGCAACCCATGATGTGGCAGCGATTTGGAAATACTTTGCAAATTCGTCTGCGCCCGTTGACGACTGTGGCAAGACTCTCGTTGAAAACAGTGGCGCCGCTGTCACGAATTTGCCGATTGTACCTTCGACCCTTTATTTTTCGGCGATCAATCCGGGATATGAGCTCTACGGCGGAGCCGGTTCATTCTCGGCAACTGGTGCCTTCACACCCGCAGCAGCACCTCTGCAGTGGATGACCAATAATTTTTGGTCAACCCTGCCTGGGGAGGCTGACGGTCCAGCGAGTCCCTAAGAGATACCCTGAAGTGGCGTCACTGACTCAGTTTCCGTTTGGCAATTGCGGAACAGAGCCATCAGACTTCGGCACGGCCCGCGAATGCCCACGATGTCGACCTTGTCCTTTCGGCCGAACTGACGGCGAACCCTTTGGTGGTGGAGGTGGATTGGGAGGTCGAAGTTGGGGACCCGTCTGACGCTGGGACCGCATTCCCATGGGTTTTTCAAGCCGTGGACGATCTGGAATTTGGGACCAGATCAGAGGTTTCTGCAAAAACTCAGGATGACTTGCCGTCAGCGCCGCAAGTTTTTGTGCAGCCGGTGTTGTTGCGCTCGCAAAACCTCTGGACTCGGGGGAGCTTGGCGCAAAGGCAGCAGGAGGTGAAAGTATTACCAACTCTTTTTGATACAAAACATATTGGCGAAGAATCGAAAAATGCACCGAATCCGAAACCTGTGGACCTGGAGGCGGCAGAGGCGACGGCGGTGCCAGATAATCCACGGCAGGCATCTCGTCTGCCGTTTCAATTTCATTCGTGTCCTGAAAGTCTTGGTAACGCCGGAGCTGTTGCGTAAGCTTCGCATTGGCCAGGTCGCGAATGCGGCTGGAATCAAAAGCTTTTTGTGCGACACCACAGGCCTCAAAGGGTACTCCAATTTTGACGAAAACCGTCGGTCCAAATGAGCCTGGTCGAACAAAATGATCCTCTATTCGAGTCTCCGTTGGCAACAAAGAGCATTCATTTGCAAGGTCCTCCAAAGCAAGGCCCTCGGCCTTAAAGGTGGCTCGGGTTTCGGAAGGACCGGCCGCACTGCCAACATAGACGAGGTACCCATTGTCAACGGTGCGCGCCGGTTGACGAGTCCAATCCGGACCCAAATTTTGCGTCTCAGTTGGTGCTGTTCCGCAAGAAGAGAGAAGAGGAATGAGACAATACAAAAAATTCTGTGACCACTTGAAAATACGCAAATTGCAAACCTGGCTCACCATGCCCAGTACAACCCCGATCCTAGGCTCGATGAGTGATTTTCAAGACCCACAAAAACCGTTCTGCCTAAAAAAAACGGCAGACCCCAGTCAAAATCTCCTGAGGCAAAACTCGAACCAAGGCTGGCGCCACATTCCGGTTGCACCTGCGAGCTGTTCGCAGCCGCAATGGTGAAGTTCACCGCCGCGTTCACACCGTTGTAGCCGATTTGGGTTGCACTCAAAAAAACCGGGCTGGAGGGTATGAAGTTACCGCTGGAATCCGTTGGCAGTAAACTTGTGTTGGAAAATGGAAAGGACAGACATCCCGAGCCACTGTCAATAAAGCCTGTCAAAGTCGAGCCTTGAAACGAAGTGCTAAAATAGGTGAAGTTCGCATCGGTCTCGTTCGGATCAGCTGTCAAGGTTCTCACGCCCGAAACCGGAGTGTTGTTCGGTTGAGTCCCGACGCCCAAATAAAGCGTGCCAGTCGCAGAACTTGTGCCTGTTCCGCTGATGGCCGGAAGGTTCAGGACAACGCCATTGTTGTCGTAGGTCAACAGGGACACTGGATTTGTCAGTTGCTGCGCAAGTGCGGCCGTCGAAGCCGTGCAGCTGCTCCCCGAGCAAGCGAAATAGGTTCCCGAATCCGCATATGTCACGCAGTAACTGCCACAATCTTGTGCGAGAAAGTTGACTCCCACAATACCATTGTAGCCTTGCGACGCCACATCAGCCGTTGGCGTGACGCCTGAAATGCCCTGCGAGGCATTCGCGGCATTGATGCTCGCGACACACGCCGAAGCTCGATCGCCATAGGTGTCATCAACGATTTGCACCGGCACATTGCGGGCCATTTCTTGCCCGAGTTGCAAATCAGCAGACGCCACCGCCCCCCAGTCATAGGTGTTGTCCGCGTAAGACGTGCAGTTGCCCAATCCAAGCTTGGGAAGACTTGTCGCCAAACCACCCAGCGCCGAGGCAAAAATTCGCACGCCACTGCTTCCTGTATCAAGAAGAAGATCCGAAACTGTTTGGCATGTGTTGGTGCCGGGAACACAAATGGTCATACTCACCGAGAGCTGGTTGAGGGACCCCGCACCTAAAAACAATGGCATGACGTTTTGTCCCTGCGCGCTCGCCGGTGTCGGAGGCGTGACGGTCAAGCTCGAATTCTCTGAAGACACGGGCTGAAATCCCCCACCCGTGCAGTTCAAATAGACTGCTCCGCTGGTGACGAAAGCCACCAACAAACCGAATCGCTTGAATATTTTCTTCATTTGATGTCTCCCGGCTGAACACAGGCGGGCATGGCATTTTTTATGGCGACACGGGTTTGGGCCAATCTGCCTGCACGGTGCATGCGAACGCTCAGATGATCGGTTTCCTGCGACTGCATTTTTTTACTGGTCAGGCCTCCTGCTGCAGCCTGTGGATGAATCCGTGGAGTTTGGACGGCGGCTTGGTATTCCGCCTGGAACTCATCCACCAAAACAGCCGGACTAATATAGTGCCTGGCCGCGGCCTTCATATTGAAAACTGCTCCGGTTTGGGCGTCCAAGTATCCGACAAGACTGCCCCCACCGGGAAGCTGGCACTGTACCACTTTGAAACAGGCGTTAGCAGTCGTTTCCTGACAGAGCTTCGCCTGCAGCGTGGATTTGGCAGCATCAAAACCCACGGCCCAGGCCGGAAAAGACAGACTGTTCAAAACAGCGAAAGCCAAAATGTAGTGCCTCACGATGCGACCCTCCTGTTTCTGATCATAGCGACAAATCCTGTAAAAAATATGGAAAATAAAAAGGTTCAACTTCCATCAAAAATACAGCCTCACTTGGTAAGGTCAAACCAACAAAATGGGATTCTCAAAAACGAGAATCCTCAAAACAGGAGGTTCTCATGTTCCGTCGTCGTAAAATGATCCAGATCGGTGTCTCACTATTTCTGAGTCTGGCCACTCTGCCATCGGCACAGGCCCAAACCGGCACAGAGCCCGTTGCCCCCGGCGCAGGTCCAGTCACGCCCCCGGCCAACAGTCCGGCGGCTCAGTGCAAAGCCACTTCCACAGATAAAGCTGGCTTCCGGGCCTGTCTGAAAACCGCCCGAAAGGCAGCCTTTCAGACTTGCGCTCAATCGGCTGGCTTTGTCCCTGGAGAGGGACAAACTCCCACTGCCGAGCAAAAAACAGCCATCGGCCAGTGCATGCAGGCCGCTGGTTTTCATCGCTGGCATCATGCTCGGCACCAATCCCAGAACTGAGTACCCGAACAACAAGCGAGGTCCCGAAAGGGACCTCGCTTGTTGGCGCAGGTTGGGCGCATCAAAACTTCTTGAACACAAGAGTCTGACGTGCGCCGGTGATTTGTCCGTCTTGAATGCGATTTTCAATTTGCGCCGTCCCACGATAGATTTCAGCAATTGTCCGCATAATCACTGAACCTAGCCCAAGAGAAAGATGACCTGCATAGCCTGCCGTCTGGGTCCGATTCTTTCGACGATTTCCAAACTGTTCGGCAGCCTCCAAAGAGAGTCCTGGTCCATCGTCATCAACTCGTATTTGGTAAGTGTCTCCGATACTTTGCAGCTCAACCTTTACACTTGATTTGGCGAAGCGTGCCGCATTGTCAAAGGCATTTTTAAAAACGCGCAAAAACAAATAAGGATCGCCCTGCAGTCTAAAACTGTCGCCTTCATTCCACACAAAAGTCCACTGCAAACGGGAATTCGCTGAACGGATCCGAACTTCGGTTTGCAAGACAGACGCCAGATCGACAACCTCGGCGTCTGCTTGAAAGCGAGGCTCACGCAAATCTGCGATAAATGAAAGGTCGTCGAAAAGACGGACGACATATTTCAGTTCCATCTCCATCAGATTCATAAATTCATTCCGATCACCTTCACTGAGCTGAACGGCGTCTTGCCGAAGCGTTTCCAGAGACGTCCGCAGACTGGTCAGAGGTGTCCGCAGATCGTGTCCCAACTGGTGTAACAAGTCGGTCCTGGTGTTTTCCACCTGATGCAGCCGCTGAATGACCTCCCTGAGTTTGTCTGCCATGCGATTGAAATCCAGCATCAGGCTGCCGATTTCATCAAATTGTTTGATCGAAAATCGTGCATCCAAATCGCCAACTTCGAGCCGCGACAAAACCTTTTTTGCTTCCCGGGATTTTCTTTGGAGATAGAAAAAGCTCATCGTCAAGGAAAGGAAAAAAGCCAGTGCGACCGTTGCAAAAATAAAAGCAAACGATGTGCCCCAAATGACACGATTGGATCTGCGCGCGACAAAATGCAAAATCAAATAAGAAAGATCAGGACGATCCAGCCTGATGCATGTGAACTCCGGAACGAAGGACAAAAATGAATAACGAACTGCAATTTCATGGACTCCGCCCGGCCGGCACTGTTCATTCCATTCAAAAGGCAAGGGTTCCGAGGTCGTAGAGCCCAGCAACTGTCCCGTCGCATCGACCGCCCAGATTTGCATTCGCCCGGCACCTGGACCATGATGTTCGCTATACTTTTGAAAAGCCGACGACCAAGCTTCAGTTTCAAATTCACGGGCGATTCGCAGAGCCAATTCTTGCCGGTGAGATGAACCCGAAAAATCTTCAAATCCCCGCAGCGCAAGAAAGGCGCACACGCACAAACAACAAGAGCTCACCAAGCTCAGAAGCAGGATTTTCAGCAGGGTCAATCTTCTCATTTGGTATCCGTGCAAAGTTCAAGCCGATAACCCACGCCGTACACAGGAACAATCGCCAACTGCAGACTCTTTGCTTCGCGAAATTTTCTGCGGATGTGACTCAGGTGCGAGTCGATGGTTCGATCAAAAACCTCACTGGCATCGCCAAAAAGCTGCAAGATTTCTTCGCGGGTCACGACATTGCCATTTTTTTTGACAAGAGCGGACACGATTTCAAATTCTTTTTTCCCAAATGGAATTTCGTAGGTCCCGCTCCAAGCTCGGCGCGAGAGCAGATCCAGCTTCAACCCACCGAACTGCAACTCTTTTGGATTTTTTTGGACTCGGGACAAAAGTTTCTTCATTCGGAGTGTGAGTTCTTCGACCCCAAAAGGTTTGCGAACATAGTCATCCGCCCCTTCAGACATGCCGTGAATGGCGGACTGTTCATCAGTCCGTGCCGTCAACATCACAATCGGAATTTCGGGGTTGGCCAAGCGAATCTTGTGACAAAACGCAAAACTATCACCATCTGGCAAATTCACATCCAGCAGGACCAAGTCAAATGGACTGGCTGCGAAAACATGCTCGGCCTCTGCCAAGCTCCCAGCGACGGTCACTTCAAAGCCCTGATAACCGAGACTCATCCGCAGGGATTTGGCGATCAAAAAGTCATCTTCCAGGTACAAAATCTTTGGCATAGCAACATTCTAATGCTGAGACAGAGAAGTTTCCAGGCGTTTTTTGTTGCTCGGTCAAAGGTGAAACCGAAGATTCCCCTTACTCAGCTGAGTCTGTAAATCATGATCAAGGCAAAAACTTAAGCGGTTGGGTCAGGGTGAGGCTGGAGGTCGGGTTGTCAAGCCCGTCACCGAGCAGGCCTTGCCCGCCGTAGCCAAAGCCATAAATTTGCCCGTCGACCAAGGCTAAAAAAGTTGTACCTGATGCAGCGGCATTCGCGCTGATAAAACTTTTTGGAACAACTTGCGCAGGATAGGAGCCTGTCGCAAACGGATTAACGATAAAGGGTTGCTGCGCCGTCAAAGCTGCATCGACGCCAACGCCCTTGCCTTCGAAATCCAGGATGTCTGAAACCCAGACTGCCGTGGTCCCCGCTCCGACGAACAATTGAGTCACAAATCCGCTGGAAGAAAAGCTGGGCGCCCACGCCACAGGCTGAGAGGCACTCGTGCCATTTTTATATTGAATCCCAAATTGTCCCGAAGCATTGGAGCCCCAGCAAGTCGGCATTCCTCCGCCATTGAGTGCACAAGTGTGATCCAACCCCGCTGAGATTTGCGTGACACCACTGAGTTGTGCTGCTGGAATTTGCGTTGGAACCGCTGTCACACAGTTGGCACAGACTCCCGTGGAAGTCCCAACCTGCCCCACGGAATTCAGACCCCAGCACCACACGCGTCCACTCCCCAAAGCACAAGCATGATCGCCGCCAAGTGCCAGATCGGATATTCCGCTGAGTCCTGGAATCTTCTGGGGAACGGA
>Ga0075019_10002186_pt1 | contig 11146 bp, 9 predicted proteins | sample ColStrG_CSR_2013_FD_71473 | JGI IMG/M metagenome (GOLD analysis project Ga0075019, IMG submission 71473) | Freshwater sediment microbial communities in response to fracking from Pennsylvania, USA - Cold Stream Run_MetaG_CSR_2013 | ecosystem: Environmental > Aquatic > Freshwater > Creek >...
GGGAACGCGAGTGATCTTCTCGGCAACATCCTGACCCTCGACCACTTCCCCAAAAATTGTGTGCTTTCCCGTGAGCCAGGTCGTGGGCACCGTCGTGATGAAGAACTGCGAGCCGTTCGTGTTCGGTCCCGAGTTCGCCATGGCCAGTTTGCCGGGCTTGTCGAACTTGTGCGGCGAACCTTTGGTCTCGTCTTCGAACTGATAGCCTGGGCCGCCCATGCCGGTGCCCTGCGGGTCTCCGCCCTGAACCATGAAGTCAGGGATCACGCGGTGAAAAATCGTCCCGTCGTAGAGGCGGTCGTTCGATTTCTTCCGCGTCGAGGGATGCGTCCACTCGCGCTTGCCTTCGGCGAGATCGACGAAGTTAGCAACAGTCTTAGGCGCCTCTTTGTCGAACAGGCGGCAAACAATGTTTCCTTCACTGGTTTCAAAGGTCGCGTACATTCCGGGTTGGCGAGTCATGATGTCCTTTCAGTAGAAATAAATTTTGAGCCGGTCCTCCAAGCCTGCGCCGAGCGAAGTTGAAGGGGCCGTCCGCCGGGCAGAGCCCGGTGTTCTCAATTGGATGATGGGGCAGCCTTCTGCGTCCCCGCAGCAGGCTTCTTCGCGGTACTGCTGGTTGGACTGTGCACCGGAGTGTGCGCAGCCGCTCCGCTCTTCACGATGCTGATGTGAACAATCTTCACCGGACGGAACGGCCGGTTGTTCTGCGGATCAGAAGCCATGCGCGCGATCTGCTTTACGAGCGCGACGGTGGCGTCATCGCACTGACCGAAGATGGTGTAATGCCCGCTCAAGTGCTGGCTGTGCGCTGAGTCCTCGGTGATGAAAAACTGCGATCCGTTGGTATCCGGACCCGAGTTCGCATAGGCCAGCCGTCCCGGCCGGTCGAACAAGAGGTCACCGGAGACTTCGTTCTTGAACTTGTATCCCGGATCGCCGGATCCGTTGCCCGCCGGATCTCCTCCCTGAATCATGAAGTCGGGAATGACGCGATGAAAGATCGTGCCGTCGTAGAGAGGCACACCATGCTTGGTGGCCCCGCTGACCGGATTCTTCCAATCTTTCTTACCCGTCGCCAAACCGATAAAGTTGTCGACGCCAATGGGCGCCTTGTCAGGAAAAAGCGTGCAGGTCATCTTGCCCGCAGTCGTGTCAATAATAGCCACGGGCTTTGCCGGAGCTGTCGTAGCCGCATGAACCGCGGGTTTGGCCGCCGTAGACGGTTTTGCCGGCGTGGAAGCGGTTTGTGCCCACGCAGCCGCCGCAATCAAAACAGTTGCTGCCATCGCGAACGTCGTACCCATGAATGCTCCTGAATAAACTGTGCTGATTTGTAAATTGTACGACAGCGGGCGCATAGGCTCACCGGAGTTCACTTGGCCTGCTTTCCAGTCTGCATCTCCCGGCTAATTCGTTCCACTTCGCCGAAGACGCGCAGCAGATTCCCACCCAGAATCTTCTTGATGTCCTCCGCGCTGTATCCGCGATCCAGCAGCGCCTGCGTGATCTTCGGCAGATCGGCCGCTGAATCGATGCCTTGTGGAGTGGCGCCGCTCACCCCGTCGAAGTCCGAACCAAGTCCCACGTGATCCACTCCGGCGACCTTTGCGATGTGGTCAATATGATCGATCAGCGACTTCAGCGGCGGTCGGGGTATCATCGCCATCCATTCCCGCTCGATGCGGTCCATATCCACATACGTCACGGTCTTGCCATCCGCCTTCAAATGATCGACATACTTCTGAATGGCGGCTGCCTGATCTTTTTCCTGATCCAGCATGTGCTTGCGGAACGTCTCGTCGTCGAAGCCGTTGAAAAAGTTTACCTGCACTACCCCGCCGTTCTTAGCCACGGCGCGCAGCATGTCGTCGGTCATGTTCCGCGGAGCATCGACCAGGGCACGCGCCGAAGAGTGCGAAGCGATCACCGGGGCCTTCGTCGTGGCTATCGCATCCCAGAACGTCTTGTCGGCGACGTGCGAAATGTCGACCATCATCCCCATCCGGTTCATCTCTACGACGACCTGCTTGCCGAAATCGGTGAGCCCGTTGTGGTGCTCGATCTTCGGATTATTGACGTCGCCCGACGAGTCGCCCCATTCGTTCGTATTCGACCAGGTCAGCGTCATGTAACGCACGCCGAGGCGGTAGTAGTCGCGCAGCAGGCGCATGTCGTTCTCGATGGAATGCCCGCCTTCGATTCCCATCAGCGCTGCCAGTTTGTGTTCGCGGTGAGCGCGCTCGATATCGGCCACGGAGTACGCCATCATCATGCGATCGGGATGCCGCGCCGCCTGCTCATACACCGAATCGATCAGATCGAAGGTGTGCTGGGCGAAGTGGCCCTGATTGGTCTCGGGATCGACCCAGATGGAAAAGAACTCGGCGCCAAGATTCCCGCGCTTCGCCTTATCGAGGCTGACGTGGCCGATGTCGTTGGGATCGGTCGAGCCAATGTCGAAGCCTTCATCCAGAAAGCGCTGCGGCGTGTCGGCGTGGGTGTCGACGACGATGGCCGACTCCTGAATCGCGCGCGCTTTGGCGCTGACCGGGGATGGCGAGTTTGCCGGTTGACCCGGAGCTTGCGCCATTGCAAGGGAAGTCAGCAGAGTGATGCCAAGGAACTTGATCATGTGTTGTATACGCTGAAAGGCAAGCTCCCGATTGTATAGGGGCGAAGTCTGAGACTCAAATTGCGTCAGCGAATACTGGCCAGGGCGCGAGCCACGCAGACTTCCACCGGTTGGCCGGTGTCGATGACGGTCTTGGGATGAACGATGGTCTCAAAGCGCGATTTCAGGGCGAGGTAGAGCTCGAAATTGCGGTTGCCCGCGGGATGAGCGCGGGCTTCAGCATCGGCTTCCAACCGATGGCGTGCGGTTTCCTCCGGGCAAACGCACTCCAGAATTCGCCAGGGCTGGCGCAGGGAATCGGCCGCGTGGAGGATGTTGTCGATCTGATAACGCCGCGAGAACGGGCGTCCATCCAGAAAAATGACACGCTCCGGATTCCGCGACAGCAGATATCCCGCGGTCTCCATCATCATCTGCAGGCAGAAATCATCCTGCCGCGAGGAGTACTCGATTTCGTCCGCAGAAAACAGGGCGTGCCGTACTGCGTCTTTGCTCAACACTCGCCCGCCGGTCCGTGCCGCGAGTTCGCGCGCCAGCGTAGTCTTGCCAGTACCGGGAAGGCCTGCCATCAGAACGATCATGGCTTCATTAAAGCAGAAACGCCCGTCCCGGCTACGCACCTCGATACGGCGTAACTCGCCAGCAAAAACATCAGGGGCTCGATCGGGTGACGATAGCGTGCGAACGTGTAGGTGAAGTAGTAAGGCAGCGGATAAATCGCAAGCACACAAGCGAATGCTTGCCATTCGAGCCGTGCACGCCAAGCCAGGAACAATCCCCACATTGAAGTCAAAAACAACAGCAGCGGGAAAGGGCTGAACTGGCGGGGCTGCGTCCAGAAATTCCAGACTCGATGAATGGTTCGAGAACCAAACTCTCGCGGATCCGATTTCAAATATTCCACCAACCGCGCCCGCAGATCGCGGGCAAAGGCCACTTCTCCCTCGCGCTGGTACAGCATGCTCTTTCCCGAGGGATGGAGTTCAAAGCTGACGTTTCCAAAAAAAGCTTCCGGCCAGAAGTTGCTACGCACCGGGACCAAGCTGCCAAGTGCAACGTAGTTGCGGACCGTCCACGGCGTAATGCATAGAATGCACACGCCAACGAGCATCGCTGCGCGCTTCCACGAAGCGCTTCGCCAGGCGATCAGCACGACGAGAAAAGGAAGCGGGGCGAGCAATGAGGGATTGACCATCGCAACCGCTCCCCACATGGCGCCGCAGAAGGTCCAAGCTCGCGTGGGTGAGGGTTCCTTGAGCCGCAGGGTGTACAGGAGCAACCATGTCATCACCAGGGCCGAAAGACATGTCTCCCATACAAACCACGGCATCACCACGGTCGGAGGAGAGACTGCCCATGCCCATGCGGCCAAAAGTCCGGTGAACTCGCCAAAGAAATGCTTGCCAGCCTTGAGAATAACGAGCGCTGTAAGTGAGCCAAACAGAATGTTCAGCGATACCGCCGCCCATGCGGAAGCCGGAGTTTCAGTTCCAAACAAGCGAAACATACCAGCCAACAAGCTCGGATACACAGGAGCAACCCAGGCAGTCGGCCCACTGGCATCATGATAGGGCGAAGAGAATCCGTGACCGGCCGCCAGTTGGCGGGCGATCCCCGCCGCCTCGTTCACGTTCCACGACGGCTGTTTATTCTCGAGCAGGACGCCGACCACGCCGAACCGAACTCCAACCGCCACGAGGAAGATCAAGAACGGTTTGCGCAACCAGTTCGCGAACCATGCCCGGTTTATGGCTGTCAGTAAGAACGAAGATGGAGACATTCGGCAGTTGCTGGCTGAAGGCGCTTATTATAGGCGACGCTCTGTGGAAGGGAACTACTGCGTGCCGGCGCCGAGCGCAACCGGGCTGTCCGGCAGTTCATTGTCAGGATTCTCCGGGCGTTCCATGGGAATGATCGATTGCGTCTGCCGCCATTCGGAATAGTGCCCGCTGACCATGATATGGAAGCACCAGTGGCGCCGTTCTTCTTCGGGTTCGACCAAGCCGAGTGCCTTCATATAAAACAGGTAGTGTTCCATCCAGCGAATCTGTTCCTTGCTGAGGCCGCGGCGCTGCAGATCGACGGTCACACCGGCCAGATGCGAAGAAGCGGTGTCACCATCCGCCGGGGCCGCATTGCGATTGTGCCGGCGCAGCTTGCGCTGAATCTTCACGGTCCGCACCGCCGAGTTCACCTGTATCTGCTCATGAAAACGGTTGTAGTAGGCCTGACTCAGATCTTCCACGAAGTCGCGCGTCCACGGCCGGCAGTAGCGCCGCGAAGGATCGAGCCGCGGATCGAAGCGCAGCGTCTCGTTCGAGCGGATCGGCAAAAGCATGCCGTCGGCCTTGAGGGCCTCGAGTTCGGTGTCATCCTGAATGCGGGGCAATTCCAGACGATCGATCTCAGCGTTCTGGATCAGCAGGGATTCATGCGAGGGACGGAACATCGGATTCCAGTGCAGCAGCCAGCGGAAATGGCTATGCCGCACGCGCGCGGCGTGGCGCACCGCGAAGGCGCTGGGCGAAAGAATGCTACACGCCAGAGCCACGGCCAGAATCCCAACGAGTTGTTTTCGAACGATGCGTCTCACGAAGTGGTCTTCCCGATCAGCACGGGCATTCGGACCCGCAAAACACTCGCGCCAACTCTTCCGCGCGAGTAGCGGTTATTCTAAGCCATGCTGTCAAGTGGTCCAACCTTCTGGCGCCCAGGACCGTTACATTTGTACCCAAGCCCCGACATTACCGAGCGGTTACCTGATTTCCAGGCAACACGATCCAACTACTTGATCGGCATCTTTCGGGCCATTGATCAGTGTGGGCGGAGGGCAGGGCTATGTCCGTGCCCTGTCGCAACTTGCAGATTTTCGGTGAACCCGAGGCCAGTCGGATGAGCTACAAAATGACAAAAATCAGCGCCGCAAAAGGTCACCCAGCGCCTGGGTCATGACTTGTCCGCTGACTTCGGAAATCGACTTGGTGAGCGGAATATCCTTGGGGCAGACCTCCACGCAGTTCTGCGCGTAGCCGCATTCCTGGATGCCGCCATCGCCCATCAGCGCCGCCAGCCGCTCTCGTTGCAAAGCCTTGCCCGTGGGATGGGTATTGAACAGCCGCACCTGCGAGATCGTCGCCGCACCCACAAAGCCGGTATCTTCGTTGAACTGAGGGCAGGCCTCCATGCAGCAGCAACAAGAGATGCATCGCGACAGTGGATACGCGGCCTCCTGATCCTCCGCCGTCATGCGCGGGCCGGAGCCCAGATCGTACGTGCCATCGATCGGCACCCAAGCCTTCACGGCCTTCAGGTTCTCGAAAATGACACTGCGGTCAGTTGCCAGGTCGCGGACGACCGGAAACTTCGAAAACGGCTCCAGCCGGATCGGCTGTTCGAGATTGTCAATCAGCGCCGAGCACGCCATGCGCGCCTTGCCGTTGATCAGCATGGCGCACGAACCGCAAACTTCCTCGAGGCAATTCGAGTCGTAGGTGATGGGCGTGGTCGCCTTGCCGTCTTTCGTGACCGGGTCGGCGGCAATATCCATGAGCGCCGAAATCACGTTCATGTTCGGCCGGTAGGGAACAGAGAATTCCTCCCAGTACGACTTGGTGGTGGGAGTCGCTTGACGCTTGATTTTGATGATGACGGATTTATCAGCCATGTGTTTGTTCCAAAACGAAAACGCAACAAAGAAAAAATCACCGGAAGGGCACAAGTTCCACTCGTGCCGATTCAACCTAGGCAAAAGACCGCGGCTTTCAGCCGAAATTTCAAAGAGCGCTTAATCGGCACGAGTAGAACTCGTGCCCTTCCCGGTTCTTCCTCAATCATCACGTGGCCCCGGACCAATTCGTCCGGGACGCTCGCGTGGCGGACGAATGCGTCCGACCCTACGTCGATCAATACTTCCTCGGTCGCGGCGGAATCAGCCCTGCATCCACCGCCTCGAACTCAAACTTCGGCTCGTCCGCATCCGGCGCGAAGTATGCCTTGGTCGTCTTCATCCAGTTCTTGTCGTCGCGCTCGGGGAAATCGGGCTTGTAGTGCGCCCCGCGCGATTCGTCCCGCATGCGCGCGCCCTGCGCGATCACCCGTGCCAGCTGCAGCATGTTGTACAACTGCCGGGCAAAGACCACCGTCGTATTCGCCCACATCGTGCGGTCGCTGAGGTTGATCTTGCGATAGCGCTCCAGGAATTCCACCAGCTTGGCGTCGGTCTGCTGCAGGTTTTTGTTGTAGCGGATGACCGTGCAGTCCTTCGTCATCAATTCGCCCAGTTCGCGCCACAACTTCACAGGATTTTCGTTGCCGTCGTTTTTCATCAGCAGGGAATTGTTCTCTTCCTGCTTCTTCTGCTCGGCCGCATAGTGTCCGTTTCCATTCGATGCAGCCTGCAGCCCGCGTGCGTAGTTTACTGCCTGAGGCCCAGCCACGCCTCCACCGAAGATGCACGATACCAGCGAATTCGCGCCCAGCCGGTTGGCCCCGTGGTACTGATACTCGCACTCGCCCGCCGCATAAATGCCGGGGATGTTGGTCGCCTGCTTGTAATCGACCCACAGGCCGCCCATGGTGTAATGCATGCCGGGGAAAATCTTCATCGGCGTGTCGCGTGGATCGTCGCCCACAAACTTTTCGTAGATCTCGAGAATCCCTTCCAGCTTCTTATCCAGAATCTTGCGATCGATGTGCGTCAGGTCGAGATAGACCATCGGCTTGCCGTCGATGCCGAGATTGTGCTCGTACACGACCTTGAAGATGGCGCGTGTCGCCACATCGCGCGGAACCAGGTTGCCGTATTTCGGATACCACTCTTCCAGGAAGTACCAGCGTTCATTCTGCGGAATCGATTTTGGGTCGCGCTTGTCGCCCGCATTCTTCGGCACCCAAACGCGCCCGCCCTCGCCGCGCGCCGACTCCGACATCAACCGCAACTTGTCTTCGCCCGGAATCGACGTGGGATGAACCTGAATGAACTCGCCGTTGGCGTAGTAGCAGCCCTGCTGATACAGCGCGGACTGGGCCGAACCCGTGCAGACAACGGAATTGGTCGATTTGCCGAAGATCGCGCCAATGCCGCCGGTGCAGATGATGATCGCGTCGGCAGGGAAGGTGCGCACTTCCATCGAGCGCAAGTCCATCGCGCAAATGCCGCGGCATACTTTCTGACCGTCGAGCACCGCCGACAGAAACTCCCAGTGTTCGAACTTCTTTACCTTGCCTTCGGACTCATACCGCCGGACTTGTTCGTCAAGTGCATAGAGCAACTGCTGCCCGGTAGTCGCGCCCGCAAATGCAGTGCGGTTATACAAAGTGCCGCCGAAGCGACGGAAGTCGAGCAATCCCTCCGGCGTGCGATTAAAGGGCACGCCCATACGGTCGAGCAGATCGATGATGCCCGGCGCAGCATCGCACATGTCTTTAATCGGAGGCTGGTTGCCGAGGAAATCTCCGCCATAGACCGTGTCGTCAAAATGCTTCCAGGTCGAATCGCCCTCACCCTTCAGGTTCTTCGCCGCATTGATGCCGCCCTGCGCGCATACCGAGTGCGACCGCTTCACCGGCACAATCGAGAACAGGTCGACTTCGCCGCCCATCTCGGCAATTTTGATGACCGCGGCCAGCCCGGCCAATCCGCCACCCACAACGATGATTTTCGGAGCTGCCATTAGCGTGGCCTCCCGTAGCTGGCGCTCTGCTCGCCGGATTTACCGGAGGAAGCCTTGTGGGATGAGTCTGGCTGAGATGAGTGAACGACCGTCCCGCCCGATCCTTCTTCCTGCATCGGCCGCGAGCGGAACGAGTACAAGCTGGCAAATCCCGCGGCGCACAGCAGCAGGAAGAATGCCAGTGAGACCCGGAGCAATCTCTGTTGTGCCTTCGCTCCCGAGACGACGCCCCACTTCGCGCAGAACAGCCAGATGCCGTAAGCGAAGTGCCACGAAGCCGCTACCAGTCCGATCACGTAGAACAGGAAGAACCCGGTATGCATCACCTCGCCCTGCACCTTGCCGAACGAGGCCATCGGATTGTCGTGCAGATCGACGCCGGTGAACCGCATGGTGTAAACGTGCCAGGCGATGTAGGCGAATGCGATGCCGCCTGTCCAGCGCTGCACCGTGTACATCCAGTTGCCGGTCCAGGGATACGAAGTCGTGTTGCCCTCGCCGCGGTACCAGATGTAAAAGCCGTAGCCCGCGTGATAGGCGATCGGAATCCAGATGCCGAACAGTTCTAGGAAGAACACCATCGGCAAATTTGCGAGAAAACTGACTTGCCGGGCATAAGCCGCCGGGCCATTCGCGCCGATCGCGGTGGAGTTCGAAATCAGAATGTGTTCGAAAAGGAATGCGCCGACTGGAATGATTCCCGTCAGCGAGTGCAAACGCCGCAGAATAAACGAGATTCCCTGACCTGCACGCAATGGCGCAACGCCATGCCGTATTCCGGGAGCAGTAGAACTGGCAGATGCCACGTAGCGCTCCTTATAAATTCAGCTATGAGAAAAGAACCTGACATTATCGGGTGTGGGGAGAAGTGAAGTCAATACGCGAGCGATTAAGGGCCCCGATATTTGTCAGAAAGTGGGATCTGTGCCCGGAGTTTTTGCCTGATCGTCATACCATTTCAGGAACTGGCGGAATGCTGCCCCGCGATGACTGTACCTGGATTTCTCCTCCGGGCTCAACTCCGCAAATGTCTTCTGAATTTGCGGAAAATAAAATAACGGATCATATCCGAATCCGTTGGCTCCGCGCGGCGCGTCAAGAATGACCCCTTCCGCAGTTCCACGAAATGTGGCAAGCGTTGCACCATCGCGGGCAGCAGCCAGCACGCAAACGAATCTGCCGGTGCGCTTTTCAGGAGGAACCTTTCTTAATTCGCGCAAGACGCGCGCGTTGTTGGCCTCGTCATCCGTATTCTCGTCGGCCAGGTGTGGCTGATCCGCCGCGTAGCGCGCCGAGTGCACGCCCGGAGCCCCGTTCAGCGCGTCAATCTCAATCCCCGAATCATCGGCCACGACGATCTCCCCCGGAACGTAACGGCTGTATTCTTCCGCCTTCTTGCGCGCGTTTTCGTCGAACGTCTGCCCGTCCTCCACCACCAGCGGCAGGGAAGAGAAATTCGGAATGCCGGCGATCTCGATGCCGTGAGCAGCGGCCGCGCCCGCGAAATCCCGCAGCTTGCCCGGATTTGAAGTTGCAATCAGTATTCGTCGCATCAGATAAAGGCTCGCCACAGAGGACACAGAGGCTCACGGAGAAACCGATCACGACCGGTGCGCGAACGCAAAACATGCGCCAGCGCACAACGCCGTGATCACCGAAATCCATCCGCCCGTCGTGCGGTCCCGCGTCCGTACCAATGTAACCTGCACGTGATTCACCCCCGCGTCGACGGGCACGATCATTTGCCCAGCATCGCCGCGGCCGGTTCGAACCCAGCGTCCATTCACTTCCACCTTCCATGCCGGGTAGCGAAACAGCCGCAACTTCAACTGCGTTGCAGTGGACACCTCCGCCGTAAATGACTTCGTCTCGGCGCCCCACTGCACTGCGGAAATCGCCGCCTGCCCCGGCGCAACCACGCTGACGTTAGCGGCGTCTTTGTCGATGGCCGACGGATCGGCGCCCAGCGGCGTGTACTCATCCGTGCCCTCGTAGCCGATGCGATCCGTGAAGTTGTCCCGCATCTCGCGCAGGTCGGCGGCATTATCCCACCACGGCGGCTGAATGAAGTGCCAGGCCGCCGCAATCAAGACCAGCGCAGCGACGCAGATGGCCGCGCGACTCCACCAACTGTGCCTCTTCGCTGACGCCGCACTCACACTGAGACTGCCGCTTGCTGCCGTACCGGCCACCACAAATACCGTGAAGATCATGCTCAGGCAGAGCAACCATCGCCACGGAAACTGCATGAACTCAAGCTTCGGGAGAATTCTCCACGCAATCCCAGCCATCGGAAACATCAGGATGCTACAAGCGCAAGCCCAGAGAAACAGGCCATTCCAGCGAAGACGATTCATCTTCCCCTGAAGCTTCGCCGCCACAGCCGCCGCGAACAGGATAGTCATCTCAAAGATCGCAACCCACGAGATGATGCGATTGAATTTGTCGTGATCCGCATCAGTAGTGTGGACGAACAAGAAGTTGTCCATCGGCCGCGAGCCCGCCGAGATCGCCTGCGCAATGTCGATCCATCTCTGCTCGTAGATGGCGGGAAGCAAATAGAAGCCTGCCAGGCCGGCGCCGATGGCAACCGCCGCCGCTCCCACACCCAAAATTCGCAACGACTGTTTCTGCCAGGCGAAGATCACCAGCAGCAAAGCCAGAGAATAGTGAATCATCACCGCCGCAGGAACATTGGTGAGCCACGCCGCCGCGAGTACTACGGCAAGAGGAACGGTAACCCGGCGTTCGCCTTCCGCGAGTCGCAGCACGAGCAGCAACAAGACCGGCACCAGGCAACTCGCCAGCAACTCCGCGAAGGCGCTGCGCCAGTACACAA
>Ga0075019_10002188_pt1 | contig 11144 bp, 7 predicted proteins | sample ColStrG_CSR_2013_FD_71473 | JGI IMG/M metagenome (GOLD analysis project Ga0075019, IMG submission 71473) | Freshwater sediment microbial communities in response to fracking from Pennsylvania, USA - Cold Stream Run_MetaG_CSR_2013 | ecosystem: Environmental > Aquatic > Freshwater > Creek >...
CGCGCGCCGGTAAGTGAGAATAGCCCATGACTGACACTGTGACAGTCGTCGCCGGCGTCCTGGACCGTGCTTGAAGCGGGTGCGGGCCTGGAGCGCGCGAACCGCGCCAAGCTGGCGGCGTGTCGCGCGGCCTTTGCGAGGTCTGGAAGACCACAGACCTGCCTGATCGCCGTGGGCGGGGGGTCGTAGTTTGTCCGTGTTGCCGTCCGGAGGTCAATTTGTCCGCAAACTCGACGACCAATCCGGACAAGGCACCAAGAAGGTTAGGCTGACAGGCCCGCGTCAATTGCGGCCACACCGCTTGGACTGCCTTTGAACGCCGCGGCCAAGCCGATCCAGATCGCGCCGAGGCCGAAGACCAGGCCGCCAATTTGAATTACCTGAACGGGAACGGGGCCCGGGGGAAGGTTTGACAGGACCGCGCCAAGGGCGAACAGGACGGGCGATCCCGTCGGAAATTGGCGTAGCCGCAGGAACACGGCGCTCAGCGCCACGAGGCCGATCATGGAGATGGCCGAAAACGCGATGAAGGCCAACAGCACCGGCGGAACATTCATGGCGCCGGTCAGCGCCAGTAGCCCCGGTGCTTGCCTTGCGAGCGCGGGAAAAACAGCAAGCGCGATAACCCCGTCAGTGAAATAACACATCGCACCGACGAGAGCCGTGGCGAAGCTGATCATGCCGATCACGCCGAGCCGGCCGCGCAGAGCCCCAAACAGGGCGACAAGACCGAGAGTTCCCAGGGCCGCGCCAATGACGTGCAGCCATTGGGCCGGCGCCCAGGCCGGACCAAGAACAGCCGATGCCCCGACGAAGGATCCGATTTTCCAAACCATCGCCCAGAAGCCGAAATTGGCGACACCGCTGGCGACCATTGCCCAGCCGCCGAGCTTCATGAGGAATTTGTCCGACATGCCAGATCCTTTCGTGGCCAACAGCGGCCTGTTCGATTTCGACCAAGTATGGTTCGGGCATTTCCATACGTCCAATGCATAGATAGTATGTCGGTCATGCGTGACGCGAATTTAGCGGCGACAGACCTCAACCTCTTGAAGGCCCTCGACGCGCTGCTGACCAAACGGCATGTGACGGCGGCCGCGAAGGAGGTCGGCCTCAGCCAACCCGCCATGAGCCGCGCGCTTCAGCGGCTTCGCGCGCTGTTTGACGATCCGTTGCTGCTTCGCGGACCGGGCGGGCTGTTCCTCAGCGCGAAAGCCGAGAATCTCGCGCCCAAGGTGCGCACTCTATTGTGCGAGATCGCCGCCTTGATCGTCAACGAGGCGTTCGACCCTGCGCTTATGGAAAAGACGGTTCGGATCGTGGCGTCTGACTACCATATGGTCACCTTCATTCCGCGGTTTCTGCGAGCGGTGAAGCGGGCCGCTCCAGGGGTGACGGTTCGCGTCGAGCCCTATTCTCCGGACGCGCCCATCAGAGTCGCCCGGGGCGAAATTGACCTGATCTTCGCGACAGGTGACGCCCCGATGCCGCCTGGCGCGCACAGCGAGCGAGTTCTTGAGGATCAGTTGGTGACAGCCGTTCGAAGAGATCATCCGATCTTCGAGCGGCCGATTAGTCTCAACGCCTACGCCGCCCTCGAACATGTCGTGATCTCGATCATGCGGGACGGATGGACCGACACCGATGCGCTCCTCGCTGCTCACGGCCTAAAGCGATCTATCGCCCTGAGCACGCCCAGTTTCGTCGGCGCCCTTGCGGTCGTTGGTGCGTCTGACCTCGCCGTCACGGTGTCCGGGCGGCTGGTTTCGATATTCGCGGACCAGTTTGGTCTGGCGGCCTTTGCGCCTCCCCTTCCCAAGACCGCATTTGTGGTCACCCAGGTATGGTCGGCTCACCGCAGCAGCGATCCGTTCCACACCTGGATTCGAGGACTGATGCGGGATGCGGCGGACGCGAAGGTCAACATCGCTTCGTATTCTGCCATCCATCCAATTGGTATGGAGCCCCCGACCGAGACACCCGGTTCATAGATTGTCAGTTTTCGAAGTCGATGTCAGCGCCCTAGTCACAGGCGAGGTCAGTAGGCCGGTTGATGAGGGCACCGCAACCATTGCTCCGCAAACAATGCGAGAGTCGAACGAAACGGGATCGGATCGTGCCGGTCCGCAATTGTAGGGGGCGCCGCAAGGTTTGTTACACGGACGGCGCTAAATCGGACAAATCAGGAACGATCTTGCGAAATTCGCTCTACTCGATCCGAATCCGTTCTACAGCGTCCTGGGTGATCTTGTCGCCGCGCCTATCATAGAGCTTGGTCGTGCGAGGGGAGGCGTGGTTGGCCATCTCCTGAGCCAACTCCAGCGTTCCCTCATTCTCCAGATAGGTCGTGATCCCAGTGCCGCGGAACGAATGGTTGCCGATCTTCTCGGCGACTCCGGCCTTGATCGCCCGCCGGCGCACCATGGCGTAGGCATCATGCCGATTGAGGCGCTGGTCGCCGAGTTTGCCGGTTCTGCCGAGGGCCGAGCGGAAGAGGGGGGCTTTGACGTCCTTCTCGCCGATCGCGGCGAGATAGACGTCCAGGTGCTCCAACAGACGATGGTGCACCGGCATTTCATGGACCTTGCCGCCTTTCTCGTGCAGGCGCAGCCAGGACCGCCCGGCGGTCTGCACCAGGTCTTCGATATCCATGCCAACGGCGGCCGAGACCCGCGCGAAGCTATAGACCATCACCGCGATCAGCGCCCGATCCCGCAGACCGACAAGACTGTCGGTTTCGATGGACTCCAGCAGACGCTTAGCCTCGGCGGCGGTGAGGATCGGGGTCTTGCCGCGCTTGTAAGTGTAAGCCGGGCCTCGCACCGGCGCCGCCGGATTGGTCTCCAGGACGCCGTGGCGCGCCAACCAGTCGAACAGACCGCGCAGCGCCGCCAGGCGCAGCTTGACGGTGGGCGCCGAGAACCGCGCGCTCACGGTCTCTATATATAATGTCACATGGATCGAGCGGATCTCGGCCAATGATCCCAGTTCGGCGACCGGCGCGAAGCGCAGAAAATCCGCGACGGCGTTCATATAGGCGGCGCGGGTGTTCGCGTTGCGGATGGTCGCCGCGAAATACTCCAGGAACCGCTCGCCGGCGTCGCGGTGCGTGTCGGCGACGATCGCCGGCACGATGGGGGTGAATCCGGTCGCGTCCGGAACCGTGGGAGTGTGGAAATGCGCGGCGTCGTCCATGGCCGCATCCTGGGCCGAAAAACCCTACCGAAGGGTTACATAAAGGACGTTATGTGTGGTGATCGGCGGCATCGAGCCGGTTCTGCCGACAACCTACATAATCGCAATTCAGAGCATCCGGTCGGTCAACCACCCCTTGGCCGGAACCATTGAATCTGTTGACGACTCGCCGGCTCCCCCTTGAAATGTTCCCGGTGCGTTCCCATGCTCCTACACGCGGCTGATTGGGCAGGGGCGAGGGATGAGGCAGCTCGAGATTGAAAACCAACTGCGCGACATCGTCAGCCGCATCATCCTGCAGGTGGAGCTGGCGACATCCCAGGGGCGGACGGACATCAACCTGGCGTTGGAAGACGCCTTCATTCCGATCCTGAGGTCGGTCTACAACCTCCCGCACCTTGTCAATCTGAACCGCAAACAGAAGAATTTTCCGGGGATCGATCTCGGCGACGACCATGACCGGGTGGCGTTCCAGCTCACGTCGACGACGACCTTAGACAAGGTGAAGTCCACGGTCCGCCAGTTCATGGAGCGAGGCTACTACAACACCTTTGACGAGCTCTACGTCCTGATGCTGACGCCAAAACAGACGTCCTGGCCCGAACTAACGAACGGCCCATTCTTGTCGCATAGCCGGACAAAATGCGAACATAGCGGTTGCTTTCCGGCTCGAACTTGGCCCGGTCCTAAGGAGGAGCCAAGCGAGCGCGACGGGCGTTTCTGCTCGCTGTTCAGCCGGTGCTGCGTTCCCAGCCGCCGCGCGGATAGGCTGTTTGCGATGCCACGAAAACCACGCCCGGATTTCCATCTTCGAATTGGAAGTCGCGGCTTTCGTCGCGGGCCAGGTTAAGGCGCGCCATCACCGCCAATGACCGTACGTTTGTCGGCGAGGTGAAACTGATCACCTCGGCTGCACTAGTGCGGGCGAAGATGTCAGCGAGCGACGCGCGGGCCGCCTCCGTCGCATAGCCGGCTCCCCAAGCCCAGCGGACAAGCCGCCAACCGATCTCCAAACCCGGTGCGGGTGGGAGTGACGGCCAGATCGGACTAACGCCGCACCAACCGAGAAAGGCAGCGTCAGCCTTTCGGCGGATCGCCCACTTGCCGAAGCCGTCTCGCTGATGCGCGGCCACATAGCGGTTGAACCGCTCGTTGGCGTAGGTTCGATCCCAAGCACCGCCGTAATCGTGCATCACCTCGGGATCGGCGCACATGGCTACGAATTGGCCACGTTCGGCCTCGGTCAAGCTATTCAGGGTCAACCGCTCACTCTCGATCATGGTCCCTGCGCCCGCAAAACCTGATAAATAGCATGAGCTGGGCGATATTGGTCTTCCACCCCACCTCTGACTTCGCGGTTATCGGCTCCCGTGCTGTCGGCAAACACCTGTTTTCCGACAGCTTCGCCCGGACCGACTGACTCCGCGCCGCGAGGCCCGGTAAGTTGCATGACAAACCCTGTCGGAATGGCCCTGTTGCAAAGATTTCACGAGGCATACGATATCCTCGACCGCAAGACCGATCAGGCCGCTTGGCCGATCATTTGGGTGTCCAGATGTTCGACGAGTTCGGCAATCACGCCGGGCCCGAGATTGAAGGACCTCTCGATCAATCGAATTTCGCCTGTGGCGCCGGGTTGCAGACACCATGGTCGCGCCTGGTTCTTGCGCAAGGCCAGCATCACTTCGAACCCCTTGATCGTGGCGTAGGCGGTCCGCAGCGATTTGAATCCCAGCGTTGGTTTGATCAGCCGCTTGAGCTTGCCGTGGTCGGCCTCGATCACATTGTTCAGATACTTGACCTGGCGATGCTCGGGGTCCGACGGACATTTTCCTTCGCCCTTCAATTCTCGGATCGCGATCGCGTATGTGGGCGCCTTGGCGTTGCGTGTCGCCGACAGATAGAAATCGACCGTGTCGCCGGCGGAAGTGACCGCCCGGTAGAGATAGGTCCATCGGCCTTTGACCTTGACGTAGGTCTCGTCGACCCGCCAGCTTCCGCGCCAGCACGCCTTTCGCCACGCCCACCGCAACCGACGCTCGATCTCAGGAGCGTACCCCTGAACCCAACGAAACAGCGTCGAATGATCGACCTTCACTCCGCGCTCGCCCATCATCTCTTCGAGGTCGCGATAACTGATGCCGTACTTGCAGTACCAGCGCGCCGCGCCGAGAATGATCTCGCCGCGAAAATGACGCCATTTGAAATCGCCAGACATCGCGAACCCTCCGGTCAAGCCTCAGCTTTCTCCGCCGGCGTCAATTTTTGCAACAGTGCCTCGTGGCGAATATCTCCAGAACTAGATAATACAACAACTAGCTTCCGCATTTAGGTAATCTATTCGTTGAGATACCATCTATACGTGCGATAGGTAGATCAGCTCTAGACTATAATTCGGGTGCTTCGTAGAAAAATATTCGCTCATGTGTACCGTCAACTGCAAATAATATCACCTGCGGCCGATCGCCAATTGCGGGAAGTACCACATGCTCCCGGCGTATGAAGGTGGAAATCCCATGTTGTTTGAGCTTGCCAGTGTCCAAGGTGCCTATCAACAGTGAAGGCCACCACCACTTGCCGGGGTTGGGGATGTACCTAACCGATTCGGGCAATGTGCGCACGGACTGAAGGCGAGCCTCGAAGCTTTGGATGTCAGATCGAGGAATGCGAAAGGCACACCAGATTTTCGGGTGCTCGATGCGATGCACCTCGTGAATATCCCCTGCACTTTCTGGCAGGTATTCTGGAAGCCAACCTCTGGATACTTCGCCACTCGATTTGGCGATTTCAAAATTTCTGTAGCTTGTTTCAATGGATTCATTCGAAGAAGCCGCCATAAACATCACGACGGCCACCATCACTACGATAGATCCAATTGTAATCGTCGAGAGTATGAGAATCGCGCGACTCAATTCGATAAGATTTCCGCTTTTAATGGAGAATATTCGTCAATCACATGTGTCAGTCACAAATATTGCGTCGGCGCGCGCTGTTGATTTCACCAGCCCGGTAATAATGGATTAACGGGCGATGAAGTTTAGATAAACGCAATATACGGAGAAATTGTAATGTACGGGAGTTAATTATTATCGATGTACCTACCGCAATCCATGGAGCTTTACTCATGATTGTTCGGCGATAGTCGAGTGACTGTCAATATGATTTCCTTTTCGCGAGAACGCCGTGCTGTCGATCTGTTACTGCCTTGCTTCGAACGATGAGCAGACGACGAGCCGGGCAAAGCGGGCTATGATCCCGATGTTAGAGCATAATTTCCGGCACCGTCAAATATGTTCACCGCTACTGTAACTCATTTTTGCGATTTATTCATTTGCAGGCAGGTTCTATCCACCCATCGGGGAATTTTGTCGAGTAGGTTGCCGCCTCCTTCAAAATTGAAGGGTTTCTATCCTTTATATATGATAACGCGGTATCAATATTTTTCTCTCCCGCGACCGCGTCATGTATGAGTTGCATGTCAACGTCAATCCGAAATTCCAGGAAACTCGAAGCGGGCGCATAACATCCCTTCCTAAGGTAATTGTAAAGCTTATGTTCCTCTTCTATTCTATCAAATGTCAGCTTAGTTTGTGTATTATTAAGTACGTGCGACAGGGTTGGCATCATTTGCCTTTGACCAACGCTCACACCTATAGCAAACGCGCCCACCACTGCTACCGCACAAAGCCCTGTCACACACGCTACCGCCACAATGCGGCGCCTACTTTTCATTTCTAAATTTCCAAGTGAGGCAGCTGCAATTGCTTGGGAGATCTCCGGGGGAAGGCGATTCGGGCGTCCATACTGTTACCACTTTCGAATAACTGTGGAGGCAGCGATCTCGGTAAAAGCAAAGCGCTTTGGCGCAGGATTGTAGCCTATCTACACAGGATTTTGGCCAATAATCGCAGAGGGCATCTGGCAGATTTTCGTATATCTCCTTACTTTCCGCATATCCTCCCAGTTGTGGGCTGGCCAAAAGGCCTGTTGGGTCGACATTATTGACCGGGTCTCCATCCCCATAGGGATACAGGTTGCCCTCAGCGTCCACAACCTCGCCGAACGGGTCCCTTGATAACCAGCGCCCGCCAACGGGATCATAGACCCGGCTAGGCGTCAGGTAGAGGCCACTGTCTGGGTTGTTGAACATGCCTGCATAAACGTAGTCGGTCGTGGGCGCGGTTCCTTGGAGGGGGTTACCAAAAGCGTCGTAATCGTAGGGAACCGTGCTCGTGGAAGCGAATACGCGCCGTACCGAGCCTACGCGATCAGGCGCATAGTACGCGCTAGTGATCGCCCCACCTGGTGCATATTCCCCCTGGCGGTAGTAGGCCTTGATCACGACGTTCGCCGCGTTCCTTGCCTGACACGGCCAACTTCCGCACCACAGATATGTCGTTGTTGTTTTCGCACCTCCCGCTGGGGTGCTGGAGATGCTTGTCCGTCGCCCGAGCCCATCATAGGCGAACGCAGTCGCCTTGGTGGGCAGGCCCAGATATCCGATCCCCACCAGTCGGTTCTCCGCGTCCCACGCATAGGTCCGCGTCGCATCCGCCGTCAGGTTGCCGTCGGCGTCGAACGTCTGCGCGTTTCCGCTCAACGTCGTTAGTTGGTTGAGCGTGTTGTATGACGCTGTCTGCGCCAGCCCCGCAGCCGGATCGCTGACGCTGGCATCGCTGACCTGTGTCTGTCCCGTGGTCTGGTTCACCGGGTTGGTCACATAGGTGAAGGCTGTGGATTGGCCGGCGGAAAGTCCCGTTGTCGCAATCCCCGAGAGTCGGCGATCGCCGCTGTTGGGTAGATAGCTCCAGGTCGTCGCAAGCGTCGTGCCGGTCAGACTGCGCGTCGTAGTCTGGTTGGTCTGGCCGAGATACCCGAGGGTGAAGGCCCCCAGATCGTTGGTGTCGCCCGTCGTACGGCCAATGGGGTCATAGCTGAACGTCTCCAGCGCCGATCCCGTCACCTGCCGCGTCGCCAGGCGCATCAACTTGTCGTAGGTGTAGTTGATCGTCCCCGACGCTGGCGGTGGCGTCTCCGAAGACATCTTGAGCGCGCCCAGCACCCCCACCGGATAGTAGGCGTAGGTCGTCGTCCCCGTGCCGTCGGTCATCGACGTGCGCCGCGCGAAGTAAGGATCGTAGACAAAGCTGACATTGGGCGTGGTGTGCAGGGCGCTCAGGTACGTCAGGCCCATGATGAGGTTGTCCTGCGCATAGCTGTATTGCTTCACTTGGCTCAGCGCATCGGTGGTCGAGTGCAACCGGCTGGTGGTGGTTTCATAGGCGTAGGTGAGCGTGGTGGTGTCGGCATAGGTCTTCTGTGTCAGCCGGCCCTCAACGTCATAAGCCCAGCGGGTGATATTGCCCTTGGGGTCCTGACGGCTGGTGACTTCGCCGATGCCGTTATAGCCAAACAGCGTCGCCTGGCCGGCCGGATCGGTGACCTTCATCAGGCGGCGGTCGGCGTCGTAGACGTAAGCCCACACCCGCCCGATCCGGTCGGTCACCGAGGTCAGGTCGAGGTTGGTGTAGGCGCGGGATTCCGAGGTGCCGTCCGGATAACTCACCTTGGTCACCCGGTCGGCGGCGTCATAGCTGTAGGTGACGACCCATCCCTCGGAGTCGGTGACTGTCGCCACCCGGTCATAGGCGTCGTAGGTATAGCTTGCCTGGGTGAGATTGTTGGCGTTGACGATGTTCAGCAGATCGCCAGTGGCGTTGTAGTTAGCGGTCGTGACCTCGTTGAGCGGATCGGTGACCGTCTTCAGCTGGCCGGCGGTGTTATAGGTGTAGTTTGTCGTCTGCCCCGCCACGTCGGTGTGGGTCATCGGCCGGTGGTTGGCAAAGTAGGTATAGGCGTCCAGCGTCTGCTGCACCCCGCCCCCCACCGTCCGCGTCACCGCCGTCAGATCGATGTGATTGGGATAGCTGTAGCTGGTGATCCGTCCGACCGGGTCGGTGGTCTGGGTGAGGTTGAAGTAGCCGGTGGTGTCGTAGGCATTGGTCGTCGTCTGCGTTGTGCCGTCGTCGAGTACCCGGGCGATGGTCGAGGGTTGCTGCCACGTGCCGGTGGAATAGGCTTGGGTTTGGCCGGGGTAGAGATACCAGACCCGGTTCTCCAACGGCTTCTTGGTGCTCTCGATGGTCGTGGATTTGATCGCCTGGCCGTTGAAATGCAGGAAGTGGTCGTCCACCGCCTTGGTGTAGTCGCACCCGCCCGTGGGCGTGCATCCGGCAAGGGTGTAGGCGTTCTTGTCCCAATAAAACGTGTCGCGATAGGTCAGGTACTGGTTGACGAAAGGGACCGACGTCCCGTTCGTCGGCACCGTTGCGGCCGGATCGCTGTCGGGAATCGGCGCCGGCTCCAGCCACTCCATGCGCTCGTTCAGGCCCAGTGGATCGGTCACCTGCAGGAACCGAGGCGGACCGGAGGCTCCCGGGGCCGTGTAGGTAAAACCCGTTGTCCCATAGGGTGTGGTCATCGAATAGATGAGCGAATTGACGTCGTAGAGGAAGCTTGAAGTGAGGCCGAGGACGTCAGTGATTGAGCTCAGACGGCCGCTGGAATCGTAGCCGAGGGTCGCTGAACGCCCGAACGGGTCGGTCACCTGGGTTATCAGCAGGGGCTGGGCGTAGAGGGTGTAGCCCAGGGTCGTGACACGTCCGGCGGCGTCGGTCAGGCTGGTCAGCCGGCTCTGAGAATCATAGCCGAGCATCAAAGTGTTACCCTGAGGGTCGATCTTCTTGGTAAGGTAGACGTTGCGCGGGTAAGCGGTCGCTCCGTTGGATTGTGAATAGATCTCCGTACTGCCGTCAGCGTAGGTGAGCGTATAGGTGACCGGGCTCGTCGAGGTCAGCGTCAGCACTGCGCCGTCGGTGAACTGCGCCGCAAACTGGCCCGTTCCGGAAGCGTAGCCCGTGTAGTAGAAGGCCCCACCGACGGGCAGATTGCGCGACACTGTTGCGCCGGGGTTGGTGGGATCATCGGTTATGTAGTTGATCCAGCCCATCGTCCATTTCTGACTGACGTTGGAGGTCGGAAACACGGCCGGTTGGCTGTCCTCTCCCTGATAGTACGTGAGCGTGACGATCGGCGAGGGGCCGATGGGTGGGGTATATCCGACAGGGACATCGGTCAGGACTAGGCTGACGTCGTACTCACTGAAGCAGTAGGACGTCATCCCGTGTGACGGCGGGCACGGCCTGCCCCGCCCGCCTGCGCCGCCCGGCTGCTTCTTGCTAGTCGGCCCCTTACCCCAGATCTTCCCCGCCTCGGCCACGTCAACCGCGCGCCAGGCGGTGTCGCGACGCATGTGCGCCGCTACCAAAAAATACCCGCTGGCTTCGTCATCTAACGCCTTCTGAGTCACCCAGATCGCGCCACCAGGAAAGCCGGGTTCCTCGACGCGATAACGACCGTTCGCGTGGGCGGTGATCGTGCCATAGTGGCCGACCTTCCAGTGGACCACGGCCGGCATCGGCACGGTTTGGCCAGGTGTTCGCCCGACGACCTCGCTCGGCAACTTAGCCTTGTCCGCGAGGCCTTTCAGTTCGGCCATATTGGTCCCGTTGGCCCCTGCGCGATAGAACTGCAGGAAGTCGCCCTGCCGGCTTTTGGCGTCCAGCGCCTCGATCAACAGTTTCAGCGCCACCGGACCGCAGTTGAAGAGGTGCCTTGGGTCCTTCTTGACCAGGTCCAGCTCTTCGCGGGCCGTCTGGATATCCTCCGTGGCTGAGCCCTCGACGTGGCGCCCGCCCATATCGGTGAACATGGCGCTGACATTGTCGAACTGACCGACCGACGTGTAGAGCCGCAGCAGCTCCCCCAGCGCACGGTCGATGATGAGCTTGACGCGCGGGTCGGTTGAGTTTTTCCCCGCCTTCCAGGCCGCGCGCCAGGCGTCGATAGCCTGGGTGAAATAACCATCATGAAGATAGGCCACCCCCATG
>Ga0075019_10002189_pt1 | contig 11137 bp, 10 predicted proteins | sample ColStrG_CSR_2013_FD_71473 | JGI IMG/M metagenome (GOLD analysis project Ga0075019, IMG submission 71473) | Freshwater sediment microbial communities in response to fracking from Pennsylvania, USA - Cold Stream Run_MetaG_CSR_2013 | ecosystem: Environmental > Aquatic > Freshwater > Creek >...
GTGGTGGCGGGGTCACCGTGACGGAGGTGGTGCCCGGCGAGCCGGAACTGCCGGACGAGGAGGATCCGGAGCCCGCCCCGGTGCACCGGGGCGGCGGCCGACTGTGCGGCGGCCTGCGCCTGTGCGGCCTTGGCGGCGGCGACCTTCTGGTTGAAGGCGGCCTGGGCGGCGGCCTGGGCCGCGGCGGCCTCGGCGGCCTGCTTCTGGGCGACCAGTGCCTGGATGTTGGCGTTGACGCTGCTGAGGGTGCTCCGGTCCTGCGCGGCCAGGTCGGTCGCCTGCTGCTGCGACGAGGCCAGCGAGTTCCGGGTGGCCTGCGCCTGGGACTGCTGCGACTCGAGCGACGACTGGGTGGCGGCCAACTGGGCCTGTGCGGTGTGGAGGTGGTCGATGGTCGAGGTCACGTTGCCGGTGGCGATCGACGAGTACTCGGACCGGATGCCGCTGGTGTTCACGTTCGAGGTGAACAGCTGGGTGGCTCCGTTCGAGGTGCCCGAACTCGTGTAGTCGGCCAGCGCCTGGGTCCGGAGCTGGCCCTCGTCGACGGTGACGGTGTGCTGGTCCTTGGCCATCTGGGCCCGGCTGGCCGCGATCTGGTCCTGCAACTGCGACAGCTTGTAGTCCGCCGCGTTCACCTGTCCGGTGAGCGCGGCGATCTGCGCCTCGGTGGCGTTCAGCCGTGCCGTGATGGCGGCGGCCTGGGCCTGGGCGTCGGTGATCTGGTCTGCGGAGGCAGGCGTAGCGATGGTCACCATCGCGGAGGTGGCTCCGAGGACGGAGGCCACTGCGAGTGTCGCTACGACCCGGTTGCGTGTCCGGTTGCGGCGTGCGGGGCGGTCACCTGGCTCGACCGTCGAGTACTGCTCGGCGTGAGTCATATGCGTGCAGATGGTAGTCGGTGGGTTACCGGCCCACAAGGACCCCCCCGGCACTCAAGGCTCTGACCTGGGACTATACCCGGGAGCACGGGTGCGTGAAGGTTGCCGAATGGTGAATTCGTCCGGATCGGGCCCCGGTCCGGACGGGGGTCGACGGGTGCCGTCCGGCGGGTGTGCCGAGTAGGGTCCGGGACATGGGTGAGCGCATCGACTTCGCAAGCAACGGCAGCACGGCACAGGGCTACCTGGCCGTGCCGGACGGCGGGGCGGACGGGACCATCGGGATCCTCGTCCTCCAGGAGTGGTGGGGTGTGGTGGACCAGATCACCCGGACCTGTGACCGGTTCGCGGCAGCCGGGATCACCGCGCTGGCCCCCGACCTCTACGGGGGGACGGCCGTCCCGCTGAGCGAGCCCGACGAGGCGGCCAAGCACATGATGGCCCTCGAGATGGACCAGGCGGCGACCCAGCTGAGCGGTGCCGTCGACGAGCTGCTGCGCCGCACCGGCCGTGCGTCGATCGGCGTCGTCGGGTTCTGCATGGGCGGTGGCCTGGCCCTGGTGCTCGGCTGCCACCGGCCTGACGCGGTGGCGGCGGTGGTGCCGGCCTACGGGGTGATCCCCTGGCCCGACGCCCAGCCTGACTACACGACGATGACCGCCGCCGTGCTCGGACACGTGGCCGAGCTCGACGGATCATTCACGCCGGAGGCCGCCGCCGCCCTCGAGGCCACGCTGACCGGGATGGGCCGCGATGCCTCGTTCCTGGTCTACCCCGGTGTCGACCATGCGTTCTTCAACGAGGACCGGCCCGAGGTCTACGACGCGGCCGCGGCCGAGCTGCTGTGGGAGCGCACACTGACCTTCCTGCACGCGCAGCTCGACTGAGCCGGCGCACGGGAGCGGGCCGATGGCCGCGGTCGGGGTGACGGAAGGTGGACTGGTCGAGGCGTACCTGACCCTGGGACTCCGGCTCGACCGGCACGTCGACGGCATGGTCGACGCCTACTACGGCCCCCCGGGACTGGCGGCTGCGGTGGCGGCGGAGCCGGTCGTGCCGCCGGACCGGTTGGTGGTCGAGGCGCGTGCGCTGCTCGCCGAGCTGGCCGCCGGAGCCACACTGGACGGACCGGCGTCCGAGGACTCGTCGGCGCCGGCCCGCCGACACTGGATGACCGCGCAGGTGGTCGGTCTGGCCACGACCTGCGCCAAGCTGGCCGGCGAGCACATCGGCTACGCCGACGAGGTCGAGGCCTGCTACGGGGTCCGACCCTCCCGGGTCGACGAGGAGGCGATGGTCGAGTCCCACCGGAAGCTCGACGAGGTGCTGCCCGGGTCCGGGCCGCTGGCCGAGCGCCTGACGACCTGGCGCGAGGCGCACGCCGTGCCGGTCGACAGGTTGGGTGCGGCGGTGGCGTCGTTGGCCGAGGACCTCCGAGCACGCACCGACGAGCTGTTCGGCCTGCCCGACGGTGAGCACGTCGACTTCGAACTGGTGAGCAATGAGCCCTGGTCCGGGTTCAATTACTACCTCGGCGACCTGCGCAGCCGGGTGGCCATCAACACCGACCTCCCGGTGCTGTCGACCGGCCTCGCCCACCTGGTCGCCCACGAGGCCTACCCCGGGCACCACACCGAGCACACCCGCAAGGAGGTGGGCCTGGTCCGCCGCCGCCACTGGTGGGAGGAGTCCATCTTCCTGGTCGGCACTCCGCAGTGCCTGCTGGCCGAAGGGTTGGCCGACCTCGGGCTGGAGGTGGCGTGGGGACGGCACCCCGAACCGACCGTGGCCGAGCACCTCCACCCGCTCGGTATCCGCTACGACACCGAGGTGGTGGCGGCGGTGGCCGAGGCCGGCGAAGCGCTCGGCGCGGTGCGCACCAACGCCGCCTTCCGGCTCCACGAGGACGGCGCCGACCCGGACACGGTGATCGACGAGGTGGCCCGTTGGGGCCTGCTGCCGCGCGATCGTGCGGCCAAGGCGGTCGAGTTCCTGACCCATCCGACGTGGCGGGCCTACCTCACCTGCTACGTCGAGGGGTTTCCGCTGTGCCGGGCCTTTACCGCCGGGGACCCGGCCCGCTTCGAACGGCTCCTGTCCGAACAGCTCACCCCGGCCGACCTGGCCGACCAGATCGCCCGGGACGCAGCCTCCGGCCCGACCGCCGGTTGACCCGGACCGCCCGACCCGGCATGTCGCCGGGCCTGGTGCTGGTCTTCGCCGTGGCCTGCGGGCTGTCGGCGGCCAACCTCTACTACGCGCAGCCGATCCTGTACGACATCTCCCGGTCGTTCGGGACGAGCGAGTCCACCACCGGGCTGGTGGTGACCCTGTCGCAGGTGGGCTACGCGCTGGGCCTCGCCCTCCTGGTCCCGCTCGGTGACATCCTCACCCGGAAGCGGTTCCTGCCGGCGGTCCTGATGGTGACGGCTCTCGGTCTGGTGGTGTCGGCCGCGGCACCGTCGGTCGGCATGCTCCTGGCCGTGGCACTGGTGGTCGGCCTCGGGTCGACCGTGGCACAGATGCTGGTCCCCATGGCCGCGTCGCTGGCCGACGAGGCCACCCGGGGGCGGGTGATCGGCCAGGTGATGAGCGGACTGCTCCTCGGGATCCTGCTGGCCCGGACGGTCTCCGGGCTGGTCGCCGGCGTGACCAGTTGGCGGGCGGTGTACGTCATGGCGGCGGCGGTGACAGTGGTGATGGCCGCGGTCCTCGCCCGGGTGGTGCCGGCCGAGGCCGAACGCCCGTCCATCCGCTATGGGGCGCTGCTCGGTTCGACGGTGACCCTGTTCCGGACCGAGCCGCTCCTGCGCCGGCGCATCGTGTTCGGCGCCCTCGGGTTCGCCGCGTTCAGCGCCTTCTGGACGACGATGGCGTTCGTGCTGTCCGGCGCGCCCTACCACTACGGCACGACCACCATCGGGCTGTTCGGCCTGGTGGGTGCGGCTGGGGCCCTGTGCGCCAATTTCGCCGGCCGGTGGGCCGACCGGGGTCTGACCCGGTCGACCACGCTGGTCTTCGCCGCCATGGTGCTGGTGTCGTTCCTGCCCCTGTGGCTGGGCCGCACCGACCTGGTGGCGATGACCGTCGGCGTGCTGGTGCTCGACGTCGGCGTCCAGGGGCTCCAGGTCACCAACCAGTCGATCATCTACCGGCTGGCCCCCGACGCCCGCAGCCGCATCAACTCGGCCTACATGGTCTGCTACTTCGCCGGTGGCGCCCTCGGCTCCGCCGGTGCCAGCTGGCTCTACGGGAGCCACCGCTGGGCCGGCGTGTGCCTGCTCGGGGCGGCAATCGGTGCGGCGGCGGTGGCACTGGCGGTGCTCGACGCGGTCCACCGGACCGCGTCCGTGGCCTCAGCCCACGCCGCGGGCGGTTCATGACCTACGCCGACCGGCCGAGCCGGCAGCGCCGTTCCGCTCAGGCCGGGTCCCACCCGGGGGCGGACGACCCGAGGTGCCCGGCCGGCCGGGACCAGCACAGCGGGGCGCCGTCGACCTCCACCGGTGCCGGCAGCCGCCGGGCGTCGCCCCACGGGGTCCGCTCCACCGGCGCACCGGGCGTCGGCGGCGCGGGGTCGATGCCGCGTCCGTCGGGACCGTCCACGGTGCCACCGTCGACGAGCAGACGTGCCATCCGGGCGAGCGAGGTGCGCCAGCGGCTGCCGGTCCCCTCCGACCTGCGCTGGGCCAGACCGGTGAGCGCGCAGGCGGCCAGGAGGTAGCCGGTGGCGTGGTCCAGCGCCTGCACCGGTAGGGGCACCGGTCGGTCCGCACCGGCGGCGTCCATGCCGGCCCGGGCGATCCCCGAGCTCATCTGGACCAGGCTGTCGAAGCCGCGCCGGGTCACCCACGGTCCGCTCCAGCCGTAGGCGTCGAGGCTCACGTCGACCAGCCCCGGTCGGACGTCGGCCCGGAGGTCGGCGCCGAGGCCCAGTCCCTCGAGCGCGTCGGACCGGTAGCCGTGGACCAGCACGTCGGCGCCGGCCAGCAGCTCGAGGAAGCGGTCCCGTCCCTCCGGCATGGTCAGGTCCAGGCGGGCGCACCGCTTCCCGAGGGTCACCTCGGGAACCACGCCGGGCTCGTCCCATCCGGGAGGGTCGATGCGCAGGACGTCCGCACCCCAGCCGGCCAGCAGCCGCGTCGCCACGGGCCCGGCCAGCACCCGGGTCAGGTCGAGCACCCGCACGCCGTCGAGCGGTCGGTCGGGCTGGTGCGCTGGGGCGGTGGGGGAAGGTGCGTCCGAGGTCGGCACCCGGTGGACGAGGGGTTCGCCGGCCACCACCCGACCCTGGGGGTGTGCGTCCCACTCGGCGGTGGTGCGGAGTGCTGCAGCGGCACCCCCGGCGACGACCACGGCCGACTCCAGCTCCTCGGACGTCCACCCGGCCACGGCACGGGCGACCGCGTCGCGGTGACCGGGCACGCCGAGCACGGTCAGCGCCGCCGCCCGGTGGTGCGGGGCGTTGGTGTGGAGCTTGACCCAGCCGTCGGTGGTGGCGTAGTCGCCGGCCACCGGGTCCCAGGCCGAGGCCAGCTCCCAACCGTCGGGGCGGATCGAGAAGCCGAACCAGGCCGAGGCCAGGTCCCGGTCCACCGTCACGTCGGGCGCCACGCCGCCGTCGGCCCCGATGAGCGCCGCACAGGCGGCGCCGGCGGCGGCGACCGAGCCCTGGGCCAGGTCGCTCACCGCGAACACCGAGGGCAGCGACCCGCCGTCGGACAGGGCCACATCGGGCAGGGGCAGTGGTCCGTCCAGCGCGGAGAGGAACTCGTCGAGGAAGTCCCGCGCCCGCTCGGTCATCCCCCCATCGTGGGGCCGGGCCCGGGGTGAGTCAACCGGTGCGGGGCGAACACGGGAGGGGCCGGGGATGCATCAGGGGTAAAGACACGGCACCGGAGTGTCGATAGGCCAACCATGGAATCGACCGTCCACTTCGATACCGACGACCCCGAGTTCAGCCGCGGGTTCGAGATCGGGATCCTCTGGGAGCGACTCAGCTCCGATGGTGCCTGCCACATGGCGGTCAGCGCGTCCAACGCCGAGATGGTCCTGCGGGTTGCCAAGGCCTTCGACTGCGTGTTCAGCGGACACGAACTGGCCGACGACATGATCTCGGTCGAGCTCACCCGGGTCAGCACCGACTCGTAGGACGACTCGCACCTCGACCGCGAGCGGAGCCCGGCAGCCGACTCCTCTCGGTGCGGGTCGGTCGGCTCAGGCCTGGTCGCGATCGAGCCGGACGAGACCGGACCGGGGAAGATGTCGCCGTTGCGGCAGGTAGCCACCCGGGTCGGATACGGGATAGGCACCACCGGGTCCGCCTGGATCGTCCTCGGCGCCGCAGAGGAGGGTCACGGGCCCGTCGTCGGCCGGTCCGGCCAGGGCCCGGAGGTGCGGGCTGTCGCTCGACTCGTCCCGGTAGCCGACCTGGAACTCCTCCCACAGCTCGTCCCGATGGCCGAACCATCTCCCCGGTTCGTTCGACGGCCCGACATCGGTGAGCCACGGGTCCAGGGCCGCCCGCTCGCTGGACGCACCCCGCGGCCACAGGCGATCGTCCAGGACCCGTTTCCTGTCGTCGGGCTCGCCGGGCCCGTAGATCCGCGTGACCCCTAGGCCCACGCGTGCAGGCGCGCACGGTTCGAGCGGGGGCCTACCCGGAAGCGCCACTACTGACCCGCTGCCCGATCACGCCCCCGAACAGCACCACGGGGACCATCTTGGACGGACCGGGCAGGAGCACCACGGCCAGCACCGTGACGATGACACCGATGATGCCAGGGATCGTCATGAAGCAGAACTGGAATGCGATACGGAATCGCCCTGGATCCGAACGGGCGTCGCCCGGTGAGTCCGTCGGCGCCGCCCCGGACCCCGAGGGTGCTCCCGACTTCTGAGGTCTGAACTCGAACGGCAACGCACTGGGTGCCGATGGATCTTGACCGATGGCAGTGGCCAATGCATCGTGCATCCGTTGCATCGTCTTCTTCCACCCCACCATCCGGCCGTATCCGCCCCCGGTGAGGTCAAACGAGATCGCGTTCGTTGTCAGATCCGAGCATGCAGTGAACTCGCTCAGCTCGATCGAATTGAAGTCCAGCGCCGCCCACCCCTTCGTCCCTGCGTGCTTGTCGAGCGCAATTGCGATGAACCGCTGCGAAGTCAGGAGGACATACAACCCCTGGTTCCTCCTGGCCGTCAACGCGGGTATGGAGATCTCCTTGACGTTGCAGAAGGTCGTCGGGACTTCATCCGGGCGTAGGTACTCGATCATCGCCAGCTTCTGCGGATGCCCGAACAGGAAACGCCCCTTGCCCGCCTGGATGACCTCAGTCAGTTGTTCGACGGTGACCATGGGGCAGGCCTTCCTATAGGTTCGAGCACGACGGACGGCACGGCAGCTCGCTCAGCAGGTGCCCACAGCGGCCAGCCGGACCCGTGGCGCCCGGGGAGCGCAATCGTGCAGCAGCCGATGCATCGTCACCCCGGACCTCGAGACAGCGTGCGACACAGGTGACGTGGACTGTCGGCGTGCGCGCACGGCAGGAGGCTAGGCGGCGTATGGCGCCGATGCACGGGTGTCCGAGCTGGTCCGGGACAGGCAACTCGGGCGAGCACCCGGTCAGCCGAGCCGGTGCACCCTGCTCGTCTCCCGGGGGACCGGTGCATGGCGGCCGCACCAGGGGCGGATCTGTCGCTTCGATCCGGCGTGCATCTCGAGGGGTCCGCTCCGGCCGGGTGGTCAGGACGCCAGGAGTGTCGGCCAGTCGGCGAGGCGGTCGCGGTCGGCCCGGGCCAACCGACGCATGGTGCGGACAGTGGCGAGCTGGGCACCCACCGACGTGGGGCCCGGGTCGAGCGACCCGCGTCGGTCCCGCGCGGTGAAGCGGCCGGCCGGCACCTCGCCGACGAGGGTCAGCTGCCGCAGATCGGCCATCGACGCGTGCTCCTCGTGGACGAGCACGACGGCCGGGCCGTCGGGAATTCCCGGGACTGCCAGCACGTCCACGTCCAGGTCGACCGCTCCGGCGAGCGGGGTGACCCGCGGGAAGCCGGCGCCGTCGATGGTGGTGACCGTCACCCGGTCCGAGCCCTCGACCACCTCCGGTGCGTCGGTCCCGAGGTCGATGACGACCCGGCCCGAATGCCAGGGGAACAGGCACTCGTGATGCCAGGGGAACAGGCACTCGTGGAACGGGATCCCGAGGAACTGCCGTGTCGGCGGGAACTTGGCCGCCTCGGCCTCACGGATGTGCGTGTTGCACCACGCCGGCGTGGGGCCGACTGCCACCGACGCGCTGGTGGCGACGGCGACGCCGCCGGCGAGCAGGGCGACACGGGGGTTGCGACGCACGGCGGCGGCCTTGGCCACATAGGCCAGGGTCGAGGTGATGACGATGCGCCCGTCGACGACGAACGGGGTGACCGGAACGGCATGGGGCGTCCCGTCCGCCTTCACGTAGGCGAACACGCCGACGGCGGCGTCGCCGATCAGCTCGAGCGGGCCGCCCGGCTCCACGGCCCGGGTCAGCCCCCGGCGAGCAGGCGGCGGGCGATCACCTTCAGGCAGAGCGTCTCGTCGGCACCCTCGAAGATCGACAGCACCCGGGCGTCCACGAAGTAGCGGCTGACCGCGTACTCCTCGGCGTAGCCCATGCCGCCGTGGATCTGGAGCGCCTCGCGGGTGACCCACTCGGCCGTCCGGCACACGTACGCCTTGATCATCGAGGCCTCGAGCACGCCTTCGCCCTTGGACATGAGCCGGGCCACCTCGTAGGAGAACTGGCGGGACGCCTGGATCAACACGGCCATGCGGGCCAGCTTCACCTTGGTGAGCTCGTAGTCGACGATGGGCGAGCCGAACACCACGCGGTTGGTGGCGTACTCGAGCGCGGCCTCGTACGCCGCCTGCATCAGGCCGACGGCCCGGGCGGCCGTCTGGAGCCGACCGTTCTCGAAGCCCTGCATCTGCAGGTAGAAGCCCTTGCCCAGGCCGTCCTCGCCGCCGATGAGGTTGGCGTCGGGCACGAACCAGGTCTCGAGCGACACCTCGTAGGAGTGCATGCCCCGGTAGCCGAGGGTGTCGATGGCCCGGCCCTCCATCTTCCCGCCCGAGTCGGCGGGCCGGCCGTCCTGGCCCGGCTCCTGGATGAACGTGAACCCGTGGCCGTCGGCCGGGGGCTTCTCCACCAGGAAGATCGACAGCCCCTTGTGGCCCTTGGACCGGTCGGGATCGGTGCGGGCCAGGAGGAGGAGGACGTCGGCCCGGGCGGCAAAGGTGCACCAGGTCTTCACTCCGTTGAGGATCCAACCGCCGTCGACCTTGGTGGCCGGCAGGTTGACCCCGGCCACGTCCGAGCCGAAGTCCGGCTCGGTGACCGCCACGGCCCCGAGCACCTCGGCGGTGGCCAGCTTGGGGAGCCAGTGCTGCTTCTGCTCCTCGGTCCCTCCCTTGACGATGGCCCGGGTCAGGATCTCGGGGCGGGTGATCAGCGAACCGCCCGCGCCCAGCGATCCCCAGGTCAGCTCCTCGGTCGCCACGACCATGCTCAGGTAGTCGGCGTCGCCCTCGGCGGCGAACCCGCCGTACTCCTCGGGCACCGACATGCCGAAGCCGCCCATCTCGGCCATGCCCGCGATGATCTCCTCGGGGATGTCGGTGTTGGCCCGGTGGATGTGTTCGGCCCTGGGACGGATCTGCTCGGCGGCGAACCGGTGGAACGTGTCGCGCACCAGGTCGAAGTCGGGGTCGAGGTGCCGCTCGCCCTGGGTCTCGGCCAGCGAGGCGAGGAAGGCGGGGCTGCGGTAGGTGGCGACGAACGACTCGGCCGGTGCCATCCAGTCGGCGGTCACGTGCCACTCGGCGGTTCGGCCCACCAGGCGGGCGGCCAGCTCGGCCAGGGCGTCGGCCACGAAGGCGCAGGCGATGCGGGCCTCGGTGTCGCCGTGGGCACCGTAGGCGAGGACCGATTCGGCCGTGCGCACGGCGGCCGCGGCGTGGGAGACGTCGTAGGCCAGGGTCTGGGCCAGGTCGGGACCGCCGGCGGCGGCCAGGGCGGCGATGCCCGACTCGACGACCGACTTGGCCACGGCGGTGGCGTCGGATGCGGCGAGCAGGTCGGGGGCGGGGATCTGGGCGGTGGTCACCGCTAAAGATTATCGGTCCGCCCGGGAACCCGGACGCCCGGGGGCGCGGACCCCGGGTCAGGCCTCGGGGACCTGGGCCACCACGGTGACCAGGGGAGGGAGCACGACCGGGTCGTCGCCCGGGTCGACCTCGGTGAGCAGCTCCAGGTAGTCGGCCACCGGGCCGGGACCGGCACCGGCGGGCGCCTCGGCCCATGCGTCGACGATGCGGAGCCCGGCCTCGCGGACCAGGGCCGGGAGGAGCGCGCCGACGTCGGGATGGCGGGCGTCGGGCATGGAGAACGGCTGGCCACCGATCCGGCCGGCCGAGGTGATCGGCTCCTGGGCGACGACCCAGCCCCCGGGGCGGGTGGCGGCCGCCATGCGCCGGAGCACGACGGCCGGGTCGGCCACGTGCAGCAGCAGGAAGCGGCAGAAGGCGAGGTCGACCGGCTCGGGCAGCCGCAGGTCCTCGCCGGCCTGGGTGATGGCCAGCACCTGGCTGTGGGCGGCGGCAGCCGAGGCGACCTCGTCGCGGGCCTGCGGGTCGCTGTCGACGGCGTAGACCCGGCCGTCGCGGCCGACGATCTCGGCCAGGGCGACGGTGACGTCGCCCCCGCCGGCGCCGACGTCCACGCAGGTCCAGCCGGGGCCGATCCCCAGGCGGTCGAGCGCCGTGGCGAGCGGCCTCCGGTAGACATCGTCCCGCAACCCGCGCAGTTCCATGGCCCAACGTTACCGGTGGGGCCGCGACCACCCCTCCGGTGGCGGGCCCCCCCCGACGACCCGGTAGCCTGCCCTGCTGTGAAGGTAACCATGATGTTGTGTGACTCCGCCCAGGTGGCCGACGGCAAGCTCTACGTACTGGGCGGCGGCTGGAGCATGACCGGGCCGGACCCCGTCCCCTCGGCCATCGCACTGAAGATCGACGTGGGCTGGCACGAGGCCGACGAGGCCCACCACTGGGAGCTCTACCTGGAGGACGCCGACGGCGGTCCGGTCCTGGTCCCCACCCCCGACGGCGAGCACCCGGTCGAGGTTCGTGGTGAGTTCACCGTGGGACGACCGACCGACGTCCCCGAGGGCTCGCCGGTCGACGTCGCCCTGGCCGTCAACCTGGGCCCCCTGCC
>Ga0075019_10002191_pt1 | contig 11133 bp, 7 predicted proteins | sample ColStrG_CSR_2013_FD_71473 | JGI IMG/M metagenome (GOLD analysis project Ga0075019, IMG submission 71473) | Freshwater sediment microbial communities in response to fracking from Pennsylvania, USA - Cold Stream Run_MetaG_CSR_2013 | ecosystem: Environmental > Aquatic > Freshwater > Creek >...
TTGCCAAGACGGGTAGCGATTGGGCCTCCGGGTGCATTAGCGTAATTCGCACGCCGGGAGGCGAATATGGGACTGTCAAACTTGGTCGAACACAGGTCGGCAAGTTACAGGGGAAACGGCGAGTTGACCCGTCTCCATGTGCCCAGGCAGTTCGGTAGATTGGACAATCGGCCGCATGCCGAACCGTTTCCGGGTTTCAGTTCCGCGGTGGACGACGCTATGCGGCTGATGTTGTACGCGGCCGACTCCGGCATCAGTGTCGATGACACGATCCGGGACAGCGTTCTGCGCGCAGCAAGCGCCGACGGTCTCGGAGTGGATGAGAAGGCTTCGTCCAACTTCATCGCAGCGCTCACCAAACTCAACGCTCAGTTGAGTCCGGTGACCGCGACCGGCTTGAAAGCCTCAAGCGGCGATCAGACCAAACCCGCCATCAAGAGCCTTCGGGCGTGGACTTGCATTTTGGCCTTGCCCATCATTCTGTTTTCTCTGGCGGCATTTGTGTCGTCTTCCATTTCCAGCGGGATTCGCACCGACATTACGACGGCAAACGACCTCGCAGTGAAACTGAGAGCCGAACTCGGAACCAAGGACGCGCCCTCGGCAGGGACGCCGGAGCATCCCAAACTTCCCCAAGGACTCAGCGAGGTCGACGTCGTCGGTCAAATGCAGCTGTACGCCGCCACCATGCGATCCATCGATGCGCGTACGCGCCAACTTAATCACTTCGTATTCAAGGCGCAATGGGATCCATTCATGCAACTGCGGTGGAAGCCGGGCCTGAGTGCGGAGGAAGCGCAAAGGCGGCAGAAAGAACTGAAAGACCTCTTTGAACTGCCGATCCCGCTGGACAATATGCCGGGGACCTTCGAAGATCTGACGGATACGTATCAGGATGTTCGCTCTTTTGCCACGAACGTCCTCGACCTTACGTCGTTCTATTACGGAGCAATCACCAGTTGTCTGCTTCCGGTGATGTATGCGCTGCTCGGTACCTGCGCCTTTCTGCTGCGCCGCTTCGAACAGGAAATCAAAGCGCAGACGTTCGCGCCTTCTTCCCGGGCGAACCTGGCGCACTTTCTTATCGCCGGAATCGGGGGAGCCGTGGTGGGGCTGTTTTCGAATTTCACTATTTCGCAAGGAGCGTCCATCTCGCCGCTGGCCATTGCGTTCCTCGTGGGCTACGGAGTGGACGTGTTCTTCTCGTTCCTGGAGGGACTGATGCAGTCTTTTACGCGGGGCAAGGCCGCGAGCGCCTAGTCCACCTGCAAGGCGAGTAAGAAGGGAGTTCTGGTAGAGTAGCCTTCGATATATCGCTTATATGTTGAAGGAGCTCGCATGAACACGGTTTTCGACAAGCTGAATCTCAAGGATCAGCCGCAGATCCTTGTGACCAACGCGCCTCCGTCGTTTGAATCAGAACTGGCGAGGCTGAATGGCATCAGCGTCCAGCGCGATCCAAAGAAGGTGCGGTCAGTGGATTTTGCTCTGGCGTTCGTCACCCGCAAAGCCGAGGTCGATGCCATCTCCAAGGCAGTTGCGGGCAAGTTAAACGGCGATGCAGTGCTTTGGTTTGCGTATCCCAAGGGCACGTCCAAGAGGTACAAATGCGACTTCAACCGCGATTCGGGCTGGGAAGCCATCCGTGCAGCTGGATTCGACACGGTGCGCCTGGTCGCGATCGACGAGGACTGGTCCGCGCTGCGCTTCCGACGGAACGAATTCATCCGCGGAGGTGTTGGTTCCCGCCGCAAATCGCCTTAGACTCAGTTGGAAGAAGTTGCGCAACTATTCGCGGCACCACCTATACGACCACCACCCCACTTAGCCTCAGCGTCATTCCCGCTAGCCTTAACACTCGCCTAAGCAGCCATTTTAGTCATCTATTTACTTTCACAACCTGAACGCAATGATAATGTCCATAAACCAAACACTCGGCATTGTAGTACCCATGATACTCACGTTGATAGGAGAATACCTATGAAGGCAGACAACAAGGGCCCCGAGAACAGTCTAACCATGGACGACTTTAGAATAACTCCAGTCTCTGGCGAGATACACGCGCTAGACGCACTAGCGGCAACGAATCCGCTCGGACTATTAGCCGAGCTAAGAGGAACGTGGAAGGGCAGGGGATTCAACCAGATCTGGCGGCCCTTTCACGGAACCCAGGATCGCTTTCTCGAATTGAACGAGACCGAGGAAGTCCTGCAATTCGTCGAGATTCCGGGCGACATTCCCAATCGTGGCCTTCTGCAACAGGACATCGAGTTGCACGGATTGACTTACCTGCAGAAGATCAATGATGCAAATGTGAAGAAGAACGGAAAGCCTGCCGGCATCCATATTGAACCGGGCATCTGGATCAGAATTCCCGCCACCACAAATCCCTCGGACCCAGAGACGGTTGCGCGCCTGGCGAACATCCCTCACGGGACCACCATTCTGGCGCAGGGAACCGCTCACGGTCCCATCAACGGAGCGCCGACTCCCATTGCACCCGCCAGCATCGTGCCGTTCACCATTGCGCCGCCTCACACCCTAATCCATTTTCCCGAAGAGAATCTCGGAACTGCGACCACCTTCCGCACACCCCACGCCGACATTCCCCACGTGACCCAGGCGATGGTGAACAACCCGAATGTAGTACTAACAGATGCCCTCGCCGGGAAACACGTCAAGTCGTTTGTCGTCCTGAAGATCTCGACGATTCCGCTGAATCCCCCCAGTTCTGGAGGAGGCACTTCGAACATTGCATTCCTGCAAGGGGCGGGTGGAGGGCCCAACGCGGACGGAGCGCGAGTAGACGCCATCTTCTGGATTGAGGAACTGGAGAATGGCAAGCATCTGCTGCAGTACACCCAAACTGTACTGCTGAACTTTAACGGCCTAAGTTGGCCGCATGTGTCGGTAGCTACGCTGGAGAAACAGAGATAGGCAGGCAAATAAGGTGGCGAGAGTAGGTGGTAAGTAGATGGAATGCCGACTTTGGATAACTATAAGGTACGCTGCGGCCTCTGTGGTGAAGGATTGCTGCATGACCACAGAGGTCGCAGTCAACACCATGACCCGGGCGGCGGTACTTCTCAGAAGTTCTTGCTGAAGTCCGCCGTACCCACCTTTACCGCAGTGCCCTTTGGCTGGGCCTTCTCTTCTTGTGTTTTGTCCGAACCTTTGTCCGGGGCTTTGGCTTGGGGTTTGATCGGGTCGGCGGGCGGTGGAGGCGCCGGCTTCTCCATCCAGACTCCGTAGACGCGCCCGCCGTAGGCTGCTAGTCCCGTGTAGTCGCCGAAGAATACGCCGCCGGCTTCGAACGCTTTATCCGTCCAGGCGTAATTCTTGAAGCTGTGGCCGCCATCGGTGGAGCGAGCCAGAACCACTATTTGTTTTCGGTTTTCAGGGTCGCCGCGGCGGTCGTAGAAAAGAACGTTGACCGACCCGTCCACCGGATCGACAGCCAGCCACTGAAAGAATTGTTCCGCGCCGTTGTGAACCGGGTCGGTGTTCACGCGGACCGGATCGCTCCAGCGCTTGCCGCCGTCGTCGGATGTTGCCAGAAACACGTCGAGATCGCCATTGCGATAATCGCTCCAGGTGATGTACAACCGCTTGCCCTTGGGATCAATCGCGATCTGCGGAAATCCGTTGGCGCGTTCCAGCGTTTGAATGGCGAACATAATCGGTGCTGTGTGGATCGCAGCGCGAGCGTGTGAGAAAGTGTTCCCTCCATCGCGTGACGAGATCAGCATGATGTCGTCGCCCTGACTCCAGATCGCGTACAGGGTTCCATTCGGAGCGACTACGCCTGCGAATCCTTCGGCCGCGCCGTTATCGTCGCGCGGCAGGCCGGGCTGCGCGTCAATCTCCAGCGGTTGCGACCAGGTCTTACCGTCGTCGGTTGAGCGCGAGATTACCATCAGCGAATCGGCGATCCGCCAGCGCGTCCAGCCGATGTAGAGATTGCCGGCATATTTGCTCTTTGAATTGTCGGCAATGATGTAAGGCTTGTCTTCAAACGGAATGCCCGGCTGCGAGGGCTGTTCAGCTACTGCGATGTGTTCGGCCTCCCAGGTTTTTCCGCCATCCAGCGAGCGCTTTATAAAAATTCCGTTGCGCGTGGCGCCGTGCGCCCAGTAATTGAACGTTCCCAGCTTGTCGAAGGCGATGTAGCAGACGAAGGCGTGTCCCTGATTGTCGAACGTCGTCGACACGTCGCCGGAGATGCGGTAGTTCTTCGCGGCGATGTCTTCCACATTCCACGAGCGGCCGGCGTCCTGCGACCAGGCGGCGTGCACGTTGTCCTGAAACACGGCGACAACCTGCTGCGGATTGTTCGGATTCACCGCTACTCCAGGCTCAGTGAAATAGCCGGGTTCGGGCGTGAGTTGGAAAGTGTGGGCGTCGGGCGCCTTGGGTAAATCCTGCGCGGCCAGAAGTGGGATGAGAAATAAAGCGGCCGCCGTAACCGCACAATGCATTCTGAAGAACATGGATTGTCCTCGTACTCAGGGAGAGTGTAACGGCTACACGAAATCGGCGCACAGAGCGGCGCCGCCGGCAATTCCCGCGTCGGCCCCATAGTGCGCCATCAACAGTGGAATGTCCGCAACGTGCGGATTCACGCACCAGCGCGGCAATCTGCTCCTGATGTCGTCGAAAAAAGGCTGGAGCATCGCCGCCACCCCGCCTCCCATCACAAGAACGTCGGGGTCAAGCAGGTCGACAATGTTGCCCAGCCACGGAGTGAGCAGAGCAACGGTCTCTTCGAGAATCTCGCGTGCCAGCGGATCGCCCGCGGCATAAGCCTTTCCGACGAGTTCGCCGGTGATCCTGGCAACGTCACCGCGGGCAAGTTCTAGAATGGCCGACTGCCGCGATGAATTGTCGTCGAACTTGGCGCGGGCTCGCGCGCCGATTGCCGGACCGGCGGCCAAAATCTCGATGCAGCCACGCTTGCCGCAGCCGCAAACCGGGCCGCGATAATCGATGCTGACATGTCCGCCTTCGCCCGCGGAGCCGGTCTTGCCGTGGTAGATGTTTCCGTCGAGAACAATGCCCGTGCCGATGCCAGTGCCGATGCAGGTATAGAAAACGTAGCGATAACCGCGGGCCGCGCCCCAGCGTGTCTCGGCCAGCGCGGCGGCATTCGCATCGTTATCCACTCTGACCGGGACGCGATATTTGCCGGCGATTATTTCCGCTAGCGGAAAGTCGCGCCAGCAGGGGAGGTTGGGAGGATTGAGAACCACGCCCGAGCGCGGATCGAGGGGCCCGGGTGCGCAGATGCCGATGCTCTGAATTCCGCCCTGCGCAGCGTTCGTGTTGACGAGCGAATCGATCGCCCCACTCACCGCTTCCAGAGCGGCTTCCGCCGTGCCATTCGCCACCATGGGGCGCCGCCCCTGGGCCACGATCTCGCCTTTGTCGTTCACGATTCCGACGGCAACCTTGGTGCCGCCGATGTCGACGCCCATCACGTTGCCGTCGCGCCCGAAGCTTTCAGTCATGGTTTCGTCCCGGTAGCGGCCGCGCGCGACGCGTGCATCTGCACTCGAATCGTTTTGATCTCATACGGCTTGGTGTGCACCGTCACTATGTTATCGGTTACGTGCAGGCTGGCAATCGATCGTTCCATCAAGTCCGTCTCCGACGCGCCTTGCACGTCGCCGTGCAGGGCGATCTTCACATCCCCTTCCTTGCCCGCCCATTCATAGAAGCGCACGATCAGCGCGTCGTCATCCTCGGCCTTCTTTACTGCCGTGACGATTACATTCGGATCTGTTTGCAAAAACGACCAGACGGCTCCCACCGGCCCGGTATGCTTCGCGGTCTGCATGGCGAGCAGCATGTAGTTGAGTTCATACCCACGATTCATCGTGAATCCGTCGCGCCAACCGCCGCGATGCGGATACAGCGAGTACGTGAATTCGTGATGGCCCTCATCCGCATGCGGATCGGGCCACTCCGGCGACCGCAGCAGCGACAGCCGCAGCACGTTGCCCTTGGCGTCGTATCCGTACTTGCAATCGTTGAGCAGGCTGAAGCCGTGGGTCGCGTCGGAAATGTCGGCCCAGCGCTGCGCCGGGACTTCGAATTGTGCCTGCTCCGCGGGAGTGTTGCGCGTGGTTGGCCGCTCGACCGATCCATAGGGAATCTCGAACGCCGCCTTGTCGCTGTGCGCGCTGACCGGGAAGGCGACCTTCAGCAGAATGTGTTTCTCATGCCACTCCGCCTGCACCTTCACGTCGACGCGCGGCACGCCGGCGTAAAGAGTGATATCGCGGACGAACGTTGAATTCTGAAAATGATTCTTAACGCGGATCACCGCCCGCAGCGGACCGTTCTCAACCAGCTTTACCTCGTCGGCTTTATCCAGATCCCAATGCTGCTTTTCGAAATCCGCGTCGATGTTCCATGCGTCCCACTGCTTGGGCTTGTCCACAAAGGTCTGCAGCAGATTGCCGCACACTGAATTCTTCGGTCCACCAGTGTCGCTCTCGGCCGGACCCAGAGCGTTGCCCACCGTTTCGTTGCCCGTCAGGCTGGTCATGCAGCCGGTCTGATGATCGATCTTTACGTGCAGCCAGAAATTCTCCAGCGTATCTTCTGCCGGTGTTTCCGAAGCCTTCAGCGGCGAATGAACGGGCGCAGCCTTCGTAGCCGCGCGCACGAAGTAGGTCTGATAGCCCAAGGCCGGCATTTTAGCCAGCAGTAAGAAATGCGCGCGATGCGTCTCGGCATCCATTGAGAGCAACTGCACGTCGACCGGCTTGCCAGCGGAATCTACAACTTCAATGTGCTGCGCCGGACCCGGAAGCTGCGCCTCCGCTTCCACCACGTCGGTACGCGGCCATGAGAGCGTATTGAACACCATCACCGGAACGCCGTCGCCCTGCGTGTTGGCGTGAGCCGCAACTTCCCGCAGCGAGGTCCGTGTCACTTCTCCTGCTGCTCGCGAAACGTCCTCGAGGTTCCGCTTGGCGTCCAGATAATTCACCGCAATGCCCGAGCCCGGCATGATGTCGTGGAAGTGATCGAACAGCAGGTTCTTCCAGGCCAGTTCCATTCCGTCATGCGGATACTCTCGCCCGTAGAGTGAGGCCAGCGACGCAAACTTCTCCGCATTTAGCACCGTTTCCTCCGCCTGCCGGATTCTGCGCTTGGTCTCCGCCTGCGTGGTGAAGACGCCGCGGTGATAGGCAAAATACAGCTCGCCATCCCACGTGGGCACCTGCATCGACGGCAGCCTCTTCTCCATGTCCGCGAAGAAGTCGGTGGCGAAGCTGAACTGCAGCTTGGGGAATACGGTTTGCGGCGCGCGCAGCTCATCGGCGTGATCGAGCATCACTCGCGTCGGCCCGCCCCCGTGGTCGCCCACGCCGTAAAGATGCATCATCTCAGGATGCTCAGGCAGTTTGGGAACATCGATCTTCGGACCATAGATCGACGGCATCCAGATGGAAACATCTTTTCCCAGCGGCTCCGCGTCGATGCCGCCCGCGTAGTCATGCGGAAAGTAAGTCAGCAACCGGCTGCCGTCCGGCGCCTGCCACCAGAAAAGTTTGTAGGGGAACGTGGTGAATTCGTGCGCCCAGAGCAATTTCTGGGTGACGAAATAATCCATGCCCGACTTCTTGTAAATCTGAGGCAGTTGCCAGTTGTAGCCGAACGAATCCGGATTCCATCCGATCTTCACATCCACGCCGAAGTTTTTCTGGAAGTAGCGCTTGCCCACCAGAATCTGCCGTACCAGCGATTCGCCGTCGGGCATATTCAAATCCGGCTCGACCCACATGCCGCCGATCACTTCCCAGCGGCCTTCTTTCACGCGCTGCTGAATCTGCGCGAACAGGTCGGGATACTTTTCCTGCATCCATTCGTATGTCCGCGCCGACGACATGGTGAACTTGAAGTCGGGATACTCGCGCATCAGGTCGAGCACGCTCTGAAACGTGTTTCGCACCACCTCGACCGTCTCTGTCCACGGCCACAGCCACGCCATGTCGATGTGCGAATTGCCCACGAGGCGAATGGTGAATTGCTGCATCCAGGGCTGGAGGGCTTCGAGTTTCTCCTGAGCCGCTTTGACGGAGGCATCGAACCCCGCCTGATCACCGCGATCGAGCGGAGAGAAATCGATGGCCTTCATCGCCGCGTCGAGTTCCTGTTCGCGCTCAGCCTTGCCATCTTCGTAGGCAGAGATGATGGGACGCGCTGACAGAATCTCCATTCGCAGCAATGCCGGATCAGGCCGCGACTTCGGTGGTTCGATGATCAGTTCGCTGTGAAAGAAGTTTGCCTCGACCTCGTCGCCCGCGACCACGCGCGCCGCCACCAGGAACTTCTGCCCCGGCTGCGCGTTTTCCGTCAGCAGGACGGGAAGAATGTCGTCATCTGACCCGCGATAGAGAATCGCGCCGTTCGAAAACACAGTAATAATCAGGCCGCTTGGACTGCCAAAGCGTAGATCGAGTTGAACCCGCGAGCTCTGCGTGGCATACCCATTGATTTTTTCCGGAATCTGAATCCAGCGCCGGAAGTCGCGCGTGCCCTTCCACTTCGGCTGATCGGCCTGAGTTGTCGCACTCTTGACCTTGATCACATTCCAATCCGAGTCATTCACGGTCGGATCTTCGGGATGCGGAACGTCCGCATGCGCCCGCCAGTCCGCCTCATCCTGCTGCAGGAGTGACTGCAGATGATCCAGCGTGGGCTTGTAAGGATCGGGAGCCGGCGAGTTCTGGGAAATCATGAATGAGCTGAATAAGAGAAAGAAAGCAGCGAGCCACATCGAGCGCTTTATCAAGAACGACCTCCGCGAAACGTGAATCAAGCCAAGCGAAGCATTATCTCTCAAGATGTGCTGGGATGCCGAACAGAACAGCATGTCTGTAGGAATGGGATGACCGATTCGTACCAGGGCATCGCTTTAGCGATGCCGGAAAGAGCGAGGAGACATTGTCGGCTTTAGCCTCTGGGCTGGCTGCATTACGCAGCCGCTAAAGCGGAAGATGGAATGTGGTATTGCTGTGGCACGCCTGAAGGCATGCCCTGATACGGACCTTCCTTCCGTCAGGGCCGGATTTCTTACGCCTTTACGACCCTGCCTTCTTCAACTGCGGCGCGAGTTGCCGCAGCAGCGCGATGAATGCCGTGGTCGCCACCGAGAGGGTTCGGTCGCGGCGATAGGCCAGCGCCAGTTCGCGGTAGAGTTCCGCGTCTTCCAGATCGATGAGCTTAACCCGGCCAGCTTCCACGTCATCGGCCGCGAACGATGCGCTGATGAGCGAAACGCCGAGATCCGCGGCTACGAAACTCTTGATCATGCCGATGCTGGGCAATTCCATGCGTACCTGCAGATCAGGAGCATGCGGGCGGAACAATTTGTCCAGCAGCCGGCGTGTGTGGCCAGTCTTGGGGAAGAGCAGCGGATGCTTTACGATTTCGCTGACTGGCACCACCTTGTGCTTGGCCAGAGGATTCTTCGGGCTCACCATCAGCATCAGCTTGTCGCGAAAAATGGGCTGAATCTTCAGGCTCGGTGACTGGATCGGCAGCGTCAGAATGCCCACCTCGACTTGCCCGTTCTCCAGTTTCTCGACGATCTTGTAACTGAAATTGCGGTAGATGCTGATCTGCACCGGCGGATACTTTCGGCAGTATTCGGCGAAGACTTCGGGGAGAACGTACAGGCACGTGGCCTCGTTCGCACCCACTCGCAGAGTGCCGCGCGGGACGCGTCCGTGGTCGGCCACTGCCGTCAACGACTCGTCGCGCAGGGCCTTCAAGCGCTCGGCGTACTCGTAGAAAACCTGCCCCGCCGGAGTCAACTTCACAGTCTTGCCGGAGCGGTCGAGCAGGCGGTCTCCATACTCTTGTTCGAGCTGGCGAATCTGCGCGCTCACCGCCGACTGGGAGCGGAAGACCTTCTCCCCGGCGCGCGAAAAGCTGCCCTGTTTCGCCACCTCGAGGAACGTGGTGAGTTGATCGAAGTCCATTCGAGTGAACTGATTATAGCGAAGTGATGATGTCGAACAGGTTAATCGGTGTAATACGAGCGCGAAATCGGCTTGAGGAAATTTTTATGCACGCCATAAAAATCCCGAATCGCATGAGGGCACATCATACTCTGGTCCCATGTAAGATGGCTTCTCGATAATGGTTGCAGTCCGCAATGGTTGAACTTCGTGACATTCAGGTGGCGCTCGGCAGGATTCGCCAGGATATCCGCGTCTCCCCGTGCACGCACTCGGAAACGTTTTCCGGACTGACCGGCAATTCGGTATTCCTCAAACTCGACAATCAGCAGCGTACCGGCGCTTTCAAAGAGCGCGGCGCGTTGAACAAGTTGCTCACCCTTACCGCGGACGAGCGCGCCCGCGGCGTGATTGCCGCGTCGGCAGGCAATCATGCGCAAGGCGTCGCTTACCATGCCGGACGGCACGGCATCCGCGCTCGCATTTATATGCCGCTGCCCACGCCGCTGACCAAGGTCTCGTCCACTCGCGCGTATGGCGCCGAAGTTGTGCTTTATGGCGCGAATTACGACGATGCGTACGAGAAAGCGGTCGAGGTTGCCAGACTCGATGGCCTGACGCTGATCCATGCCTTCAACGATGATGCCGTAATCGCGGGGCAGGGAACTCTGGGCCTGGAAATTCTGCAGCAACATCCCGACATCGAGGCCATCGTGATTCCCATCGGCGGAGGTGGACTGATCGGCGGCATCGCCTGTTCTGTGAAAGAAACGAACCCGGGCGTCCAAATCTTCGGAGTGCAGCCGGCGAGAATTCCTTCCATGAAGGCCGCTGTGGCAGAAGGCAGGCCCGTGACTTTGAATTCCGCCAAGACGATTGCGGACGGAATCGCGGTGCGCCGCGCGGGCGAGCGCACGCTGCCACTGGTTCAAAAATATGTGGACGACATCGTCACCGTGGAAGAAGAAGAAATCGCCAACGCAATCCTGCTTTTGCTGGAGCGGGAGAAGACGCTTGCGGAAGGCGCAGGTGCGGCAGCTCTAGCGGCTGTCCTCAACCGCAAGTTGCCGCTAGCAGGGAAGCGAGTGGCCGTCCTGGTCTGCGGCGGCAATATCGACGTCACGCTGCTCTCGCGCATCATCGAGCGCGGCCTGGT
>Ga0075019_10002192_pt1 | contig 11131 bp, 17 predicted proteins | sample ColStrG_CSR_2013_FD_71473 | JGI IMG/M metagenome (GOLD analysis project Ga0075019, IMG submission 71473) | Freshwater sediment microbial communities in response to fracking from Pennsylvania, USA - Cold Stream Run_MetaG_CSR_2013 | ecosystem: Environmental > Aquatic > Freshwater > Creek >...
CACAAGGAAGAGCTCGCCGGGATGCTGAAGTCGCCCCGCAAAATCGCGCATCGGCTCCAAAAAGAGGGCTACACGCTCGTCAAGAGCCCCGACGGCGACCGCTGGGATTTTCAAAAAGACGGCAAGCGCCAACGATTTAAAATGGCCTTTGTGCGCCAAAATGCGTTCAACGAGCAACGCTCGGTGCTCGCGGCGATTCGGGCGCGGGGGTTCGGATTGCTGGCGGGGGAGCCGCAGTTGACGGTGGTGGGAGGGAAAAAGTCCCAAGATTTCTGATTTAGGCCTCGAGGAAGTCCTGAGATTGAGAAACGGCCTGCGGGCCGTTTTCCTTTTTAAAACATGCACTTACCGCAGTCCAAGACTCGAGAGTCCCAGAAGTCCTGAGAATTCTAATTCTTCATTCTAGAATTAATTATATTAATTAGGATTTAATTACGTTTTAGGAAAACAATAGGCGGCTCGGGTCTCGTGGGACTCTCAGGTACTTTTGGAGAAAAAAGAGAAATTTGGGCGGCGGCGCGGCATGGTGCATAATTGGCGGCATGGAGGGACAGGCGAATGAAAGTCAACGACAAACTGCCGTGCCACGAGTGCGCGCCTGCGGCATGGCGCAAGACGCATGACATCACCGGCTCCTACGAACTGGACGCCGGCATCGAGCGCTCCAACAATACCGACTTGCCCGCGCGGCTGCGGTTTTACACTTCTCGCGACTCGAACCTGTATGGATCGCGGTCGGGATACAACGGCTATCACGGCTATTCCGGCGACGACTGATGCTGCGCCAGAAAGCTTCCAAATCAATCTAGGAACCATCAATGGCCTCTGGAGGACCTAGACCCGGCTCTGGGCGCAAAAAGGGCGCCGTGGCTGTTTCCGTGGCCATCCCGCCCAGCGCGCGGGCGGCGGTCACGGACGCGCTGGTCGAGCGGATCAAGGACATCGATCTCAGCCCGATAGAAGTGATGCTGCGCGGCATGAAGTACCACTACGACGAGTCTCGCGTGGCGATGAGCACCAGCGACCACGACACCGCCAAGGCGGAGCTCTCGGCGAGCATGGCCTACGCAAAAGAGGTCGCCCCGTACATTCACCCGAGGCTGCAAGCGACAACGCTGAAGGGCGACAAGGAAAACCCCCTGGAGTTGGCGTTGGGGCTGGCGTCGATCGACGACCTGCGCAAAGCTGTACGGGGAAAGTGATGGCCAACCATTGCGTGTACACTCATTGTCGCGCGGATGGAACGCCATTTTATGTTGGCCTTTCCAATGATCTTGTTCGTCCGTTCAAAATGAAACGCAACGAATGGCACGATCGCATTGTTGTGAAGGAAGGCAAAGAAAACGTCGTCGTCAACATAATTCCTTGTCACAGCGCCGAGCGCGCCAAACAGTTGGAAATTTGGCTCATTCGCATCGGCAGGAAGATGGGCGTCGAGTTGACCAACCACACAGACGGCGGCGACGGCGTGCGCAACCCAACCCCAGAGGTGCGACACAAAATAGGGTCAGCCATGCGCGGCAAACGTTTCACGATCACAGACGATCACAAGGCAAAAATCGGCGCTGCGCACAAAGGCAAGAAGCGCTCTGAGCAAGCGCGCGAGAACATGCGCAAAGGGCACGTAGGCCAAGTTCTTTCCGACGAGCACAAAGCCAAGATCGGCGCGGCGTCGAAAGCTGTTTGGGATTCTTGGACTGAAGAAAAGAAAACCGAGCGCGCCAATAAGTTGCGCGCATCCTGGACGCCAGAGCGCCGGGCGGCGGCCAGCGCAAGGACAAAAGCAAGACATGCAGCCAACAGACTCAAAGCCCCTTGAGTCTTACGTCAGCTGCCTGGATGTCCCGTTCGAGCGCATATTGGATTGGTGGGACTGGAAGACGGAGGGCGGCAAGAACACGCGTATGGTGCGCGCTTTGGCGATGTACGATCGCTTTTATTTGTTCGTTGTCATCCTTGGCCGCAAAGATGGTTTGCATCGTTGGATCTATGAACGCTGCAGGGAAATTGAGCGCGAGCCGTACGGATATTTGGACATATGGCCTCGAGAACATTACAAAAGTTCTGTCGGGACGTTCGCCGGCATCATACAAGAGATTCTTTGCAACCCTGATGTTACCATAGGGCTGTTCAGCCACACAAAGGGCATCGCACGCGCCTTCCTGCGGCAAATAAAGCTAGAGCTCGAAGGCAACGAGCGGCTCAAGAGGCTGTTCCCCGACATACTTCACGCCAACCCGCAGGAAGAGTCTTCGTTGTGGTCGCTGGACAGCGGGTTGATCGTGAAGCGCCGCAGCAACCCGAAAGAAGCGACCGTGGAGGCTTGGGGCTTAGTGGACGGACAACCCACATCCAAACACTTTTCCATATTGTGGTACGACGACGTGGTGACCAAGGAGTCTGTCAACACGCCAGAACAAATACACAAGACGACAGAGGCTTGGGAGCTGTCGGACAACTTGGGCGCTCAGGGCGGCAAGAAGGTGCACTTCGGGACGAGATACTCGTTCGCGGACACGTATGCTTCTCTCATGGAACGCAAAGCGCTTATCCCCCGCATCTACCCCGCCACCACCGACGGCACGATCACAGGCATGCCCGTGCTCTTCAGCCCGGACGAGTGGCTGCGCAAGGTGCGCGACCAAGGAGAAGCGACCATCAGCTGTCAGATGTTGGCCAACCCGCTCGCCGGCCAGCAGCGCATGTTCGACATTCAGGACCTGCAGGTCTACGAGATTCGGCCTGAGACATTGGCCGTGTACATCATGGTCGACCCGGCGCGGTCGAAGAAGACGGACAGCGACAACACGGCTGTTGTCGTGATCGGGGTGGATTACGCGCTGAACAAGTATCTGTTGGACGGGTTCAACCACAAGATGGACTTGCAGGAGCGGTGGGTGCGCACGGCGCAGATGTACAAGACCTGGAAGTCGGCGACCGGCGTGCAGGCGTGCTATGTTGGGTACGAGTCGTTCGGCGCGCAAGCGGACCTGGATTACTTCCGCGAACAGATGAAGGTCACGGGGCTGCGGTTCGACATCCAAGAGCTCGCGTGGCCGCGAGAAGGGGGTGGCTCCAAGGTCGACCGCGTGCAACGGCTCGGCCCCGACTTCCGCTCCGCCAAGTTCTTCATCCCCTACGCGACGGACGAGAAGAACTACACGGCCACGCAGCGCAAGATGTTGGAAGGCTACCAGTACCGCATCGCCCGCCGGCTCCGGCGCAAGGACGAGAACGACAACATCTATGACCTGACAGAGCAGTTCAAGATGCAGGCGCATTATTTCCCGTTCGGGGGCAAGAAGGACTTGGTCGACGCGGCCTCGCGCATCTACGACATGAACATACTGCCGCCCGCTTATCGGGAACAACGCTACTACGAGCCCGAATTTTCGTAATGCTTTTGTTGCCCGCAGCCCCATAATTCTCCCACCATGACCACCGCCACAATCCAACAACTCGCCAACCTCGGTGCGCCGGTGGTGTCGCGGCCGATCATGTGGAACCAACTCGTGCAACGGTCCTGGGGCGACGAGTTCAAGGCCCCCGACCACGGCATCTACGAGTTCTCTGGCGGGCGCAAGTACGATTCGACCGACACCGGGAACACCGGCATCTACAACCCCAACCTCGGGCCGATAGGGCCGGAGACAACCTGAAGGACTGGAACGTGATGACTGACAACGAATTGGAAAACCTGTACAAATCGAACATCAACACCTCGCACTTCGCGGGGCTGCGGGGCGTTTGGGACGACGGGTTTGCGGCGGGCGCGAACCTGTCTGCGTCTGTCGCCGCGAGCTCTGACCCGTCTGCCTCGGCAACCGACACGAGCGCAGCAGCAGTCGCGACGAGCGGGATAACGGCTGTATGATCGACCTCGAAGCTCTCTACAAAGACGCCTCTCAGCAGTCGCACGGCGCGGCGTTGCAGGCGATCTATGCCGCTGGCGCAGCGTCCGTGGCACCGAGCGTTTGGTCGCCCGGACGGCCGCCCGCAGACCTCGCGTCCCTGCAGGCCTCGCTGCTCGCGGCCGAGTCTGCGCTCGCCGCGCTTCAACAACAGCAAGCCGCCCCATGAGCCCAGACGTAGACATCCAGCTGGTGGAGTCCACCCCGGACGCCGAAAACGAACGCATGCACCTGATTGCGAAGATGGCGGCGACGCGGCTGAACGAACACTACCCCAACCATTGGTGGCAAATTGGGTGGGCGCCGGGCGCGACGTTGGTCGTGAAGCACGGGCTCGGCGACGCCAAGTACGGGTACACGGTCGACGCCGCCAAGGCTGCGACCGTCAGCGAACTGGAACACGCCATCGTCATGGGCGGCGGCGAGCTCCTGGAGAGGCTGGGGTTCGCTCGGGGCAAATGGTCCGGCGACCTTCCGACGCACACCTACGACGGCGTGCGCGCGCAAGACACGGTGAGGTTGTGAGATGAATCCCCGCGCGTTGCTGCTCTTGTCTGTCGTGCTCGTCTATGCGACGTACCTGACGGCGGAGCAGGACGCGATTGTTTTGGCGCTCGCGGCGCTGATGATGACGTTGAAGAAAGGTTTCACCCATGGCTGACGACGCACAAACCCCGCAATTCGTGCTGGACGCCTCGCGCATGAAGCGCGGCATGATGACCTCGCCCCTCGCGTACAACAAAATGTACTCCGCCTCCTCGCCCGGCTCTGCGAACGCAATGACCAAGTACTCGTCGGGCGCCGACGTGCGGGCCAAGACCGACGCGGCTGAAGAAGCTGCAGTGCGCGGCGGCACCGACGCAGGCGAGATCGGCAAGAAGTGGTCGGACACGTTTCAAAAGTGACTGATGCAAAAGACAGAGCCGATGGTGACGGGTGGATCGGGGTGGACTTCGACGGGACCCTCGCGACCTATGATCACTATCGAGGCGACGAGCACACAGGCGAGCCTATTGAGCCCATGGTGCGCCTTGTCCGAAAGTGGCTCCGAGAGGGCAAGGACGTGCGGCTCTTCACTGCTCGCAAACCTCACCCAGCACTACGGCGTTGGATGGTTGAACACCTCGGCGCTCTCCTCCCCATCACCGCGACCAAAGACCCCGGAATGCAGTTGCTGATCGACGACCGGGCGATCGGGGTCGAGCGCAACACAGGTGTGCTCGACAAACCGGAACGACTCAAGGAAGTGAAGTGACCCATGGCCAACCTACGACCTGACCCCCGCAACCACGCGCCCACGGCACAGGTCGGGTCGCCGGACGCGGCCATGCCCGTGTCGCAGCAGGATTGGCTCGAGCGCGCCCGCTCGGCCTACTACTCCTCCACCACCTACGTCGACAGCAACTACCGCAAGACGTGGGAAGATTCTATCCGTGCGTTCAACAATCAGCACCCGTTGGACAGCAAGTTCTCGCATCCGGCGTACGAGAAGCGTTCGCGCGTGTACCGACCGAAGACCCGGGCGATCATTCGTAAGAACGAGGCCGCAGGCGCGGCCGCCTTCTTCAGCAACATAGATGTTGTGTCGATCACGCCCCAAGACCAGTCCAACAAGGCGGAGGTCGCGTCGGCCGACATAATGAAGGAGATCTTGCAGTACCGGCTGACAAAAGACATTCCTTGGTACCAGATCGTCATGGGCGGGTTGCAGGACGCGCAGGTGACGGCCGCGTGCGCGCACATCCATTGGGAGTACAAGGAAGCCCCCGCCGACGAGCGCGCAGAGCTGGATTCGTACACAGAAGCCGCCAAGGGCGAGAGCGCCCACCCGGCGCAGGCCTTGGGGGCGGCCCTCGGCAAGGCGCAGGAGGTGCTCGCGCTGACAGGCGCGGCGCTGAAGGGCGAGGCGCAGGAGCAAGCGACAATGGCCGCGCCCACCGAGACGCCCGACGACGAAAAGCCCCCAGAGGGCGGCAAGGAGCCGGACAACTCGGAGTACCCAGAGCAAAACGTGCTGCCTGCGGGCGCGATGCGCGCGACGCAAGAAGGTGAGTTGACGCACGAGCCGACGACGCTCGTTCAGGCCAAGATTGAAGTCGGCCCGCCCAAGGTGTTGCTCGACCGGCCTGTGGTGGACTTGTTCCCGGTGGAGAATTTGCGCATCGACGCGGGCGCGAATTGGATCGACCCGATCAACTCCTCGCCCTACCTCATCCACCTCATCCCGATGTACGTCTGCGACATAAAGGACAAGATGGAGTCGGGGGACTGGAAGCAATACGCGGACCCGATGATCAGCGCGGCGACCGAATCCAAGCCAGACAGCACCCGCATCGCGCGGCAAAAAGACCGCGACGACCCGTACGGCTCGGACAACCAATCTGTCGACGACTACGAGGTCGTTTGGATTCAGCGCCACATTCACCGACGCGACGGGCAGGACTGGGAGTTTTACATGCTGGGCGACCTTGCGTTGCTCACGGACCCTGCGCCGCTGACGGACACCGTGCTGCACGGCAAGCGCCCGTATGTCCTCGGCACGACGGTGATCGAGACGCACAAGCTGTTCCCGAGCACCGTACCTCAGTTGAGCAAGGGGCTGCAAGAGGAGATCAACGAAGTCGCCAACCAGCGCCTCGACAACGTGAAGTTTGTGCTGAACAAGAAGTTCATCGTGAAGCGCGGCCGCGAGGCAGACATACAAGGGTTGCTGCGCAACGTGCCCGGGGGAGTGGCGATGTTCGACGACCCGGTGAACGACGTGCGCGAGCTGAACTGGCAGGACGTGACGGGGTCGAGCTTCCAAGAGCACCAAGGCCTCAACATGGAAATGGACGAGCTCCTCGGCAACTTCAACCCCGCCAGCATCATGACGCAAGGCGGCAACAACGCGCCGGCCCGCAACATGGCAATGCTCTCGGGCGCCTCAGGCACGCTGGTGGAATACGCGCTGCGCACTTATGTCGAGACGTTCGTGCAGCCGGTACTCAGGCAGCTGGTGCTGATGGAGCAGGCGTATGAGACGGATCAGGTCGTCATGAAAATCGCGGCCAAGCGCGCCCAGCTCTTCCAGAAGTTCGGCATCGATCAGGTGACGGACGAGCTCTTGCGCAACGAGCTGACACTCACGGTGAACGTCGGCATGGGCGCGACGGACCCGGTGCAAAAGCTCAACAAGTTCCTGTCCGCCATGAACAATTACACCGCGATGTTGAAGCAGCCGACTCCGGGCATCAACATGAAGGAGGTGGGCAAAGAGATCTTCGGCTCGCTCGGGTACCAGGACGGCACTCGATTCTTCACGACCGAGGACCCGCAGGTCATGCAACTGCAACAACAATTGCAACAAATGCAAGGCGTCATCTCCCAATTGCAACAAAAAGTGCAAGAAAAGAATACTGCACATCAGATTGCGGCACAGAAGATAATTGTCGACAAAGAAAAGGCCATCCAGATCACCGCCATGAAGGAGCAAGGGCAAAACCAACGCGCACTCGCCACCCATTGGGCTGCAATGCACAATGGGGACATCGCGCACGCCCGGGCAATGCAAAGTGGCGAATTGTCGCATCAGCGCAACATGCAGCTGAAGCCGCCTGCGGGGCCTAAGCAATGACCGAGCTGGCCCGAGAAATTGAAGGCCTCGTGGACGCGGCCGTCCTGGGCAAGCAAGTCGACGACTTCATGCGTTCGGACGTGGGGCGGTTCTTGCTGCAACGCGCGGCCGAGGAACAGGCGCGCGGGTACGAGGCGCTCCGAGACGTGGACGCGACGGACGCGCGCGCAGTGTTGCGGGCGCAGGCAGAAGTTTGGAGGGCAGAATCCATTGCTGATTGGCTCGGCAAGTCCGTGATCGACGGGCTGCGGGCTACCGAGATATTGGAAAGTCGCGAAGACGACATTGGGTAAGCATTTCAACCACACCGCGAACGGAGCAAGAACATGGCAGACACAGACGACAACGCAGAGGCAGTAGGCACCGGCAACGACGCGCGCGTTGCGATGCTGGAGCGCATCAACGATGCGAACGACGGCCTGCGCGCAGACGAACTCGCAGACATCAACGACGACGGCACGACGAGCGACTATGTTGCGCCGGACCTGACGCCTTCGGACGATGACGGGGTCACTGCGGCCGAGCTTGCCCGAGCAGAAGCAGAAGTCGCAGACGAGCCGGCCGCGCCGGCCGCCGAGCCCCGCTACAAGATCAAGGTCAACGGCAAAGAGCTCGAGCTGAGCGCGTCGGAGCTGATCGCGCGCGCCCAGAAGGTCGAAGCCGCCGACCAATACCTGAACGAAGCCGCACAATTGCGCCGTCAGGCGATTGAACAAGTCACCCCGCCCGTGCCATCCGTCGAGGACGCCCGGGCCAAAGCCGTCGAAGATCGACGGGCGCTGGTCCGCGCCATACAAATGGGCTCCGAAGATGAGGCAATGGCTGCACTGGAGCAGCTGCAGAATGCCGGGCGCCAGCCCCAGTTGTCGCAAGACGACTTGGCCCGCACGGTGGACGAGCGACTCACCTTCAAAGAGGCGGTCAGCCGCTTCGAGACCGAGTACAAAGACATCCTGAGTGACCCCGAGTTGCGCGCGATGGCGCTCCAAAAGGACCAGCAAGCGCTGGCCTCCGGCGACAAGCGCGCGTACTGGGAGCGTTATTCGGCGATCGGGAACGAGGTGCGGGCGTGGCGCGACAACATCGTCAAGCAATACGCCCCCGCCCCCGCCGTACCCGCCTCGAAGCAAACCGCCAAGGCCGACGCGTCGCGACGCGCTGCACCGAGCTCCGCCGCGACCAAGAGCGCGGCAGCCGCACCTGCGGAAGAGTCGGATGAGTCGATCAGCGACATAATCGCCAACATTGCCAAGGCACGCGGCGGTCCCCAGTGGACACGAGCGTAGGTTTGTTGATGTTGGCCCATTTGCATTTTCATTTATAGGAGTCATTCAAAATGGCAGGACAAGTATGGGCAGTCAACTCGCTGGGCGGATACATGTATTCGCGTCAGCTCTCGAACGTGCTTCGCATGGCGGTGCAGCCGCTGGTGAAGTTCCGCCAATTTGCAGACGTGCGTGACGCGTCGCAACAAGGCAAAAAGAAAGGTGACGTGTTCACCTGGGACGTGTTCTCTGACGTCGCGACCGCAGGCGGCGTGCTGACGGAAACGAACACGATGCCCGAGACCAACTTCACGATCGTTCAGGGCACGCTGACGATCACGGAAGCCGGCAACTCGGTTCCCTACTCCGGCAAGCTGGACAATTTGTCCAAGTTCCCGGTGATGGAGCTGATCCAGAAGGTGCTGAAGAACGACGCGGTGAAGACCTTCGACCGCTTCGCATGGAACCAGTTCAACCAGACCCTGCTCCGCGCCATCCCCACCGGCGGCACGAACACAGCGGCCATCACGCTGTACACCAACGGCACCGTGACCGGCACGAACTCGATCGCCTACGGCAACGCACACGCAAAGTCCATCGTTGACGCGATGAAGGAACGCAACATTCCGGCCTACCTCGGCGACGACTACTATGCGCTCGCATGGCCCACGACTCTGCGTTCGTTCAAGAACAACCTGGAAACCATCCACCAGTACAGCGACACCGGCTTCAAGTTGATCATGAACGGCGAGATCGGCCGCTACGAGAACGTGCGGTACGTGGAGCAGACCAACATTGCCAAGGGCATCGGCACCACCGGCATCAGCACCGCCAACGGCGGCGACATGGTGGGCTGGGTGAACGGCACGTCGGACTGGATTTACTTCTTCGGCAACGACACGGTCGCGGAAGCAATTGCTGTGCCCGAAGAGATGCGCGGCAAGATTCCGTCGGACTACGGTCGGTCGAAGGGTGTGGCTTGGTACTACCTCGGCGGCTTCGGCATCGTGCACACGCTTGCGGCCAACGCCCGGATTGTAAAATGGGACAGTGCTGCGTAATCAGCGACAACTGAAAGGAACAAAACAATGTCTACCAAAAACATGGCGTATGACCACGCCGCCTACATCATCCGTTACACCCACAACTTTGGGCAAAACACGGCTGGCGCCTCGACCACGTTCCAGAAGTACATCGCCTTCACGTCGATGCAAGTTCTGTCCGTGACGGCCGCGCTGCAAACCGCAGGCACCTCGACCACCACCGCGTGGAACGGAACCGCGACCACCACCTCGATCAACGGTGACTCTTTCTCCGTCATTCAGGTGTCCAACTCGGCGGCCATCGGCGCAACCCCTGTGCTGACGACCTCGACCCACGGCCCGTACAACTTGTCGCTGTACAACGGCACGGCCACCGCGACGCAAACGGCAGTGGCCGGCGCGTTCGTGAACATCGCTTTGTCGACCACGACCGGCTCCGGCGCGCCTGTGGGCACGGGTGGCTTCGTGATCAACCAAGGCGACGCCGTCTACATCCAGCGCGGCACCGACGCGACGGCAATTTCTGCCTTCACGCTGGAGCTGGCCACGCTGCCGCTGTCCAACGTCACCGCTTAAAGGAGCAAAGACATCATGGCTGGAAACACTATGACCAAGAAGTCCTTCAACAAAGTTGCAGGCCCGGCTAACACTGGCAAGGTCGGCGAGAAAAAGTTCAATTCCGTCGCCGACCAACCCGTCGACCGCACCACGCCCCCGAAGTTTGCCAAGGTCCCCAACGGCCCGGGCGACTACGCGGGCGAGATGAAGGACACCCGAGGCATGGGCTCCGAGTTCACGCAACCGTTGAACGGGCACAAAGGTATCTCGGCCGAGATTCGCGGCCTGGGCCACACCCACAACGACATTGGCGAGGTCTCGGGCTTCATCACCGACGGCTACTTGGACAAAGCGGGCACGCAGTTTGGCGAAGCCGCAAAGTTCAACTTCATGCCCCCGGGCATGGACATCTCGAACCAACAGATGGTCGAGATCAACGAGATGCCGCTGCGCAAGATCGTCGCCGAAAGCTATCCTGGTGACGGTTGGATGCCGGCCCCGTCCGACATTCCCGAGTAATTTTCTCCAGCCCTCCTGGACAGAGGGTTCACCTGTCGCGGGTGTTTGGGGCGAGGTTGATGTCAGCCTTGCCCCCTTTTTGGAAACCTAGGAGGATGTGATGAACAAGGACAGTTTGCAGGAGAAGTTCCAGATTACTTCGCCGCCCAAGAAGACGTCTGAGGACACGGGGGCGAATTGGGTTTGGCCCTTCAACGGGAACTCGGAAGTCCGGTCGGT
>Ga0075019_10002193_pt1 | contig 11131 bp, 10 predicted proteins | sample ColStrG_CSR_2013_FD_71473 | JGI IMG/M metagenome (GOLD analysis project Ga0075019, IMG submission 71473) | Freshwater sediment microbial communities in response to fracking from Pennsylvania, USA - Cold Stream Run_MetaG_CSR_2013 | ecosystem: Environmental > Aquatic > Freshwater > Creek >...
GACAAGTTCCCACGACCCGCAAAGGTCGCATCAGGGTTGAGATTGAAGATATCTTCCGACAGGCAGCTGCACGAGGCGGCGTCCAAACTCTTATTCTAAGAGCAGGAGACTTCTTTGGGGGGGCTTCTCAGACGAGTTGGATGACGCTGCTAGTAGGTAAGTCTCTGAAGAAGAACGACAGATTAGTGGCTCCAGGTGCCAAAGATCGGATACATGCCTGGGCATTCCTACCAGATCTCGCGCAGACTTTTGTGAAACTTGCTGCCTGCGAGGCTCAACTTACGCCTTTTGACGAGTTTCATTTTGAGGGTCATTCTGTTACCTTGGCAGAGATGGCAAGGGCAGCCAGTGAAGCTAAAGGACGCAAGGTTACGATTTCACAGTTTCCGCGCTGGCTTTTTTCTCTTTTGGCCGTTTTTGATACGCAAATTGGAGAAGCTCTGGAAATGCTTTACCTGTGGGATGTACCACACGCTTTAAAGGACGACCGACTTGCCAGGGTCATTGGGCAGGTTCCTTCAACCTCCTTAACATCGGCTATTGCATCACTTCTGTCTTGAGCTGGCGTAAGCAAGGAGCGTCTCTCATCTATTGCAAACCTCTTGTTACACTTAACCCCATTCATACAGGTTCCGGAACCTGATTTAGACCGGGACAGTGTGTGCATAATTTCAGAACCTTGACGAAAGCGGGTGCCCAGGTTTACGGCCGCCCAAATAAATGATGGCCATTCGTTCAAAATGCCTTTTGACAGATCGATGACTAAGAAGCTCGCAGTCCGGCCAACCGATTATGCCGTCTGGGCCAAACTTGGCGACTGAAGGTAAATTCAAAAAACGCTTGGCAGCCTACGATATTGCAAAGGCTTGAGATGAAGGCTTGAGATGAAGCCTTGAGGGAGTCCAGATCGGACCTTCCCACGCGGCTGAGTTTGGATTAGCCTGTTTGTCCATGTTTAACCCTATTATCTCTCCTCCCGACGCCCTTACTGAAAAACCTGAGGAAACTCTTTGGGTTGCTTCTTTGCTGACCTTGGCAGGCGGAGCATTGGATGCATTTACCTATGTGGGACATGGAGGAGTCTTTGCCAATGCCATGACGGGCAATGTCGTGCTGCTTGCTGTCCATTTGGCACAAGGACAGTGGGACCGAGCCAATACCTTCCTCGTGCCGCTCGTGGCTTACCTTTGTGGTGTTGTTGTCGCTTATGTCCTTAAGGAAGGCCCGTTTCAAAAAATTGTTCCCTATCCTGCGCGCACCTCTCTGGCTCTCGAAGTTGTCATACTCGCGTGGATAGCTGCGGTGCCAGGGGGGCTCTCAGACATGGCTGCCGTGGTTTTGGTAGCCTTTTCCGCGGCACTACAAGGGGCAAGCTTTACGACGCTGCGAGGGTTCGCCTATACGTCAGTTACGACAACTGGCAATGTCAGACGTTTCGCGGAAACCTTTCTGGCGGCTCTAGTTTTTAATCGAAGCGCCGAATCGCGGGCCGCGGCGCGCGCTTTTGGTCAGATTTGCTTATGCTTCATTTCTGGCGCAGTTATCGGCAGTTGGGCGACCCGACACTGGCACGACAGGGCCGTCTTGGTCCCGGCGTTACTTCTGGCCAGCGCTTTGGTTCTCTGTCTGCCCTGGAACAAACCCATACAGCGCATGTTCAAAGCCCATCACCCGTAAAATATGATTATGTTCAATCTTTAAGAGCGAATTGTCTTCACACAGACACGTTGCGGGAATAGGGTTGAGCTGGACGTTACGCCCAGATCTTTGGTTCAGTTTGTCTTGACCTAAGATCGGTGAGAATTGCGTCTTTCGTCAAGTGCCAACAAGAGCCAGCAGCCAGCCATGTCGTTGCAACATACCCAATTGGGTGACGTCATTTTGGGGAAAGCCGTCAAGCGACCGGTATTGCGCGGTGTTGCCTTTTTCAAACGACATCTGCAAGGTTCAGAGGTTTGGTTTATCGTGCTTGCTGCGATGGTTGGCCTGATCGCTGGTGTGATGGCAGCCCTGCTTAGCCACGTGGCTCATGCCGCCCAGGCGGCTCTCTATGGTTTTTCTCCTGACCTGCGCCTGAGTGAGCTGCCTCGGATAAAGCCATGGCACCTTCTTGCCCTGCCCTTCGGGGGCTTAGTCCTGGGCGTGGTTCGGCTTGCCTTTCCCAGACGCACGCGGGCCCCTATTGATGTGATTGAAGCCAATGCACTGTATGGTGGACGGATTCCTCTAAGGGACAGCCTTGTTGTGTCTTTGCAGACTTTTGTTTCAAACGGTTTTGGCGCTTCTGTTGGACTCGAAGCAGCCTACGCGCAAATGGGGGGAGGGCTTGCCTCCAAGATTGGTCAGTGGCTGGACCTGAAGCGCTCATCTTTACGCACCCTCGTTGGTGCCGGTGCTGGAGCCGCCATTGGAGCTGCTTTTGGCGCGCCGCTAGCCGGAAGCTTTTATGCTTTTGAAATCGTCCTCGGCGGCTATACACCGGCGGCTCTTGCTCCCGTTGCAGCAGCCTCTCTTGCAGCGGTCTTGGCCGCTCAGATCATGCATAACGAACCGTTTGTTATCGCTTCAACGACGGGACAGAGTATCGCTATCAGCGGATATCTACTTTATGCCCTCTTGGGAGGCATTTGTGCAGGAGTCGGAATAGTTATAATCCGCCTGGTTGCCAGTGCAGAGGCCCTTGTTCGCCGATTGCCCATAAGTGATGTCTGGCGTCCTCTCGTGGGCGGGCTCTGCCTTATGCCGGTGGCGTGGGCGGCACCTCAGGCGCTATCCTCAGGCCATGGCGCCATGCAGCTTTATCTTGGACAACAGGCCTTGGTCGTCACGCTCCTGAAAGTGTTTTGTCTGAAGCTGATCGCTTCGGTCCTGTCTTTGGCGTTCGGTTTTCGGGGCGGATTGTTTTTTGCCTCCTTGTTCCTCGGTTCCCTTCTTGGGGCCGCCTTTGCGCAGGTTGTCAATCATATCTATCCTGAGGCCAATCTTGATATCGTAAATGCTGCTCTGGTGGGAATGTCTGCCCTTGCTGTCGCCGTGGTGGGTGGGCCCATGACCATGTCGCTCATGGTTCTGGAAGTGACGCATGATTTTGCCTTGACGGCAGCTGTTGTGACAGCTGCCTTATGTTCCAGCGCTATAATTCGTGAGCGCTTTGGCTATTCATTTTCGACTTGGCGTTTACATTTGCGCGGAGAAAGCATCCGCACAGCTCGAGATATTGGTTGGATGCGGGCCTTGACGGCTGCAAGTCTCATGCGAAAAAATCACACATCCATGGCGGACTATGACAGCATAGCGGAGCTTAGGGAAAAGGTTCCGCTTGGAAGTACAAAGCGCGTACTCCTTGTAGATGCCAAAGGCGACTATAGGGGAATTGTGGCAACAGCACAGGCCTATGTTGACGTTCTAGATACCCATACGCCATTGAGCCAACTGGCGAAGCAGACGGAGGTCTATGTTCGGCCCGACATGGATATTTCAGCAATTCTTCGCGTTTTTGAACATTTTGGCGTTGACGATCTTGCCGTTGTCGATGAACAGCACAAACTGCTTGGCCTACTTACGGAAAACTACGTTAACCGCCGTTATGCGGAAGAACTTGAGAGATCTCAGCGCGAGTTTTTTGGAGAAATGTAGCAGAACTCTCTTTTAGACTTTTGCGAACACATCTTGATCGACAAGGAAATTCATAGGGGTTAGTTTGAAACCTGTCGGCTGTCTGAGATCTGTATCTGAACCTTGAAGCCATTTGCTCCAGTCCTCGGGCCTGAGGGCTACGGGTTCCCTGTCCTCTAAGCTGGCGATGTCAGGTCCAGCCGGGCGCGTCAGTATAGCAAAACTCCACAATTCACCCTCGTTGAGATAGGCCTCTTCCCATAGTCCTGCGAAAACCAAGGGGTGGTTATCAGACCGCGTTATCTGGACTGCCTTGGGTTTCCTTCCTGATTTGTCAGCCTTAAAAAAGGAAGTGGCCGGGATCAAGGCGTGTCGATATTTCCAAGCTCCTGAAAATACGCGTTTTTCGCTTGCCGTTTCAATCTGCGCGTTGAAACTTGAAACCTTCCATCCTTTCAGACCGCCGCGATACCAGGAAGGAACCAAACCGAAACGTGCGGGGAGGCATTCTGTCCGACCCGAAACGGGGTTCCGAATTAGGATTGGTGCACCTCTTGAAGGCCGTACGAGGGGGGGCGCTCGCTCTTTGTCGACATCCGTTTTACTGATGTTCGCAGCAATGACGTGACCCAATTCAAGAGACGACGAGAAAAGGGCACACATAATTTGCTGTTTCCAGATAAACGCCCGAGCAGTGGGCTGTTTGTCAAACGTGTAAGACGCTGGACACATACGACCTGTCCAGCCTTACGGCTTTGGAGGCGATCAGAAGGCTAGATGGCACAAACAGCACCTGTTCCCTTTAGGCCGCAATAGCCTTCAGGGTTTTTTGCAAGATATCCCTGATGGTAGCCCTCAGCGAAGTAGAACGGAGTATCACGTTCAATTTCCGTCGTGATTGCCCCTTTTCCAAGCGCCAAAAGTGATTTTTGGAAAACCGCACGACTGTTGACCGCTGCGTCATATTGAGCTTGAGTTGAGGCAAATATAGCTGAGCGATATTGCGTGCCTATATCATTGCCCTGCCGGTAACCCTGCGTTGGATCATGGCTTTCCCAAAACACCTTCAGGAGTTGTGCAAAACTAATTTTGCCAGGATCGTAAACAACAAGCACGCCCTCTGTATGGCCAGTCTGCCCCGTACAAACTTCTTTGTAGGTTGGATTTTTCGTATAGCCGCCAATATATCCTGCGGCGGTAACAAAGACCCCTTCTTGTTGCCAGAGCTTGCGTTCAACTCCCCAGAAGCAGCCCATAGCAAACACGACGGTTTCCAGACCTGATGGGTAGGGGCCCTTAAGTGGCGTGTGGAGTACGAAATGGGTGTCCTCGGTTGGCAGAGACTCGTCACGCCCTTTCAGGGCATTGGCGGGTGCTATCATATGTGATTTTTGACCGAACATTAGGGTTTCCTTCCCGGTTATGAGGAATATACGCCGCTCCCAGCAATATAGTTACAAAAAAAGCGTGCGAAAGAGGCAAACTTCACTTGCTCATTCGCGCGGCGTGGGTATAAAGGCCCCCTTCCGCGCGCTGCTCGACTCGAGACCTATAGCAAGCGCGATTTGATGGATGGACAGGTGGCGGAGTGGTCGATCGCGCACGCTTGGAAAGCGTGTGTACGTGAAAGCGTACCGAGGGTTCGAATCCCTCCCTGTCCGCCATTAACTTTAATAATGAATTGAAATAATTCATATTTTTAATTGGAAAACTTCATCAACCAACATTGTGCCCCACATCTCAATTGAGAATAAATGGGAACATTTGAGGATCTAATTAGGCTTTCGTTTGACGAGGTACAGAGGATCAAGTGAGTCTTATCTCGGATCAAAGTGACTAGTGGCTTGATACTTGTGGCAACCGCTTTTGCAATCTGTATTCCTAATAGGTTCAAGTCAGGTCTTCACAACAAAGAGCTGATTGCTGAATTGAAAGACCTTCGTGCCTTCATGAGGGAGATGCGGGAGGGGCTTTGCGCAAGCTACCTTTCCGGGATAGGTTGAGTTGACTACTCGGTAAAATTGCGCGCGCCTTGGCGGTAACGATACACGGAGTAGGGGGATTTTATGGCACAGTGTCCGCGTTGCGAGGGCGAAGTTGGCCTCTCTAATACGAAGAAATTTTTTCGAATAGCGCTGGGACGCTATGTGACAGTCTTAAACGAAAGAGATGACCGCATGAGATGGATAACGCAAATCAGCTTATGCTTCACTGTGAGTACGCTTATCTCCGGTTGTCAGGCCAACAATAAAGGTTTGATAACCGAAGAGATCCTTCGCCTCAATATCGAACCGCAAATGCCAGCCGCAGTTGCCGTGAACCGCTTGCGTTCCATAGGCTTCGATTGTCCCCGCGATTACAACCCTTTAACCGGCGAGACACGGGGATACGACTGCATAAGAGATCGAAGTTATTATGTCATTTCAACATGCATGCACCGGCAATACTTTTCAACGGACTGGCGTGGTTTGCGGGTAAGACGACTCGAGCCGGTTTTCGTAGCTTGTTCCGGAATCTAAGGCTTTGGCATCTGCTAGGAAGGGCGCCATGGTCGAGACACCGGCCTTAGCCTTAGCCCTTGCCGGCTATTTTATTTGGACGGCACGCCATTGTCAGATAACCCGCGAGGTGTATTTCAAAAGCGCAAAATTTACCCGCCTGACCAACCCAATAGCGCTTAAGTTTGGGGTGTTTACCTATTATTTTGTAGGAGCGGTCATAATTGGATCCGTGTGGCAATTAGTCCCGCAAGACTAATTCCGGTCGGGAAAATAAGAAACAAAGCCCACCAACGTGACCTCCCGGCATCATTTAGCCGTCGGATATATAACGCGTTCGGTTCTAACCCGTGAACTGTCTTGAAGTGATCTTTATTTTGGGACCAGGCAACACGTGAGTTATTGCCGCGCTGGTTTGAGGGTGCTCGGTTTAGCGACCGGCGTGACCAGATGTGAGACGTGGCCCTTTTTGACCATCGTCCATCCGACAATCTTGTAGTTTTTTGCGGCCATACATGCTGTGACCTTGGTTTGAATTTCCGTTTCCGTACCATCGCGATCGATCGCTGCGACACCGCGCAAGGCACCGTAGCCCAAAGCTACTGGAAACAAGACAGCGGCCCCCAGCATACTTACATCATACAAACCACTTCCCCCCAAGACAGCAACTGCCGCCGAACCCGCGACCGCGCCTTTTCCGGAAACTCCGGTAGAGGTATTCGTGCCATTATAATCGACCGCGTCGGTGCCGGTAACTTGTCTGACGCAAAGCGTAAAAGCCTCCGCAAAAGCAGCGCCTCTTGCCGCCTCTGGCGGTTCGGAAACTGGCTCGAAAGGCCTTGTCATGACAGTGCCGCAACCGCCCAAACTGACAGTCGCCCAAGCGGCAACCAGGCGCTTTATTAAAGAAGGAAATCTCATTGTGTCTCCCCGTGCCAGTATTTGGGGCATAGCCCCTTCCGTATTGAATAGGCATCACACGCACATGTCGTAACATATTTAAGGCACAAGGCCAAATAGCTGTTCGAAGTACTTTCGTTAACTATTTGCTTTTGACCTGCATGCACAGCTTTGGGATCCAAGTTAGTCTAATGGACTTAGTTCCGATGAGTTTAAGTTTTTGCTTCGCAATCCGCTTTGCGCTTATCGCAAGACTATCAGTTGTGGCTTTGCACCTTGATGCTTAATTTGGCGCAAATTGCCTGTAATTTGTGGGAATAAATAAATTAGTAGCGAAAAAAAACGGAGGTAAATAAAGGGGGGGATGGAATGATGACAGCAAATATATTAATCTTTCTTGGTTAATTTCACTCATAAAAAAATAGCGGAGTGAATAACCATGAGGCCGACAGTTGCCTTTCTTTGTTTAGCCTTGGCACTTGGAGCGGATACGGCTGCGGCGGAAGAGAGCATTTTCGACCCGAGTACTGTGCAAGGATCGATGAGCTTGGGTGCTGCGGCCTCCAACGGGGTCTCGAGTTGGACACACGGCGGGTTTGGCAAGAGCCAGTTTGGCAGAGGGGTAAATGGTTCAGTGAGTGCTGAGCTGGTTTGGCATCCTCAAATGACGAATAGTCTCAGCTTTGTCGTCGACACGATATCACAGGCTAATTTCGCGCGTTCGCTAGATGTGGCCGAGGCCTATCTTCTTTACAAACCAATTCCCACTTCCCAAACTCGCATAAAAGCGCGCGCAGGGCTTTTGTATATACCCGTGTCGTTAGAGCATAATGATGCAGAAGGTGAGCCTTGGTTGGTAAAGGATACGATCACACCCTCTGCAATTAACACATGGATTGGAGAAGAGACGAAGGCTCTGGGATTTGAAGGCACTGTCGAGCATGTTTTCGAGCCTGTCAAAACTTCTCTGACACTTGGCGCCTTTTCTCACAACGACACGTCAGGAACCCTTCTCGCACTTCGAGGATGGGCATTTTCCGATCTCGTAGCAACGGCTTCAAGCCGTGCTCCGTTGCCGCCACTTAGTGATTACGATTCGCCCCAGGCAGCAGATTCGCAACAGGTCGCCAAGCTTGATAATCGACTGGGTGGTTATGCCAAGCTGAAGTTCAGCTCTCAGCTGGGTGCGCTAGACTTCATGGCGTACGACAATCATGCTACCCCAGGGAGCGGAAGAAATGGGCAGTGGGGTTGGCGAACACGTTTTTATAATATGGGCGCGGTCGTTCCATTGAACCCAAACCTGACCTTAAGTGGTCAAGTCCTTAAGGGGCGCACATCTGCCCTTCTTGGCGGGCTTGAAGGCTACCGCTTCGATGTGACCTTTAACTCTGCCTATTTGAAACTCACTGAACATTTTGGGACAGATACATTCACAGAACGGTTGGAAAGTTTTTCCACCAATAATCAGCCCCTGATACCAGGTGATCTTTACTACCATTCTGGTCCACCCGATTTTGACGAAACCTATTTCGAAAATGGCTGGGCAGGACTGGGCGCCTGGAAACATCAGCTTAATACGAACCGTTCGATCTTGGTTGAAGTCCTACAAATCCATTGGAAGAGACCTTACATGGCGGCTTTTGAACTCGCTCCAGTTCAGAACAGTACGACCTTGCAGGTCGCCTACCGGCTTGGCTTCTGAGGGATTTAGATCTTGTATTTCCCCTGAAGGTCTTTGCTCAGGATTTCCCTCAAATAGGTTTGAAGCCGTTTGATAAGTCTTATATCCTATGCCGGCGTCCGATGGACCTGGACGTGAGGTACGTAAACACTGGGCTTAACGGCGAGTTCAGTCGTTTGTAAAGTCCTTGGGCCTTACTAATCTGAATGAGATTTCATAGGTCCTGCTCCGAGGCAACTAACCTCTCGTTTCAAATAGATTTAGACAAGCTGACATCTCAGAGCTTGGAGACCCCATAGGTTAAATAGCCGCGATCTCGCTGCTCTTCTTCTGTACGTTCAGGAAAAACTTTGTAACTTGGCGCCAGTATTGGGACAGTTCCTGTCACCTTAATTCGGATAACAGCGCGTACGAAAAAAGAAGGTCCAGCCATTTCAATGAGGGGTAATGCCAGTGCCTGGAAACGTGGATCGGTATTTTGGATGATGTCTGCCTGACCGTAAACCTTGATACCTTTTTGGCTGAAAACATCAACTAGGCTTACGCAGACCTTTTCATTCCTCCCAATATTGCGAAGGCTCACAGGCGAGGCGATTTCCGCGATTAAGACTTCGTCGAGCTTGGCCCCTGAACAAAATATTTCCTTGGGGCTGACATTTGGCTGACCAGTTTCATCAGCCGTTGCAAGCCAGCACAAGACTGAGGCCTTCATGGTTTGACTTAGCAAGTTCGTGTCAATCACACACATTCTCCGCGCCTGTGAGTTCTAAGGAAATTGCTGAACTATCGGGTTTATTATGGTCAACTGTATGAAAAAACCTATGAAATAGGAAATTTCAAGACGCACAGCCTGGATTTTATGTTCGCAGGACGCGTGATATCGCGCTCAGCTTCTGCACCCCAAAAAGAGTCCCGACCTGCGACCCTTGTGATGCTTTCGCGATGAATTCTGGCCTGGGTGAACAGTGGGTTTGCGAATTCAAGGTGCTTTGTTGAGGACGAGCTGTTTGTGCACTTCAGTCGTCAACGCCGCCACGCGCTCTGTCAACGTCTTCACGGTTTCCGTCAATTGGGTGTTTTGCTGCACCATATCAACGAGCAGGGCCGTTTGGTGAGCTGCAAGAGCCTGACGCTCGTCACTCGCGCGCGCAATATCCTCACGGTGCTGGGCATCAGCTTCTGCATGGCATTTATCGCGATCTGCCTGACGAGTCTGTGCCAGCAGGATTAAGGGCGCAGCGTAGGCTGCCTGCAAACTGAAAGCCAGGTTCAAAAGTATAAAGGGGTAGATATCGAACTTCACAAGTCCAATGGCATTGGCGATAATCCAAACCGCAACAACGACTGTCTGGCCAATGAGAAATTTTGGCGTGCCAAAGAAGCGGGCAAAAGCTTCAGCCTTAAGTGCAAACCAGTCATCACCGAAAACAGATCTGAGATGGGCATGCGCATTGTGGAAACGAAAGTAGTCACATACGCCTCCATCCTTGGTTTCCAGCGAATCCATCGTCGAATTGATCTTTGCCGTCATTTTTGGTTTTCCTGAGTCTGGGAGAAGGAAGGGTCATTGAAGGAATCTGACCCTGGTACTTAGATGCATATCATAGCAGTTGCTTTGAGAATGCAAACGGTAAGTGTGCGGTATTTTGTTACAGTTTTGTAGTCCATGTTTTGCCATTACGGGCAATATTGAGAGAGGGGAGACGCGCGTCAATCTCTACCGTGTTGGACTATAGAGCCATTTTTGCCGAACTCAGAGCTGAAATCGGTAAAGTCGTGCCCCATGAGAGGGAACTGAACAGGCAAGTTGCCCGGAAAACCTGCCAAGATCGCTTCCTGCCCAAAGATCGCGGACATGAACCGGTCCGCCAATGTCGAGGTGCGATAGGTCAAAATCGAAAGTTTGTGCCGTCTCTTGTAGGTTAAATATGGCCAATAAGTGATCATCCTTGGCAGATCGAGCCGTCCAAAATTTCCAGCCGTCTGCCAGGTAGAGGGGGCGGTTTTCGTGACTGTTTTGGTTCACGTCCAGCACCTCACTATTGGTCAAAAGATCCAGGGTGGGTTGATCGAGATGGCGCAGGTCCCCCCCCATGATCAAAGGAGACCTGGCGATTGACCAAAGTGTCATAAGCGTCGTTTGCTCGGCCGGCGAAAACTTTGTATCCCTTTGACCAAGGGCAAGGCGGCCCAAAGGTAACATGTCAGCGTCGGGCCAACCCCCTGGCGACCTGTGACTATTCCACGTTTCAAGACGCGTAAATTGTGCGCTCAGCAAGGACCAGTCATCCCAGAAATCGTCGCTGATACGCCACATCTGAGCGTATGTCCTGACGTGATCTGCTCTTGCAACCGGTGTCTCTCCGGGAGACAAGCTGAGGAGTATCGGTCGTCCAGATTTATGAATCGCATGATGCGCGGCTTCTATCTCGGG
>Ga0075019_10002201_pt1 | contig 11108 bp, 7 predicted proteins | sample ColStrG_CSR_2013_FD_71473 | JGI IMG/M metagenome (GOLD analysis project Ga0075019, IMG submission 71473) | Freshwater sediment microbial communities in response to fracking from Pennsylvania, USA - Cold Stream Run_MetaG_CSR_2013 | ecosystem: Environmental > Aquatic > Freshwater > Creek >...
CCGGAACCCCGCCCGTCCCTATTGCTGATACTGGGCCTGGGTGCCGCTGGATTGCTGGTCCGGTTTCGGGCGCAAAAGCCGTTGTGGTGATAGCGCACTGGCGCGTAAATGCCGCCATTTCAGGAGGAGGTCATATAGGTCTCCTACCCTGTACTTCTGTATCGTGCCTTTGCCTCTGGTGAGCTTGCCTTACTGCGGCCTTTTCCACACTACGCGTCAATCTGGCTGATCCATGTTGCTGAGAGTTCCCTCCGTTGCCTTTTCCCGCGGCAACGTGTCCTTTGGTGGCTTTGTGCGTGTTGCCCTCGATCCGGCGCTGATCGTGCTGTGCCTCATTGCCAGTTGTCTGATTGCCGGGTCCGGATTCGACGGGCCGGAACTCGTGCTTGCCGTCATCGTGTTTTCGGTAACCTTCCCTTCGGAAGTGTCCCTGCATAAATTGCGCCGGAACTTGCTGGGCACCATTGTTGTCGACTGGATGCTGGTGGCCTCGCTGCTGTTGTTTTTTGGTTACGCTACCAAAAGCTTGGGGGAATTTGACGCCACCATGCTCCTGTACTGGGTTGTCGGAACACCCGTGGTCCTGTATGCCGCACATCGCGCCATTCCGTACCTGGTTCCCCAGTTGCTTGCTATCGATGGCTACCGCAGTGCGGTCGTCGTATCGGCCAACGCGGTGGGGCGGCGGCTGGCGGGTAACTTGATCGATCACCCGGCGCTGGGATTTCGATTTCTCGGTTTTTTTGATGACGTGGCGGCTTCCGACGAAGCTCCCTTGCCGGGACCATTACTGGGTGCGGTGGACGCTGCGGTAGCTTTCGTCAAAGCCAACCGTGTCGAGGCGGTATTTATCGCGCTGCCCATGGCAGCGCAACCCTTGCTGCTTAAATTGCTTGACGATATCAAGGACACGACGGCGTCCGTATATTTCGTGCCTGACATTTTCATCACGGACCTCATCAACGCCCGTATCGACGACATCAACGGCATGCCGGTAATGGCTGTTTGCGAATCGCCTATCCAGGGTCTCAACGCGCTCTTCAAACGCAGCCTGGACCTGATCGTTGGTGCAGCTGCGATCGCTGCGCTTGCACCGGTCATGGCTCTAGTGGCCTTTGGCATCAAGCTGGGTTCTAAGGGTCCCGTATTGTTTCGCCAGCGGCGCTATGGGCTCGATGGTCGGCAGATCGTGGTGTGGAAGTTTCGTTCCATGACCGTGGCGGAGGATGGTGCTACGGTCACGCAGGCAACGCGCGACGATAAGCGCATAACGCCTTTGGGCGCTTTTTTGCGCCGCACCTCGCTGGATGAACTGCCCCAGCTCTTTAATGTCATGAGCGGCAGCATGAGCCTCGTGGGGCCGCGGCCGCATGCCGTTGCCCACAATGAACAGTACCGAGGCCTCATCAAGGGCTACATGGTGCGCCACAAGGTCAAGCCCGGCATTACCGGCTGGGCGCAGGTCAATGGTCTACGCGGGGAGACAGATTCCGTGGACAAAATGCGCCAGCGCATCGAGCACGACATCGAATACCTGCAACGCTGGTCACCCGGCTTTGACCTGCTGATTTTGCTAAAGACGGCGATTATCGTCTTTCGTCGGACGAATGCTTACTAAAACCGGCGGCAGATCGTGAACCAGCGTTTGGATGCCGCCGGTCCAGACACCGAGGAGGCGCCTTCCGCTCTGAGCGGCGCCGATGGTCTGGGGTTGGTGCGGGCAATTTCCGCGAGTATCGCGATACGCCGGCGATTCCAGTTTTTTGCCTGGACGCAGGGGCAGTTACAGGAGCTGCTACCCCATGGGGTTCTGGTGTGCGGCTTGCCCCGCGGCACCGGTACGGGCATGTTCTTCGACTATTTCCACAATGTGCCGTTAGCCAGCGCAGCACTCGCGCGGCTGTGCCACCCGCGAGATGGCGTGGCCTTGGCCATGCTGGAGGTCTGGCGCCAGCAGGGAGGGGACCCGCTGGCGATCCTTGACACTGACCCACGCACAGCCGATATTCACGCGCAGTTGGTCGCTCTTGGCCTGCGCCAGAGTGTCGTGCATGGCATTCCCTTTGAGCAATCGAACGTGGGTGCGCATGGCTTCTTCGCGTTCCTGGCGCTGCGCGCGGAGCCCGGACTCCGGGAGTTGCAGATGGCCAGCATGCTGGTACCCCATGTTTTCAGTACCTACTGCCGTGCCCTGTCACGCGAGCGTGCGCCCATCGCGGTGCCCCAGGCGCAGGTCGACGGCGCCCTGAGCGAACGTGAGGTCGAGATACTGCATTGGGTGCGCGAGGGCAAGAGCAACCACGAAATCGGTATGGTGCTGTCGATCAGCCCGCTTACCGTGAAGAACCACGTGCAACGCATACTCAAGAAGCTGCAGGCCTCCAACCGCACGCAGGCCGTGTCCAAGGCGATCAGTCTGCGCCTGCTTGGCGGCGCGGCGACCGGGTTCGCGGGTACCTTTGCCAGCGAGATCCTGGTACGGGAATAGGCGCCACGGCTACGCTCGTGGGGCGGCTGCAGTTACGCCCGCCGCGCGCTAAAAAAATCAGGCCGCCTCACAGCGCCATGAGCGCTTGGTAGATGTTCTGGGACAGCCGTGATGCTAGATAATCTACGCCAGCCGGCGAAGGATGTGTTAGATCGGGCATGAGGTACTCGACGATATTGTTGAGGTTGCCCGGACTGCCTGCAGGCGCAAACGAGGGCAGGGGATATTCCCCGTTGGGATTGGTCGGCGTCATCAGTACGGGCGTTCCCAGCGCCGCAGGAATCTGCTGGTAGGCGCTGTCCACGGTGATGAGCGGCAGCCCCGCGCCGGCGGTATAGCCTTGCCCGGGGCACGCGACGAAGACGGTGGTGAGGCTTCCGGATGAATCGATGGCCGAAAAAAGCAGCAGGCCGCTGCCGCTGCCGCCCGATACCATGAGATCAGGCGCTTGGGAATATTGCCCGCCACTCATTACCGGCACGGCCAGTATTCCGCCAAAGCCGCCTCCAGCGCCACCCTGGGTATTTCCGGGCTTGTAGGTCGCCGTGGTTCCCACCGCCGGCGTTCCGCCCGTGAACCACTGAAGATTGGAAATATCACCGGTCGCGCCCGAGGAATTTAGCCAGCCGGTACCCATCAGGACATCGATGTACACCCACGGTGCGGAAATTTTCTGTAGCGAGGTCTTGTGCACCTGCGCCTTGTAAAGGAAATCACCCAGTCCGCTCGTATTCGTTGAAGGGCTTCCCACATAGGTTGAGTCCGACAGGCTGGCATCCGGACAGAAGGGGGCGGTAACGACGAGCAGGGCGTTGGGCTGCGCAGCTCGCAGGCCCTGAAGGTACCCCAGAACGCTTTGCTCATAGGTAGCCCTGGTGGGCCACGTGACGGCACCGTTGTACAGGTCGCCATAGTCGTTAAGCCCGGCCATGATCAGGTAGATGGTGGAATTGTCGGCCGCGTGGCCGGGCAGCCGGTCGTTGAGGTTGCCCGCACCGTTACCCGTGTTCCAGTACCCCGTTCCTCCCAGCGAATCCACGGCAACCTTGCGGATTCCAAGGCGCGCTGCGGTATCCAGAGCAATGGCGGCACCATTGCCATAGCGTCCGGAGCGCGACTGCAGGTACGAATCGCCCACAAAGGTGATCTGTGGTTCGCCCGCATCGTTGGCCGAAAGGAGGGAATCATTCGTGCCCGTGGTGATGTAGGCCGCGTACATCCCGGTTTCAATCCAGATATCGCGCACTTGACGGCTGGTAAACGCTACGCGCACCGTGCCCTGGTTCCAGCCGCCCACGCCACGTGCGGATGTAAGCATTTTGGTGGGAACCAGTTTGCCATCCACGATCAAGGTCTGCGACGTGAAACTGCCATCCGGGATGACGCCGCTGATTTCGAACACCGGAGCATCGGTCTTGAAACGCAAGATCGTGGGTGAGTCAGCCGTGCGGGCCAGTCCGCGACTCGTCGTGTACGAGCGGCTAGCCCGAAAACACGGATACCCGGCGCTGAGCGGGTTGCCTGCGAGATTGGCCACATACTGCGCGCGCAGCGGGCCCCCGATGAGTGGGCTCGATACGGGGATGACGGAGCCGCCCGGCAAACTCGTGCCTGGCGCACTATTGCCATTGAGCGGAGCAGCCCAGGAGATGCTCACGGACTCGGCGCTGGCGCCCGGCACGGAAAATGTCGGTGAGGCGGCGCCCCGCAAAAACGCCTGCAGGTTTGCCATTTGCGGACTGATCGTACCCGTAACGTTGGTAACCGGAGGTGTAGGGGTGGGGCTGGGCGCAGCCGCGCTTTGTGCCGGGCTGCTTGCCCCGCCTCCACAAGCGCCCAGAGCGGCGCTGCCGGCCGCAGCGCCGGCCAGCTTCAGGAAAGTACGTCGGTTCGTTTTCACTGCAAATTTCCTCGTTCGAAGCATCGGAGTGGCCGTGCGCGCCGTCTCCGAAAAAGCATCTTTGCCGCTGCGCGGGCGGGCCGCTATTTGGTGAAGACGATGCCGTCATCGCCCTGATTGCTGTCGAACATGCGCCGCAAGGTGCTGGCAAATTGCGCGCGGGGGATGCGCTCGCCGGTACTGGGGACATAGAGGTTCGAAAAATGTGCTTCGATTGCCTGCACGAAGGCTTCGGGAGTAACGCCAGCCACCTTGGCCAGGTGATGCGGAATGAACTCCACGATCAGCGTGCGGGCACTGGCAAGAATTCGCTGCATGCCCTGGAAGGCAAAGTACTCCGATCCCTCGATATCCATGAAAACCAGCGCGAAGGACTGCCCCTCCAACTTTGCGTCCAAGGCATAGGCAGGTACCTCGACAATATCCGGATTGTCATAGAAATAGGCGTCGTCATGAACCTGGGGCATGCGTTTGCTACCGCCCGAATTGTGCCGGTTCAGTACAAAACGCAGGGTCTCTTCTCGGTTGCTCGCGGCAAAATTCAGGGCCGTGACGTTGGCGGTATTGTTGAGCAGCACATTGCACTGCAAAAGCCGGAATGTGTCGGGGTTGGCCTCGATGGCGGTCAGATGCCTGCAATGGCGTGCCAGGGGAATGCCAACCGTGCCCACATGCGCCCCCACCACGAGCACGTTATCCTCGGGCTGGAGATAGGCAGCGGCACGTTCGACCTCGGCGTGTCCGGATTTTCCGGTGGCCAGCAGCGATGCACCGACATAACGGTCTTCTATACCCACGGCAAAGCTGCCGTATTCCGAACGGGTAACAACGGCGTGCGCAAAGCCGCTCGCGGGTACGGTGGAATGCACGCTGCCGCGCATGCGCTTCCAGGCGCACTGGTAGCCTTCAAAGACTTTTTCTGCGCCAATATTGGTGGCGTATTCGCCCACGAGCTTGCCCTTGCCACCGGGCTTGGGCTGGGTGACAAGGTGGATGACGCCATTGGCGCCAAAGAATCCGGAGAACGCGGCCGGGGAGTCATCCACGACCACGAGCGTATCGGGCGCGATGCGCGGGGCGATAGCCAGCAGTTCCTTGAGGTGGTGCAGGGCGCTGGGCAGCGGGTCGTCAAAGTTGAGGTCGTAGGAGTCCAGGTACAGCACGTCGATATGGGGCAGATTGGCAGGCGGTTCGTCGGCCAGCTGGCGCAGGAAGGCCACACTGTCGCCCGTGCACACCGTGACCAGCGGACTCACCAGGCCACGGCACAGCGCGGTGGCCTGGGGGTCGATGTCGACCGTGTACACCGCTGTGCCCGGATGCGTCTGCGCATAGCGGTCAAAGAGCACGGTGCTGTTGCCGTCGCCCGTCCAGTTGCCCGCGTCGCGCGTGCAGCCGGTCTCTATGATGCCTACGGGTCTGTCAAATTGGTCCAGGTGCTCGAAAATCTTGGCGAGACTGTCGGCGCGCGCGCCCAATTTGGGGCGCACGGATTCGTAGAATTCCCAGAATTGCGATGATTTCATGTCAATACGCCTAGGCGCCCGTGCGGTCCGTATCCAACCCTGTATGGAACCTGTAAAACGTGTAGGGTTGATGACTGTGGCGAAAAGTCACCGGTCATGTGCGTGAAATGTTTTTGTAATATGAATATCGTCTCGATGAGCGCGCGCACGAACACTTCCCGCATTCTTCCGTTGCATGGCGCCTTGTCCGGGCGCGCACGGGGTTTTGCGCTCTTGGCGGCGCTGATGATGCTGGTTCTGGTCAGTCTTGCGGTGCTGGTGGCCGAGCGCAGTTCGGCCGGCAGGGCCTGGCGGGAGCGTGAAGAGCAATTGCTTTTTGTCGGAGACCAGTACCGCCGCGCCTTGCTCAGCTACCACGCGGCGGTGGGCGGGGCAGCGGCGCAGTATCCGGCCACGCTCGACGCCCTGCTCCATGACGAGCGCTTTCCCAGCGTAGTGCGCCACCTGCGGCGCCTATACCCGGATCCGGTCACCGGCAAGTTCGACTGGATACTGGAGCTCTCCCAGGGGCGCATAGTCGGCGTGCACAGCGCCAGCCAGCGCGGCCCGCAGCGGCACGCCAATTTTCCGGTGGATTACGAGCGCTTTTCGCAGGCCGTCAACTATGCGCAATGGCGCTTCGAGGCAGCCGATGGCGCCGGCAGCCAGGAGCTCAGCTTGGCGGCCCTGGACGGGGGTGCGCCCGGTGACGCACAGTCCAAAAATACGGGTGCGCCTGCCGCCGGCTCGCCGCCCGCTGTCAATTTGCCACCGGCAGACGCCCCGGCGCCTATGGCCAGCCGGGGGCCGCGGTCAAGCACTACGCCCGCGCCGCAGCCCTGGGCAGGATCCGGGGGGCAGCCTGTACCGTCCATGCCCCCAGCAGGGCAGTCAGCTCCCTACCAGGCGCAGGTAGGCAATTCCACGGACGGCGACGCGATGAGCGCGCCCCCCATACCGTAGACGCCTACGCTTGCCCACGTCGGGCGCATGAAGACCTACCTACCCGGGGCGTTTGCTGGCTAAGCGGCCGCCAATCTACTCCCTGGCCAGCAACACAATCGCGGCTTTGCGTGAGTGAGCTCTTCTTTTCCCTTTCCTGGCGGCAAGAAGCCCTTTTGCTTTGCGCGTAGTCCGTTCGGACCAATTACGCCCCGCGCGAGTCTCCCCGTAGTCCGTTCGGACCTATTTCCCAAAATGCTCACAACGGGGATGTCATTGACCCTGCCTACATTCCGTATGACCCCGCGCGATCCTGGCGTCTGCACGAAGCCTTGGGGGATGTGGGTAGTCATATCGGGGTGGACCTTCGGGTTCGGCTGTAATCAACTAGAGGAAAGCAATTATATGAAGATGGCAAAGTTCAAGGCGGCGGCGGCTGCCGTTGCGATAACCGCTGCTGGCGCGGCGTCTGCAGGTACTAGTTACGTTAATGGGGACCTGGCATTTGTTGCCTACAACACGACGTCCGGCGAGTCCTTTATTGTCGATACCGGCATATCTTTTGCCAGTATCGCTACCGGCGGAAGCGTTGATCTGAGCAAGATCGGCGTTACGACGACGGGTGGTGTCACGACGAACCTGTGGGCCACGTTCCTCAAGGACGTGGGCAGCAGCTATAGCTGGATGGTCCAGGATATCGGTGGCACCACAGCTACGCCGAACACGAATATTTCCGCATTTACGGCAGTAGCGGGAACGACCGTCGCCGCTACGCAGTCTTTCCTTAATCCGACCATTGACGGTTACTACGCTAGCTACACTGCGACTGCCAACAGTGCTGGCCTCAGCGCTGGTGCGGTCGCCGCAGTCGGCGGAACCATCCTAAAGACGTCAACGACGCCTACGAACTGGGGTGGTGACAACATCGTCAATGCAACGACCGGTCTGGCGACGTTTAATGGTGGTACCAGTAATACCTCCACCTCGCCCTGGAGCGTTGTGACTGTCGGTGCTGGCACGATGAACCTGTACAGCTTTACGCTGGGTACGGGTCGTGGTGCCGCAAACAGCTCCGCGCTGCTGAACTCGGTTACGCTGAGCGGTAATACCCTGACCGTTGGTGCGGTGGGCGCCGTCCCGGAACCCGGCACGTACGCTCTGATGTTGGCCGGCCTGCTGGCAGTGGGCGCTGTTGCCCGTCGTCGCACCCGCGCCTAAGTCTGCGTTCTGACCCTCGTTCTTACTGAACTATCCCTGGCGGCGCTTTCCCGCCAGGGTTCGTGACTGAAACTACATAGGAAAAATTTTGATGAAATTCAATCTCAAGCCCATCGTCGCTGCCGTACTGGCAACCGGTTTTGGCAGTGCTGCTTACGCCTCCAACGACATCATTCAGGCTAGCGGTGCGTCCGCCTTCCGCGGAACCGCCGAAGGCCTGGTCGTTGGTTTTTGCAACACCGGCTCCGTGACCAAGTATGTATCCGGTGTGGTCAACACGTTCAATTCGGTTTCGCATTCGGGCGACGTGACCCGCATCATCTGCACGTCGACGAACACGCTGTACGGTATCAACAACACGCTCGATTTCTCCTACGACAGCTTCGGTGGTTCGTGGAAGGGTTTCACGGCTTCCAATTCGATCTCCATCCCGATTGACAACACCGTGAATCAGACCCCAGTGCAGACGGTTAACACGGTGGGCTGCACAGGCGCCACGTCGACCGTTACTATCGCCGGTGTTACCCTTAGCCAGATCGCCGGCTGCGGTGAAATCGCCCCCCAAACCCCGGGTGGCGTGACCTCCATCGGCTTTACTGACGTCGAACCCGCCCTTTTCTTTGGTACCGTCAACGACCAACCGGGCCACGGCGTTACGTTCCCCGCCAAGCTGGGTGCCACTTCCCAGCAGGTGCCGCTTCTGGGCGTGACTTGGGCCGTTGCTGCCAGCAAGCCCCTGTGGCTCGCGCTCGAAGCGGATCAGTCGGCTGCCGGCATCCTGCCCGCAAGCTGCGCGACGAACATCGACGAATCCAATCAGGTTTGCGCTCCCTTCATCACCAAGGCCCAGTACCGCAGCATCGTTCAGGGCGCTGGCGACGGCGACCTGCACTTTGACCTTGTGAACCTGTTCACGGGCACGGCGCCTTCGGGTGGTGTTCTGACCCTGGAGCGTCGCGACCTTGGTTCGGGCACGCAGTCCGCTTCCAACGCCTACTTTCTGAATGAAGGTTGCTCCTCCGCTGCGCTTATCGACATTCAGGCAAGCGTGGCCGCTGGCATGACCGTCAACATCAACCCTTCGACCGGTCAGGTCAAGAACGGCCTCAAAGCTGATGTTTACGGCATTGGCGTTTTCAGCGCGGACAACTGCCCAACCGCTGCCACGACCTTCTCGGGAACGACGGCCGGCTCCTATGGTTGCCTGAAGCTGCCGAGCACGGCCATCAGCGCGCTGGCCAAGCCGTCTGTCACGGGTGCGGTGGGCTATCCGCTGGCAAGCAACGTTGTGGTCGGCATGTATGACTACACCAGCGAAGAGCAGATGTACGTTCGTTCCGGCGCCAGCGCTGCCGAAACGAATTTTGCTAATCAGCTAGAAATCAAGACGGCTGCCTTTACCACGAATGCCGGGTTCTACAACCTTACCGGTATCACGACCCAGCCGATGACCGTTCCTACCACGGGTACGTACTACCGTGTGGGTTCGGCAGCTGCCGCAACGCCGCACGCTGGCGGTAGCAACATGTGTGCTGGCCTTGTCGACACGTTCTAAGCGTCGTCTGCGATAACTCTCGGTCGCGCCGCCCTGGGCGGCGTGTTCGACGGAGCCTTTGATTTTGCTGGAAAGTGGCCACATTGCCCGTTTAGGGCAATGTGGCCATGCGTTTTTGTGTGATGAAGAAAAGGCTTTTGAGGAAACGTTGTTTTCCCGATACGGCTGCGCGAAGGTTTGCGCGATGGGCTGCGGTGTCAATTTCCCGTAGCGACCTAGCCCATAAACTTCCTGCCCCATGAATGATCCCCTGAAGTTGTCGCGTTTCCTCGTGCTGTGGGCCCTGGCTTGGGCCCTTACGCCTGCTTGGGCCCAGCCCGCTTTCCAGGCGTCGCCGCAAGCTTCCCTGCCGCAGGCATCCGCGCCCATCGCCACGCACGAGCCCGCACCGGCGGACGAACTGCGCTTTGACATCCTGGAAATTGACGTGGAGGGCAACTCTGTTTTGTCGCCCCTGGAGATTGAGCGTGCGGTCAGTCCTTTTCTGGGTCCCGATCGCGGGTTTGCGGATGTGGAATCCGCGCGCAAGGCGCTCGAAGACGCCTACCAGCGGGTGGGCTATCAGACGGTGTTTGCCGAAATCCCCGAGCAGAAGATACAAAATGGCGTCGTGCGTCTGCATGTGATCGAAGGGACGGTGGACCGCACGAACGTGGTGGGGGCCCGGTATTTCAGTCTTGGCGACATTCGCGCGCGCGCACCTGATCTCATGCCCGGCAGCGTTCCCGACCTGCTGGCGCTGCAGCAGGAACTGGCGCGCCTTAACCGCGGCTCCGACCGGCAGGTGGCGCCCATCCTCAAGCCGGGTCGCACTCCGGGAACGGTAGACGTGGATCTTTCCGTCAAGGATCAGTTTCCCCTGCATGGCGAGTTCGAGGCGGACAACCGTGCAGCGGCCTTTACCCGACCGCTGCGGCTCAATGCTGCCCTTCACTATGACAACCTGTGGCAGCGCGAACACAGCCTGGGATTGAACTTCCAGACCTCCCCGCAGGACACGCGCCAGGTTAATGTGCTCTACGGCACGTATCTTTGGAAGTTCCAGGACCGCGCCGACGTACTGTCTTTGTATGCCGTGCGGTCCAACAGCAATATTGCCATCGTGGGCAGCTCCACCGTGCTGGGGCAGGCCCGCATTGCAGGTACGCGCTGGATCCATCCTTTTGGGTCGGGAGCAAGCTATTTTCATTCGCTGACAGCGGGTCTGGACTACAAGGATTTCGGGCAGACGAACATCAGCGCCCAGACGGGTGCCCCGGATACCTTGCCGCCCATCCACTACCTGCCTTTTTCCTTGGGGTACTCTGGCACCTGGTCGGGTGCCTTGAGCCAGCTGCAGTTCACGCTCACGGCTAGCAGCGCTCCGCGTGGCATCCTGGGCAATTCCGATGCGGCATTCGCCGGACGCCGAGTGGTGGCTTCGGCTAGTTACGTGACGCTCAAGTACGACCTGAGCTATGACCGGCGCGTGGGAAGCCACGTCGATGTCTATGCCAAGAT
>Ga0075019_10002211_pt1 | contig 11089 bp, 8 predicted proteins | sample ColStrG_CSR_2013_FD_71473 | JGI IMG/M metagenome (GOLD analysis project Ga0075019, IMG submission 71473) | Freshwater sediment microbial communities in response to fracking from Pennsylvania, USA - Cold Stream Run_MetaG_CSR_2013 | ecosystem: Environmental > Aquatic > Freshwater > Creek >...
GTTTGTCGCTAAACTGTATAAACCAGAATTGATCACCTGGTCTGCCGCATCACTTGCTTTTTGCCATTGCGGAGTTCCCGTATAGACTCCGGCATTCAAATAGAGTCGAGATAAAAATGCATAAGCACCGGCCTGATTAACCCTACCATAATCCTGAATGCCGGTGGGTAAACCAGGAATAGCAGCTAAGATTTCGCTCTCGATGAAATTGTACATTGCAGTACGGGTAACTTGAGGAGCATCCGCGCCAGCCTGAGTAATAATCTTACCGTTGCCGAAAATTTCCATGATCCGCCAATGGAAAAAAGCACGTAAGAACTTCAATTGTGATGTTTGATTGGCTGTTATGCCGGCAATGGCGTTGGCACCTCCGGGCAACAGGGAATTACACTGGTATATGCCATTATAGGCTTGATTCCAGGTATCATTAATTGCCCATGTTTGCGGCGTTAAAAGATGCTGATGTATTCTGATGTATAAACCACCGTCGTACCAGTCACCACCCTTTTGAGTTATAACTGCTTCATCAGTTCCTCCCTCTTGAACAGCGAAAAATCCCCCATTAGTTGCTATACCATTTAACAGTTGGTTAAATGCTCCATTCATCCCATCATTAGGGGTGGGTTTGTTTGCGTTAGATGAAACGCCGTAACCAATATTGGTCACTGTCGTTGGCTTAGTATATTGCCCTGGCAGGTTCTCGTCAAGATTGGTACAACCAACGCCCGCAACAAAAATTGATGCAATCAGGGTGTACGTTATTTTCTTTTTCATATGTGTCATTTTTTACTAAATATTAGTTAAAAACCAAAAGTAACTCCAAAGGTAAACGTCTTGGACGTAAAGTAGTTATTACGTCTGTCTACGCCTGGAGCTAGAGGATCAGGCGTAGTGCCTTGAACCGCACCATTATCCGTAGAGCCATAGTCAACCAAAACAGGCTCTGGGTCAATTCCTTTATATTTTGTAATCACAAACAGATTTTGGCCCGTTGCATACAATCTCAGGCTCTTGAAGGCACTGCTGGTAGGGAATTTGAAGTTGTAGCCAATGGTCAAGTTATCCAATTTAAAGAAATCGGCCTTTTCCACGTATAGGGAACTGTATTGCGCTTGCGTAAGAGGACTTCCATCGGCCGCCTTCGGAGCAAGACTGGTAATAACGCGGTTGTAAGAGTTAATGGCACCCGGATCAATCGGCTCATAAAAAGCACGGTATTGATTCACCAAACTATGTCCAAATGCAGCACGGAAGAACATGTTCATATCCCAGTTCTTATAGCTCATTCTGTTTGTCCACCCAAGTTCAGCTGTTGGAATTCCATTTCCCAAACCCTTGAAATCACCTTTTGGAAGGAGCGCATCCGATGGATTGGCATCGATAACACCATCCCCATTCAAATCCTTAAATACCGGAGCACCTTTGGCAACGTTATGATCCGGCGCTCCGCTGCCCATCGACACGTGATCAAATACGGGTCCCCAGATTTGTCCGATCTTCTCGCCTACCACGACTCTATTGGTGTAAGTACCATTCTGTCCTGGAGCACCGAAATCCCACAACGTCCTCATGGAAGCTCCTGGAACGACAAAGGACTTCAACGTTGTGGCATAATGGCTAAGAACGATTCCAGGAGTCCACCGGAATTCACCGAATTGGATTTCATTGTAATTCAATGCCAACTCAATACCTGGCGTATTCAATGACCCAGCATTCTGATATTGTTGTCCAGAAGCATATTGCGTTGTCGGTACGTTTCTCAATAACACGAAATCGTTGATCGTCCTGTTGTACACGTCTAAAGATCCCATCAATTTACCACCCAAAAGCCCAAAGTCTAACCCAGCGTTAATCTCCGTTTTGGTTTCCCACTTGAGGTTAGGGTTTCCATTGGTGTTAATGGTGATGGCACCTCCGTTACTAAAAGAGTACCCGTAATTATTTTGCGATAATCCTGACGTTGAAGGCAACGATCCTGTCACTCCATAACCTACTCGTAATTTCAACTGACTAACTTTTGGCAATTGCAAATATTGGTTCAAGTCTACGCCTGCGCCAAAAGCGGGGAAAGTACCCCATCTATTTGCACTCCCCAGTTTAGTGGATCCTTCTCTTCTCACAGACGCATTAAAGTAAATGCCTTTGTCAAATTGAAGATTAAGTCTTCCGAAGAAAGCGATAATCTTATTGACAGGTGAAAGACTTGAGGTCACATTGCCACCCGCTGCGACCACACCGGTCAGGAGGTTAGCCGATTGCGCCAGCGCGTTGGCCCCTAATTGGTCTGATGGGAAGTTTCCAAGATCAACTGAAAGATCTTTGAACTGGTCCTGCTGATAAGAATATCCACCCGTAACTGAAAGATCAAGCTTGTTTATGTTTTTTGTGTAGTTAGCATAACCTTCCGCGAGTGTAAAATTATATTGAGATTCATACCGATCAGCCAATCCGTGACGGTTGTAGCCTCTGAACAAAGAATTAATCGCGTAATAGGCAGTTTTACTCAAATCCGTAAACTGTTGACCATAGTTGAATGTCAAGGTAAGGCCTTTAACAATTTGATAGTCAATCTTACCGCCATAGTTCAGGTTCTTTGATACCCCCGTGCTCGTGTTCTGATTGAGGATTGCCACCGGGTTAAAGTTGTCAAATAATACAGCCTGATAATAATTATTAGTACCAGGGAAATAAACAGGAGCAGTCGGGTTATACAAGGTAGCATAACGCAATGCTTCGTTGAAGGAGTAATCAATATTTCGCACCGTAAATGCCATGTTCAGGTCAATCTTTAGTTTACCCTCTATGGCGCTGTGAGTCAAATTTGCCCTGGTGTTGATTTGATCAAAACCTGATTTTTTAAGAACACCATTCACATTTCTTATGTTAGTCGATAAGCGGAATGTTGTGTTTTCGTTTCCACCGGAAACCGCCAGGTTTTGGACGGTCGATACACCAGTTTGAGTGACAAGGTCTTGCCAATTTGTCTTCGATCCAAGATCATTTCCCCCTGCCGCTACATACTGTTCAGGTGACATGATTGGAATTTTTCTAAAAACGGAGGCTGCCGATACATAACTATTGTAACTTACTCCGATGCCACCCCCTCTTTTTGAACCGCGCTTAGTGGTAATCAAAATAACGCCACTCGAACCACGGCTTCCGTAAATAGCAGCTGCCGATCCGTCTTTCAACACGTTGACCGTAGCAATATCCTGAGGGTCAATATTATCCAATGTTGCACCAAGGACTCCATCCACCACTATTAGAGGAGCAGAATTGGAACCCACCGTAGAAAGTCCCCGAAGGCGTATGACAGGGCTACCGTTCGGATCACCGCCCTTATTATATATACTTAGTCCGGCCACCTTTCCTTGCATCAATTGAGTGGGATCGTTAATGTTTCCTTTGTTAAAATCCTTATTATCTAGGGACACTACCGCACCGGTGATCTCTTTCTTCTCCTGTGAGCCATAGCCCGTCACAATGACTTCGGAGAGGGCTTTCACGTCGGAAGCCATCTTAATGTCCAGCGAGGTTTGAGAACCCACCGCCACTTCCTGTGAAGTAAATCCGACGAAGGACAATATCAGCGTGGCGTTAGCTCCAACACTAATCGTAAAATTACCATCCGTGTCAGTGACCGTTCCATTGGATGTTCCTTTCTCTAAGATGTTCACACCGGGGAGCGCTGCGCCGTCTTCGGAAGACGTGACTTTACCTGTAACTGTCGATTGCGCAAAAGCCGTAGTGGCCCCGCACAACAGTAGAACAGTCAGGTACCTGCATACATACAGATACAATTTGGTCATAATTAATTGAATTTAGGGTTTAGAAAATTGTTTAGGAGATTAAGTTACTTACTATACATTAACTACAAATTAACTTTTAGCATCGCTAAATTTCACATACTGGCGAGAATTAAACAAGCTTTATTTTTAAAAACTGAAAATATTTTTTACGCAAACGTTTTCTGAATGATTGTTTTTGATCATCTGTTAAAGATTCCGCAAGCAATTGAAGTTGATTTTGAATAGTCTAATCTGCGCAAACGATTGCATGAAAATGGCGCGGGAATTGGTTAACAGCGTTGAACAAGTGGGAAGATGCTACTAATTAAAATGTCGTGCCGGTGAAGTTGTCTGAAGCCCTTTAATTAGTCACCTTTGTTTAGTTGAAAAAAGTAATAGCCATTTCCATTCTTCTTATATTCCTTCTCAGCGGAGTAGGATTGTACGGAATTCTTGTTGGTTTGCAATTTAGGATAGCCCTGCAGGCGGACAAAGCGATCGATGAGGATCGGTACGCTGCGGCCGAAACCATCACCTTGCAAGTTCCGCTTACCATTCCCTATTCGCTCAATGAACATGACTATCAGCGCGTCACCGGAGAATTTGAACACCAGGGTGAAGTTTATCGCCTGGTGAAGCAAAAACTTCATCGAGACACACTGTATATTGTTTGTGTCAAGGACACGAACTCGAAAAAGATTAACCAGGCGCTGGCTGACTACGTTAAAACCTTTACTGATCGCCCCTTTAATGCTAAACAGCAGGGGACTAAACTGGCCTTCTCCATCAGTAAAGACTATCTCAATACGGGTATTGAAATTGAAAATGATTCCGATGGATGGAGAGAATGCGTGCGATATGGCGATTTTGCCCATCATTACATCGCCTCTTATTCCATGAGGATAAAATACCCGCCAAAGTTTTCCTTCCCTTCTTAATTCATTGTCACAGCTTGGTTGTCACAAACCGGTTTTAAATTAATTCAGCATGTACTTCACTGCGCCGCAGTAATGTATTGCTATCCACTTTTATTCACAGCTATGAAAAAAATTTTATTGGCAGGTATGATGCTATTCTCATGGGGCTGGCTTCAGGCGCAAACCCCCCTGATCACAGATGGATTGATGGTGCCCAAAAGAGATTTAGGCAATGGACTATTTTACAGCAACGACAGCTGGAAGAACTACTGGGAGGGCACCTTGAAGCGGGATAACCGAAACATCGGGACGCTCTCTACGCAGCGTGTCACGTGGATGGGGGTTTATGGGCTTACGCAAAAAATTACGCTCATCGCCACCCTGCCCTACATTTGGACTAAAGCCAGCGGTGGGACACTGGAAGGTATGCGAGGCCTGCAGGACGTGTCCTTGTCGGCCAAATATAATTTTTTTACCAAGGACTGGACCCAAAACCGTATTCGCCTTTTTGCCTTGGGGACTTACGCCATTCCGGCAAGCGACTACACGGCAGACTTCCTTCCGTTATCCATTGGCATGGGGTGCAAAAGTTTCTCGGGTAGACTGACCACCACCTATTCATATAAAAAGGCTTGGCACTTCACCGTATCGGGGGCTTATACCTGGCGAGGCAATATTTATCTGGACCGGCCCTCCTATTATACCAACGGCCAAATGTACTTCAGTAACGAAGTCCAGATGTACAATCAGTTCGACTTTATCCTTCGAGCCGGTTATCATCAACCAAACTGGCGCGGCGAATTATTTTATACCCAACAAAATACGTTGGGAGGAGGGGACATCCGCAGACAGGATATGCCATTCGCATCCAATCAAATGAATTATTCAAAACTCGGAGCTTCTTTCCTTTATGCCATTCCTCAAATAAAAAACCTGGCCGCACGCCTGTGGGGTAGTTACACGATAGCGGGGCGTAATGTGGGCCAAAGTACTTCGATCACAGCGGGCCTGATGTATACCTTTCATTTTGCCAACAACCAATAATCAAGACATGAAAATACCTAAATTTTATACCGCTCTGTTCTTTATCGCCACCGTCACTATTGTCCTGCGTTGTAACAAAGAAGTTACTTATACGGAAGGACTCTATCCGCTCCAGCCTACTAATGTAGACGCCAATGCAGGAACGTGGAAACCTGTTTTTGTTGCCTCTTATTCAAAATACGCAGCCTCGGTTCCTTTACCGGCAGATACCTCCACGTCGGCCTACAAGACTGAGCTGGCCACGATCAAAAACCTACAGAGTGTATTGACCTCCGATCAGCAAAAAGCGATTGCCTACTGGAGCGATGGCGGTGTGCTTCGATGGAACCAAATCTTTCGTGAGCTCGTCGCGCGCTACAATTTGCCCCCGGCACCGCTTTCTAATGGGACCTATATTTTTCCAGATGCTAACAATCCCTTTGCTGATCCTCAGTTCCCATTCTCCAATCCACCATACGCTTCCCGCGCCTATAGCTATGTCAGTGCTGCCATCTATGATGCCTTAAAGGCTGCTTGGTATTATAAATACCAATACAACCGGCCATCGCCATACCTGGTAGACAAAAACGTAAAATCAATAATGCCAAAGGTAGATTTGCCATCCTACCCTTCCGAAGAAGCGGTGATGTCTGCTGTAGCACAAACTATTTTGCTGGCGCTATTCCCAGCGGCATATGATGAAATAATCAGTAAGGCAGGTGAGCAAAGAAGTGTTGCTCTTTTATCCGGAAGGGCCTCATCAAGTGATATTTCCGCGGGCCTTGCCTTGGGCAAAGCAGTCGCTGCGGATTACCTTGCCAGGGCAGGCTCAGATGGAATGAGTACTGCTATTGGCACCAAGGTACAATGGGAAGCACTCGACGATACAGCAAAAGCGCATTGGGCCAAATTGCCGGCCCCCGTTGAGGCAAGTGATGTGGTTACCTGGCTATCCCTGGAAGTGCCAGCCCGTCCTCCGATGCTCCCTTTTTTCGGCAACAAGACATCTGTAGGTTTAGGTGTGAAAGGATGGATGATGACCAATGCCAACTTTATCAGCGAGCGACCGGGCCCTCCCCCCATCGCCACACAGCGTGAGATGAAAAACCAAGTGGATGAAGTAAAATATTATTCTCAAAATCTTACTGGGGAACGTGAAGCGATTGTCCTAAAGTGGGCCGATGGAGCAGGTACCTACACGCCACCGGGCCATTGGAATCAAATTGCAGAAGGTTACGTGCGCGATGCCCATTTTAGTGAAGTACGAGCAGCACGGGCGTTCGCGTTTTTAAATATGGCTATGCATGATGCCGCCGTGGGATGTTGGGAGACCAAATATTATTATTTCAATCCCAGGCCGACCCAACTCGATGCAGACATAAAGACGGGAACCGGGATTCCTAACTTTCCCTCCTATACGTCAGGACACTCTACTTTTTCTTCTGCCGCCGCAACGGTGCTCTCTTATCTCTTCCCATCTGATGCAACTTATTTCAATGATCAGGCACAGGAAGCATCGCTATCAAGGCTGTACGGGGCCATTCATTATAGAGTAGATATCCAGGCTGGTTCGGATCATGGAAAACGGATTGGCACCTATACGGTGAATTTTGCAAAAACCGATGGTGCAGATTGAACCGATGATTTTTACTTTAACGAAGGCGCCCGCAAAAGGGCGCCTTCTATTGTAGGCTGAAAAGCAATTATGTTAAAAGTGTTCTAAACAATTCATTTTTCACACTTTTATTCTGAAGAGAAATATTTTACCCTCGCATTTATCCAAAATTTGTATTTTGCGCCAAATAATGTTTGCTCATACCAATAATTACTGAGGAACTTTGCGGGGCTGATTTACTAATCTCATACAAATCCAGACGATAATTATTCCGTAGCAACCAATCATCTTGATTTTTTTATACAAATGATTCTAGACGCAATAATGCCTGAGTCCTTTAGCCCTGAAACAATCATTCGCCTTGGCGGGGTTGCGCTCTTGCTCATTATTGTTTTTGCTGAGACCGGATTATTTTTTGGTTTTTTTTTACCCGGTGACTCCCTTCTATTCACGGCCGGTCTTTTATGCAAGAGCCAATGGATAAGCCTTCCTCCCATAGAATTGATTCCCTTGCTAATTCTTGCCGCTACGTTTGGGACCGCCGCGGGCTATTTTTTTGGGCGATGGACGGGTGATTTTTTTAGCCATCGGAAAGAGAATTTCTTTTATCGAAAGAAATACGTTGATCTAACACAGGATTATTTTCAAAAGCATGGGATGATGGCTTTTGTTTTTGGTCGGTTCATTCCCGTGGTTAGAACATTCCTCCCCATCCTTGCGGGAATAGCAAAAATTAATCTTAGAAAGTTTTGGGTTTATAACTTGCTGGGTGCCACTTTGTGGGTTGTTTCGGTCGTGATGGCTGGGTATTGGTTAGGTAGAATTTTTCCGCAGCTAATCGATTATATCGGTTTGATTGCCCTAATCATGATTGCCATCTCCACGTTACCTTTAATTATTTCCGTTTTCAATAAGCGACAACAAGCAGCGCGCCAGGACAATTCGAAATGAAAAGAAGCCACCCAATTCAACGATACCGTTTGGTAGATCCTCTTGCCCTGGCTGCAGCGTGCATCATTTCCCTGCTTTTCGCCAACACCGCCCAACAATATATTAATACCGCCACAAGAAATTTCAGGGACGCCAAAAACCAAACAGTCGTTTGTTTCCAAAATACCGAATACTCCTCTCCTGAGGATCGGCCAGACGCTTGGGGAATTGAAAAAATTAATTTTTTTCAGGAGCTAAAAAAAAATAGTTGCCAGGTAACTGTGACTTTTAACCTCCCTGAGGATTACAGTATCCGGTTATGCGGCTGTTTTTATGGGCTTTCTCAACCTTTAGTGTGGCTACCATCTATACCTATTGCACACCGAAAGTTGATAATTTGAGATTTTTAGTTGCTGGTAGTTGTGGATTTCACTTCTGCCGTGCATCTTTAAGACCTTAAGTCAATAAAAAAATATTGTTGAACCCATTTAATTAACCCTTAACCTATACTTAAGTTATGAAAACTCCCTCTAAGTCCACTTCCCCTTCGTTAGGCGACAGCTTAAAATCCGGCTTTGCTGCAGTGGTGATTCCATTGGAAATTGTTGTAGCCATTTTAATTTATATTTATGTGTTGGGAGATGGCTCCAACTTCCAAGGTGGAGACAACGCCGGTCACCCGCTGCCCGGAAATTATCTTGCTATCGTCTATAAAGGTGGCCCGATTGTTCCGATGTTGTTATCCCTTTTATTGATGGTCATTACATTCGGAATTGAGCGCTTTATTACCATTACCATGGCTCAAGGAAAAGGCAGTACGCAAGGCTTCATCAGGAAAATCAAAAGTCTCATGGAGTCCAACAGTGTGGATCAGGCACTCTCCGAATGCGACAAGCAAAAAGGATCAGTGGCCAATGTGGTTAAAGCTGGGCTTCACAAATATGCTGAGTTAACAAAAAATACCGCTATTGAAGTCGATAAGCGGATCCAACTTATCCAAAAGGATATCGAGGAAACAACGCAATTGGAAATGCCGATGATGCAGAAGAACTTGGTGATCATTGCAACCATTGCTTCTATCGCAACCCTGCTCGGTCTTTTAGGAACCGTGTTGGGCATGATCAAATCGTTTGCCGCTTTGGCAACGGCCGGCGCGCCAGACTCAGTTCAATTAGCCAACGGTATCTCGGAAGCTTTGATCAATACCGCGTTGGGTATCGGAACTTCAGCCATCGCCATTATTCTCTACAACTTCTTTACCAGCAAAATTGACGCTCTTACTTATGGCATTGATGAGGCCGGCTTTAGCATCGTTCAGAATTTTACTGCACAGGCCAAAGTATAAACGAATTTAAACTGATTAGCTATGTCAAAAGTAAAGATGCACCGGACAACACCCTCCATCGACATGACACCGATGGTTGACCTGGCGTTCCTGCTCGTTACATTCTTCATGCTTACGGCTACGGCCACGCCTGATGAACCGGTGCAAGTGTCAATTCCATCATCGGTTTCTGAAATGCCGATTCCAGAAAGGGATATGATTATCATCACTATCGGCAAGGACAACAAGGTGTTCTTTACGGTTGACGGTCAATTTACGCGTGCAAAAATGCTGGAAGAAATGGGCAAGCAGTACCAGGTCTCCTTCTCGCCAGAAGAAACACATGATTTCGCTGTGCTTACCAGTTTTGGTATTCCAATCCAAACACTCAAACAGTTTCTGGCGCTGGGGCGTGAAGAACGAAAACAAATCGTTCAACCTGGAATTCCCGTTGACTCGTTAAATAATCAATTGAAAGACTGGGTGCTACAAGCGCGGTTGGCCAACCCGAAAGTTCGAATTGCGATAAAAGGTGATGACGATGCCACCTACCCTGTTGTGAAAAAGGTGATCAATACCCTTCTTGACCGCAAAGTGAATCGTTTCAACCTGATCACAGGAAAAGAAGCATTGCCTGATCAATTGAAAGCCGCTAAGGCAGCTGCAAAAAAACCGGCTTAGTTTTAACTTAAATTATAAAGTACTATGGCAGAAATTCAAGGTGGCGGCGGTGAAGGCGGTAAAAAAGGTGGCAAAGTAAGGAGTAAAAAAAGCTCCACGAGAATTGATATGACCCCAATGGTTGATCTTGCATTCTTGTTGCTGACCTTCTTCATTCTTACCACGACGCTGTCCAAACCTCAGACCATGGAAATTACCATGCCTGAGAAACCAAAAGAGAATGACAAGCAACCTGAAGTCAATGAGAAGAAGGTGCTTACCCTTGTCTTGGGAGCAAATGATAAAGTGTATTGGTACGTGGGGATCACCGAACCCGAAGCAAAACGAGTTGATTTCTCCAAAGATGGCATACGCAAAGTGCTCCAGCAGAAGAAATCAGAAATCCGGGATATGATTGTTCTGATCAAAGCGATGGATGAATCTAAGTACAAAAATATGGTTGACATCCTGGACGAAATGACCATCAACAGCATTCAGCGTTATGCCATAGTGGACATTACTCCGGCAGATAAAGAAATTGTAAGAGAAACACGATGAAAGCAGAAACAACAATGCCCCAAAGCTGGGAAGAGATAGTCTTTGAAAACCGTAACAAGGCGTACGGTGCTTACTTTATTCGTAAAGTTTATTCAAAGAATGTGGCGATCGCATCAATTATTGCCTTGCTAATAATTGCTTTTGTCTTAGCCTTTCCTACCATAGCCGCTCTTTTCAAAAGCGATGTGGTTATCGAAAAACCTAAGTTGAGGACCACTGTTTCCTTGGAGCAACCGCCCCCGATTAACCCCGACCAGCCACCGCCACCCAATAT